>Ga0268298_10000497_pt1 | contig 50840 bp, 51 predicted proteins | sample WWTPWeurt_MetaG_FD_194462 | JGI IMG/M metagenome (GOLD analysis project Ga0268298, IMG submission 194462) | Activated sludge microbial communities from WWTP in Nijmegen, Gelderland, Netherland - WWTP Weurt | ecosystem: Engineered > WWTP > Aerobic digester > Activated sludge | place... | reverse complement strand
CGAAAAAACTCTCATTCGGGACGAGGATGGGGGATATTACGTCAACCACCGCGACCACCGCCACACTGCCGAGGTAGTGGTCGATGCCGCCTATCCCTATAGCCGCGACCTCCTCTTTTATCCCGAGCACATCAAAGACGGACTATTAGGCCACACCTGCTCCGAGTTCCTTTTTGTCGACTCCTGGGGACACGAGGATACGGTCTATATCGACATCACGGATTTTGCAAAGACCAGAACCCAAGCTATAGCCTGCCACAAATCGCAATACTCTCCCGAGAACGCGCAGGGATCTACCGACTTTTTTGCTCCAGCGATTGATGGTAAGCGTCATGAACAATTTCGCTATGTCAAAGCCGATTAATATCACCAGATTTAATGCTTTAGTTAATCAGTATCTATATACTCGCATTACTGAAGGCCGCCGCTCTTCTCTCTCGCGACTAACAGACCAAACATTCTCAGTTTTAGTTGATGATCTCGACAAATCAATTGAGCTTTACAACAGTTTTCCCGCTTGTCTCTCCCATTCCCCATACCACTCCGACATGTTTATTAACGCCACACATCTCAAATCCATCTACAACCAACCTCTCCCTTCGTATTCGGCCGTACTTCAGTATCTTCACAACAATCCAAAAGCCGTCGACTCAGCTTTCTCCGAGATGCGCGACTCTACTTATTTTCACCATATCTACGAGATCGATAACCCCGAGCACTTGCTCGCCAACCTCCTGACTCTCGTTTATCGCTGTCAACTCCTCGCAACCATTCCCTTTCTCAGGGAGAATAAAGCTCAAATTAGCTCCACCCTCGAAGAACTGTCCGCTCTCCGGTATCTCCTGGGTCAGGATAATCTCCATTACCGCGCCACTCGCCACTGGATCCTTGATTGGGAAGGGGAGGGGTTTAGTCGAGAGTTGGCACTCGCTATAACCAAGGCATAATCCCTGGATTACTCATAACCACTATTCCCACAAATGCCAGAATTGCGCCCATGATTTTATGTAAAAATCTGTCCTTCTCACCTAGTAGCCACATTGCCATAAACGGCACCACCACACTCTCTGACTGCATTATTGGATACATGGCTGATAGCTCGCCCCCATCAATATAGGCCCGATAACTCGCATATCCATATATCGCCACAAATACCGCATTAAGCAAGAGTATTCTTAAAAAACTGCGGTCATGCAAGTTCTCTATTCCTACCTCTTTTAGTCTTGGTAGATTAACCGAAATCATTGTAATTCCAGCTATCAGGAAAGACAATGTTAGATAAGTTAGAGCATTCGAATAGTCGATCAGGATGTTGTCCGCCAGTCCTCCGATTGCATAAAACAAAGGCGCAACAAGTAGTAATATTTCATATTTATTAAAACTCTTTATAGCCTTAGTCTTGCCTGCGACCAGCATTATGGCAAACAATATCAGCCCTGCTCCCAATAGTTTGACTATTGAGAAACTCTCATTTAAAACAATAATGCCCAGGATCATGGCGTATATTGCACCAGTTGCATCAAGTGTGGTCGTGACCGAGAGCTGTGTATGTTTTAGGCCAGTGTAATAGAGCGAGGGACCAATGGTATAGGCTATCGCAACCACGACCAGCCAAGAAATAGTGTAGACATTAAATTCAAATTTCCACCCAGTAACTAATGTGGGGATCAAAGCCAGTAGCCCTACCGCGGTCTGCAGCATTCCCCCATAAAACCTGGGATCAACCTTGTCGTTATCATTAAACATCTTCTTAGAAAAGAAGTAGTAAAAAACTATCGATACGATCGCAACCAATGTCCAAAACAGCCAACTCATTAGGAGATTATACCCCCCTCAATAGGTGATACAGTCCCCAAAACATCGGCGCGCTGACTGGTGCATCAATCGCTAACACTTTAATCACATCCTCGTTCTTGTATGACGAAAACCTCTCCATACACAGCTCAATATACTCTAGCGGCTCTCTCGCCATGTTCACCCAACACTGTACCCACCCCTCACCATATACCAGCGATCCTTCAACTCGTCCACTTTTCAAACTAACTGTCGAACTTGGGATATACATATTACTTTCGCCATCTGGGCTTATTCCGATCCAAATCCCTGTGCCGCGCACAGGTTGTTCTACGAATGTTCGCACCACTTCAGGATCAAAAGCCTGAACAGACGTTGCGCTCTTTCTTGGAACAGTTATTTTTGCCGCATCTAACCATTTATCTTCAGACATTATTGGCTCAAGAAGCTGTATCTCACTCACTCCTGGCGGACACTTATCATATCCATTTTCTCTCATCGGAAGTACGGCGTCTCCCCACTTTATCCTGTTTCCATCCCAAGTCATTGGTTCAGCAGAGTAGCCAGAATTATCTAGGTGCGCAAAAGTGATTTCTCGTGATTCAGTCATAACAAACCTTTCTAATTTGCATCATCCCATAATTTGTATATAATTCAATCATATGTCCGAAAAAGAAGACACATTAATAAATCTCCTATCTCAATATGGGTTAACCGAAGAAGAAAGCAAGTTATATCTGGAAATAATCTCGGGTAGGGGAGATACTGCTCTCAAAATTGCCAAGCTGACCAAACTAGCAAGAACCAAAGTGTATCGTATCTTGGACAACCTATTAGCTAAGAAATTTATTATAACCAGGGTCGGAGAACGAGGGATGCGCTTTGTCGCTACCCACCCGGACCAGCTCGAATTTTTAGTCGCTGATCGCGAGCACGAACTAGATAAACTAAAAAAATCTCTTCCGTATCTTCAAGCTCAGCTAACCGAGCTCTCCACTCATGTAAACGACCCCACCCAGGTCCGCTACTACCATGGCATCGACGGCCTCAAGCAGGTAACCTACAACTCACTTAAGGCCAAGGGTGAACTTCTCACCTACGAGCTCTCCACCATGAATGCCTTCATGGATCAAGATGAAGCCGAAAAACTCCGAGCTCGTTTTGTTGAGAACAAAGTCCACATCAAAACTCTTACCAATGTGACCGAGATGTCTGCCTGGACCAATGTGACCGAAATGGTCGAGAAATATTGGGAGATCAGGCACCTAGATCCCAGGGACAAGCCTTTTCAGTTTGAGATCTTGATCTACAATGATATCTACTGCATGTATAAATACACTGGGAGCGAGATCTTTTGTGTCGAGATCAAAAACACTGAGCTCGCCCAGATGCAGCGACAACTATTTAAATATCTCTGGGATCTAGCTCGCCCACTAAAAGTCATCGACGAACACGGTGCGGCACGACTCGACTGCTAACTATCCTTATTCTGATATCATATACAAATGAAACAAACGACTCTCGGATTATTGTCTCTACTGAGTTCGGGATTAATTTTTGGCTCTTTTGGCGTTTGGGTCAGGCTATTATCAGTTGATCTTTCCTCATACCAACAAATAGCTTTTCGCAATATCATCGCCCTCGGCATCGCTCTATTGATCATCATCGTAACCAAAATTAAACTTAATTTTAAGGGCGTATCTCCCAAATATTTAATCCTATTCGGCCTCTCTTTCCCACTCGGAGTTATTTGCTATACACTATCCGTGCTCAACACAACGATAATGTTGTCGATTTTCTCGTTCTATCTAGGCTCTATTTTATCCTCACTTGTGATTGGGATGCTAGTATTTAAAGAAAAACTTACACCCCAAAAGGGACTTAGTCTTGCGTTAGTTATTCTAGGGTTCACCTTTTTTGCAAAAGGATTTAACTCACTAAGTATTGGAATAATGCTCGGAGTACTTGGTGGTTTGTTTGATGTGGTCTCCAACTCTTTTCGAAAACACCTGGCAGGCAAAATAAATCGAGTTGTATTAACCTTAATACCTCAAATTGGAGGAATAATTGTCGCAACTCTTTTTATGATCCAGTCTTCTACTTTACAGATACCCGAGATTAGCACTTCTAGTTGGCTAATTGGTATCATCTTTGGGGCACTCCTATTTTGCGTAAATTATCTCCTCCTGTACGGTTTTCAGCATTTTGACCTCAATCTAGGAACAATCGCCATCTCTTCTGAGGTTGTGTTTGCTTCTTTATTTGGATATCTACTTTTCGCTGAGACTCCGAGTCACACCGATATGTATGGAGGGTTGTTGATCATAATTGCGATTATCATAGGCAACCTACCATCTAAGATCTTTCAAAAATCTTAGAGACTGGGGAAATGTGAAAAAATACTTCCCTTCTTTTGACGTCAACAACATCAGGCTTTTTTACTGGTTAACTCTGTTTGTTAACGGCTGGTTTATCTTGCCCAATTGGGTATTCTACTTCCGCCAATTTATATCTCAAGGCCAAGTTGGATTGGTAGAGGGAGTTGCGGTTCTCATAGGCATTATTATGGAGGTGCCATCTGGAGTGCTCGCCGACCTGTTGGGCAAAAGAAAAACCATTATTCTAGGTAGTCTCTTCCAGGTAATCTCCTGTTTAACCCTTATTAACTCAACCGAATTTATTCATTTCCTCCTTGGAAACTCGATCATGTTTATTGGCTTTGCCTTCCACTCTGGGGCCACAGAAGCATTAGCCTACGACTCGCTCAAGGAAAAAAAGAAATCAGATAAATATCCTGAGGTAATAGGGAAATCATCCTCGATTACCATCGCTGCCACCCTGATCTCTACCGTGGTCGGAGGGTATCTCTATGGACTAAGTCCCACTTATCCATTTTATGCTTGGACTGTCTTTTTGGCACTATCAGTTATCGTTCTTAGCTTCATGAACGAACCCAAAGTTGATACCGTCAAGTTTGATTTTCGTAACTACCTAACTCATCTCAAAGAGGGGACTGCCTCACTCTTCAACAACAATCTGCGTCCCTACTTACTACCCATGTTTACATTTGCGATTTTTATTAAGCTTTACCAGGGGATCGTCCGCCAGTCGACAGCCGCCTACTTTGGCTATACGGGTGAGACTTTTGGTTATCTTTTTGCGGCTATCTCAATCCCCGCAATTTATATCTCTTTCAAGTTTGACAAGCTTCGCTCCCGCTTTGGCGACAATCGCCTAATTATGTTTAGCCTTGTTTCTTTTACTCTTGCCTTTCTTGTCTCTGCGCTTACAAACAACATGTTGGTTGGGGCACTATATTATCTCGTGATTAATAGCATTGAGAACATTACTAAGCCGTTAACCTCAACAATAATCAACGAACACACCGACTCCTCGCATCGCGCCACGACCCTCTCGACTCTCGCTTTATTTAGCCAGATTCCATACATCATTCTAACTATGGTTTTCGCCTACATGACCGAAACCCAAAATCTTCCAACTCTGTTCTGGATCTATGTTGTCATACTAGCCACAATTACCTTAAAAAGATCATTTGGAAAAAAATATCATTACTACATAATATCCAATTAATGAGAACTATTTTTAATTAACCTTATGCCTAGATATGGCACAGTTAAGACAGTAATTATCCCGAGCAAACTATAAATAAGCCTAGTATCCCCGTACCTAGTCATTATCCATCCCGCACCCATCACACCAATTGCATAAATTAGTCCTATTGCCATCGACAGGGTTGAGATAGCAGTTGCCCGGTATTTGGATGAATAGGCAGCATTAGTATATTTTCCGAGCAGTATCCACCTGGCCGTTGAGCTCATCATCGCCATTCCGACAAATGGCACGCCCCAGTATCCATCTAGCCACCAACCAGGGAGGAGCGCCACACTCATTAGGATCGGGAAAAACAGGATTGTACGGCGGAAGTTAAAGATCCTCTCATTCGTTAGTACTTTATACAATAGTAGGATATTAATTAGTCGCAGTCCCGCCGCAATCACTCCTCGCTCGCTAGCCGCAAATCCCAGGTCAATTAGCATCGCATCATTAAAGTAGGTGGCGCACATCCAGGAGATCCCCCCGACCGCGATGTAGTATAGCGAGATGTCCCTATGACTCTTGGTTTTAAAAGCCTCGATCACTCCCCACTTGATTTGCCGCAAATAGTTCCTTAGTCCAAACTTTTCACTATCAATTGCTGGCTCCACAAACCCCACTGAAATCCCTGCTGAGATAAACAGGAGTAGTCCGGTTGCGATAAAGGGGAGTGCTTCCCAATAATTCCCCATAAATCCGCCCATTGCCGTCGAGATCATGAGTCCGATCTGAAATCTAATTCCCTGGGCAGACATAATCTTTTTATATTCGCCCTCTCGTTTGTCCTGTTTTAAGCTGTCATATACTATCGCCTCTAGTGATCCCGACCGTAGCGCCTCCGCGGTTCCAGACAGAGCTGCTAGGATCAAAAACTGGGGTAGGGTAGAGGCAAAGGCGAGGCCGAGGTACTGTAAAGCATCAATAATATATGCCAGGATCACTGTCTTTTTGCGACCAATCAGATCCGCCAGTGCCCCTGTCGGGAGCTCTAACACTAACTGGGTCACAAATGTAATTGCTAGGTATAACGACATTCCCGCAACCCCAATCCGTGTATGAAATATCGCAATCCAAACCGGGATAATAAATACTAGGGATCTCCCAAACTCCGCCCAGTAAAAGACACTTGTATTTCGGGGCGAAATCAGTTTTATAGCCATGAGAGTTATTCTAGTCTAGTCAACTTGTTCTGTCGCCACATTTGCTGGTGGTTTCTCAAACGAATACTCCTTAAACCCAACTACGCTTGGACATCCCTGGGCATAACGCACTACCTTGTTGGTAGTATCAAACACAAAAGCCGAGTAGGTATAGACCCTTACCTCATCTGGGGTAGCACAGATTGCCCGCTTAGTCTCACTATTTTTTCGGTCAGATAGTAGTCTCTCGCAGCCATCTAGGTCCTGAACATTAGTCACAAGCTCTCTTGCCCTCTCTTCGTGGGATTTACTCCACACCTCAAACTCGGGGTCATTATCAAAGTTTATGTTTCTGTCTGCTAGGCAACAAAAATGGTTAGCTTTTACTGCCTCATCTTTTATTTGTTCCACATAATATTCCTTAGCCGTTGCCTCGATCCCGTAGCACTCATCTGGGTCTGCCACAAACATATTCCCCCCGATCTTGGGGTTAAATCCCCGGATTACCTCGACAGCTTCTTTGGCAGTAGCAGCATTTAAAATTAACCTGATGTATGGTTTGCGGATATAGCTAATCTGGTCTTCGCTGGTTCGGACGAAGGTTGAGATAAAGGCCACCCCTTGTTCGTTTATTCCTCCATAGTAGCCATCTTCGTAGGGTACTGGGTTCTGGATAATTAATTTGCGGTACCGATCAGTAGGGTAGTCAAAGAGCTTGATCTCATCCTCATATCGCATCCATGACACTGGGTCACGGGTCTTCATAAGATACCAGGTATTATTTACTCGCTTTACTGCTTGTGTGCACATATAAGTTTTCCTTTAATTTGCCAATCCTACTCCCCTACTGTTATACTGTCAAAAGTGACGAACACTGTCGTCACATAGCGACAATAGGGGAGGAGTAAGGATGGATTACCAAAAAAGAACCATCGAAGTCCTAAAAAACTTTGGCTTGTCAGATAACGAGGCATTAGTGTACCAAAAGGCCGTGGAGCTAGGTCAAACGTCGCCATTCAAAATCGCCAAAGCGACCGGCATTGCCAGGACCACCGTCTATGCTGTCCTAACCGACCTTTCCCTCAAAGGCCTTGTCGAGCTGGAAAGTGCGACTGGCCTCATGAAACAACAAACCAAGGTGTATGCCAAAAACCCGAGCGTCTTGAGGGATATCATCCACTCTAAGCAAAAAGCCTTATCTTCCCAAGAAGTTGATGTAGTCGAGATCTTACCCTGGCTCAAAAAAGAATATCTCAAAGATGCTACTGATTCAGATTTTCAATTTTTCCCCGGGATGGATGGTGCCAACCATGTGATGTTTGATTACGACGGAGTTGATGAGGACTCCTACGTATTTGATTATCAGGTCCCGATGGATGCAACCGGTGAGGCACAAATGAACAAAGGGGTTGATCAAGGGATCAAACTGCGCAAAGGTGGGACCGGGATTGAGTACAATTTGACCCCCATGACCGATTGGACTAAGCATGTCCTCTCTTATCAGGTTGAGCGTAATCCTCACTATCTCGACCGTGCCCAGTTTCGCTATCTCCAGTTCGAGATGCAAAACTTTAATGTCATGGTACGTCTCAAGGGAGATCGGGTCTGGATCGTCTCCGTCCAAGACAAAGAGGTCTGGGGTATTAAGATTCGGAGTCGAAACCTCTCAACCTCTCTTGTTTCCCTCCACCAGTCCCTCTGGAAGATGGCCACCCCAATTACCAAAGATATGATCGAGTCCTGGATGCCAAACCCATACTTAAGAGCAGAGAGATCTAAGAGTATAAGCTAAGTTCCACTCCCACTTGGGATTCTCGGAGCTTGTTCTCTTTCGCGTTTTGCTATTAGTTTGGTCAGCTCCTCAGACTCTTCCTCTGTAGGAAACATAGTTCTTTCCAGCATGCTTACACCTTCTGGTACTGTAGTGGTTATCGGTAGATCAAGTCTCATCCCCACCCTGACTTCTCCTTTAAACTTTTGGGTCTCACCATTATCTTGGACACTAGTCATATCATCCAATATAGCGAATAAGATACAATACGCCAATGGACGAACAAGTCGACATAATCACTGAAGATGGAAAATATCTAAAAACTGTTTCAAAATCTACGGCCCATCAAGAAGGATTGCTGCACAAAACTGTGATTGCCGAACTCATCAATAGTCGTGGAGAGTTTTGCTTTGTTAGACAAGCTAGTGATAAGCAGGACGCTGGACAATATGTTTCTCCCGTCGGGGGTCACGTGAGCGCGGGGGAGTCAGATACCCAAGCCTTAATTCGGGAATGTCAGGAAGAGTGTGGTATCACTCCAACAAATTACAAACTCATAGGCACAACTATTTATAGCCGCAAAATTATCGGTCGGAAAGAAAATCACTTCTTCATTGTTTATGAGATATATACGGACGAGGATCCAGTTCTAAACCACGAATCAGTCGAGTTTAAAAGGTTCACCAAAGGAGAGATTAAATCACTAGTCCAATCAAACCCAGCTATTTTTGGGGCAGCCTGGCACCAAGTTTTCAAAATTTGTTATTCAAAAATATATAATTACTAAGCCTTCGGCCAGCTTGCCGTGATTAATTGTTTTTCACTAAGATTCGGAAATTCTCTCCAAATAGCTTCAGTTACAAACGGCATAAACGGGTGCAATAACTTCAAACCATTGAGTAGCAAGCAGCGCAAAACAGATACGGCAATTTCTTGGTCATTTCTATCTTTGATTTGCTCAATATATTCCGCCGCAACTTCATCCCACATAAAGTGGTAGATCGTCTCAGCAGCTTCGCTAAATCTGAATTTTTCGAGCAAATTTTCAGTTTGCTTTATTGTTTCATCTAGCCTATTTATTATATTTATGTCAGCTTCTTTAAGTTCTTTCTTTGCCACTTCCTGGTAATAGGCTTCATCAAACTCACGACCCAACCTATCTTGCATCATAAAGAAAAACCTTGTCATATTCCAGAGTTTGTTTGCAAAGTTGCGGTAAGCAACGATCTTGTCTTTGGGGAAGGCAAAATCCTTACCATTAGCTGTTCCTGATATTAGCCCCATCCTTAGGGCGTCCACTCCGTACTTATCCATGTACTCGTCCGGATTAATCACGTTCCCTAGACTCTTACTCATTTTGCGTCCATCTAGAGCACGCACCAATCCATGGAGGTATACGTACTCAAATGGTGGCTTGCCCGTTAGGTAGATCCCAAACATAATCATGCGTGAAACCCAGAATCTAATGATCTCCCATCCAGTCTCCAGCACTGAGGTGGGGTAGAACTGCTTAAAGTCATCGGAATCAGGATATTTTAGTGTCACTAGCGGCCAGTGGCCCGACGAGAACCAGGTATCAAAGGTATCAGTCTCTTGTAGATAGCCTTCTCCGGGTGAGGTGGGGGATACTACACCCTCCACACCTTTTGGCGCGATCAAAGTCTGTAACCCGCCCTCGATCTCCTCAAAACTATATGTCTTCATTAGTTCACCCACCGTCCCACTAATCACTTTTTTCTCTTTATTCAAAAACGTCACCTGTATATTCTGATTTGCCGAATTATCTGACTTGCTGACCTGCTGAATCGCTGATTTTCCGACCATATACCACACCGGTATTCTGATTCCCCAGACCACTTGTCGACTGATTGGCCAGTCATGCATTTCCTCCATCCACTTGGTATAGGTAATCTCTCGCCACTTGGGATAGATCTTTACTTTGCCGCTGGTCACTGCCTCTAAGGCAGGCTTCTTTAAAGAATCTACTTTTACAAACCAGTTAGGTAGTACCATCGGCTCTATATCATGTCCACCTTTGTAACATACCGCCACGCTTTGGTTGTATTTCTCATCCACTTTCTCGATCACTCCCATTTCTTTTAGCTCTTTAACCACTTCTTCTCTCGCCGTAAACACTGTTTTGCCTGCCCATTTGCCTGCTGCAGATGTCATCCTTCCGTCCATTCCGATTCCCACAATAAATGGCAAGCCGTGTTTTTTACCAGCTTCATAATCGTTTTTGTCATGAGCAGGTGTTAGTTTGACAAACCCAGTCCCAAACTTAGGATCTACAAATTCGTCGCCGATAATCTCCATCTCAGTATTAGTTAGGGGGTTAATCACTTTTGTACCAATGTAGCTAGCTCGCTTTTTATCTTTGGGGTTTACTGCAATGTGAGTATCGAGCATGATTGTCTCAGGTCTTGTCGTCGCCACGGTTATATACTTTTCACTTTCACCTTTTACCTTGTACTTAACGTAGTACAGTTTTCCAACCCGATCTTCGTGCAGGATCTCTAGATCCGCAAAAGTCGTCCCACATTTGGGACAGTAGTTAACCATGTAGTTGTCACGGTAAACCAGTCCCTCTTTATACATCTTGGCGAATGTTGTATAAACCGCTTCTATTACGTGTGGGTCGAGTGTAAAGGTGTAGCGACTCCAGTCCACACTTGCCCCCATTTGTTTGATCTGTCCCTCAATCTGGCTCTTATTGTTCTGCACAAACTCCCAAATATTCTCATAAAGCGTGGAGCGATCAAAATCAAAGCGAGATTTACCTTGTTTTTTTAGCTCACGCTCGTAAGTGATCTGTGTTTCAAACCCTGCGTGGTCAGTCCCTGGTATCCAAAGGGTGGGGTCACCCTTCATCCTATGGTAGCGGATCATTAAATCCTCTATCGCAATCATTAGCACATTGCCCATATGCATCTTGCCACTCGCGTTCGGTGGCGGTAGCACAATGGTAAACGGCTTGTTCGCGGATTTACGGGGCTGAAAAGCTCCCGACTTATCCCACTCTTCGTAAATCTGAGCTTCTACTGCCTTGTGATCAAAGTTCTTCGCCATCGCCATATGAACCATATTTTACCAGAGACCATTTCTAATTTAAGAATTTATGATTTGAGAATTACTCTCATTGTCCTGTTCCCCTGAGGTATACTGCCGCCCATGGTCGGTAAACTGTCGAAAATGTTTGCTCCTGTAGGGTCTCACCATTTCTAGTCACTTTGTATTCAAAGCTAGCTCTCGCCCCGCCCGCCGACCAGTCTACTTGCTTCATCGTGCCCGCTGGTAGCGAAGGGTCATCTTGGTAGACAGTGGGTAGGGGAGGTGTGATCCCCCAGACCTTCGGTTCAGTGACAGTTGCCACCCGTCCATCACTGGTACCATATATTTCTATCACTAAATGAAGGTTCTTTGGATCATTAATTGTTTGGATCAGGATGTGGCCCGGCGTGTCGTTCTTAAAGCGGAAGTCTTTTGAGGGGGCAATCACTGTTGCATCCACCCCCGGCTTGCTATTGAGTTCATAATACGAGACACGGTAGGAATGACCCCAACGCTCCAGTATTGGTAATCCTGCGTTCATCGCGGCACGAAAGAGGGTAGTCGATACCTGACATAGTCCTCCACCATCTCCAAGGACTGTTCTACCTTGCGAAATAATATATGCACTTCGATATCCGGTCGCTGCCGACACTTCGCCCACTAGTTTGTTAAAACTAACCTCCTCACCAGGGCCAATTAGCGCACTATTTATCCGATCTGATGCGAGTCCTACATTAAAAATTCTGTTTGGAATGCTATGGGCGTAATATGACTCGCCCCTCCCAATCCTTTCTTCTATTCCGAGTTCATTTACTTTATCAATCGTAATTGCCGGAGCTTTCCGCTCCACTACTATTTCTGCAGTCGTGGTTTTATCTTCGGTTTCAATTAGTTTTTTAATACTTTCTTGTATTTTTTTATTAGTGTCTTCAGTACTTATTTTTATTCCATCTTTACTTGGAGCAAATTCGGTTACTTTCCCATCACTATAACCAAACTTAGCATCTGTTGGCTCACGATTTATGCTAGCGGCTATTCCTTCGACATACTCCAATAATTTTTCCGGATCCACTAATGTCTCAGCACCTGGTTGAGTAGTTAAAAATGAAATTAGCTCTTTACCTTCCAACTTGATTCGCTCATCATCTAGCGTAAGCAACAAGGTTTTTGATTGTAGTTTTATTGCTCTATTTAAAACTACTTCCTTTTCCTCGTCTCGCAGTTGTGCAGACAAAGTTTTGGTGGGGATACTAATCTCGCTAGCATTTAACTCTTTGACTTGCTTTTTAATCTGCGACTCAAGAGCTGCACCATCGATGCCTATTCCATCACTTCCATTTAATACGCTAAGGGTCCCCTTATCAATTTTAATTTCAGTTTCTACCACCGGGATCTCTATTGCAGCAGCTATTTCTTCATATAATTTGTTATACGACTCTGTCATTCCCTCATTAATAACTAGTGGGTAGGTCATGGGTCGAGAGACAAAAACTAGTGCGTAGTCACGCATATCCAGCCTGCGTCCGACTCGGTACGCATTATTTAAACTCTCATCCATGTTAATGTGCAGCGCTGAAAGGGGGAGTTCCCATCTAAAGCCGTTATAAACGAGCGATATATTATTATTTGTAATAAAATTCTCTAACACTTCTCTCGCCTCAGTCCTCGTTAGCCCGCCCACTGCCACACTACCAATTACTACATTTGGGTAAAACTTGCTGTGCCATATGATCCTGGTCATTGCAACTATTCCCATTACTCCGGCCAGGATGCCCAGTAGATAATAAAAAATTGCCCGATGGAGTCTAACGTTTTGCTGCACTTTTTTCATATGTCTCTGCTATCATAATATAAGTGCATCACTATGCGCCATTAACCATTAAATATATATATGTCCAAATTTCCTGATCCTACCAAAAACTACGATGCAACCCCAGTTGATCCCAACAAGCCTGTAGTCAACACACCCCAACCAGCCGAAATTCCAGTCTACCAGGCACCGGAGCCTGCTCCGATCGAAAGCACCAGTGTTCCACCAGCTCCAACTCCTTCTCCAAGCCCCGACCAATTTGTCTCCCCGTCACCTTTCCGCAATCTTGTTCCACTCTTAATCGGGCTAGGGGTCATTATTGTTCTGGTGGTTGGTGCGATGACAATCATTCCCAGGCTGACCAAAAAAGTCGAAAACATTACTCTAACCTATTGGGGTCTCTGGGAGCCCACTTCAGTTATGCAAGCGGTTATTGCTGACTATGAGAGCGCTAACCCCAACATTAATATTGAGTATTCAATGCAAAGCCCCAAAAACTACAGGAGCAGACTCCAGTCTGCAATCACTGGTGGCACAGCACCTGACATTGCTCGTATTCACAATACTTGGCTCCCAATGTTTAAAAACTCCCTGACTCCTGCGCCAGAGACTATTGTTCCGTCTACCACCCTCGATGCCTACTATCCAATTGTTAAGAAAAACGCTAGTAGTGCAGGTAAAACCTATGCATTACCCATTGGCATCGATGGCTTAGCCTTACTTTATAACGAGGATATGTTAAAAGAAGCTGGCGCAACCCCACCTTCTGATTGGAACAGTTTCCGCAAGCTCGCCTTTGACCTGACAAAAACTAACGCCGAGACAAAAATAATCGAGCGTGCCGGAGCCGCGATGGGTACAACCAATAATGTTGAGCATTGGTCCGACATTCTAGGTCTCCTTGTCTTGCAAAACTCGGGGGATCCCGGCAAACCTAGTAGTTCTGCAGTTCAAGACGCTATTACTTTCTTCACAATCTTTAGCACCCAAGACAAATCCTGGGATAGTAGCCAGCCCAACTCTGTTTATGCCTTTGCCACCGGCACTGTTGCCATGATTCTGGCTCCCTCCTGGCAAATCCCAGAGATTAAAGCAATTAACCCAGATCTCAAATTTGGCGTCGCACCCGCCCCGACCCTTCCATCTACCAAGATAGCCTGGGGGAGTTACTGGATGGAGGCAGTACCCAAAAGTAGTAAAAATGCCGAAGAAGCTTGGAAATTTATAAAGTACTTAAGTAGTAGTGACGCACTTCAAAAAATATATGCTGGGGCAGCACAGGTTCACACCATTGGCGAGCCATACCCCTTAACTAGCATGTCAAACCTACTCTCTACTGATCCACTCGCAGGCCCCTATGTTGCCCAGGCTCCCAACTATGTTTCATGGTATTTAACTAGTCGTACTTATGATGAGGGAATCAATGATCAGCTTATCAAATACTACGAAGATGCAGTCAATACAATAAATACTGGCAGCACTGTAGAGGCTGTGATCAAAACGCTAGATGCTGGAGTTGCTCAGGTTCTTGCCAAATTCCCCGATGCTTCTAAACCCTGATAGAATTATCCTTCTATGGTTGATCAGGGTCTTAAAAATGCAATCCTTCAAACCATAAAATATAGTGATCACTTTAACTTCCCTCTTACTCTCACCGAACTACACCACCGTTTAATTAGTTATCAAGTTTCAAAGCCATCACTCACTAAGGTAGTTCACGCACTTACTAAATCCAAGTTAATCTCACAACAAAACAATTATTATTTTCTACCTAACAAATCATCTCTCGTCAGGAGACGCAAGCTATATGCCCGCTTATCTATTCCTCTCTATTCTTATGCACGCTCCCTACTCCTCACACTGACCCACACTAGCTCAGTACGCGGCATTTTTCTCACAGGTAGCCTCGCCATGCAAAATACCGATGGCCACGACGACATTGATTTGATGATTATTACAGAAGCTGGCAAACTCTGGACAACTCGTCTCCTCCTTACGATCTACACCACCCTCCTTGGATTACGTCGCACTCGAAATACCAAGAACATTATGGGCAAACTCTGTCTTAATCTATATCTAACCACTAACTCTCTAACAATTCCTGCTACCAAACGCTCACTCTATACAGCTTACGAACTAACTCAGGTTGTCCCGCTGTATGATCCACACAATCTACACGCGCAACTATTACTTTCAAACCTGTGGGTTAAAGACTATCTCCCCAACTTTCCCATCCCCAAGCGCAGTTCACGGATCCAAGGATTCACGGGATTACGGATTTACCAAAGTCTCTTCGAATCAGTTGTTTACCACCTCCAACACCTCTATATGAAACCTCGTATCACTCGGGAATATATCACCCCAGACGCTGCCTTTTTTCACCCCAACGACCCAGGAAAAAAAGCATTGAGTAAAATAAAGACATGATTTATCAAATCAACACCATTAACGAGGTGGCAGACAAGCTCCACCAAGCACGTAAGAAAATCATTCTTGTGACTGGCTTCTTTGACCTACTACACCAAGAACACATCAACTTTTTAAGAGCTGCCAAAAATGCAGGGGACATATTGATAATTGCAGTCGAGTCAGACGAGAGGGCCAGGATTTTAAAGGGGGAGGGTAGGCCAGTAGAGACTCAGTCTACTCGCCTCTCCAAACTAAAGTCTTACGCAGATTATCTAATCTCACTTGGAGACGACTTCAACAACCCAGCTGCATTTGAGAGTTTGATTGCGAGCGTTCGTCCTAGTGTCTTAGCCATTAGCAGTCATACTGCACATCAAGACAAAAAGGCCGCCCTAGTGGAGAAATATGGTGGTAGTCTAAAGATTGTCCATACCCACAACCCTGCGGTCTCAACAACAAACATTATCAATCAGTTATAATTCACTGGTAGTCACGGTTTTACGGGATTACGGTTTTACGGGCCAACTTATCATGTTCGAAACATATATATATACTCCCTTTTTTAATATCCTCGTTGGTCTATATTCGCTTCTTGGTGCCATCTCGCCGGACTTGGCCGACATGGGTATCGCCGTCATTATTTTTTCAATCATTGTTCGCATCCTTACCTTCCCATTAACCATTGCAGGAGAACGAAGTGAAGAAGAAAAGCAAAAAATTATCGATAAGATCGAAGAAGCCAAAAAACTATATGCTCACGAGCCCATTAAACAAAGGGAAGCAATCAAGCTTGTCATGCGTAGCAATATTCGAACAGTTCTCGCAACCACCACTAACATTTTGATCCAGCTCGCGATTGTTCTCATGCTCTATCGCATTTTTACAACTGGACTGGAGGGTAAAGACTTCCACCTTCTCTATGACTTTATGCCCCACCCAGACACAATTAACTTAATGTTTTTGGGTAAATATGACCTTAGCCATACCAACGCTTATCTAAATTTAGTCCAGTCAATCATGATTTTTGTAGTCGAGGTTTTAATTGCCATGCGCTCACCTCTCCCAGTTTCACGCAAAGACAAGATCTTAATGCAGGTAGTCCTCCCAATCGGCAGCTATCTCATTTTTATGTTCCTACCTTCTGGCAAAAAACTCTTCGTTATTACCTCCCTGGCCTTTTCCGCACTTTACAACTCCTTCCGCCTCGCGCAAGACTGGGGAGACAAGTTAATGACCAGACTAACCCCCAAACCACCTGAGGAGTCTCTGCCAACACCTCCCATCGAACCCACCCCTCCCATTCCATCAACCACTCTTCCTCCTCAGAATCAATCAACCCATTGATCAACCTGACCTGCCGAATCGCTGAATATCCGAAACAATGATACAATTTGCTTATGTTTGACAATCTTGTGGTGTCATTTTTAGCTGATGAGGTCGTAGGCGGCTTCTTTATCTCGGTTCCGCCCGGACACGTTGCCTGTCTCTATGACCGTGGCCGAGGAGTTCTTAAGCAGGTTTATGGCCCCGGCCTCCACTTAAAAATCCCATTTTGGCAGATTGCTAAGCTTTTTAACGCTCAAGTACTCGAGTACACCATTCACAAAGGCTTTGATCTAAGCAACAAAGAAAAGCTGGGGGACGAGCCAATTAAGACTAGCACCAAAGACGGTAAAGAAGTAGTAGTTGAAGGTAGTATTCTCTTTAGAATCGACAAACAAAACGCCCCTGAGCTCTGGGAGAATATCGGCGAGAGCTTTGTTAGCAAAGTAATTCGCCCCTTTAGTCGCAGCAAAATCTCGGCTGTCTTTACCACTGTCGATGCCGCACTCATCAAAACTTCTCGCGCCGAACTCGAATCACGTCTTAAAACTGAGCTTAATACCGAATTTCAAAACCGTGGCCTGATCTGCGAAGGCGTTTTGCTCTCCGAAGTTAGTGTAGGGTAAACTAGTATTCATGTCTCGTCAAAAAATCTCTGAATTTTCTGCTAAAACTGCCCTTTATTCTGCCTTCAATCTTGATTTTCAAGGGTTGGTGATTACTCAGGATACACCAGTAAGTGAAATTACTAACCATTTTGGCGATACCAATTTGGTTGTTAAAGTCGATCAAGGTATCAAAAAAAGAGGAAAACTTGGTTTAGTCAAAATTAATCTCAAGCCGAGCGAAATTCCAGAGACGATCGCAGCCTGGGCCAAACAGGGATGGAATAGCTTTCTGGTAGAACCAGTCTACGAACATGATTCTACTGCGGAGCGCTATTTATCTTTAATCAGGGTTCGGTCGGGGTGGCAAATAAACTACAGTCGAAGTGGCGGGGTCGACATTGAATCTAATTGGGATACCATCACCACCACTCTGCCCACCAAACTTGAAGCTTTTCTCAATACTACCCTCATTCCTCGGCTAGACTCTCACCACATCTCCTTTTTGGAGATGAACCCAATAGTCGAGCGAGGTGACAAAATCATACCACTCGACATGGCCGTAGAGGTTGATTCTGCTGCCACCGATCTCCCCATACTTCCTGATCGTTTGCTCACCGAGTCTGAGAATGAGGTTGCCATCCTTGATGAGCACACCCCAGCAAGTCTTAAATTCCGTTTAATCAACCCTGATGGGAGGATCTGGATGCTCTTATCTGGGGGTGGCGCCAGTTTGGTGCTCGCGGACGAAGTCGCTGACCTAGGCCTGGGTGGTGAGCTCGCCAACTATGGTGAATATAGCGGAGCTCCGTCTGATGATGATGTTTATTCCTACACCAAAATTATTCTCAAGCAAATGCTTTCACCTTTAACCTTTAACCTTGGCCCTCATGCACTCATAATCGCTGGTGGCGTGGCCAACTTTACTGATGTCAAAAAAACCTTTAGCGGCATTATTCGTGCGCTAAATGAACAAGCTAATGAGTTAGTCAAAGCTAAGGTTAAGGTCTTTGTTCGTCGCGGTGGACCAAACGAAGTAGCAGGTCTCTCAGCCATGCACTCCTTTCTAGCTTCATCTAACTTGTTAGGCAGTGTTTATGGTCACGACATCTCACTCACCCGGGTAGTTTCAGACGTTAAGGAGTACTTGTCATGATAAAAATCCAAGAAATTATAGATCGCGACAACAAAATACTCGTGCTAGGCAATCATGAAGGGATTATCCAGAGTGTGCTAGATTTTGACTATTTGTCGGGCAAAAAAGAAGGCAGTGTGGTGGGGATCGTCACTGGTCGATCTGGCTTTGCTAAGTATTTTTGGGGTATGAAAGAAACCCTTATTCCTACCCTTGTATCTATTTCCCCTTTAACCTTTAACCTAGTTCCTAATACTAACCTCTGGCTCCTCAACCTCCTCTCTGGTCGCCGAACTCTTACTTCTACTCAGGATTTTTTTACTCAGCTTCCTTACGCGGCCGGTGCCGCCTTGTTTGCCGAGAATGTGCCAGAATTCCACGAACAGAGCCTTATTACCCAATTAGGATCCAAGCTCATTGTTGGCCCTGCTTCTGTTGGTCTGCTCGTTCCAAGTATTTTAAAATTAGGACCCATTGGAGGTATCACCCCAGATCAAATTAATGATTCTCATTTAAGCGAATCGGGCAGCACATCCATTCTCTCAGCGAGCGGCGGCATGACCAATGAGTTAATTAACATCGCCATTTCTGCCGGTCACCGACTGAGTTTTGCTCTTAGTTTTGGCGGCGACCGCTTCCCAGTCTTGTCACCCTGCGAAGCCTTTTTGCTCGCCGAAGAAGATCCAGCAACCAAAACAGTTCTCTACTACGGAGAACTTGGTGGCGACGACGAATATGAGCTAGTACAATTAAAAGAAGAGGGTAAATTCACCAAGAAGGTCATAGCGCACATTGCTGGCACTGTCTCCTCACTCTTTCCAGAATCTCCCCAGTTTGGTCACGCCAAAGCAAAGGCGGACAACCAAAAAACTACTGCTCTCGCCAAGCGTGAGGCGCTAGCCAAAGCAGGTTTCCAGGTCAGCAACTCCTTCTCTGAGTTTATTAGTCTCGTCAGTAAGCTAAAATAATCATATGGACAACTTAAACAATCGCACTCACTCACTTTTCACTACTACTATCAGTGGGGACACCTTAGGTGAGCCCACAATCCTAGGTGTTAATCTAACTAAAACTGCAACCTCACACTCACTCGCTTACCTTGCCGGTAGCCTCTGGCTAGGCCGACCTCTCAAATCAAAAAAAACCGAAAAAGCCATCGACCTTGCCCTTAAGCTACTCGTGGATCACGGCCCGTACGTCTCAGGCGCAGTCAATACCATGATTACCGCTCGTGCGGGTAAGGACTTAGTTAGTTCGCTCGCTTCTGGCCTGCTTACCATTGGCCCACGCTTTGGTGGCGCGGTTAACGGTGCCGCGAGGGTTTGGTTTGATTCTGTATCAAGCAAACAGGGAGCTGGCCAAACTGTTGAAGACTATGCAAGACGTAAAGTTTATATTCCTGGAATCGGACATCGCAAGTATCGCCTGGACAGTCCCGATCCTCGGGTGCCCCTCTTAACTAGCCTCATAGAAGACATTCCTCACCCTCACCTCGATTTTGCCCTCAGCATCGAAAAATTAACTACTGCCAAAAAACCCAATTTAATCTTAAATGTTGACGGCGCCCTCGCTGCTGTCATGCTCGACCTTTTGTCTCACGAAGAAAAGATGGATAATGACGAAATCGCAACGCTAATTGAAGCAGAATTCTTTAACGCGATTTTTGTCCTCTCTCGCTCTATTGGCTTAATAGGACATTACTTGGATCAAAAGCGTCTCGGCGAGCCACTTTTCCGACTACCCGACAATCAAGTTTTTACCCCCAACTAGCTTGTACTGAGCTTGCCGAAGTATTGACACTCAATCCTTTCGTTTGCTAACATAGCACTCGCAGCTAGCAACTGCTAATTAATAGTTTATTTATCATAATTACAGGAGGAGACTATGCAACTAGATCCAAAAAAATTATCTCCAATGCCAGGATATGTCTTGGTAGAGCCCACCGAAAAAGCTACCCAAACAGCAGGTGGGATTTATCTTCCCGATAGTCATGACGAAAAACCCCAGGCAGGGACTGTTATTGCCGTTGGCGACTCAGTATGGGAGAGTGGTATCAAAGAGATTAAAAGTCCCGTCAAAGTAGGCGATCGTGTAGTCTATAAAAAATGGGGTGGTAACGACGTTAAGATTAACGACACCGAATATCAGTTCCTAAAGTTTGAAGATATTTTAGCCACGATTAAATAAGGAGGATTATCTATGACCGCAAAACAAGTACTTTATAGTAGCGATGCCAGGATCAAATTAGTTTCCGGCGTCAATAAACTAGCTAATGCCGTAAGCGTTACCTTAGGTCCTAAGGGTAGAAACGTCGCGCTCGATAAAAAATGGGGAGCTCCCAATATTATTCACGATGGTGTCAGTGTTGCCAAAGAGATCGAGCTCGATGATCCTTTTGAAAACATGGGTGCCCAGCTCGTCAAAGAAGCTAGTGTCAAAACTGCAGATATTGCCGGCGATGGTACCACTACTGCGACCGTATTAGCACAAGCTATCGTCAACGAAGGCGTCAAAAACATTACTGCAGGAGCCAATCCTATGGTTATGCGCCGTGGACTCCTCAAGGCGTCTGAACTCGTCGTTTCTGAGCTTAAGAAGAAGGCCAAAGCCATCAAAATCGACGATGCCGCCAGTGTGGCAACCATCTCTGCCGGTGACCCAGCCCTCGGTGCTCTAATTGCCGACGCCCTCAAAAAAGTAGGCGGCAAAAATGGTGTCGTCACGGTCGAAGAGGGTCAGGGTTTTGAGACCGTTGTCGAGCACAAAGAGGGTATGAGTTTTGACAAAGGCTATGCTTCCGGCTACTTTGTCACTAACCCAGATACCTTAGAAGCCGAGATGGAGAATCCATACATCCTAGTGACTGATCAAAAAGTCAGTAGTATCCAAGAGCTCGTTCCTTTCCTCGAACAATTTGTCAAAGTCAGCAAGAATCTCGTGATCATTGCCGACGATGTCGAAGGCGAAGCATTAGCGACACTAGTAGTCAACAAGATGCGTGGAACCTTTAATGTCCTAGCCGTCAAAGCTCCTGGTTTTGGTGATCGCAGGAAGGCGATGCTCGAAGACATCGCTGTCTTAACAGGCGCTACAGTTATTAGTGGTGATGTGGGCAGGAAACTCGACTCCGTCAGAGTCGAAGACCTAGGCAGGGCAGATCGCGTAGTCGCCAGCAAAGACGAAACCAAAATAGTCGGCGGCAAAGGAGACAAGGCCAGTCTTCAAGCCCGTGTCGCCCAAATCGAGTCCGAATATAAAAAGAGTACTAGCGAGTTTGACAAAGAGAAACTCCAAGAGCGACTTGCCAAACTAACTGGTGGTGTCGCAGTCATTAAGATTGGTGCTCCTAGCGAAGTTGAGCTCAAAGACAAAAAAGAGCGCGCCATCGATGCTGTAGCTGCTACCAAAGCCGCACTCGAAGAGGGTATTGTCCCTGGCGGATCAGTCGCTCTGTTAGATATCGCTGGAAAAATGGTGGCCGATGCCACTATGTCCGCTGACGAAAAGACTGGCTACATGCTAGTAAAATTTGCCCTCGAAGCACCATTTAAAAAACTCATGGAGAATGCCGGTCTCCCAGGGGATCAGTTGATCGCCAAGGCTCGTGAGGTCTCTGCTAGTGGGATGGGCTTTGATGTCATGACTCTCGAGAGCGTCGAGACTGCTAAGGCTATCGACATGATCAAGAGTGGGATCATTGATCCTCTCAAAGTTGTTCGCTCCGCCGTCCAAAATGCCATCTCTGTTGCCACTATGATCCTCACTACTGAGTGCTTAGTGACTGAGATCAAAGAAGACAAGAAGACTGCTCCTGCTGGTAACCCAGGCATGGACATGATGTAAACAGTTAGTTTTACAAGATAAAGAAAAAAGCCCCTTGCTTAAGGGGCTTTTTTGTGTCACATTTAACTTATATGAAAAAAAGCAAATCTTTCAAAACAGTAAAAAGTGTTCCAGTTTCAAAAGCAAAGTATGCATGGGTTATTGGCATAGGACTTGCCACGTTCTTGCTAACATATTTTATATACGGAATAACCCCTCAAAAGGCTGATATTTTTCTAATAGAAGACAATATATCGCAATATGGCGAAACTGAAATAATGGGGAGAGTTCAAAAAGATACAGCAGTAGGAGTTGAGGGTAATTACTTTCTTTTAACAACAGACAATAGATATATTTTAATAGACACCCAAGAAGAAATGGACGGGTTTATTGGTAGTACGGTCGTGATCAAAGGTTTTCTAACGCCCACCACAAGCACTGGACAGCCAGAAACAATAAAAGTTTATACTCTTAAATTGGAATAAAAATGATGAAAAACACGAATAAACAATCAAAATTAAACACCCTAAACAGCAAAAAATATACGATATATTCTTTGTTTTTTATAGTTTTTCTTGGTCTTTTGATATCGCTAATTCAATTAGTCAATGGCAGAGGACCACTAGCTAGTTTGTTTGCATCCAATGCTTCCGTAAACGAAATAAAAACAATATGCACCAGAAGACTAGATGGCAAAAAAGAATGTAGAACTTTTGAAACTGAAATTATAGATAACATAAAAACTACTACCACAACCTCAGAAATAATATCTGACACTAGCGGGACAAAAAAAGAAGTGGAATATAAGTTTGAAGCAGTAAAAAAGGCTGTCGTAGATGACAAGGGAGCGCAGGTGGGAAACTCAGTGACTATTGAAACTCGCAAAAGCATTGATCCAAAGTCAAAAGACGAAGAAGTTTTATCAACGGTCACAACCATACAAGCTCCACCTCCAAAAGATGCTACTGGCAAGGTGACTGGTCCAGGAGAGGTGATTAAAGAAGTACGAACAGGCGACATTTCTCTAGGAGTCACTAGCTACAAGTCTGGTGATAAGGACAAAAAAGACGAATGTGAAAAAGACGCTACAAAGCAGTGGAAGAATGACTCATGCCAGCTCAAAGACACAAGAAGCGACGAATCCAAATGTACAAAGACAGAAAGTGGTCAAGCTACCGGAAATACTTGGGATAACGGCAAATGTACAATGAAGGTAGAGCCCCGTGTAGTTGCTCCACAATCTACTGCATCAACCGGAGTTAATTGCGACAAGGGGATGTGTCAAACCAGCGGCTCCCCAATTTGTTATGGCAGCTATGCATCAACTGGACAGTATATTAAAGATTCTAATGGTAACTCTACAGGAGATTATGATTGTCGCTTATGTGGGGACAACGGCTCTGGTGGGGTTGGGTTTGTCGGTGGTGCGCAAAGCTGTAAAACCCTGCTTTCGCAGAACGCTCCAGTGGTGCTCGGTCCTTCTTCTAACCCAGCAGGCTTAGGATTACCAGCTGGTACTCAAACAGGATCATGTCTAATGAATCGTGGGACCAACTGGGTACTAGCACCCGTCGGCTCTACGGGGGAGGGGCCCAATGAAGGTAAATACTGTGACGTTACAGGCAACTGGGTCGCTACTGCTCCCAAAATAGTTGCTACAAGCAACACCCCCAAAACACCAGAGGCTCAATGCCATGCCGCTCACCCTGGGTACATCTTCGGAAAAAACTTTAATGGCGAAGAAGTATGTGTTCCTAGAACCAACGCAAATCTAGCAATGATAGGTAATCAAGATCCATGTAAACCTGGAGTAGGAAGTATTGATGGCAAGGAAGTCTGGATCGAATGCTCTGGGTTAAGCACAGTTAAGTCGTACACTTTCTGCTACGGTGGTACAGGCACTTTTGACGATGATGGTGTTTGTAATGCGCCATCAGACACTACTACAGATTTATTAGCACTTCCTTTTGGGACAACCACTGTAGTTAATGATCAGAACTTACCCACTGGCCCAGTAGAATTCTTCCAAGAACATCCAGGTCGTGCCATTGTGAGTGTTGCACCAGGAGCAATTGTAGGCTGTGCTAGTGGAGCGTTATTAACTGGCCCATTCGCACCAATAGGCTGTGCAGTAGGCGCAGTAATAGGTGGTGGAGCAACTGGCGCTGTCGGAAACACAGTAAGCAACGCTCAAGATGTCTTGTATCCAACAGAATAATCACTCTACGCATGATATATATCTAAAATGAATAAAAATCCTCACTTTAAACGCGTCCTACTAAAACTTGGTGGAGAAAGCCTCCTTGGAGACCGAGAATATGGCATTGATCCCAAAGCCGCACTTGAAGTGGCAGAAGAGATTAAGAGTGTCCACGAGACTGGGAGCCAGGTAATTGTCGTAATAGGGGCAGGCAATATCTTTCGCGGCATCGCTGGGGCCGCCAACGGGATTGAGCGCTCTACTGCCGACTACATGGGCATGCTCGCAACCGTCATGAACAGTCTGGCCATCCAGGATGCACTAGAGAAAATTGGGGTAGATACCAGAGTGCAGTCAGGTCTAGAGATGCCCGCCGTCGCCGAGCCATACATTAGACGTCGCGCGATCCGCCACATGGACAAGGGTAGGGTCTTAATCCTCGCTGCTGGAACAGGCGCTCCCTACTTTACTACCGACACAGGAGCGGCTCTCCGCGGCCTTGAACTCGGTTGTGACGTCATTATGAAAGCCACCAAAGTCGATGGTATTTATGACAAAGATCCTGTTAAATATCCCGACGCCGTCAAATACGAAGAGCTGACCTTTATGGATGCTCTCAAGAATAGAATCGAAGTTATGGACACCTCTGCCTTTGCGCTCTGCATGGATAACAAGCTCCCGATCATGGTCTTTGATTTCTTCCAAAAGGGTAACGCGAAAAAGGCGGTCGAAGGAGCCAAAATCGGCACCATCGTTAAGTAATTCTAATCTCTGATTTCTTATTTCGAATTTACACTAAAGTAACCTAGCGGGTTAACCGCGCGCTCACCCAGTGTCACCTCTAGATGCAAGTGAGGTCCGGTAGTCCAGCCAGTCATACCCACAGTTCCAATCTTCTCTCCACCCGCAATCTTTTGCCCAGGTACAACGTTTACCTCGTCTAGATGTGCATAGAGGCTAGATAGCGTCCCTTTATGGGCGATACGAACGTAGTGTCCATAGCCGCCCCAGATCTTCTCTACTTGAGTAACTGTACCCTCAGCCATCGCGAGGACTGCAGTGCCTTTAGGGGCTCGTAGGTCGACTCCAGGATGTAGACCATGAAAGCCCTGTGACATCCCGAGCGTCTCCTCAAGAGGGAACTCAAAGGTATTGTAGGTAGTAGTTACGACTCCACCAGTCTCCGGCATAATCTCAACCCCTGAGTTAAAGTGGTAGTCAAAGGCATGGGTAGGGTATGAGACTACAGAGATGGCTAGTGCCATACTGGCAAACTGCACACCTATTAGGCGGCGGAAGCGATACCAATCAAACAAATTTTTGCTAGACCAATGTTTTTTCATATATCGAGGCTAATTAACCTCGGTTAAGTGTCAGATCCTATCAAATATCTCCAAATTGTCAACTAATTATAGGACCTACTACCAGATGTGAGTTTAGTACATACCAGAGGTGATAAATAATATATATCAAAGTATATCAAAATATACATGATTTACGGATTTATGGGTTTACGGCTATACTAAATATATGAAGTCATTTTCAATCAATGGTTTTGGTCGGATCGGTAGATTAGCTGCTAGAGTCTGGTGGCAAAAACATCGAACGGATATCAATCTCTCGGCCATTAATACCTCTGGTTCTATGGATATTGAAGGTTGGGCCCACCTTCTCAAATACGACACCACTTACGGACTATTCCAGGGTGACGTTTCTTATGAAAAATACCAGTCAGCCAAAGACGCCAGTGACGAAGATCCCTTAATCGGCTACCTTATTCTTGATCAGTCATACAAGATCCCAGTTCTCGCCCAGCGTGACCCCGCCAAGATCCCTTGGAGCAAATATCAGGTCGAAGTGGTTATCGAGAGCACCGGTGCTTTTACTACCCAGGAAAAGGCCAGTCTTCATCTATCTGGCGGTGCCAAGCAGGTTGTTCTCTCTGCACCAGCCAAAGGTGGGGGAGTCCCGACCAGTGTAATTGGTGTCAACGAAACCAAAATAGTTGAAACAGATCGTAAAAACACCATCGCTGTCTTAAATAACGCTAGCTGTACCACCAACTGTGTTGCGCCCGTTGCTTGGGTAATCCAAGACCGCCTAGGCATCGCCAAAGCCGCCATGACCACCATTCATAGCTATACCGATGACCAGAATCTCCAGGATGCTTCCCATAAGGACCTGCGTCGTGCTAGGGCTGCCGCCCAGAACATGGTCCCCACGAGTACTGGTGCCGCTATCGCTACCACCGAGACCATTCCAGAGCTAAAGGGTTTGTTTGACGGGGTGGCCATTCGTGTCCCAACCATTACTGGGTCTCTGACCGACTTTACCTTTATTGTCAAAAGAACAACAACCAAAGAGGAGGTTAATACTTACCTTAGGCAGGCTACTCTCGAAGATCGCTTTACCAACATTCTCGCCGTGACGAGCGAACCCCTCGTTTCGTCTGACATTGTAGGCAGGAGCGAATCCGCCATTGTCGATCTAGAACTAACTCAGGTAATTGGTGGGGACCTAGTCAAAATATTTGCCTGGTATGACAACGAATGGGGCTACAGCAATCGTCTAGTCGAAACGGTAATTGATATTGCCAATGCTCAAACTAGGTAATGACTGGCAATTTATTAAATTTTGAACTATTTTCTAAAAAGTCACAGTAAATTTTCCTCTTTCTTTTCAAAGACGGTGACAATTCAATATTGTTATATAAATAGTCTAAGACTTTTATAGCTGCATTTCCGCTGAGCACTAAGTTAAAAGCACCTATACTTTTATAGTAGCGAGGCAGTGGAACGTCGATCAGCCTACAGATGCTCGTAGCCAACTGTGATAGGAAAACTGTACTACCACTGGTAAACACAACTCTGATCCTGTTACTTGTCGACGTTACCTTAGTAATGCTTATACATCCGTCTCCATCAAAGTATCCTCTCAAATAGTAAGAAAAATACGCATCTGGCATCGATGGGAGTGACATTACTAGCGATTTTCTATGACTTAGTCCAAGTTTAATCAAATCCTCATACATGGTTCTGTTACCAAATCTAAGTACATATCCTGTCTTGGAAATATATCTAGTATTTTTGTGAGACAAGATTCTGGGTGCAACAGTATAAATTATATGCTTAGACCTTAATACTTCCTTGATATCACTCAAAATCTGAAAGTCGTTACTAGAAAAACTAATATAGTACGCTCTACTAGATTTATAAGAATCAACTATTGTCCCATCCGCATACATAAAACCAAGCACATATGCCATGGAAGGCGTCCATGTCTTAAAGAAATTTTCGTTTATACTCTTTCTGTTATAACCACCCCTAGTATCTCTCTTCACAAATTAAGTATTATCCTAAACAAACCCGAAGTCAATATTGTCTGAGGCCCAGACCAGAATCGGACTGGTGCAGTAGCTGTTTTGCAGACAGCCGCGTTTCCACTTCGCCACTGGGCCAACGTTTTTCATTATACAGCAAACCCCCGGTTTCCCAGGGGTTTGCCAGTTCACTGTCTACTGTCTATTACTTCCTCACTGCTATCTTTTTAGGTTTAGCCTCCTCTGCTTTTTTAAAGCTCACTCTAATTACCCCATGCTCAACCTTAGCTTCAGGCTCGATTGATAGATCAATATTCCCTGGTACAGCCACTCGGTATGAGTAGGAGCGACTGCTCTTCCTGTAATATTTTTTATCCTCTTTCTCTTCGCTTTCTTCAGCTCCTGTAATTGTTAGCACCCCTTTTTCAAAGGTTACATCTACTTTATCTGGGTTAACTCCCGCGACTGCTGCCTTAACTACGACCTCATCTTTTGTTTCGTAGACATCAAGATTGTCTGTTGTGGTGGGCAAAAAATCCTCATCGTCCCAGACATTGGGCCATCTAAGTAGTGCTCTGGTAGGATCCCAGCGTATGATTGTCATAAATCGTACCTCCACCATGTTTAGTCTAATCTAGCAGTCTCATGGTTAGACTGCTAAAAACAATATAAAATAGGGGAGTAAACTTGTCAAGCACCTGATTAGTAAAACTACACATGGTAACATATAAGTATGTCTAAGTTGCTATTAATCTTACTCTCGAGCTTGATCTTGTCTGGCTGTACGGTCCAAAATCTCTTTGTCAAAAAACCTGCTGGCCTCGAAGTAACAACTAGTGCTCCCGCCACCGTTTACCTCGCCGACAAAGAATTGGGCAAAGCTCCGCTTAAGAATCAAAATATTACTCCTGGCAAGTACACACTCCGCTTAATTCCTGATGATACTTCGCTTACTCCCTACGAAACCACGGTCGAATTGGGCAGTGCTGCTTCGACCGTAATCTCACGGACTTTCGGCGAGACCCTCCTCGATAGCTACGGATATAGCCTTAGCCTCGTTCCTGATAAAGCTGGTATCGCCACACTCTCTGTTATTTCAGATCCAGACACGAGCAGCTTAACCATCGACGGAGTGCCATCTGGTTTCACTCCTCTGAGTAAACGCGAAATTAGCCCCGGTAACCACGAAGTTATTGTTGGAACCCCAGGTTTTTCCGAACAGAAAATTTCGGTTGTTGCAACTAACGGTTTTAACCTAGTCGTTAGCATCAAACTAAAGAGTGAGCCCATTACTCTCACCAAGCCGTCCCCGAGTCCAACCACCTCAGTTAGCGACGCCACTAGCTCTGCCCAGGCCTCTACTCTCGCCTCTACCTCTCCCAGCCCTAGTACTCGATTATCCCCCTCAACTATCCCCTTAGCATCTCCCTCTAAACCATACGTCACAGTTAGCGACTCTGCAGATGTAGTCTCCGCAGGTGGATTAAATGTCAGAAAAGAGCCAAGCAGTAGTGCAGATAGTCTCGGTAAGGCCGACGTTGGTGAGCATTTAAAATATCTAGGTGAGACCACTAGCGCTGGCTGGCACAAAATCGAGTTCGAAGGAAGTGTTGGCTACGTCTCAGCAAAATACACAACTCTTACTAAATGAAAAAGTATTTAAACGCCATAAATCATTAGTAGCACCATTAGTCCCCATAGAAGAACAGTACCGAGCAGTGTTTTATCGCTCATCAGTACCTTGTGCGGACTCTCACCCTCATTATTTTCGTAGATGAGCTGCATATATCTCATGATTCCAAAAATCACGATCGGTACTGTCGCCATCAGCCACTTTTCTGCAACCAGTGTTCTAGGTAGGAGCGCCAGCAATTTCAAAACCTTACCATCTGCCTGAAATGGCGGGTGCAAAAATGTAAATAACGCATAGGTTAACCAGGTAGTGTTTGCGAACATCGAGGTGTAAGCGTCTAGCAGTGCTGGGGTGTAGTGAACGAGCGTACTCCTACTACTCCCACTCCTGCCTTCCATGAGAGTCATCTCACTCCGTCTTTTGCCCACCGCCAAAAATAGCGAAGCAGAAATTACTGTGAGTAGGAACCAGACGTCCATATGTGCATTCACCACAAAACTCCCCGCGTATACTCGCAGGACAAATCCAGCCGCGATTACAAAGACATCTACGATCGCAATAGTTTTCCACCAGAGTGTATATAAAATATTTAAAGCAAAATATCCCAGTTGTGTCACAAAGAAGAACGTCGAAGTAATTGCCCCTAGCCATAGCGACAATACTAATAATGAGATAAACATAAATACTGCAATGGGCAGTGGCAACTCACCCGATGCAATCGGTCTCTTTTTCTTAAAAGGATGTAATCTATCTTTGGGTGCATCGATTATGTCATTAAACAAATAAATTGATGATGACAAAAGACAAAACAAAAAAGTTGCCCACACCACAGTCGTAAAATAACCCGGCAAAAACAGGAGACCCGAAAAAACAATCGGAGCAAACAACACTACATTCTTAATCCACTGTGTTACCCTTGTCGCTTTGAGGACAAGCTTGAGTTTATCCATAAAATCACACCTCCCACGGTTAGTCCAATTAGGATGATTGTATAGATCTTCATCTGGCTATTCAACTGGAGGGCCAATATTCCGAGTATCAGTGTAAAACCCCAGTAGGCATAAGCCACCTTTCTTTTACTCCATCCCATTGCTAGTAGTTTGTGGTGTAGATGTTCTGCATCTCCCCAGACCGGAGATTTTCCGTTTCTAATCCGCCTAATAATTGCATAAATCACATCCATGAGCGGGATCCCCAGTACGATTAGGGCAGTAGCTAGCTTAGCTCCAGAGAGCATAGATATTACAGCGAGTAAGTACCCAGCGAGTGATCCCGCCCCCCATCCAGGCATAATTTTTTGCGGATACGCATTAAAAACTAGTAAGCCCAAAAAGCTCCCCGCCACCGTTGCTGCCATAAATGCGCTCTCTAGAGCTGACGAGTCAGGAACGAACCTCCAGGAGACCAGTCCCATCACTATCGCTGCAATTACCACTACTCCTGGTAGTTGTCCATCTAATCCTTTGGCTCCCATATTTACAAAGTTCATGCTCCATGTAATCCAGAGAATCGAAATCAGACTCGCTAGCCATGGATAAGCATCAAAAGTGATGGGTGAGCCACCGAGTGGGTTACTGATGTAAGCGATCGATACCCCAAATACGACCACTAGTGTCGAGGCAAGAAAGCCGGCAAATAGTCTTAAGTACGGTGAGATATTAAACAGGTCATCAAGTACTCCCATTATCAGAAGTATTAGTGCACCAGCCAGAATTGCAATTATCTCGCTCGAGCTAGGTAAAAATGCTAAAAGGGTAAAAGTTATTGTAATAAAAATCGGTATACCACCACCTCTCGGGACTGGCGTCACATGAATATTCTTGGGGTGGTCTACTGCGCTAGATCGATCCACTATCCCAAGTGCCCGATATACCAAAATTGTCAGTGAGGTAATTGCTAAAGAGATTAAGAGTGCAAAGCCAAATGGCAAAAGCACATATTGTTGCCACATCATAAGAAAAACGATTGTAGCATTCCCCATAAAGAAACGCTCATCGCTAGCGCAAACACTACTGCCGTAATCGACAAAATTCTAGGTATTAGACTGCCTCCGCCCCCCCAAAGTTTACCTAGGGTGATATTAAGTAGTGTTACCATAAGCACCAATACTCCTCCTCCATAAACATAAATCCTCGACGCAAGTCTACCCTCACCCCATGGTGCAGTTAGGAGTATTGGAATTTTGTCTGGAAGTTTGCCATAAAAGAAGCCCGCAACACCAAGTAGCACTATGGATAGTACTAGCGTGATTAAGTACATGTTTCTGTTTATTTTATTTGGAACAAGCTCTGTCGCAGCGTAAGAGATATTAAACGTGTGTCGTGTTGTGTCACTCACATCACCCCTAATCTAGGCGCCAGTACACTGTCGCCCCATCATAGCTATGTAACTCTACATATTTGGTCGCAATCAGTCCCTCGAGCTCCTCAAAATCATCAGATCCAGGCAGTATTACAATCGCCTGAGGCTTGTTCTTAACCAGGTTTTCCATCACATAATCGTGCTTGCGTAGATCGCGTACATGAAAGCTCACAATATATTTACCTCCACTAGGAACAGTATTGGTGAGGTTATAAATCGTTGGATCACTCCCCCAGACATATATCGACTCACCATCACCAAGTCTAGTTTTAATAAAATCTGCAATCTCGTAGTTGCGCTGGGCATTATCAAAGCGGTTACGATATTCTTCTTTCGTGATTTTGCCAGTCACTAACTGCCAGTAATTAACATATAGTGGTTTACTTTCATAACCCCAAAACCCTACATCTTTTTGGGTTAGGATCGAGATCGCGATCACAAATGCCCAGATGAACCAGCCCCACAAACTCGCGGTCGTAAACAGTGTGGGTAATAGCAAACTAACTGCTGGGACTATCTCTTGTAAATAGTGTGGGTACGGACGGTATGACAGAAGCGCGCCGAACAAAGAAAAACCTACCCAAAGTGAAGCGAGCAGTAGTCTCTTATCTATCTTCTTTCTGATTAGATACAGAATTAGAGTATAGGCAGCCAAAATTGTCCCTCTTACAACTAGTCCACTTTTAAATGGGTTAAATGTTGTAAAGCTCTCACTCTTCCATGAACTCACATATCCCAGATTGACCGTAAACACGGTAGCGAGGTAGGACTCTCCATGTCCCTTAAGGAAGTAGTAGGCAAAAGTCAGAAGTAGTGGTAGGACAAAACCAATACCATACAGCCAGAATTTGAGACTAAACACACCCTTAACGCTCTCCCAGATAGTGTTTTTTGTAAATACAAAGACATATAACATAATGGCCAAAACATCAAACATGACAGGCACCTTATACAGCCAGCCTATCCCCGCCACGAGTCCCGCTAACAAATATTTGTAGGGTAGACCCTTACCATCTCCCGCATCCTTGTCCCAGATCATGAGAAGCGACGCCGTAACCGGCAGCATCATTAGTAGCTCTGCATTTACTATGTGTCCTTCAAAAGTGGGGATTGTCGAGAGTGCCACAAATATCAAACTGGAAAGTTTGGCGAGGTACGGATGTTTATCACCCCAAAACTTCTGTGCCAGCAGCCAAAATAGGTAAGTATGCACTAGCATCGAAAGCATCAAGAATCCTCTAAACAATGCAACTGTCGAAAATATACCTGCCGCTATATATATTAGTGGTGGTTTGTGGTCAAACATCGCTTCGTATAGGGGTACTCCCGTATTCCAGGCTCTTCCCATCACAAAATAGATCTCTTCATCTCCATAAAAATTAGGTGTAGTTAGCGTGGGCAATCTTAGTAGCGCAACGACTATTAGTAGTACCAAGATCCATTCTCTCTTATTGCAAAAACGGTGCAGCTTCATAACCTGTCTTAGCATCTCTCTCATATCACCATCGTACAACATTACTTGGTTGATGGCGATACTTTCTCGGTTACCTTGTATTCAATATACTTTCCAAGCATTAGTCTAGTGTGTGCATCTATGCCTGGTAGTGCAGTAAAGAAAAATCCAACAACTGGTAGAGTCACAAACTCAATCGCCTCAAATAGATATCCAATTATCGGGAACCTCTTCCCTTGTGTGTGAGGTCTTAGTTTAAAGTTAAGGATGATCATAATCAGTAGAGCTAGTAAACATACCGTCAGTATCGCCGATGTTACTTGAGGTAAAGTCTTGCCAATAATTGTCCTTGAAAACTCAGCATTCAGTAGTGGTGGCAGCAGTGCACCAATCGTAATCGCAAACCAGTTAACTGGCCACAAAAAATGGTCTTCAATTACTCGCAGGGTTCTAATAGTTTTTTCCCAGAAGGGGACATCCGTACTCGTAATCCATCTGGATATTACATACGGAGTATCTGACACTCCCCATGCCCAACGCTTCACTTGTTCATATTGGTTTTGGTATGTATTCCACGTGCCTTCAGCTTCGGCCGCATCAGCCTTGATCGGTAGGAATAGGGGTTCAACACTCACCTTTCCCTGTAAGCTATAGAATGCTTTAAAAAATAGCCTCCAATCTTCTGGGATTACGTCCGTATCCCAGTACCCTATCCCGTCAATCATTTTGAGGGATGCAGTATAGGTCGAAAAGTTAATTAGTCGATCTCTCCTCATCACTATCGCTAACTGCATCACTGACCCGCTAGACGCAAAAACGCGCACAAACAATGGGACTTTGTTAATGTTGTTATAAAACTGCAGGATCGCCTGCCAGATCGTGGTATGTTTGTTGGGATTAGTCAAAAAATGATAAGTTAGTGCTGCAAAATAAGATGGGGGAAGGAGAGCATCCGCATCCTCACTGGTTATCGTTACATGCTCTATGTCATATCCATCTTTATCAACTAGATTTCTCTTGGCTTCCTTGGCGCCCCAGCTCGTGTTGCTGGACTTCCCCTTTACCTCACCCGGCAGATCTGGGTGGTGTGTCGCCCAGACGTGGCCAAAGATCTTCCCATACTCTTCTATTAGAGTTCGTGCCTTATCTATACCCTCTTGTCCTTCGCGCTCCTCAAACGAGATCATGATATGTATCTGCTTTAGTGGGTAGGTTTGCTTTTTTAAGTGGTCAAAGGTGCGTCTTAATGTTTCTAGTGGTTCTTTATAGGTTGGGATCACGATAATATGGTTAGTTTTTTTCCAACCAGGCAGCTTCTTCACATCACTCATCCAGTCATATATTTCAAAAGATCTGAGTTTAAAGTATCCCAGAACTGCTAGTAACGCCGTGCTCATGGATCGGTAGAACCAGTACACCGAAAAAGCGATGATGTAATAGGCCACTATCTCAGGTATTACCAAGGATCCCCAGAATGGAAACAATATCAAAAACCATGAGACTGTGCCCGGGAGGATCTCGAGAGCTCGCTTGGTTCTGATTGGGTGGCGGTGCACCCATTTACGTATTTTATTCATTACTTATTTTAGAGGTTATATAGCTCCCTCGCATTACGAGTGGTCATCTCGATTAATGCTTGAGATGTCTCACCACGCAAGTTTGCGAGAAACTCTGCCGTTATTCTAACATTAGCAGGCTCATTTCTCTCTCCACGGTGTCCAGTGGGAGGTAGGTAGGGGGAGTCAGTCTCTAAGAGTAGCCTACTACTGGGTACTCGCCGAGCTAGTTCTCTCAAGTTCTCAGCATTTTTATAAGTCACGTTTCCATCAAATCCTACGTAAAATCCGCGATTCAGAACGTACTGGAGCCATTCAATGCTACCGCTAAAGCAGTGCATATGGCCCCTTGGTAACTTGTCATATCTCTTAAACACGTCCCACATTTCCTGCTCTGTGTTTCTTGTATGGATAACTACCGGATAGTTATAATCGATTGCATACTTTAACTGAGTTTCAAATACTTCATATTCTAATTTTGGATTTACTCTAAGTGGAGCTTCGTCCAATCCTATTTCACCAATTCCCAAGAGTTTATTATTACTGCCGAGTATTTTCCACATCTCAGTAAGCTCATTCTGCCAGCTCTCTGGTTTAGCTTCACCAGGATAAAGTCCTACTAGTCCATAAACTTGTTTGTGTTCTCTGCTCAACTTGTCTACCAACATCGCATCAGCGAGTGAGGTGGATGGGTTAATAATCGCTTCCACCCCCAACTCTCTCGATCTCTCTATTACTAGAGCAGCGTCATTTCCATAACGAGCATCTGTGAGGTGTGCATGCGTATCTATCATGTTAGGCGGGGGAATAGCGGTGTCATTTTGCTGATCGACGGACTCGTGTAGTTATCGAGTATTTTTTTGGCTGTCGTTGGTATGATTGGTAATAAATCATTAGCGATTAATACAACAGAATCAATTAGTTCTTTTAGTATTTTTGTCTTTTCCTCACTAGGTAGCTCCCAGACCTTCTTCTCACTAATTAACTGATCAGCTTGTCGTATCCTCTCCCAGATATCTTTCATGGCTTCGTCAAACCTATACTCACCTATTGCATTAGCAACACCTTTGGTTAGCCCTCTACTGTCAGCTGTCTGCTGTCCGCTAATCCCAGCCGCCATCGCGGCAACCCTAGATACTAGATTGCCGAGTCCGTTTTGCAAATCTGCCTTATACACTTCTTCAAACTTTTCTCGGGTAAAGTCAGAGTCTTCAAATGGATCCAGCTTAGCTAGTAGGTAGTAGCGTAGAGCATCCACTCCGTATTTCTCAATATACTCTAGTGGGTCTACTGTGTTGCCGAGACTTTTACTAATCTTCATTCCATTACTCGTAATAAATCCGTGGATCATAATTTGTCTAGATGTTGGTAGACCCGCCGCGATCAGCATTGCTTGCCACATCGATGCCTGCTGTCTGAGGTTATCTTTACCAGCTACCTGCACAGCTCGCGGCTTCTCTACTCTCCCCCAGTATTCCTCAAATATCGTAGGCTTGCCCGCCGAAGCCTTGGCGGAGGAGGGCCAGCCGAGTGCCGAGATATAATAGGTAAGAGCATCAAACCACACATACATTACTTGTGTTTCATCTCCTGGTACTGGTACCCCCCAGGGCATTTTCTCTTTTAGTCTCGATATCGAAAAATCAGTTAGACCCGCCGCCACAAAATTTTTGATCTCTTTTTGTCTATGCGCCGGGACTACAAAGTCAGGATATTTGTCATATAGCTCGAGTAGATCTTGTTGGAGCTTAGAAAAACAAAAGAAATAGTTTTCTTCGTCTATTTGCTCTAATTCTTTGTTGGGGTGCAGGGGACACCGGCCTTCGACTAAGTCAGAATCTTGCTTTTCTAGCTCACACCCCACGCAGTACTTTGCCTGGTAGACACCTTTTCTAATATAACCATTTGCTTCCACTCTTCGCCATATTTCCTGGGTAGCTTCGATGTGTCCAGAATCTGTAGTGCGAGAAAAGTTGAGAGTATCACTGAGTCCGAGCCTCTCTTTTAAATCCCTAAATTTTGCTGCATAGTAATCAACATAAGCCTTTGGCTCTTTACCCTCTTCGACTGCCTTCTCATATATTTTTTTGCCATGTTCATCAGTTCCAGTATTAAAGAACACTTCGTCTCCAACCATCTCGTGATATCTCGCTACCACATCTGCTTGGATTATCTCTAGTGCAAACCCAATGTGTGGATCAGAGTTTACGTAAGGGGCTGTTGTAGTAATGTAGTACTTTCCCATCTCTCAATTATAACCTAGTTCTTCATCAACTTCTCTAGAGCTCGCGAGATCCTAATGCTCCAGACATCTGCCCATTCTTCTGCCTTTACTCGATTAAGTGCCATCTGCATCCCTTTTTTATTCATCGATTCAGCTACCCCCGCAATCGTGGCAGAGGATACCTGCAAGGTATCGTGAATATGTTCGTATGACTGTCCTTTGTCCAAGAAAACCGCGATAGCAAGTCTTTTAGCGATTGTCAAAGACTCTTTTTCTGTCAAAAGTGACTTAAGTATTAATTCCATGTCAGTGTCAGTCTTGGCATCTGCCAAAACTTGGTAAAAAATCTTCATCACTTGAGACTGGATATTTTTGTTCATACTATATTTGTAACAACTTTAGAGCTCTAAAGCAACAGTAACACACCAGTTACAATCATAACAAACAGGGTTGTTAAGACCCATTTCCATCCTGTTACAAACTGCCATCCGGTATATCCAACCACCACTCCTACGAGTCCGATCATCGGCAGGTATGAGTTTGGGATTAGAACATCTTTTATTGTTTCGGGATCAATGTATATAACTACCGCGCCTAGCACACTCCAAACAGCAAGTATTGAAAGTATTTTTAGCATTCTAATCATGTCTTCATTATATGCTTGGTATACAATAAATGTATGCCACTCGAAACACTTTTGGTTCTGCTGATTCTTATTATCGTTCTCGCCGCCTATCTTTTTTCCCGCTCACTCCGTACCGAACTGACCAATTTAAGGAGCAGTCTCGACAAAACAAATAATAGCGTTACTTCCTCCCTCTTAGAAACCACCCGTGATATTAGTAGTCGGTTAGAACGCGCGAGCTACGTGATCGGCGAACTCAAAAAAGAAACCGGTACATTTAGCGAAATCGGTCGCTCCATGAAGGATCTGCAGGATTATCTTCGTTCCCCAAAACTTAGAGGCAACATCGGCGAGGCAGTCCTCGCTGATCTTATTGGCCAGATCTTCCCCAAGAGTAGCTACTCTCTCCAATATGCCTTTAAGTCAGGCGAAAAAGTTGATGCTATAGTCAAAACCGATGCAGGTATCCTCCCGATAGATAGCAAGTTCCCGCTAGAGAACTTTCAAAAAATTTATAGCGAATCAAATCCGGATATGGTTACCACCCACAAGCGTGCATTCATTAGAGATGTTAGGACTCACGTCAAAGCGATAAGCTCAAAATACATTAACCCGAGCGAAGGCACGCTAGATTTTGCTCTCATGTATATCCCATCGGAGAGTGTATATTACGAGATCGTGCGAGCCGACGATGTTATGGAATATGCTAGGGAGTCTCGGGTCTATCCTGTCTCACCAAGCACACTCTATGCAGCTCTCCAGACTATTCTCTTATCTTTCGAGGGCCGTCGCATCGAGGAGCGAGCCAAAGAAGTCTTTACCCTCCTGCGCAGCATTCAAAAAGATTACACAAAAGTCAGTGACTCGTTTAGTACTCTAGGTACTCATCTAACCAATGCCTACAACAAATACAGCGAAGTAGGTAACACCGTTAACCAGCTCGGTCAAAAACTGGAAGGCGCAAAGGGACTAACCAAAGAAGCAGTAGATGATCAGCCGAGGCTATCATGACGAATAATAGTAGTTCCTTTATCACGGCGTACGGCCGCCTCAACCCTGAGCAAAAACTAGCGGTGGACACACTCGACGGCCCAGTCCTCGTCCTCGCTGGTCCTGGCACTGGCAAGACCCAGCTCCTCTCCGCCCGGGTTGCCAATATTCTCAATCTTACCGATATCAACCCCAGCAATATCCTCTGTCTAACTTTTACTGAGTCAGCTGCGGTCAATATGCGAAATCGGCTCAGAGACTTTATTGGTCCATCTGCCTACGAGGTAGTTATCAGCACCTACCACAGTTTTGGAAGTGACCTAATCAAAAGTTATAGTAGCTATTTTCAACAAATCAAGCTTGATCGCACTGAAGATGTTAGGTTAGAGCGTCCAATAGATGAGCTCTCCCAAATCAAAATTATCGAATCCATTATTGCCAAACTACCTTTTGATAGTCCGCTCCTCTCCGCACGCTACTATCTCAAAGACGTCGTCAAAACCATTAGTGATCTCAAACAAAATTTGTTTACTCCCGAGAGTTTAAGAGAGTTGGCAAAGAGTAATCTCGCTCAGATCGATGCGATCAATCCCATCCTCGACACTATTATTAACAAGGTTGGTGGCATCTCACGCAAAAGTGTAGAGCGCACTACCCAGTACACTAGGCTCCAACAAGAATTATCAAACCTATCAGGTAGTTTGGTTGAGTTAGCCGCTACCGATCTCTCAGATGCATTGGACGAGGCGAGTAGCCTAGGTTCTTCCAAGCCACTAACTGCCTGGAAAGACCAATACCTTTTCAAAGACGAACACAGCCATTTTGTCTTTACAAATCGAGCCGTAACCGAAAAAATGCTCGAACTCGCGGGTGTTTTTGAGGCATACGAGAAGGAGCTAAAAGCGAGCGCCATGTATGACTTTAATGACATGATTATTAGGGCAATTGGCGGGATTAAAGAGAATGATGAGCTCCGTTATAACCTGCAGGAGCGGTACCAATATATCTTACTCGACGAGTTTCAGGACACCAATCCTGCCCAGTTTGAGCTAGTCAAACTCCTCTGTGATCACCCTGTGCACGAGGGTCGTCCCAACATAATGGCAGTCGGCGACGATGATCAAGCCATCTTTGCTTTTCAGGGAGCGAGTGTTGGCAATATCCAAGATTTCCTAGATTCTTTTCAAGATGTTTCTGTGATCAACCTTGTTCACAACTACCGCTCTCACCAAGACGTACTGCATGTTGCTCATAACATGCGCGCTCAGATTACTGGGGAGCTCCATCACAAATTGTCGGGCATTAATAAAAATCTCCTAAGTAGTAGCCATAACCTCCCAACAGAGGCAACTATTATTAGATCTGAGCATCCTTCTGCCGCCACCGAATACTCCTGGGTTGCCGAGCAGATTAAGCAATTAGTTTCGAGTGGTACTAGCCCCGAGCAGATCGCCGTGATCGCCCCCAAACATGCCATGCTCGAGAGCATGGTACCTTTTTTAATCAATCTCGCACTTCCTATTAGTTACGAAAAACGCGAGAATATTCTTGAGAGTACGATTGTCAAAATCCTCTACCAATCTATTCAGCTCTTAGACGCGCTCACCACTAACGACAAAGCTCGTATCAACCAATACTTCCCTCTCGTCCTCAGTCACCCTTACTGGAAAATCCCGCCACTAGATATTTGGCAGACCAACTGGCAATTTGAGAAAAAAGAGGAAAGTCGGACCTGGGCCGAGATCGGCGTTACTACACCCTCCCTTGCCCCTGCCATCAACTTTTACCTCCAAGAATCAGGCAAAGTCCCAGTCTCCACCCTCGAAACAACACTTGATCATCTAATCAGCGAGACCCCGCTCAAACAATATTACTTTAACAGCCAAAAGCGGGATGATGACGCATTGAGTTATTACGAGGCCATTACTCACCTGAGTACCATTAGAGAGGCGCTGCGCTCCTACCAAACTAGCCAGTCACATTCGCTTACTCTCACCGATTTTCTAGATTTTTTTGCGATGTACGAAACAGCCGGGGAGGGCCTAGTTAACTCTCACCCCATCACGCAGGGCAAAAGCAGCATCCAGCTCATGACTGCCTACAAAGCCAAGGGTTTAGAGTTTGACCATGTCTTTATCCTCCACGCTCAGGATGATGTCTGGGGTAGCTCTAGTCGCAGCAAAACTAACAACCTCGCTCTCCCTCCCAACTTAAAACATATTAGATATGAGCAGGGGGGTGATGACGAGCGACTCCGTCTTTTTTACGTTGCCATTACTCGTGCCAGGCACGGCTTATACCTTACTTCTCATACTCACCAAGATAATGGCAAAGTTACCACACCGCTCAAATATCTGGGAGACAATGCTGGCCTCTCTCCACATCTCCCCACAAAAGCGCAGCTAATCAAAACTCCCAAAGTATCACCTCTAGAGGTGGGAGTGGATCAAGCCACCCTCTGGACCGCAGGCAGGCTCACTCTGCCTGTCGACTGCGTAGATCTCCTTGAGGATCACTTACAAACCTATCTCATGAGTCCGACTCACCTCAATACCTTTATGGACATAGAGCATGGTGGCCCCGAAGAGTTTTTGGTTAATACACTCCTAAGGTTTCCGAGTACTCCGACCGTAGATAGTCAGTATGGTCAAGCGATCCACAACACTCTAGAGTGGTACCAGCAAAACATAGCAAATGGCACAACTCCCACTCTCCCAGAAGTCACTTCATATTATTCCCAAGAAATAGTGGGCCGCTACCTCGGGTCTACTGATCGCGAAAAAATTCTAGCGCGCGGGACCAAAGTATTAGCTAGTTACTTAGCTAGTCGCTCTGATATGTTTAGCTCACCCGCTCGCACCGAGGTCAACTTTAGTAGTGAAGCAGTAATGCTCGGCGAGGCGCGCTTAACCGGCAAGATCGATCGCCTCGAAGTAGATCTGGTTAAAAAAACTCTGCGTATTGTCGATTTCAAAACCGGCAAACCTGTACCTAGCTGGACTACCTCAATCAAAGCCTACAAATATCGCCACCAGCTCTACTTTTACAAATTCTTAATCGAGGGGAGTCGCAGCTGGAGTAGCTACAAGGTAGTTGATGCTAGACTGGAGTTTGTTGAGCCAGACAATCAGAGAGCCGGTGAGCTCAGTCCTCCTCTAATTATCCAGTTTGATCAAAAAGAAGAGGAAGAGATCAAAAGATTAATCCAAGTTGTCTGGTCTAAGGTCCAGCACCTGGATCTCCCACCTACCAGCCAATATAGTGCCAACCTCCAGGGGATCAGAGCCTTTGAGCAAGACCTCCTCTCCTAATATGTCTAACCTCACCATCTCAGCCGATTTTCAAAATGTCTTGGACCTACTAAGTAGCTCAACCGACCATCTCTTTGTGACCGGTCGGGCTGGAACGGGCAAATCAACTCTGCTTACTTATTATCACAAAAACACAGAGGCTAGCCACGTGGTCCTGGCCCCAACCGGGGTAGCTGCAGTCAATGTGGGCGGTGCCACCATCCACAGCTTCTTTGGGTTTAAGCCAGACATCACCATCGACAAAGCATGGTCACTAGGTGGCAAAACCAAAAAAGCCGAGCTGTATAAAAACCTTAGTCAGATCATAATCGACGAAATTAGTATGGTCCGAGCCGATCTTCTAGATTGTATCGACGCCTTCTTAAGACGGGTCTGTATGAGTTCCCGCCCTTTTGGCGGCAAACGCATGATCTTTTTTGGTGATCTCTATCAGCTACCACCCGTCGTCCCATATCAAGAAGCTGAGGTTTTTCGCGCGCGCTATGCTTCACCATATTTTTTTAGTGCCGACGTAATGTCACGGCTCGCTCTCACTTTTGTTGAGCTAACCCACATCTATCGTCAGAGTGACGAAGAGTTTATCGAAGTCCTAAATGCGCTTAGGGAGGGGAGTCTCTCAACGTCTCACCTCGACCTTTTAAACACCCGGGTCTCACCCGATTACGCTCCACCACCTGAGGAGTACGTGATCAACCTAACAGGTACCAACAAAACGGCGGGTGACTACAACGACTATCAACTCAATTCGTTAGACGGGGCAAGTCACGATTTTTTTGCCATCACCACAGGTCGTTTTGATAGCCGCACCGAGCCCGCTCCGCGCGAGCTAAAGCTCAAGGTCGGTGCGCAGGTGATGCTCACCGCAAACGATCGCGAGAAGAGGTATGTTAACGGGACAGTGGGTCGGGTCGAAGAGATCGGGTGGGAGAACAATCTGCCTATAGTCTCCGTGAGACTAAAAAATAAAAAATTAGTTGACGTCGCACCCACTACCTGGGAGATGTTTAGTTTTGACTACAACTCTACATCACGTCGGATCAGTAGTGACGTGGTTGGCACCTATACCCAGCTACCGCTCATGCTGGCCTGGGCGGTCACCATCCACAAAGCGCAGGGGAAGACTTTTGACCGGGTCATTATCGACCTCCCTCAGTCCTTTGCCCACGGCCAGACCTATGTCGCCCTCTCTCGTGCGACCAGTCTCTCCGGCATCTATCTCCGCCGCGCTCTCACCCCCCGCCACATCATCATGGATCCAACCGTCACCTCTTGGATCACTTTAATGCGCGAAACCAGCACCATCTTGTAAGGTATAATCCCCAAATGCCAACAAAGTTTGAGGTACCACCAACTTGTCCTAATCCCACAACCTGCACCTGGGCAGGAGACTGTGTTGCTCGACAGCTTTTAGAGCACGAGCTCAGTACACGCGTAAACTCAAAAAGAGAAACTAATTTACCTCCACAACACGACGCCGTCGAGTCTCTAATGCGCGCAGCAAAATGCACAAACCCAGGATTCATCGTAACACTCTGGAAAGCGTTAGAATTCCTCATACACAATCCACGAGAATAGTAGATAGAAGTATGTTGACTTCGCCTCTAATTCGGGTATAGCATGTAACTATGGACTACTGGTGCTACGCCCTAATCAACAATCGTCTAGGTGAGATCTACTTCACCCATATTACCGCCACCACTATCGCCATGTAGGGTAGAATACTCTCATGGTAGATGAACTTAAAAAGTACCTAATCAACATACAAACCGAGCTGTCCACTGGTAATGCTCTAGAGCACACATATCGCCCAGCTCTCAAAATATTAATTGAATCTTTAGACAACGAGATTAATGCAGTTAATGAGCCTTCTCGATCAGAACACGGTGCGCCAGACTTTATTTTCCTCAACAAAAATAATCGTGACTTAATCTTGGGTTATGCCGAAACCAAAGATTTGAGCGCTGACCTAGATAAAATAGAAAAATCTGAGCAACTAAAACGCTATTTGGGTTACCCCAACCTTATTCTAACTAACTATCTTGAATTTCGATTTTTTAGAAATGGTGAAAAATATCAAACTATCAAAGTCGCTGAAATCAAATATGGTGTTGTTCACAATATCGAAATTGGGTTTTTGCCACTTGTCCATGAAATAAAATCATTCTTAAGCAACACTCCAGAGAAGATCAAAAGTGCTGAGAAATTAGCTAAAATCATGGGAGGTAAAGCCTCTCGAATTAGGGAAAACGTAGAGCGATTTTTAACGGGCGAAAAGAACGAGAAGAACCAAGAGCTTTTTAGAATCTATGGAGTAATGAAAGAGCTACTAGTACACGATCTAAAGGTTGATAAGTTCGCCGACATGTATGCTCAGACTTTAGTTTATGGGTTGTTTGTTGCCAGGTACTATGACTCAACTCCTGACAACTTCTCTCGTGGCGAGGCGCGTGATCTAGTCCCTGCCTCTAACCCATTCCTACGTGAATTTTTTGACCATATCGCAGGTGCAAATTTTGATTCTCGTCTTAAATACATTGCAGATGAGCTGTGCGCAGTTTTTTCTGTCTCTGATATTCCAGGTATCATGAAGCGCAAATACAATTTATTTGGAGAAACTGTCGACAAGGATCCAATTATTCATTTCTACGAAGATTTTCTTTTTGAGTATGACCCTGAACTGAAGAAACAAATGGGAGCATACTACACGCCAGTACCAGTAGTGCAGTTTATGGTTCGGGCGGTGGATGAGGTTATTAAGAAAGAATTTGGTTTAACCGGTGGTATATCTGATAGCACCAAGATAGATCATGTCGTAGAAATACAGGGGAGCAAAACTAAAAAGAAAATACCTAAAGTACAAATTCTCGACCCCGCAGTCGGTACAGCCACTTTTCTGAATGAGATTATTAAGTTTGTATACAAGGGTTTTGCCAACCAACAAGGTATGTGGGGTAGTTATGTTGAATCAGAGCTACTGCCACGCCTCAATGGTTTTGAACTCATGATGGCACCATACACAATCGCTCATCTTAAACTCGCCCTCACTCTCAAAGAAACTGGAATTAACGATTTTCAACAGCGTCTACGTGTGTATCTTACCAACACGCTCGAAGAAGGCATAAAAACTAACCCAGGTTTATTCGATGTCGGTCTTGTTAACGCCATTACCAATGAGTCTGCCGAGGCTAGTCGAATAAAGCACGATACACCAATCATGGTTGTGATGGGAAATCCCCCCTACAGTGGCGAGTCATTCAACAAAGGTGAGCATGCGATGAAACTAGTGGAACAATATAAGTTTGAGCCTGGAACAAGGGATAAGCTGAATGAGCGTAATCCCAAATGGATCAATGATGATTATGTCAAATTTATAGCTTTTGCCTCCGATCTGATTAGTAAGACTGGTGAGGGTATAGTTGCCATGATAACAAACCACGGCTATCTAGATAACCCCACATTTCGTGGTATGCGCTACCAGATGATAAACACGTTCTCCACACTCTACGTACTAGATTTACATGGTAATGCCAAGAAGAAAGAAGTCTCTCCCGATGGTTCGCCCGACAAAAATGTCTTTGATATCCAGCAAGGCGTATCAATCATGCTTGGGATCAAAAAGAAGTCGAGCAAAAACAAGCTGGCTACTGTCTATCGTGCTGATTTATTCGGCACTCGCAAATCTAAGTTTGACTGGCTTAATGAGAATGCTCTATCGAGCATCCAGTGGGATAAAATCAATCTCCACAAGCCTGGATATTTTTTCTTAAATAAAGACGAGGTCGTACAGTCGGAATACGAGCAAGGTGTAAGGATTAGCGAACTATTTCCTGTCAACAATGTGGGCATCGTGACCTCACGCGACAGTTTTGTGATCGACGTAGACAGGGAGCGACTCTACAGTCGTATCGCAAGTTTTTGTATGAGCAACCCAAACGATCCCAAATTACCTACTACCGTCAAACAAAGTCCAAAATTCCAGTATAGAAAAGCAATCGAATTAGGTTTTGATGAAAATAAAATATACCCCATCAGTTACCGTCCATTTGATACTCGTTACGTCTACTATTCCGATTATTATATCGAGCGATCGCGAGCCGACGTGATGAAACACTTCTTAAAAGAAAACCTAGGCATTATGATCTGTAGACAACAAAAAGCTAGTGGATTTCAACATGTTTTGATACATACCAGTATGGTCGAGTCAAGTTATGTATCAAATAAAACTTCAGAGATTGGTTCAACTTTCCCACTCTACCTCTACGACAATATAGGTAAAGTTGCCAACATCGATCAAAGATTATCAGAACTTCTGTTAGCTAAAGTTGGCGATGCAGATAAAGTAAAACCTGAAGATTTATTTGATTATGTCTACGCCACACTGCACTCGCCAAGTTACAGAGAAAAATACAAAGACTTCCTTAAATCCGATTTTCCACGTATTCCGGTGGCGAAAGATAATGATTCGTTTTGGAAGCTAGTCGAGCTTGGTGGACATTTGCGCCAACTCCACTTACTAGACGAAAAAGAACTAGGTCAACTCACAACTACATTCCCACAATCTGGTAGTAATGAGGTAGAAAAAGTTGAATACAAAGATGGCAAAGTTCACATTAATGCAACACAATATTTTGAAGAGGTAAGTCAAGAATCATTTGATTTTTATATTGGTGGGTATCAGCCAGCACAAAAATGGCTCAAGGATAGAAAAAACAAAAAACTTGAGTATGAAGATATAAAACACTACCAACAAATGGTTGGGTCAATCTCGAAGACAATAGAGGTTATGAGACAAATAGACATGATTTAATGGCTACATGTCCTACCTATAAAACAAAAACTCATACTGACTAACCCCCAATCCAGTTTTTGAAACCGCCTCAACTTTATTAAAACCATTTTGTAGAGCTTTTTTTCCTGACCAAGTCTTAAATACTCTTTGCTCTGTAGTTAGGTGTTCGTTCATCAACTCAGTATACTGTCGAAAATTTGTCGTACCTGCTCCCCATTGATCACGCAAGATGTTGTAGTAATGCCCATTAGCAAATAGGTACGCTAAGAATGCATCGTAAAAAATACCTGCATGTAGGTCATGGACAGGTTTATCAGCTCCTAATCTAGTATATAAATGAAAAGATATTTCATCTTGCTCATTAACCTTTCCCCACACTTTTGTAAAGTTACCAACTGTTGGTCTAATCATGATTGACTTCACATCTACTTCAAAAAAATAGCTTAGCCCGCTTAAACCACCCACCACATGACGGCTACCTGGGTCAACTTCGCCATGAAAATCTATTCTCAGTTTTTTGACATGGTCCTTTTCCATCGAAAAACGCTCTAGTGTGTATGCTGGTATTCCCATGATCTGAGATTATAGCAGTCTAGAGAACTATTTCTTTATCACACCATTTGCTATAGTTAATATATTAATCCCCATTATGGAGACACATATGAAAGAATATACCGACAAGTTAGACAAAGTACTGAGCGATTACCTGATCAAAAAAGCCCCAGCCCTCCCCAAAGGTGGTAAAGAATTCTTGGTCACCGTCGCCCCTTATTTTGCCCTCCTCGGTGCCGTACTCGGCATCCCCGCAATCCTCGCCGTCTTTGGTCTCGGTGCTATTGCCACCCCATTCGTCTGGTTGGCAGGCTCACGCACTGGCATCTTCTGGCTCTTCTGGGTTGTTGGTGCTGCGCAGGTCGCTCTATCTGCGATGGCAGTCAAACCATTGTTCGCTCGCCGGGGCAAAGGGTGGAGGCTCATGTACTACTCCCAGCTCCTCTCTCTCCTCTCTAGTCTCCAGTATTTTAATGTCGGTTCACTCGTCATGACCGTCCTCAGCTTCTACCTCCTCTATCAGGTCAAAGCTAGTTACGGCAAAGGGAAATAAAGAGGGGATTACCCCTATTCTTTTGGCTTGTTCTTACGTGCCTCTATCTTGGCGAGGGTACGCTTAACGTATTCGTCTAAATTGATATCCTTGATCCGGGCAAAGCGTAGGATCGTCACCACTAGGTCACCCAGCTCTTGCTCATACGTCTCGTCTCGTTGCGCAGCCTTATTGTTAGGTTTGCGCCCGTGCTCAGCTAGATATGCTCGGGCAATCTCACCCACCTCCTCGACCAGTGACAGGATTAGGATCGATCCGTATTCGTCTGAATAGCGCCTCCCCCGATCTATCCTAGACAGTGCATTAAAGTAATCTGCAAAAGGTGACTTGTGGTGTGTTCTTTTCTTTGCCATATAGCCGTAGTATAGCAGAGCGAGTAATGGGGATTTTGCAACAAAAACAGATAATTATGCGTATTACCTAGTAGAAAGGAGGATAAACTATATGAACAAAAAAATAATCGTCAGTTTGTCCGTACTATCATTAATCGCCTTAAGCAGTACTACTGCCTCTGCCTACCGCGGTGACCCAAACAAACAGGGACCCAACTACGATCCCGCTCGCCACACTGAGATGCAAGAGACATTTAGCAAAGGGGAGTCTGGCTACTCTAGTTGGTTAAAGCTAATGGAAGGCAAGGCCACTAGGCTCAAAGAAGTAGTAAGTAGTAGTAAAATTTTTGGCGAGTTTGCTAACGCTCAAAAACAGGGCCAGTCTGCAGTTAGCGCTTTCCGCGCCAAATACAACATAGGCAACGGTAATGGTAGTAGTAACCAGTCCGGATACGGTCGCAATCGCTAAATAGGATTAAAATAGGAGCTGTATGGTAGACAAAAATATAACAGACAACGCTCTCTCCATACAGCTCCAATCGGGTAACCTTACTGCCTTAACTGCCTTGATTAATCGCTACGAAAAACCACTCCTCCGCTACGCTACCCACCTCGGTTGTAGCGAGCCAGAGGACTCAGTCCAAGAGACGTTTATCAAAATGTATCAAAATATTAATAGCTACGATCCTACTCGCAAATTTAGTAGCTGGCTCTATCGACTCGCCCACAATCATACAATCAGCCGCCTCCGCTCCCGTCACCTCACCCTCCCTTTTGCCGACTATCTTGATTCATGGTTAGTAAGCAATGACACTGATCCACTGGACACACTCGCCACTACCTCGGATCTATTGCACTGCCTCCCCAAGCTCGCCCCCCACTATCGTGCACCGCTTACCCTACATTATCTCGAAGACAAAAGTTATCAGGAGGTCTCAGATATTCTACGGTTACCGATCGGCACCATCTCAGCTCGCATTAATAGAGCCAAAAAAATCATGAGGAGTATATGCAAAAACAATCACTAATTGCAGGTAAGGTCATTAAAGAGATTAATACTAAAAAAATTAAGATTAAGCCGCGCTGGATCTTTGTTTTTGGCACCACACTAGCTGTCTTAGGTGTTGTTGTCTCCATGGCGAGCTCTGCAGTCGGTCTCTACTTGCTGCAGTTTGCACTCCTTCATCCTGGTCGTGGCGCCGATCGCAAATTAGATTATGTGCTGTCAACACTCCCCTGGTATGTCCTCCCACTCTCCCTTGTGAGTATGGCTGTTGGTTGGCACTTGCTCAAAAAGTTTGACTTTTCCTATCGAAAGAATCGCCTTGTAGTCACAGCACTCTTTATCCTCGGTATCGCACTAGGTGTCGCTATGATCCCTTTGACCAACCTCGATGACTTGCTCTACGCTCGGGGATATTATAGATCCGCTCTCACGAGCGATATAATCACCAATAATCCCTCGACACTCAAGCCCAATGCAGTTGAGGCTCTCTCGCGCGCCCTGGACGACGAATACAAAGCACTCGCCACCTACGATGCTATCATCAAAAAATTTGGCACGGTTAGACCTTTCTCGCAGATCATACAGTCCGAAGAGACACATATTAGTAGCCTCCTAGGTCTCTACGAAAAGTATGGCCTCACTGCTCCAGATAACCCATATCTCGGCAAGATTACTGCCCCGGAGACCCTAAGCCTCGCTTGTTCACTAGGTGTAAAAGCAGAGGTAGCCAATGCAGAACTTTATAAAACCGAGCTCATCCCCCAAGTCGCCGAGTACCCAGACATCACCACAGTCTTTAATAATCTCATGGATGCCTCACAGTCCAAACACCTGCCGGCCTTTAGCCGCTGTCGCTAGACATTCTCTAGTACAATTGATGGGATGAATGTACTGAGCAAATTAATCAAGGAAATTAACGAGCTTACTAATCCTGTTAAGGCCAAAATATTTTCCCGTTTCTTTAAAACAGGACCAGGTGAATATGGGGAAGGGGATCAGTTCTTGGGTTTTAGTGTCCCGACCTCTCGCAAGCTAGTTGCAAAATACTACCACTGTCTCGACCTATCTGACATCACCACACTACTCTCCAGTCCTTATCACGAAGCACGTTTAATCGCACTCCTCGTACTCGTCAAAAAATACCAGAGTACAAAATCTGACGCGGATAAAAAGGAGTATTACGACTTTTACCTCAGTCACACAAAGCAGATTAATAACTGGGATCTCGTCGACGTCACCACTCCCCAGCTAGTTGGCGACTATCTCCTGACTCATCAGCGAGAACGAGACATCCTCTACAAACTCGCTCACTCCACTAACCTGTGGGAGCGGCGCATCAGCATCATGGCAACCTTTGCATTTATTAGAGCAGGGGAATATGAAGACACAATCAAAATCAGCAAGATCCTGCTCCACGATCCTCATGACCTCATCCACAAAGCAGTGGGGTGGATGCTACGAG
>Ga0268298_10000496_pt1 | contig 50875 bp, 46 predicted proteins | sample WWTPWeurt_MetaG_FD_194462 | JGI IMG/M metagenome (GOLD analysis project Ga0268298, IMG submission 194462) | Activated sludge microbial communities from WWTP in Nijmegen, Gelderland, Netherland - WWTP Weurt | ecosystem: Engineered > WWTP > Aerobic digester > Activated sludge | place... | reverse complement strand
CGGTTCCGGGGGCGGCACGGCGAGCGGAGGCGCATCGAGCGGAGGCGCATCGAGCGGAGGCACGTCGAGCGGAGGCACGTCGAGCGGAGGCACGTCGAGCGGAGGCGCATCGAGCGGAGGCACGTCGAGCGGAGGCACGTCGAGCGGAGGCGCGTCGAGCGGAGGCGCATCGAGCGGAGGCAGTTCGAGCGGAGGCACGTCGAGCGGTGGTGCGTCGAGCGGAGGCAGTTCGAGCGGTGGCGCATCGAGCGGAGGTGCATCGAGCGGAGGTGCGTCGAGCGGAGGCACGGGTGGCCTCGCTGCCCTCTCCGACACGTTCGGCGGCACGAGCCTCGGTTCCGAGTGGAGCGTGCTTCACCCCGAGCAGGTCGCCATCTCGGTGCAGTCCGGCAGTCTGTCGCTCGTTCCCACGACGTCGCTCTGGTTCAACGCGACCGAAGGCCCGTTCGTCTACAAGAGCGTGAACGGCAACTTCAAAGCGACCGCGCGCGTGCACGTGCGGAGCGTGGCCTCGCCGAGCCAGCCGCCGGCCATCCAGTATCGGCTCGCGGGGATCATGGCGCGCGATCCGGCCTCCAACTCGGGTCCGGAGAACTACGTGTTCGTCGTGCTCGGTGCGGACGACAACGATTTGTCGACCGAGCACAAGTCGACCAGCGCTTCCGTGAGCACCTACCAGGGGCCGACTTGGAGCCAAGGGCCCGAGGCCGAGCTTCGGCTGTGCCGGGTCGGGACCGTGTTCAGTCTGCTGGTGCGCCCGGTGACCGGCGGCGCGTGGCAGACCCTCTCGAGCTATCCGCGCGGTGACCTGCCGGCCTCGTTGCAGGTCGGCCCCGTGGCCTACGCGAACCAGCCGACTCCGGATCTGCGCGCTTCATTCGACGAAGTGACATTTGCAGATGCCCAGGCGGCGCCGGACTGCTCGAACTGATTTTCGGGAACAAACCCAAGGGATCTCGGGCTGGTGTCGTCGAAGGGGCTCATTCCATTCCCCCGTTCTATACTGCCCGTCCAATGCGAATCCTGGAGCGGCTCGGCCGCGCGATCGTCGTCCTGGGCGTGTTCGCCCTCGCCTCTTTCTTCGCGCTGCGCTTCGGGACCGGCGGTCTGTGGAAGGGACTCGAAGCGGCCCACGCGGTCAGTGCGCCCGGCGAAAACAAAGCGCCTTACGACCTCACCCAGCTGACGGCGGTGAACGAGACCCTGAAGACCATCCGCGACAAGTACGTGGAGCCAGGTCGGGTCAAGCCGCAGCAGATGTTCCTGAGCGCGCTGAACCAGGTTCAGAAAGAAGTCGCGCAAGTCATCATCTTGCACGACGAGAAGTCGCCCACGGTCAAGGTACGCGCGGACACCGAAGAGAAGGAGTTCCGCGTCGACAACATCCAGGGCCCTTGGGACGTCGCAGCGCGCCTGCGCGAGGTGTTCGCGTTCCTGCAGCAGAACCTCAAGGACACCGAGGTCGATCTCCGCGACATCGAGTACGCGGCCTGCAACGGCATGTTGCGCACGCTCGACCCACACAGCGTCTTCTTGAGCCCCGAGGCCTACAAGGAGATGAACCTGTCGACCTCCGGTCATTTCGGCGGTCTCGGCATCGTCATCTCGATCCGCGATCAGCAGCTCACCATCATGCGCCCGATGCCGGACACGCCGGCCGGACGCGCCGGCCTGAAGCGTCTCGACCGCATCACCAAGATCAACAACGAGTCGACGCTGAACATGCCGCTCGACGACGCCGTGAAGCGGCTGCGCGGGAAGCCCGGCTCCAAGGTCACGATCTACGTGCACCGCGACGGAAACGACGGCTGGCAAGGCTCCCGCCCCTTCGAGCTCACGCGCGAAGAAATCCGGATCAAGAGCGTCGATTCCAAGACCCTCGCGCCCGGCATCGGCTACGTGCGCCTGAAGCAGTTCCAGTCGAGCACCGCCGACGAGCTCGACGCCGCCTTGGCCGAAATCGGCAAGAACGAGCCCATCAAGGGCATCGTCCTCGATCTGCGTGGCAACCCGGGCGGCTTGCTCGATCAGGCCGCCAAAGTGGCCGACAAGTTCCTCGAGAACGGGCCCATCGTCGCCACGGTGGGCGCCTCCGAAGGTCGAGAAGAGAAGAAGGCAGTCCCGCGGGGCACCGAGCCCAACTACCCCATCGTCGTCTTGCAGAACGGCTCGAGCGCCAGCGCCAGCGAGATCGTGGCGGGAGCGCTGAAGAACCAGGAGCGGGCCGTGATCGTCGGCCAAACCAGCTTCGGCAAGGGCACCGTGCAGTTGGTGTTCCCGCGCATCACGCCGGATGGGGCCGCGCTGAAGCTGACCATCGCGCAGTACCTCACTCCGGGCGACGTCTCGATCCAGGGCGTCGGGGTCGCCCCCGACGTGCAGCTCGACCCCATGACGGCCGACACGCTCGAGATGGACCTCTACAGCGAAGAGAGTCCCGTGCGCGAGCGCGACCTCTCGAAGAGCCTGGGAGGCGCCAGCAAGCGATCGAGCGATCGGCCGACCTACAAGCTTCGCTACAACCTGCCCGAGGAGGAGCGCGCCAAGATGCGTGACCTCGGCGGGGATCTCGAGGACGAGTTCCAGCTCGACTTCCCCATCGCCTTCGGTCGCGATCTGGTGAGCAAGCTCCCGCAGGGCAAGCGCCCGGAGCAGCTGCGCGCCGCCAAGCCCGTGGTGGAAAAGGCCCAAGACGGACAGATCCAGGCCATCAGCGCCGATCTCTCGAAGCTCGGCATCGACTGGAGCGCGCCGCCCAAGGACGCCAAAGGCCCGGGCCCCGACGACTACGAGATCAAGCTCGAGACCGATCGCAAGGCCGACACCGTCACGGCCGGCGAACCGATGAACCTCAAGGTCACGGTGAAGAACAACGGCAAAGAGCCCATCCATCAGCTGCGCGCCATCACCAAGAGCGATGGCGGCTACTACGACGAGAAGGAGCTGGTGTTCGGCAAGATCGAGCCCGGGAAGTCGCGTACGCAGAGCGTGCCGCTCGGCTGGTGTGAGGTCGACGGCAAGAAGCCCGGCAGCACGAAGCCTCTCCCCACCGACGCGAAGCGCGTGTGCAAGATCCCGCTCGACGCCACCACGCGCCAAGACGTGGTGAAGGTGCGCTTCTTCGCCGAGGGGGGCACGGCTCCCAAGGACCAAGAGTTCCGGCCCACGGTGCAGAGCCTGCCGCGGCCCGCCTTCGCGTTCTCCTATCAGGTCGTGGACAACCGCCCCGGCAACGGTGACGGGCAAATCCAACGCGGCGAAGGCGTCACCCTGTACCTGACGGTGAAGAACGTCGGCACGGGCAAGTCCTACGAGACCCAGGCCAACATTCGGAACCTGACCGGCGATGGCCTCTACCTGCGTGCCGGGCGCTTCGAGCTCCCCGCCATGAACCCCGGAGACGTGCGCGAGGTGGCGTTCACGTTCGACGTCTTGGATGGTCTCACCGACAACTTCGCCAAGGTCGAGATGAGCATGGCCGATCGCGACCTACGCGTGGTGACCAGCGAGAAGGTCGTGATCCCCATCACTCGGAGCGGCGTCTTCGTGAACCAGGCCGCCGGTCGCGTCAGCGTGGAGCAAAACGCTCCGGTGCGAGGGCAGCCCCAGGCCTCGGCGCCCGTCGTGGGTGAGCTCGCCAAGGGTTCGGTGGTGGAGCGGCTGGGGACGTTCTCGGGTTTCACGAAGATCCGCCTGGACGGCGAGCGGTTCGGCTTCGTCGAGACGCCCAGCGTGAAAGACGGCGGCGGAGCCGGCAAACCGAGCTTCAAGCCGCTGCTCACTCACTCTCCGCCCCTGATCGAGCTGAAGCCCTCGGCGCTCTCCATGCGCGGGGACAAGGTGAAGATCGAGGGGACGGTCAACGATGGCGACCGCGTGCTCGACGTCTACGTCTTCGTCGGCGCGCACAAAGTCTTCTATCAATCGAATCGCAAAGGTTCGGACCCCCTCAAGATGTCCTTCGGGTTCGATGCGCTCCTGAACCCTGGCATCAACGTGGTCACGGTCGTGGCGCGAGAGAACGAAGACACGGCCTCGCGTCACACAATCGTCGTCCGGCGCGATGGGCCGAACGGTGAAGCACTGGCGACCCCGAAGGGTGACGAGTTCGGCGCGGACTGGGAGTTCGTGGGCGGCGAAGACTGACCCGCGACGAAACCGCGCTCGACATCAAATCTTTCGGCGGCGCCGCACGTTCAAAGACAGAGCCGCCGCGCCTCGGGCGCGAGTCAGGAGGGTCCGATGAAGGGACGTGGCCGGAGTCTAGGCTACGCGTGTCTGGCGCTGGCGTTTGCCGCGCTGTTTGCATTGGCTGCCCACGCGCTGAAGACGCGGGCGCGCGGAGGGAGCGAAGGGAGGGCCGAGGTCGCGCCAGAAGGGCTGCGCATCGGAGCGCCCATCGCCATCGAAAACCTCACGTTGTTCCCGCTCTTCTATCGCGATCAAACCGATCCGGGCCCGATGACCACTCTCGCGGAGGCGACGGCGAAAGGCGTGGCCGAGGTCCGCGAGCTCGGCTCGACCAACGCCGAGCTCGAACAGCAAGCCCCCGTGGAGGGGCATATGCGCAACCGCGGGATGGGCCGCCACGGGCGCGTGCCGCAGCCCGGCGCCACGGTCAACACGCTCGAGATCGTCAACAACGGCGACACGCCCATCTACGTGCTCGCCGGCACGGTGGTGAAGGGCGGGAACCAGGATCGACAGATCGGCCAGGACTTCGTGGTTGGCGCCAAGAGCCGCGTCCCCGTCGACGCCTTTTGCGTCGAACACGGTCGCTGGCGTGGGGACCGAGAGGGCGCCGACACCCAAGGCAAGTTCGTCCCGGTGGAGCAGCTCGCGAGCTCCAAAGTCCGGGCAGCTGGTCAACACGAGTCGAACCAGAGCGAGGTCTGGGCCGAGGTGGCCAAGGTGAACTCCGCCAACGGCAAACAGGCAGCTTCCGGCACGCTGCTCGCGACCTTGGACGACGCGACGCTGAAGGCGCAGCGGAGCGAGCTGGCGAAGCGCATCGATGGAGCTCTCGCGAAAGCGGATCCCAAGGAGGAGCTGGTCGGGATGGCCTACGCCGTCGACGGTCGAGTGCGCGGCGTACGCTGGTTTGCCAGCACGGCGCTCTTCGGTTTGTTCCGCGGCACGCTGGTGAACACCGCCGCCTCCGATGCCATCACCGCTCGCGGCGGCGCGGCGGCCAAGCCCGCACCGCCCATGGCCGCGGCCGACGTCTCGAGCTTCTTGCGCGAGGTCGAGGCGGCCAAGAGCGAAGAGAAGGCGACGCCGGCCGACAACGTGAACCGCTACAAGAAGGCGAAGGTCGGCTACGGATCGTCGACGGAGTATCGGCCGAAGGCGGGGTCCAAGAAGGCCGTGCCGCTCAGCTCGGACTACGTCGCCAAGTGACTTCGGTCACTCGTTGCACGCGCACATGCGCACCGCGGAGGCCGACGGTGCAGCGGCTTCGCAAGTCGTGGGCATCGCTTGCGACCAATAGGTCCAAGAGTGCCATGCGTAGTGACAGCCGAGATCGTTGTTGCTGTAGTTCTGGTGGGGATAGGACGCGAATCCGAGCGCATTCAAGACCAGCACGCAGTTCGCGTCGGTCCCGGCCGAGCCAGCAAAGTCGCGCGTGCCCGCCAGATCGCAGCCTCCGTGCGCCAGGCAGAGCTCTCCACAGCTCTGGCCTTCGCCGCTCGCGTACCAACAGTGGCCGCCCAGGGCCGTGCCTTTGCACGCGGGGGGCGCGTCGGCCGCATCGGCGTCGGGCTCGGCGTCGGCGGTTGCATCGGCGTCGTTGCCCGCGTCCTCGCCTGCGTCGGACGCGTCCGTATCGGCCTCGTCGGTGCCGGCATCTTCGGGCTTCTGCACGTCGTCGCCCGCGTCTCGATCCAGAGCCGCATCGAGCTCGGAAGCGCCGCCGCCGCGTTCATCGATTCCGCACGACGCGACGAACGAGCCCAGGAGGAAGCAGACGAGGGCGCCGGCCGTGCGCGCGCGAGCCGAAGTCACTCGCGGAGCGTAACGTGGACAGCGCTCCCAGTCTGCCGTGGCGACTGCGGACGCAGGGGCTCTAAAGCGTGAGCCTGAGATCGAGCCCGGCCGACCAAACGCCGTAGGAGTCGGCTCGGGTCACCCGCTGAGCGCTGCTGGCGTCGGAGCAATTGGAGCTAGAAACGCCCCCGAGCGGGGTCGAGACGCTCTCCTTCAGGCACGCGCCCGCTCCGAACACGTACGCGTAACGCACGCTCGGCCCCAGCGCGAGCATCGGCAAGACTCGGTAGCTCACGCCCAACGTCACCGGCACCGCGACGCCGTGGTGGGTCAGCTTCCAGTCGCCTGGGATAGCGCCGACCGTGGTGGCGACGTTTCGCCGATAGCTCTGCGTGTCCTTCACGTAGCCGACGCCGAGCTCGAGGTAAGGGTCGAAGTCGCGAAGCAGCATCGGTGCGTACCCGCGTCCGTAGATCCCCAAGCCGAACGCGGAGCGCGACACGTCGCTCGAGCCATCATCGAGCGCATCGACCGACGAGCTGCGCGTTTCGGCGTAGGCGCCGGCGCTCATGATCGGAAGGAAGCGGTAGCCCGCCGCAGCCTGCCCTGCGAAGCCAGCGCCGTACGGCGCGGCACTACCCGAATACAGCGCTCCTGGATCGGGATGGTAGGCAAGCGGCGCGGCTTCGTACGTCACCGGCGAGCTGGCGCTCGCGCTGCCGTAGCCGGGACGGATCGAGAGCTCGAAGCCCGAGAGACCGCGTTCGCTCGTGGACTCGCTGGGCTTCTCGCCCGAAGTCGGTAGTGCCCGAGCCGGGTCCGACGACACCATCAGAAACGTCAATGCGGAGACGAAGAGAGGTAGTTTCAACATTCGGGAACTCCAGTTCGGCGCGCGGGAGTTCAAGAAGCGGGCCTGAAAGGTTCTCCCAAGCCGAGACCAGACAACGCGTGGTTGCCTGCGCGTAGCGCGCTTCTCGTGTGCGCCGCGGTCACGCGCGTGGTCGTCGAGATACGGGAGCTACTTGCACGCTTCGTAGCAGCACGTGTGGGGCTCCCCGGAGCGCTCCGCTTTGGTGAGCTTCGAGCTGAAGACCGCCTTGGGTGTGGCCTTGCGCCGGCCCTTGGCTCCCGTCTTCGCCAGGCCCATGGGGCACTCGGCGTACGGAGGCGGCGCCGACTGCTTGGTGCTCGGGGGAGCCTCGAAGCAGAAGGCCGGCGACGGGCTGTCGCAGGGCACCGGCGGAGCCGCGGCAGGCACCTTCGCGCACCAGGCGAAGCAACACTGCTTCGAACTGGCCTCGAGCGACGGGTCGCGCTTGGCGCCCTTGGGAGGCTCTTCGAAGTTGCCTGCTTCTTTGGCGTCCGACCGCGGGGGCATCTTGTCGGGGCACTGCTTCGTGCCGAGCTCGGAGAGCGCCGCGCACCACGACTCTCGGGTCAGGTCACGTCCGTTGCACTTCACGGTCGGCTCGCTGCTCGACGCCGACTTCGCAGGCGGCGCATCCAGATCTTCGACGTCTTCCTTCGCGCTCTTGGACTCGACGGCGGGCTTCGCTTCGGGCTTGGGCGCGGGCGTGGCCTCGCTGCGTTTCGTCGTCCCCTTCGGCTCCCACTCGAGCCACTCCCCTTCGGGCGGCGGGTGGACCCGCCGCTCGCCGGCACACGCCCCCGAGAGAACGGCGAGCGCCGCAAGCAGCAGCACGACTTTTGCGAGTGCGCGTCGCTTCACTCTGGCAATTTCTCGCGAGAAGAGCGCGAAGATCAAGCCTGGGCTCGTTCCGAACCCCGCGCTCCTTGCTGGGCAGCGCGGAGCGGTCGTATTTTGGGGCGGTGACGCGCGTCCACTCGCTCCTCGTGCTCGTCGCCGTCGCGTGCAGCACCACGACCGAGAACCCCGAGGGCAACGCTGGGGCGGCTGGGGCGGGCAGCGGAGCGACCGGCGGCGGTGGCTCGGGCGGCGCCGGCGCGAGCGGTGGCTCAATCGACGGGGGCGGTGGCTCAATCGACGGAGGCGGTGGCTCAATCGACGGAGCCGGTGCCCCGAGCGGCGGTGGTGCGCCGAGCGGCGGTGGTGCGCCGGATGGCGGTGGTGCGCCGGGTGGCGGTGGTGCGCCGGGTGGCGGTGGTGCGCCGAGTGGCGGTGGTGCGCCGAGTGGCGGTGGCGGGCCGGGTGGCGGTGGCGGGCCGGGTGGCGGTGGTGCGCCGAGTGGCGGTGGTGCGCCGAGTGGCGGTGCTGGCGGGAGCGGCGGCGCTCACCCTTGCACCGTGGGCAGCGTGCTGTGGGACGGAAGCACGGCGAAATACTGCGTTCCGCTGACCCACAACTGCGCCCAGTTCTACTTCGAGTGCTCGAACACCAACCTTCTCTCCATCGCCATCAACTCGGGCTCCTGTCCGGGAGGTAATCTGTTCCAGGCCACGTTCGCCGGTTGCGTATCTCTGAAGACCATCGTCGTCAACGCGGCCACGGGCGACTGCAAGACCTTCTCCGGCATCGCGCAGTGTGACTTCTGAGCTCAAGCGTCGTCCTTGGGTCGAGCGCTTCGTTTCGAATGTGCGACCCACTGCTGAAGCGCCACGAGCGCGGCCACCACGACGGTGGTTGCCACCACGTGCCGGGAGACGAACGCGAGGATCGGTTGCGTCCACGCCGAGACCGCTTCTCCGAACTCCACCGTGAGGCGGATCCAGGCGGCTTGTCCCAGAACGCCGGCGAGAGCGAACAGGACGAAGCGCGTGCGTGCGGCCCCCGCCAAGACGGCGATGCCGGGCAGCGGGGCGAGCGCGAACAAAAAGAGGCCGAATCGCTCGAACAATCGCTCGATGAAGCGGATCACGCGCGTCAACCGCGGCACTCTCTGCTCCGCCCAGGTCACGGCCGCGTCACCGTACAGCGCTCCGAGACCAAACCCCGCGACGAGCGCCAAGAAGCGTCGCGCGGTGCCCAGCACGACCAACCACGTCGTGGGCACCGCGCCCGCGACCAACACCACGTGCCGACCGTCTGGCGACAGCGCGATGAGGAGCAACGGGTGCTCGAGCACCAGATAGGGGGAGAGTGCCGTGCCGATGACGTTCGCCGCCGTCAGCACGGCAATCAATCCGAACAGTGCATGCCGCACCCGCGGCGGAACGCCTGCGAGCCGGGTCAGGGCCGAGCTCGGTTCGGGAGCGTTCAAAGGCTCTCGACTACATCACACTTGCCGGGGCGGCGACAGCGATGGGGCAGCCCGACTCATTTCGGCTCCGCGCAAGCTCGCCTCGTCACGTTGAGCCGCCACATGGCCGAGAGCCTGGCACGGCTCCAGACGGGGCCTCGGGTGACGAGGGCGAGATCGTCGTAGAGAGCGCGCAAGCACGGGTCTTCGAGCAGGTTTCGACCTTCGCGCAGGCTCTCGAGATAGCCCTTGGGGAGCGTGCGCTTGAAGTGTCCGACTCGCCAATCCGGCTTGGCGTCGTAGCGCATGCGCGCGAGCAATGGGTCGCTGAGGGAGTAGCCGTCGACGATGTGAACGTTGGGCCCCGCGGCGAACCCCGCCATCCCGACCAGGTTGTCGTAGACCACCCGCTCGCTGCCTTGGCGGAACTCCCTTCCTTGCTTGAAGTAGGGGTGGGTCTCGTACTTCTTCGCTCGCAGGTTCTGGGCGACTCCCGTGTGCTCGACGTAGCACGCGCGCTCGTCGACGATGCCCGAGGGCGGCACGACGCAGTCGGTCTTCACGTCCACGGGCAGCGGATCGAACGCCCAGCGCGCGGCGATCGCGGCGGTTGCCAGCGAGGTCAGGACGACCGTGCGCGGCATTCGGGCGAGTGTCTCCGAGAGGATCAGTGTGGAGAGCACGAATGCGCCGGTGAAGAAGCGCCCGCCCATGAAATCGCCGCCCGTCCAGAGCACGTAGAGCACGTAGAGCACGACTCCGCTCTGCAACGGCGCCGCGCCCGGCACACGCGTGCGGCGGCGCAACGTGAAGAGCAGCGCCAGGACGATCACGAAAACCAAGACGCCATCGCGGAGTACGGCGTCGAGGACGTAGGAAGCTCCCTGGGCGAGGAGCGTGCGTCGCTCGACGGCCAGATTCAGCTTGGCGTATGCCGTATTCGGCCAGGGGAAGCCGTAGTAGACGAGAGCGAACGATAGCCAGGCAACGAGCGGAACGAAGCCGAGGAGCAGCCTCGAGAAGAGAGTGCGGATCCCTCCACGATACACGTGCAGCACGAGTGCCGGGGCGACCAAGAGCAGATGATCCAGGCGATTCGTCGCCAGGAACCCGGCCAGCAGAAAGGCGCGCATCTCCTTTCCATTCGCGGTCGACAGCTCGTTCAGAGCGAACGCAGCGAGCAAGAAATGCGAAAGCGGGTTCTCGAGACCGCTGGTCGAAAACGTCACGAAAGTGCGTGAGGCCGTCAGAAGTGCGAGAGCGATGCAGGCACGCGCCGCGCGTTCCCGATCCCGGAGCAGGAGCCAGCCGAGCCCGCCCGACGCGGCGAGCGACGACAGCACGGCCACCCAGTAGACGTTACGCAACGCGAGGTAGCCAAGACTGAGCAGCAGCGTCCAGAGCGGGCTCGTGAAGGCCTGGACGCGCTCCGGGGGGTTGTTCACGAGGCCATGCCCCCAGACGAGATTCCCGACGGCTCGAAACGCGATGAAGGCGTCGTCGCTCACCCAGCCGAAGCGGAGCACGCTGAACAGGTGCAGCACGCATAGCGCCACGCTCGCTACTCTGAGCGCGTCGAAATTTGGCGTATCCGGGATGCCTCGCGTGTCGCCGGCCTCGCCCCTGACCAGGGCCGAAACACTCACGCACCGCCAAAATAGCTCTCGTTGACCGCTCGGTCAAAGCGTCCTGGCACGAAACTATTTCGCCGGAGCGAAGGTCAGCGCCATCGCTCGATGAACAAGCGATCGTGGAAGCCCTCGCGCGAGATCGGGAGCTGCCCCCAGACCGGCGCGTAATAGAAGCTCACCTGACCGAGCACGAGCAGCAGGACGAATGCAGGGAGTCGTGCACGCTCGCGCAGCGTGTCGATGAGCGCCGCCACCAGGGTGATGCCCGCCGCGTACGCCGGGAGGTAGTGGTAGATGTACGAGTCCCGCCGGGAGATGAGCCAGGGCGCGACCGGCCCGCACCACAGGCAAAAGAGGACGAAACGGCGCACGCCGGGCCGCTCCAGGAGGCCGGCCAGCGTCGCACCGAACGCTGCCTTCTTGCGCACGAGCCAGAGCGCGCTGGAGACGAGCCCGTGGACGAGCGTGAACGCCACCGCAGCGTCGACCATCCACCAGAGCAGCGGATTGCCGAGCGAGGTGAGCACGCGGAAGCGACCGTCACCGAGCGGCTCGAAGCGCAGGGGGAGCGGCCGCTTCGGCAGAAACCACTCGTACCAATGGGAAAGCAGCGGGTGCTTCCAGTCGGTGAGGGCAGCGTGATGAAGGTAGAGGCGCTTGGTCTCCGCCCACACCGCGAGCACGTCGTGGGGCTGGCGTGCGATGGAGAGCCCGAGGGCGAACCAAGCCGTGTAGACGGCCGGCACGATCAAGAGAAAGCCGAGCGCGCCGAACCAGCGACGGCGCAGGAGCGCCACCACGAACAGGAGCGGGATCAGCACCACCGCGCTGAACTTGATGGCGCAGGCCGAGCCCACCACCAGTGCGGAGAGCAAGGTTCCGAGGGGCGACCGTGCACGGAGCGCCACCCAAGCCGAAGCCAGGCAGAGAGCGGTGAGCATCCCGTCGAGCAGCGCACAACGCGAGTAAGAGATCAGAAAGCCGTCCAGCGCTGCCAGGAACGCGCCGATGTAGAACGCGCTCTTCCGTCCCGTCGCCCAGTGGGAAAGGAGCCCGACCAGGATCACGTTGGCGTAGCCGAAACACAAGGGCGCGAAGCGCCAACCTTTGGGTTCGTCGCCGAGCCAGCGCATCGCCACCCCGAAGACCAGCTTGCCGAGCGGCGGGTGGTCGTTCAGATCGGAGGCGTGCTCGAGGTAGCGCCGCGCATTCACGACGAAGTGATGTTCGTCGAAGCTCATCACCCGGGGGGAACCCAGGTCACGCGCGCGGAGCCAGGCGCCGAAAGCGAGCGCCACCAGGCATACGGTCGCCCAGGGCAGGTCGGGATGAGCCAGCCAGGCGCTGAGCTTCTGGAGTGCTCGCCGCGCCATCGTCACCTTTCGACCGTGCACACGACAGGCTCGACCACGAGGTCACCGGGGGCCGGCCCGAACGGCGCGCTGCTGGCAAACCGAGTCCGGAGCTCCGGGGCATGTCCCAGCACGCGCACGCGGCAGCGCGCGGTGAAGCGCTCCTGCGCCTCGAACGCCAGCCCGCGCGCACGCTCCGCCGAGACTCGCTGCCGAATCTCGGGCTGCGCGAACAGATTCGGCACGAAGAGCCCGACTCTCTCGTTGGTCAAGCAGGGAACGAGGATCCCTCGGCCGCTCTCTGCCGCGGGTCGACCGTCGGCTCTGAACGCGCAGTCGTATCCGAAGGGACGCGTGTTGCCGGCACAGGCGAGCTCGCTCGCGTCACTCGCCACCAGCGTGATGTCGACGCTGACCACCGCGCCGCGTTTCATCTCGTTCGACGTGCCCGCGTGGACCAAGAGCGGCGCCGATGCCAGCCACAAGCCCGCGCACGCCCAAGGTACGAGGACACCGGCGCGTCCCCGACTTCGCTTGCCCGTCTCGTCGCGTGCCAAGGCGCGCGGTCGTACCGCCCGCGCCTCGACGCGTCAACGCAAGCCGCGAATGTGTTTCAGAACCTCACACCGATCACTCGACGACCGGGAATGGGTAGACGTCCCAGTAGCCACGGTCCGCGCGGTAGTACGCCTCGAAGCCGCGATAGAAGAAGGTCGAGCCTTCACACAAGAGCAGACCGTTGACCTCGTCGGCCGAATCCCCGGGCGCGGGCCCGAGCGGCTCGAAGTAGGCGCCCTTGGTGTAGCCCCCGAGGTCACTCGGAACGTCGTAGACGATACGGATTCGATCCGGTGGGCAAGCGTTGTCGTGCTCGTCCACCACGACCCAGTTCTCGCGCACGGCCTTCTGCATCACGCTCGTCGTGAGCATCTGCACGCGCGCTGCGCTGGGGCTCGCCTGCGGGGCCGGCGCGGGCGCGGTGGTCGGCTCGACGTCGCGGGCGCTGGCCGCGGCTTCTCGTACGGCGGGTGCCGGCGGACGCGGGAGCGTGCGCGGCGCGCGTCGAGGCTTCGGCCTTTCGACGGCGCTCGCGCTGGTTTCCGGCAGTGAGCGAGCGGCTGCTCCGAGGCGCGGTCCGGAGGGAGTCGCGGAACGCCAGGCGAAGAGCACGCCGAGCGCGATCGCAAGCGCACCACCGACGACGGCGATGCTGCGCTTCTTCATCGCCGCGCTCCTCGCCGCCGGAGCGTCGTCATGGCCAGCGCCCCGAGCGCGAGCAGGCCGGTGGCGGGCGCCGGGTTCGGAGCGCGCGCCGGGGCCCGGCACGCGCAGCCCGAGGCATCGTCGTCTTGGATCAACTTGGTCTTCTGCCCGGGAGTGTTGGCGTTGGACCCGCCGGTGCCAGCTCCGCCGCTTCCGCCGAGCTCGACTCCGCCGCTTCCACCCGAGCTCGCGCTCGTGCCGCCGCTACCGCTCGGGCTCGGAGGCTCGGGCAAGGCGTCATCCATCAGATAGATCTCGGCACCCGAGCCGCGGATCAGGATCGGCTTCTCTCGCCACTTGGGTCCGACCGCGAGCGCCTTCACGTCCGCCGCCTTCCACTTGACGATGGCTGCCGCGTCGAAGCCCCAGGTCTTGAACACGTCCATGTTCGGAACGTGGCGCCGGAGCTCGCCGTCGATGAGCCAGACCTCCGGGCTTCCGTCGTCCGCCTGCACCAAGAGCGGCGCATCCGGCAGCGCGGCCTCGTCTTTCACCTTGCCGAGCGCGCTGTCGGTCACGGGCATCACGTCCCAGAACTCGGAGAAGCCCCAGTCGGCGAAGCTGGTCGCGTCGGCCACCTTGCGCTTCACACCGCTGGGGATCACCGGGGCGCAGTTCAAGGACTTCGGGCTCTGGCTGAGCTCGGCGTTGGCTCCGCCCGCGCTGTCGATGCCGTAGGCGTGCACCGGATGATCTTTGCCGTCGTGGAGGCTCAGCGGCGAAGCCACCTCGAAACCGTGCGTGCACGAGCCGAGCGGAGTGCAGAGGTCCTTGCGGTCGACATCGGCAGTCAGGGGAACGCCCTTGGCCTTGGCATCGCCCGCGGGTCCGCCGAAGTAGACGTGGGCGTCGATGCTCTTCTTCGGCGCGTCGGGATCTTGCGCCCAGCCCCACACGCGATCGCAGTCCGCCCCGTCGATGTAGCCCTTGGGCTTCAAGTTGGTCGGCGGCGGCGGTTCCGGCGGAGGGGCGGCGGTCCACCACGTGGTTTGCTTCTTGGCTCCCGCCCACGACCAGCTGATGTGTACGTGGTCGGTGTGCGGGTTCGTGCCCGTGTAGGCCTTCCAACCTGCGGTCTTGCACGAGGAGTTCGGCGAGCGATACGCACCCCAGATCTTGCTGTTCCAGATGAAGTACATGATGCCCTGACGCCGGGCGATGGCGCAGGCGTTGCCGTGCTGATCCGTGTCCGTCCACCAGTCGATGGTGGTCTCGGCGATGTCACGCTGAGTGGCGTTGTTGTAGTTCAGCTTCCAGTCGAAGGCGCGGCCCTCTTTGTGTTCGCTCGTGCCCCCGATGTTGCAGGCGCGCGTGATGCCGTAGTCGCCGCTCGCAGGGTAGGTCTTGATCAAGAAATCTCGGATGCTCACCGCGCCGGGCTTGGCAGTCGGATCGCAAGTGTCCTGCGCGTCGTAGCTCGCGAAGCCGTCGATGGCCTTGGCGAAGTTGGGCGTCGGCGGCTTGGAGGCCGCGCCGGCCGAGAGGGGGGTGAGAGCCAGAGCCACGAACGGGAGCCAAGCCGAGGTGCGCATCTGGACGGCTGGGTGTGCAAAGCTCGCACCACGAGCGCCCACGCGCTTTGCCCGAGGTTTCTGGCGGTCGGGTGCAAACCCCCAGTTGGCGCCGAAAACCCCGCGTTGGCGCCGGGGAGCGGCGGGATGGTAGACGGGTGAGCCGCGTGCCGAGCCGAAACCAAGACCGAGCGCTGCTAGCGCTGACCGCCGTGGCCGTTCTCACCGGGATCTGGCTCCGAGCTCAGCACCTCGGCGAGCCGGCAGAGCTCAGTTGGGACGAGCACCACTTCGTGCGCACGGCCGAGAATCTCTTGCGAGGCCAGCGAGACTGGAACGATCACCCGCCGCTCGGAAAGCTGCTGATCCTCGCCGGAATTCGCGGCTTCGGCGACGGGGCGTTCGGCTGGCGTTTCTCCGCGCTCGTGAGCGGCGTCCTGAACATCGGGCTCGCCGCTGCGCTCGCCCTGCGTGCCTTCCGCAACTTTCGCGCCGCTGAGCTTGCAGCGAGCTTCGTCGCGCTCGACGGCTTCTTCATCGCCTACTCGCGCACTGCGCTACTCGACGGTTGGGTCGCGACCTTCGTCTTGGCCGTCGCCGCCGTGATCACTCGGCCCCGGCATGCCTGGCAGATCTGGTTCGGAGCACTGCTCTTGGGGCTGGGCTGCGCGGTGAAGTTCAACGTCGTCGTGATGCTGTTGCCGCTCGTATGGACAGCGGTCTGCCCGCGACTCCCGAGGCATTCGCTGCTCGGCATCGCGGCAGCTCCCATCGCCTACTTCGCGGTGTACTCGTACGGGCTCGAGCTCCAGCAGCTACCGCACGGCCCGTCGGACGTGTGGGCTGCGACGCGCGAGCTCTGGGACCATCACGCCAAGCTCACCGACCGGACGCACGTGCTCGTCTCCGACTGGTACACCTGGCTCTTGCCCCAGAAGCCGGTCGCGATTCGCTTCAGCGAAGTCGACGGCATCGTGCGAAGCATGAGCTCCATGGGCAATCCTCTGCTCTGGTGGGCCGTCTCGCTCAGCGTGCTCAGCCTGGTTTTCAGCCTGATTTCCTGGGTTTTTCTCCGGGGGCGGAGCTTCGTCGGAGCGCGGCCCGCGCCGCTTGCGACGTTGGGCGCGTTCGACCCGGGGGAGCTCTGGGTGTTCTGCCTGTGGGCCTTGCCCATCGTGCCCTGGATCGTGTCGCGCCGTGATTCGTACATCTACCACTACCTCCCCGCGTATGGCTTCGGCGTGGTGCTCGTGGCCGGCAAGCTCGCCGGTGAACTCGAACGCCTCCGACGCCGCGCGTGGCTCGTCGTCGGTGCCATCGTCGCCGCTGGGTTCTGGGTCGCTCCGGTGAACGCCGAGCTCCCCGTCACGCGCCTGGGTTACGAGCTTCGCCTTTGGTTTCCGGGTTGGCGCAAAGCTTCACCGAAGCCTCGCATCCCCAATCCCGTCGAAGTCCCATCGGCACGCACGCGCTGAACCGGCGCGCGTGCGCTCTGTCGCCGCAGAGGCGTGCGAGGGAGATTCGAAACGAAGCCGCGTACGAGCGGACATGACGAAGACAAGTCTCCTCGCGTTCGGTCTCTCGCTCGTCGCCTGCGGCTCCGAAGGCTCCGGCGGTGCAGCGCCAGCCGGTAACCAAGACGAACAACTCGCCTGCGAGAAGTATGTCGCCGCTGGCTGTGGCTCGAGCGCCACGTGTGCGAAGACGTTCTCGGAGTGGCGTGCCGACACGCAAGCGCTCGGCTGCTCGGTGGACGTCGATGCCATCGCGACCTGCACGGCCCAGAACGGCTGGACCTGCGAGCAGAACGGCCCCGCCACGGTGCGGAAGCCGGCTCCGCCGTGCGATCTGACGCCGCTCGATCAATGTCTCCCTCTCTGCTCTCAGAACATCGGACCGGGGGGATATTGCGCCATGAGCTGCCAGAGCCTCGGGCTCGCCTTCGCTTGCGAGAGCGAAGCCGGCGGGTCGTGCACCTGTACGGCCGGGCCCAAGATCGACTCGAGCGGCACCGCTAGCTCCTGCGGCATCGCGGAGATGAAGAGGCTCTGCGGACAGTGAACGGCGCGGAGAGTGGCGGTAGAGTCCGGCCGCCATGCCGAACCTGCTCGGGCAGAGTCCCGCCGCTTTCGCCGACAGCCTGCTCGAACGCGGAGGGCGCGCCGCCGTCGTCCGCCGGACCGCAACCGGAGAGCTCCGCGTCTCGCACCCCGAGCTCGCCGAGCTCGCCGAGTTCTTGAGCCACGATGAGCGCGACTTCCACGCTCACCAGGGCGTGTTCTTCGAAGTCGGGCGCGAGACGGGTGCGCTCCACAGCGCGACCTTGCACTGGACGCACCGTGGACAGGGCGCGGGCGGAGTGCGCCACTGGCCCTACTCCACGCTCGAGGGACTGGTACGCGACGGCTTGCGCCTCTCCAAAGGCATGACGCGCAAGAACGCGCTCGCCGGCCTGTGGTGGGGCGGTGGCAAGGGTGTGATTGCCCAGAGTGCCGGAGAGCGTCACCTCGATCCGGGCTACCGCCGCACGCTCTACGCCGAGTACGGCGACTTCGTGAGCTCCCTCGCCGGCGCGTACGTCACGGCCGAAGACGCGGGCACGACTCCACCCGACATGGCCTCGGTCTTCACTCGTACGCGTCACACGACCTGCATTCCGCCCGCGTTCGGCGGCTCAGGGAACCCGTCGGAACCCACCGCTCGCGGTGTCGTGTGCGCCATCGACGCGGCTCTCGAGTTCCGCGGGCTCGGCACCTTGGAGGGCAAGACCGTCGCGATGGAAGGCGCGGGCAACGTCGCCGGCTTCATGCTGCGCGAGCTCCTCGCGCGCGGCGTTCGCACCATCGTCGCGAGCGAAATCCGCTCCCAGCGCATCCGCGAGCTCGCCGAGGAGCTCGACGACCCGAGACTTCGAATCGTGGCGTCGACGCCCGAAGACACCTCGATCTTCGACACCGATTGCGACATTTTCATCCCGAACGCCCTCGGCGGCAGCCTGAACGAAGCGACGATTCCGCGCCTTCGGGCCAAGATCGTGTGCGGGGCCGCCAACAACCAGCTCCTCGACGATCGACGGGACGACCGCGCGCTCCACCAGCGCGGCATCACCTACGTGCCCGACTTCCTCGCCAACCGCATGGGCATCGTGAGCTGTGCCAACGAGCAATACGGAAGCGTGCCGAACGACCCGGCCATCTCGCGCCACTTCAGCCGCGATTGGCCGAGCTCGATTCGCGTGATGACCCGTCGGGTGCTCGAGCGGTCGCGCGACGAAGGCATCACCACGGCGACGGCCGCGAACCTCATCGCGGACGAGCTGGCGAAGGAAGCGCATCCACTCTGGCCGGGGCGCACTCGAGACATCGTCGAGGGCCTCTGGCAGAGTCGCTGGCACGAGCGACGCCAGGCGTGAACGGGCGTGACCCGACGGCGCTTGGTGTCGTGGGGCCGAGCGCGTATGCTCACGCCGTGATCCGCTTCCACGTGAACATCGACCACGTCGCCACCTTGCGCAACGCGCGTGGCACCCGCTACCCCGACCCGGTGTTCGCGGCCCAGATCTGCGAACAAGCAGGCGCCGACGGCATCACGCTCCACCTGCGGGAAGATCGACGGCACATCCGCGACGACGACGTGGAGCGGATGCGGCGCGCGCTCACGACGCTGATGAACCTCGAGATGGCGGCGACCGCCGAGATGCGCAGCATCGCCGAACGGATCGTGCCCGACGTGATCACCCTGGTGCCCGAACGCCGCGAGGAGCGCACCACCGAGGGTGGCCTCGACGTGGCCGCGGCTCGCCACGAGATCACCGCCGTCGCGGCCCTGTGCAAAGACAAGGGCATCAAGCTCAGCTTGTTCATCGCGCCGGATCTCGAACAGATTGCGGCCGCGAAGGCCGTGGGTGCGAGCCAAGTCGAGCTTCACACGGGCGAATACTGCCACCTCTCGGGCGCGGCACGCGCAGCGGAGCTCGAGCGCCTCGCGCGCGGAGCGGCGCGCGCCGCCGAGCTCGGTCTCGAGGTCGCGGCGGGGCATGGGCTCACGCGCCACAACGTGGGGGACATCGCTGCCATCGGGCCCGTGGAGGAGCTCAACATCGGCCACGCCGTCATCGCCGACGCGGTGTTCTCGGGCCTGCCCGGCGCCGTGCAAGGCTTCCGCGCTGCCATCGAGGCCGGTGCCGCGAGGCGGCGCCCATGATCGTCGGCGTCGGAATCGACGTCTGCAGCGTGGAACGGATCCGCGGAGCGCTCGGCCGCTTCGGCGAACGATTCTGGGAACGCCTGCTCACGAGCCACGAGCGCATCGAGCTGGCGGCGCGCTCGGCGGATCGCGCGTCGGCGCTCGCCGGGCGCTTCGCCGCCAAAGAGGCGTTCAGCAAAGCGCTCGGTGCACCACAAGACGTCTGGTGGCACGACGTCGAAATTCGCCGAGGCCTGGGCGGCAAACCGGAGATCTTGGCCCAGGGCCGGGCCGAGCCCCACCTCGCGCGCCTCGGTGTCCAACGCATGTGGGTCAGCATCACCCACGATGCAGGCGTCGCCGCCGCCGTCGTGGTGCTCGAAGGAGGTCCCGCGTGATCCCCGTGCTCTCTCGCGAACAGATCCGCGAATTCGATCGTCACGCCATCGAGAGCTGTCGCGTACCGAGCGTCGTCTTGATGGAGAACGCCGGTCGCAACGCCGCCGCCGTCGTGCTCGAGCATGCGTCGGGCAAGACGCCTTCTCGGGTCTTGGTCGTGGCCGGGCTCGGCAACAACGGCGGTGACGGCTTCGTGGTGGCGCGTCACGCCCTCGTCGCGGGTGCATCCGTCGAGGTCTGGCTCGCGGGCGATCCGGAGCGTTTGCGAGGGGACGCCAAGGCCAACCACGACGCCTGGAGCGGTCTCGGCGGCCGGGTGTCTCGGGTCGAAGACGCGGCCGGGGTGGACGCGCTCGCCGCCGCACTCGCCCAGCTCGCGAGCGAAGACGTGATTGTCGACGCCTTGCTCGGCACCGGGCTCGATCGACCCGTCGAAGGCTTGCTCGCCGATGTGATCTCGGCGGTCAACGCCGCCCGCGCCGAGATCGTGTCCCTCGACGTCCCTTCGGGGCTCGACGCCAACACGGGCGCCGCGCTCGGCGTATGCGTGCGCGCGAAGAAGACGGTCACGTTCGCGCACCCGAAGCTCGGCCTCCTGACGCCGGTGGGCTCCGCCTTGGCGGGCGAGCTTCGCGTGGTCGACATCGGGGTGCCCGGTGAGCTCGAGCGCGAGGTGGGTGCGAGCGCCTACTGCGTCGACGGTGCCGACGTGGCGGGTTGGCTGACCCCGCGCAGTCGCGCCGCCCACAAGGGCAACGCGGGTCACGTGTTCGCGCTGGCCGGCTCCCCCGGCAAGACGGGCGCTGCTCTCCTGGTTGCGCGTGGCGCGCTGCGGGCGGGCGCGGGTCTCGCGACGCTTTGCACGTTCGCCGATGCTGCGGCTGCCATCGATCGACGCGTGCTCGAAGAGATGACAGCGCGCATCGACCCAGACGCCATCGAGGCTTCGCTCGACGCGCAGCTCGAGCGAGCCGACGTGCTGGTGCTCGGTCCCGGTTTCGGGACCGACGACCGCGCGAAGCGTGCCATCGATCACGTCGTCCAGACCTTCGACGGCCCCATCGTCCTCGACGCCGACGCGCTCACGCTCCACGTGGGAAGACTCGGAGAGCTGAAGTCCGCCAAGGGTGCGTTGATTCTGACGCCACACCCCGCGGAGCTCGGGCGTTTGCTCGGCACCAGCGCTGCCGAGGTCGAGCAAGATCGTTTCTCGGCTGTCGTGCGTGCCGCGAGCGAGAGTGGTGCAGTCGTGTTGTTGAAGGGCGTCTACACGTTGGTGGCGGCCCCGGGCGAGCCCGTCTGGGTCAACACCACCGGTACGCCAGCGCTGGCCACGGCCGGTGCCGGCGACGTGCTCTCGGGCGTGATCGCGGCTCTGGCCGTCTCGCTGCCCGCTCGCCGCGCGGCGAGCGCCGGAGCCCACGTCCATGGGCTCGCTGCCGAACGCTGGTCCCGCGCCAGCGGGAGCGACCGTGGTCTCTTGGCGCACGAGGTCGCCGACCAGATCCCGCACGCCCTGGCTGCGCTCGGCTGAGGCCTGCCCGCTTGGCAGGCGGGGCGGGTGAGATGCCAGAATGACACGCCCCCTGCGTCCGCGAGGACGCGCATGTGTCGCGGGTTTCTCGGGGTTTTCTGGGTTTCGAAGCTGGCACGTGGCTTGCGAAAGGGTCGCGCGGAGGCCGAACCCGACCATGTTGACCGCGACCATGAGCCCGACCCTTTCCCTCGAACCCCGTCCACTCCGCGAAGAGATCGTCGAGCTCGTCCCGGTGCTGCGTGCCCGCGCGCTGAAGCTCTGTCTGAATGCCAACGACGCTGGAGACTTGGTGCAAGACACCGTCGAGCGGGCGCTCAAGTTCGAATCGAGCTTCGAGCGCGGAACGAATCTCCGCGCCTGGCTCCAGCAAGTGCTGTTCAGCGTGTTCGTCACGCGCTGCCGCAAGCTCCGTCGAGAACGCAAGGCCGTCGAGGCGCTCACCAGCGATCCCTGCGCCTGGACCCACCCCGAGTCCGGTCCGGCGATGCAGCATCTTTCCCCGCGCGTGGAACGAGCCGTCGCTTCGCTTCCGAAGCCGTTCGCAGACGTGGTTCGTCTCGTGGATCTCGACGAGCGTTCGTACAAGGACGCAGCGCAGGTCCTGGGCGTGCCGGTGGGCACGGTCATGAGCCGCCTGTTCCGAGGACGGCGTCTGCTCGCGGCCGAGCTCCGCGAGACCGAAGAGACGATCGAGCTCGAGGCGGCGTGAGCTCGGCGCCCGCCGGGGACGAGATGCGTCCCCGGCGAGGCCGAAGCCGTCAACGCGCACGCTGGAAGCGGCGGTGCGGCTGTGGTGCGACCCGAGGTGCCGGCGGCCGGTCCTTGGGCGTCTTGCGCGGTGCCGCGCGTTTCGGTGCTGGCACCTTGGGTTCGGGATGAACTTCGGTTTCGGCAGGGATCAACCGGGGGTTTCGTAGAGGCGGCATGAGTGTGCTCCTCGGAGCGCGGGCACACGAGTGCCCAGCTCCGGTGCTGAGATGGCGGAGGTCGAGCGCCACGCGTGCGCGGCGCGACGTTGCGAGCACGTGCGAGCAGAGCGCTGTGTTGCGAGCGCGCGCCCGTGCTTGCGGGGTCAGCCGGTGAACGCGGTTCGAGGCCGCGGAGCGACCATCGAACTCACGCGACCTAGCCGGCGCCGCAGTCGAACCAGGACTTCAGAATCGTCCTCACGGCGCCGTGAAGACCTCGCGAGAGGTCGGCGTGAGTTTGCGTTCGCGACTCGGACGTACCCGAGCGAAACGCGATTTCAGCTGAGATTGCCCATGTTCGACGCAGGAGCGCTGCGTCGATGAAAACCATAGCGCGACTTCGGCCCAGGGGGAAGTCGCTGGCGTGATCGGTTTCCGAGCTCCGACCTGAAACCCTTCCAGACCGCGCCGGTGCTCGGGCGGATCACCATCGCGCCCGATGGCTATCTCCATCACCTGACCGTCGGCTGGCCGACGTCGGCCGAGGTCGTTCGCTGGCAGCTTCCGACCACGCTCGGAGGTCTTTGGCTTCTCGGATGTCTCTCGCTGGCAGCTCCCAGCGACGCACTCACATCGTGGGCGGTTCGACGTTCACTTCGACCACGCCGTTCGGTGCCGGGAGCTCGAAGTAGCCCATGGCCTCTGCGCTCGGGCCGAAGCTCGTCGCTTGCTCTTCGCTGAACCACACCGGCAGGCGGATCGCGTACTTGCCGGCTGGCGCCGCGAATTGGTCGTAGCACTGGCAGCCAGTGCCGTTCGTCGAGAACTTGTAGGTGTTCCCGCTCCACTCCGTTTCGACCGGCGTGGTGGGAGTGACCTCGTGCGCCTGCACCATGCACGCGCCGCACGCGATGCAGCCGCCGAAGTCGTCCGAGCAACTCATCATGCAGTCCGCCGCATGGGGCAGCTCGACCTGATAGCCATCGGCGCAAGAGTAGAGCTCGTAGCGGACCATGCAGTCTTCCCGGAGCCAGATGGGCGTCGAGCTCTTGTTCACGAACCGGATCTTGGTGGCGTAGGGTCCGGGTCCGCTCGCCGGGACCGTGCACTCGTTGGGCATGCCGCCGCTGCCCGCGACTGCACCGCTGCCCCCGCTCCCGCCCCCCACGGCGCCGCTGCCGCCCGCTCCGCCGCCGCCCACCGCGCCGGAGCCGCCGCTCCCGCTTTGGCCGCCGGTGTTCTTCTGGTCGTCGTTGGTCTGTCCGCCGCAGGCGGCCGTGAAGAGGAGGAGGAATGCGAGGGGCGTGAGTCGGCTCATGCTGCGCCAGGAGAGCAACCCACGTGCCCGACGGTTCACGCGAGAAAACAGCTGTAGACCGCCACCTGCGTGCCAGTTCGAGTGGCACATTGGCACATCTTCGCGCCTCCCTGGCCCTAGGCGTCGAGCTCGACCGTGCCGGCCCGAATTGGTCGAATCGAGCCGTCGTCGAGGCCGAGGAGCAGCGCGCCGTCGCTGGCGATCCCAGCGCCGACGCCGTCGACCCCATCGACGCGGATGCGGCGTCCGGCGAGCGCGTCGTGGGCGCGGAGCTCGTCGACGGCCGCTTCGAGACCGCGCTCCTCGTGGACCCGGACGCGAGCTTCGAGCGCCTCGAGCAGCTCCACGAGCAACGCTTCGCGCCCGAGGTCCCGAGCGCCGAGCAAGGCGAGGGTGGTGGCGCGCCCTGCGATCTCGTCGGGCAGCTCGCGCGTCGCGACGTTCAGCCCGATGCCCACCACGATGGCGCTGATGCGCCCGCCGTCGAGTTGGCTCTCGAGCAGGATGCCGCAGAGCTTCCTGCCGTTGCAAACGACGTCGTTGGGCCACTTCACCCGCACGTCGGCGGAGACGCGTCGGGCGATCACTTCGCGAACGGCCAAGCCCACCGCCAACGTGAGCGTACCTGCGTGCTCGAGGGCCAGGCGCGGGCGCAAGAGGACCGAACAGAGCAGGTTCTCACCGGGGGGCGACAGCCAGCGCGCGCCGCGTCGCCCGCGGCCCCTCCGCTGCGAGTCGGTGACGAAACAGCTGCCGTGAGGCGCTCCGGCGCGTGCCGCCTCCATGGCGTCGTCGTTGGTCGAGCCGGTCTCCAAGCTGGCCGTGAGCTCGACGCCGAGAGTCACGCCGCGCGCGCATCGTTCCGACTGGAAGAGCTCGACGTCGAATGCCATGGCCCCGCTTCACTTCCCGCAGCGGGCGTACACCTTGCGCTCCTTGCCCGGCTCCCACTCGGCGCCGGGCCCGGGTTGGTTCTCGAAGCCGCAGTCCAGGGAGTCAGCCGTCACCTTGCAGCGCGCGCGGCTGCGCCCGAAGCCCGTCATGCCACCCGAGGTCGGGAGATCGACGCGGATCTCCGAGCTTCCGCCGAGCCAAGCCACGGGCTGCGGGGCCCGCGGCGCAGGCAGTTCGAGGCCCGCACCGCGCTGTTCGACGGCGACGAAGGTCCACTTCCCGCTGGTCGTGGTCCAGCACCCGAGCAGCTGGCTCCGGGTGGGTTCCGGCAGGTCGTCGTAGGCCGAATGGCAGCCGAACGCGCCGACTGCCCAGGCGATCGAGGCCCACGCGAGCTTCATGCTCAACTCAAGATGCGCACGACCCCGCGCAGGGTCTCGGAGAGCTCACTCTGCGAAGAGGGCCGGGAGCCAGATGCGCCCAGGATGAAGCTCTCGCCGTCGTGCTCGAAGGCGCAGGCGACCACCTCGCGACCGAAGCTCCAGAGCTCGCCGCTCGAGCTCGGATCGAGGTCCAGCGCGGCCAAGCGAGCCGCGACCTCCTCACTCGCCTCGCGGTGCTCGTCCGAGCAGGCCACGAGCAGCCCATCGCTCGACGCCAGCAGCATGAAATCGGCACCCGCCCGCTTCGCCGACGCCTCGAGCTGGAAACACAACGCCTCACCGCGCCGCTCCGAGCGGCGCACTCGTCGTTCTTCGATCATGGTCTCTCCGGGACGATCGAGATCGTAGCGGGCCGTCGCTTCGGGATCCGAGTTTGTTGCGAGTCAGCCCAACCGCTCCAGGTCCAAGGCGATGTCGGCGCTCGGGGCCGAATGGGTCAACGCACCGGAGCTGATGACGTCGACGCCTGCCCGCGCGAGCTCCGCGATGCGCTCGAGGGTGATGCCCCCGGAGACCTCGACCAGCGCCTTGCCGCGAGCCTTGGCCACGCCTACTGCCACGTCGGCTGGCGCGAAGTTGTCGAGCATCACGATGTCCGCGCCGGCGGCCAGGGCCTGATCGAGCTCCGCGAGGGACGCCACCTCGACCTCGATCTTCGAGGTGTGGGGCGCTCGGGCTCGCGCCCGCTCCACGGCCAGCGCGATGCCTCCGGCCGCCTGGATGTGGTTGTCTTTGATCATCACTGCCGATCCGAGCGTGTCCCGGTGGTTGTGGGCGCCGCCGACGCGCACGGCGTAGCGCTCGAGGACCCGGAGCCCGGGGGTGGTCTTGCGGGTGTCGGTGATGCGGGTCTTGGCCCCTTCGGGCAGCGCGCGCACGTAGCTTCGCGCGAGGGTGGCGATCCCACTCATGCGCTGCACGAAGTTCAGCGCGGTGCGCTCGGCCATCAAGAGCGAGCGAGCGGAGCCCTCGGCGATCCAGATCACGTCACCGCGCTTGGCGTCGGCGCCTTCGTCCAAGGCGCGCTCCACCCGCACGCCCGGATCCACGCGCGAGAAGACCCGCGCGAACACGTCCGCGCCGCACACGACCAAGTCCTTGCGAGCGACCGCACGCGCGACGGCGCGCGCTTCGGGCGGCACCGTGGCTTCGGTGGTCAGGTCCCCGCCTTCCAGATCTTCGGCGAGGGCGTTGTCGACGATGCGGTCGAGGAGACTCTTGACGAACACGCGCGGACGCTACCACGGCAGCGTCGACAAATCTGCATACACGCCGAACGCACGTGTGCATACGCGTGTTCGCAGCGTGCCCACGTGTTCACGCAGCTGAGTCACTCGGAGTTCACACTTCGCCGACCGAGCGCGCAGAATCATTGTGCGCGCGTCGTGGCACTCGCCTTGCGTGGCACGCAGGCTACTCATGTCTTTGGCTTGCTTCGGGCGCGCCGGCCTCGCTGGCGTGGCCGGTGTGGTGTGTCTCGCTTTCACCTCTCCTTGCTTCGCTCAGACGGACGTATCGGTGTGCGTCGAGGTGCGGCAAAAAAACTGGACCGAGCCCAAGGCTCAGACGCGCGCGCCGAGCCCGAAAGGCTCGCAGCCTGCGCTGCCCGAGGCCTGGGCCTTCGCAGCCGAACCGGGTCGAGCCGCTTCCGGGTTCGATCCCGCGCAATACCTCCGGCGCCTACTGGAATACGAGGTGACGCACGAGCCCGGGTTCCACTCTCAACCCAAGAGCTGCTCCGAGAAAGTCACGGTCGAGCTCTATCCACTCCAGTCCGGCTGGACGGTGTTCGCTCGCTACAGCGGTACCGCTCGCGAAGAGAAGGTCGACGCCGTGGAGCTCGACGAGTTCCCCCAACTCGCGCAGCGCCTGGCGTACGCGCTCCTGCGGGACACGCCCATCCAGCGCACCATCACCCGCGAGAACGTGCTTCGTGCCGACAGCGAGCACGCCTACCGCACGATTCACACGCGTGGCCACATGCTGCTCTCCATCGGCACGGAGTTCCGCGTGGGCAAGCTCGGCACGGCCGAAGACGAGTCGAGCCCGGCCGAAGAGCGCTGGCGGCTTCTCACGCCAGTGAGCTTCCAGCTCGGCTATCGCGGCAAGTTCAAGGAGTGGGGGCTCGACGTGCTCGGACGCATGAGCATCGGCAGTCGCGAGCGCGCTGCGCGCAACAATCCCGAGGGCGGACACGTCGACTTCACCGGGTCGGGCAGCCTGGGACTCCACTTCTTGCGCTATGTCGACCCGCCCGGGATGAACTCGTTCTACTTCGGGGGCGGCGCGAGCTTCGACCTGATGTTGTTCTCGGTGATTCGACCCAAAGACGCGCGGAGCGAGCGTGATCGCGACTACTTGCTCGGCGCCGGTCTGGATGTCGATCTGCTCGTCGGCTACGAGTTTTTGCGCGCATCCTCGCTGCACTTCTTCGCCGAGGCCCAGGTCTCGCTTCCGACCTACGCGATTCGGACCGAAAGCTCCTACGGGGCGGTAGATGCCTACCTGCCCGGAGGGCTCGCGCAGATTGGCGTCCTGTTCTGAACGTGCCCGGAAACGCGTCACGGCCCTCTTGGCCTGCGCTGCGGCAGTGAGCGGCGCACGGCGGGCTGACGCGAAGATCCAGACTTGCGTCGCGGTCGAAGCCGACGCCGACCGAGCCCAACTCCGGAAGCTCGTGGCGAGCGAGCTCGAACGCCACCCTACCCATGCACCGGCCGAAGAGAACTGCGAAGCCCGGCTGCGAGTCGAGCTCTTGGTGCTCTCGGCGTCCAACGGCGGACGGCGCTACCTCACCGGTTGGCTCGACGGCGAGGTTCCGCATCGGGTGGAGGTCGGTTCGGACGGGCTCGCGCCCGCGGTCGAAGAGCTGCTCAGCGTGCTCCTGCACAACGATCCGCGACGCTTGCGCGGCCCCGCGGCGGATCGCGACTGGTTTGGCAGCGGTCTCTCGGCGCTTCGTGTGCGAGGGCACACCTATCTCGGGTTCGAGGCCTTCGAAGTCGGAGCTCGTGTCGGCAGCGGCGTTCAAGCGCTGCCCGCTCTCGCGTTCCACCTGCGGCGCGAGGTCGGTTCGTTCCACGTCGGAGTGCGCTTCACCGGAGCTCACCTGTTCGGAGATCACACCGAGCTCACGCTCACGAGCCAAGTGGTGGCCGAGATCGAGGCCGCGGTCTGGGGGTCCGCAAGTGCGGACACGTCGGCGTTCGCGGCGCTCACGCTGGGCTACGAGTGGCAACGCTTCGAGGGGCCTTCACCCTCGACGTCACCCGAAGCGCACGCCTCCGCCACGGCGTCGGGTTTTTCGCCGAGCCTGCGTGCCGGTGTCGAGCTCTTCCGGACCACCTCGGTGCGCGCTTCGGGCTTCGCTTTCGTGCGCCTTCCGGTCTTCTCGAGCGACGATCCGGAAGGCGGCGTGATGCACCAGTGGACGCCGAGCGCTGGGCTCGGGGGTGCGGTGGCGTTTTGACCGGGTTTCGCTGCTGCGTGCCATTGTGTGCCAGGCGCTTGGCGTGTGGTTTGCACAGGCGCTCCGCATGAGAAGCAGGGCTCTTGCGTCGATGCTGCTGGTTCTGGCGTTGGGCTGCGGCAACACGTCGGCCGACGGGACCGGCGAAAGCGCGCACGCGCGATCCTACGATCTCGACTTCGGCAAGGTCACGGTGGACGGGACGGTGCCGAGCGAGTTCTGGCCCTACGCTGCGCCGCATCGACTCGATCTGAATCTCGGCGCCTCACCGCGCGCACGCTTCTGCCAGCGCTTCGGCGGCTGGGAGGATCTCGACGTGACCGTGAAAGACGACGCCTACGAGCTGTCGCCGCCGAGCGCCAATGGTGGCTCCGCTGGCATGTCACCGGGTGTTCACTTGGGCTCGCTCCGCGTGTTGCGAAGCTCCAACGGCGAGATCAGCGGCGAGCTCGAGACGTCGGGGTATGGCTATGCTGCGGGACCCGAGGGCTGGTCGACCTTCACCAGCGTAGGAACCATTGGGCCGGACATCACCGCTCCCAGCCTGAGTGTTTCGCCCACGAGCCAACTCCCTCAAGACGGCGGCGCCAGCATGTTGCCGTGGGAGGCCGTCGAGGTTCGCGCGAGCGAGCCCGTCGACGCGGCCGCCTTCACGTCGAGCGTGTCGACCAGCGCCGCGTTGAGCTGGTCTCCGCTCGGCTTCGAGTTCGGAGACTGGACGGGGCAGTACCAGCTGTTGGGCGTGCCCACGGGACTCCTGCCCGCTGGGCCGCTCACCGTCGAGGTTGGCGCGGCCCGCGACGGATCGGGAAACCAGGGCGCCGCGAAGAGCGCCAGCATCGACGTCCTCGACTTGGGTACGGCGAAGAGTGCTCACACCCTCGGTGCTTCGAGCACGCTGCCCTTCTGGGGGAAGGCGGCGTTCTTCGACGCCGGCGCCGAGTGCGCGGGTCAGGGGTGCGCGATGCTCGGGCCTGAGCTCGTCGAATACGGATCTTCTGCCGGTGGAAAGCCGGCAGGCTTTGCTGGCCTGCTCGACGCGACCGGAGCGACCGAGGTGGTGGTCAAGTACCGCGTGCGAGTCGGAGCCGGCGACGGCCCGCTGCCCACCGCGGGCGAAACCATCGCGGGTCGCTTGAACATTCCCGGTCAGGCCGAGCTCTTCATCTCGGTGAAGATGGAGGAGCTCATGCCGCTCGAGCCGCCGGAGGCGGGCCTCACCCGGGTCAGCAAACCGGCCGAGTTGAGGGGCGCGGTGTCGCCGGCAAGCGCGGTTCCGTTCGCGCTCTCGACGGGCGGCGCCTTGGTGGGCATGCCGAACACGCTCAACGTCGCGATCGAGATCTATTCAGTCGCCGTCGAGTGACCGTGGCTGCGGGCGGGCGTTGCTGATCGTTGCCGTCACTGGTCGATTTCGCCCGAGAACGGGCACTTCTTCGCCAAGGCGGGCAATCGCTGGCCCCGGGACGACAGTCGATGACCTCCGGACACTCCGGCGACGCTTCACAGCCGCAGCCGCAGTCGTTGGAGAAGGCGTTCGTGAACACGGGGCACGCAGCCGGTGGCGAACAGGTCTTCGGATCGCTGCTCAGGTAGTCGCGCCACCACTCCGCGCTAGGGCCGCAAGCGCACGCCAGCTTGGTGCACGATACTTCAGTCTCGGACTACGACTGCCGCAGCGCACGACGAGACTCGAGGAAACCAGCCCGATTTTCGCATACCCAGCCCAATGCAACCGGTGTGCCCCTGGAATTGGGTCATCTGTGCCAAACCGCTCGGGTGCTTTGCGCGGGCATCGATGGCAGCATCTCGCGCCATGGTGGACCGCGACCAAAATGGCATCGACGACGCCGTGGAGCTCCGTGGCTTCGCCGAACAGGCGCTTTCGGAAAAGGACTTCCTGGTTCGTCCGCCCGATGATGCGCGCGACGAGACCGAGCGCTTGAAGGTCCCGTCCGCGTCCGAGCTCGCAGCCGTGGCGCGGGACCTGACCGATCTGCCCTGGAGCTCCATCGACAACGACGACTCGAAGGACCTCGACCAGCTCGAGCTCGCCGAGCGCCTCTCCGGTGGAGTGATCCGAGTGCGCGTGGCCATCGCGGACGTCGACCACTTCGTGCCGAAAGGGAGCGCGCTGGATCGAGCTGCCGCCCAAAACACGACGACCGTCTACACGGCAGCCGGCGTCTACCCGATGCTCCCACGTCGGCTCTCGGAGGACGTGACCTCGCTGCTCGAAGGCGTCGTGCGCCTGGCCGTCGTCACCGAGCTCGACGTGTCCCCCGACGGCAAGGTCGTGCGAAGCGACCACTACCCGGCCGTGGTGAAGAGCCGCGCGAAGCTCACGTACGACGGCGTGAGCGCGTGGCTCGAAGGCAAAGGCCCCGCGCCTCCCGGCGTGGCAGGCGAGCTCGTCGAGCAACTCGAGCTGCAGGATGCGGTTGCCCAGAGCCTGCGCCGTGCCCGCAAGGAGAACGGTGGCCTCGGCCTCGACAACGCAGAGCCGCGGGCGGTGCGCGACGAAAACGGCAAGATCGTCGACATCCAGGCCCACGTGCAGACGCGGGCCGGCGCCCTGGTCGAAGACCTCATGATCGCGGTGAACGGCGCCGTCGCCCGCTTCCTCGACGCCAAGGGGCATCCGTCGCTGCGGCGCGCCGTGAAGACACCGGAGCGCTGGTATCGCATCGTGGAGCTCGCGAGCGAATGGGGCGGAGAGCTGCCCGAAGCTCCGGATCCCCGCGCGCTCTCCGCGTTCCTCGCGACCGCGCGACAGGAGCGTCCGGAGCGCTTCGAAGAGCTGTCCCTCGCCGTGATCAAGCTGATCGGGCGTGGCGAATACATCGCCAAGGCTCCCGGCGAGTCGCCACCCGGGCACTTCGGTCTAGCGGTTCACGACTACGCGCACTCCACGGCGCCGAACCGGCGCTATCCGGATGTCGCGACCCAGCGCCTGCTCAAGGCCGCGTGCGCCGGCAAGCCGCCCGCGTATTCACTGGCGGAGCTCGCGCTCATCGCCAAACGTTGCTCCGACCAGGAGAAGAACGCCAAGAAGGTCGAGCGGCAGCTGCAGAAGTCGGCGGCGGCCCTGCTCTTGTCGGACAAGATCGGTCGCGAGTTCGAAGGCGTGATCACCGGCGCCAGCGACAAGGGAACGTGGGTCAGGATCCGGCGGCCTGCGGTGGAGGGCAAGATCCTCGAGCGCTCGCTCCATGGCCGCCGACTCGACGTCGGCGACGTGGTGCGAGTGGAGCTCCGCGCCACCAATCCCCGGCGAGGTTTCATCGACTTCGAGCGGATCTGAAGTGAGGCGAGGCCTGGCCGCGATCGAAGGCGAGATCAGTTGAAGTCGAGATCGGGCTGGGCGGTCAGGTCACCGAGCATGAGCCCGGGGTTGTCGCGGCCACCCGCCGCAGCGATGAGCTCGCGCCAAAGCTCCTGTCCGCCGGCGTCCTTGCACGAGTAGAGCTGCTGCGCCGAAAATCCTCCCTTGAACTCGCGCTTCGCGGACCAAAGCCTTTCACCCGAGACGGTCAACGCGATCGAGCCCTCTGGACCTGCCACGTAGAGCCGTTCGCCCGCCAGGAGTGCCGCGGTGGGCACGAACTCGAGCTTCACTTGGCGCACGGTTTTGCCACTCGCTTCGTCGATGAACCAGACGCCTTTCTCCGCCACCACCAACAGCGCGGTCTCGCACCGGAACATCCGGCGAAGGTCCGGAACGTCGGCGCGCCAGCGCAGGGCGCCGCTCTCGGGGTCGACCGCGAAGAGCTCGTTCCGCGTTGCCCAGATCAATGCAGCACGTGGGGGGACGTCTCGGTATTGGCTCATGAGACATCGTAGCGTGTGGCCTCGGCGCTCGGAAGAGGTCGACGTGTCGCGCGCGGCGCAGCGTTCGCTGCTCGGTGCGCCACTCATACTCATTGACGGATTCAGGTCCGACCCAGCAAAGATCCCCTTTCCAACATGAAACGCCTCGCCTACGCCGTCTTCCTCGCTCCGCTCGGTTACCTCGGCGCTTGCAGCTCGTCGGAGACGCCGAGCTCGCACCCGACGCCGTCGGCGGACGGCGGGGCAGACGCTGACGCCAACTCGGACGCCGACGCCAACGCCGATACCGATGCAGACGCCGACGCCGACTCGGCCACGAAAGTCCCGAGCGTGCTCGATTCGCTGGATCCGAGTCAGGGCGCGTTCGCTACTGAGCTCTCTCTACTCCGCACCCTTTCGAACACGTTGGCTGAATCCGGCTCAGGTACGGTCGATCGCACGTTCGTCGGCGGAGACCCATTCCTGATCGGCGCTGCGGCCGAGCGCGTCGTTCACCTGAGCTCGGCGGACTGCGCGAACTCACCCTACGGCTGCCCGTCTCGCGCCCCTGCCGATCAGGTGCTCGCGGAGTTCGTGGCGTCACGCCCCGCGCTGCGCGCGGCCCTTCTCGACGCACTCACCGGGCTCGAGCGACTGAGGTGGGTCGCAGCCGCTCACACGGCCGTCGAGTTTGCGAACCTGCTCGACCAGACCGGCAAGCTCGACGCCGCAGCGAAGGCGGCCCTCGCCCCGAAGATCACCGCTCTCGTGAACGTGAAGCCCGCTTTCGTCGAGTTCCAGTTCGCTCAACAGCTGCCCGCTTCCTTCACGCAGGTGAAGGCGCTCTACGGTCTCACCGCCGGCGTGCTGCTGCCGGCGCCCGCGACCGCCGCGGCCGCCCAGGAAGTCGTCCTTTCGGTTGCGTCGCTTCTCACTCAGCTCGGCGCGAAGCCCGGTTCGTTCGTCCCCTTCGCTGCGGGAGAGCCGCCAGTCGCGAGCTCGCCGGCCCTCGCTGCGTTGAAAGCCGCGACGCTTCTGCCAGCCATGACCGCCGACGATGCGACGAAAGACGTGGACGCCTACCTCGACGCCATCGACGCCGTCGGAGCCAAGGTCGCCAACGGCAACGAAGCGACCATCGACTGGAACGCCTACGCGCTCGCCCTCGACGCGCTCGACGCTCACGTCGACCGCGCGCTCATGGGCTTCGATGCGCACGTTCCGCCGCCGGGGCCGCCCCCGTCGCCCTCGTCGAGCCTGTTCGCCGCGCCGCCCACCGAAGCCGGCACGCTGGAGAGTGACCCGCGTGCCGCGCTCCAGCAGATCTCCTTGCCGGCGACCTGCGTGGGCGGTGAGCTGGCCACGCCCATCACCAGCGACGACGTGGTCCGCATGCGAACGCCCGACGTGGGCGCCTGGAGCACCGCCGGCGCGGTCGTGACGACGCGTCGATTTCCAGTCGGCACCTCGCCCGCGCTCGGCGCGACGCCGCTGCCTTCACCCATCGAAGCCACGCCAATGCCGGTCAGTTGCTACACCACGAACGACATCGGAGTGCCGTTCGCGCTGGTGAACGCGGCTGCGTGCGGCGTGCCGATTCGCTTCGTCGGCACCTGTTTCGGCAAGTTCAGCATGGACCACGTCGAGGTCATGGTCCGTCGTGGGGAGAGCGGCCCCGTGCTCTTGCGCCACGTCTACCGGCCCAAGGCCGATGGTTCGCTCCCCGCCATGACGTGGTTTCTCCCGCGCGTCGACGATCCCGCTCTCGCAAAAGACACCGTCAACGCCTATCGCGTCGACGTGACGACGGTCTCGCGCGGCGGCGCATCGGATTCCCGCTGTGTGCCCATCTTCTGGCCCGAAGGAGATCCGACCGGGCCCGCACCGAAGAACCCGTGCACCGCCGTGCCGGGGCCGGTCGTCGACCTCTTCCCTGATCCGACGCTACCAACCGGCACGTTCGTCGTCGAGAAGTTCGGCTCGGGCATCCGCTTGCGCCCCGCGGTCGACGGGTTTCTCGCATCGGGCGATTCCTTCAAAGTCGAGAATCGTTCCGGCGCGAGCGTCGAGCTCCTCTCGATGTATTCGCCACCGTTCGCCGACGCCTCGGGCTTGACCACTACCGCCATCGGGACCGTGGCTCGCTTCGAGACGGGGGTCGTGGCCAACGGCGCATCGACCACGATTGCCATCGCACCGCTCAGCTCCAAGCTCGCACCCCACCGCTGGGCGTTCGGTCGTCCGGGCATCGATGGGCTGCTCGCCCAAGTGTTCGCAACGAATCTGTGAAGGATGCCGCCCACGGGCCCACGAGGTAGAGTCATCCGATGTACCGCTTCGTCTTCTTGGGCTCGGTGGGCGTCCTCTTGTGTGCTTGCGGCGGCGATAGCTCTTCCGACTCGGGTGCGGGGGGCGCGGGAGCAGGTGGGGCAGTAGGGAGCGGCGGAGCCAACACCGGCGGCACATCGAGCGGCGGCACATCGAGCGGCGGCGCCAGCACCGGCGGCGCATCGAGCGGCGGCGCATCGAGCGGAGGGGCATCGAGCGGAGGCGCATCGAGCGGAGGTAGCGCGGGCACCGCGAGCGGTGGGGGAGGTGCGTCGAGCGGCGGTTCGGCAGGCGCAGCCAGCGGTGGCTGCAAGGCCGAGCCGTACCAAGACCCCCAGTGCGCCGGCAAGCCGCCGCACTTCTATGCGTGCTTCAACGGTGCGCCGTATCAGCCGCCCGCGGGCTGCGTGAATATCTACATCGGCAACGCCACCGACTTCTGGTGTTGTCCGTAGCCGAGAAGGGCGTCCTTCGATGGGTAGGGATGACGGCCCCCTCCTGAGCCGGTGCTCGCGTGCACGAAACGTGATGAGGGTGCGCTCTTCCCGGCGTAGGTGCCGCTGCTCGTGACGCCTTGCGCGCTGGGGCGCGACTGTGAATCATCCCGCTGTGACCTCGACTGCGCTCGTGACCCTCGGGGCTTTGGTCGCACTCGCTACGAGCTGCGCGAAGGGCGCCGAGCCCGTGGAAGCCGGACCCAGCATCGCCGCTCCTCAACTGGAGCCGAAAGCGCTCACCGAGGCGTCCGTTGCGACGAAACCGCTGCCCGTTCCCGACGCCGTCACGCGGCTTCATCACAACGCGTTTCGCAAGTCCGAGCGCCCGGACGACCGCCCGATCTGCTTCGTGACGCTTCACGCATCCTCCGCCGCCCCCGCGACCATCTATCCTCTCGCGTTGTTCGCCAACGGCGATGTGGCCACCTGGACCCAAACTTCGGGAGGGGCCGAGCAACCGTTCTTCGTCAAGCTGAGCGCCGGCGACCTCGCGCGCGCGACAGAGATGGTCGCATCGATCTCGCGCTTGCCGCCAGCACCCGCCCGAGAGTTCGAACCCTCCGCCAAGGTGATGGGTGGAGCACGTACCGCGCCGATGCGGTCGAGACCCGCTTCTTCGATGATCGCAAGCTGCCGTCGGTCCTCGCCGAGCTCGTGGGCCTGTTGAAGTCGCGCCTGGAGGCGGAGAATGGACCCGGCAAGGCGCGCTGAGGCTGGACGCGGCAGGCGAACCCAGCCCTTCCAGCCTGGACAAACCGCCGGGGTGGGCCTTCAATCCGCGGCAAATGGCGCGCGTGACTGGTATCGGGGGTGTCTTCTTCAAATCGACGTCGGACCACGAGCGGCTCGCTGCCTGGTACCGGGACAACCTGGGCCTGAAGCTCGAGCCGTGGGGCGGTGCCATCCTGAAGTGGCCGGACGATCAGGCGGAGGACCGCGGCCTCACCGTCTGGCACGTCGCCGAGCGCGAGTCGCAGTGGTTCAGCCCGAGCACGTCCAGCTTCATGATCAACTATCGCGTGGACGATCTGGACGCGCTGCTCGCGCAGCTGAAGAGCAACGGCGTCGAGATCGTCAAGGGACCGGAGTCGGCGGAGAACGGCAAATTCGCGTGGGTCATGGACCCCGACGGCAACAAGGTCGAGCTCTGGGAGCCGATGCTCTGGGACGACAAGAACAAGCAGGGCTAAGGCCTCCCGCGGACCACCGGCACGCTTTCTTCGGAGCCGGCGTCGAAGCTCACTTCGGCGCCGTCGCCCGCGTCAAGGCGCGAAGCGCGAGGCGGCGTGCCCGTCGTAGGGCTCTTCACCCTTCGGGTATTCCGCGTTCTTCTCGGCGTCGTACACCCAGTCGCCGCGCTCGAGCGCGGTGACCCAGCGCTCCAGGGCCTGTTCGAAGCTGTCTCCCAAGAAGCCGAAGTCGCACTCGGTGGTCATGGTGATGAGCTGACCGGCCTTGCCCTTCGGACCCGGGTCGAGATCGAGATAGGTGGTGTCTCCGTCCCACCACTGAGTGCCGGCGATGGGGATCAGGCACTTGCGATACGGTCCAGCTTTCACGCGATCGCCTTCCTCGAGGCGAGCGGGCGCGGGATACTCGTCGGCCAGGCCCTGCAGCTCTTTCCACTGCTCGACCAGCGCCGTCAGAGGCGCCAGCGGGCAGCAACCCGGCATCCAGGGCATGGCCGTGGCGCCGCTCGAGAACGCCGCCTGACCATCGTGTAGCAAGAGCGACTCACGGAAGTCCGCCGGGAAGCTCAGCCCCAGCGCCTTCTCTGTGGCCGCGATTGCGCGAGGGCTCGCGCCGGGGTTCAGCAGCAACGGTCGACCCGCGGCGTCGGCAAGCTTGCCCAAGCGAGCCCAGAGGTCGGCGATGCGCTCGCTGAGCGCGCCTGCCGGCCGAGGCGCTGGCGCTTTCGGCGTGTTCGCGGCCCTCTTCGGCGCCGCCTTGGCTTTGGGTGCGGCTTTGGCTTTGGGTGCGGCCTTGGCTTTGGGTGCGGCCTTGGCTTTGGGTGCGGCTTTGGCTTTGGGTGCGGCTTTGGCTTTGGGTGCAGCTTTGGCTTTGCGTGCGTTGGCTTTCGGTGCAGCTTTGGCAGTGGCCCTGGCTTTCGATGCGGGTCGCTTCTTCCGCGACTTCGACGCGACGCCCTTGGCCTTGGCTCGACGCCGGCTCGCGGGCTTCGCACGCTTCGCGGGAGCCGACTGACGCTTGGAGCGGTCGATTCGTTTCTTCGCCATGGGGCGACCCTATCACGCCGGCCCCGTGCGAGAGCGCGAGCCAGCGGAAATTCATTGCTCACGCCATGGAGCTGGGAGCTGGGAGCCGCGAGATGCGCCTTTCGATCTGCGCGCGCTCATGATCGTTGCGTGCGCAGCGAACTGCCTCTCGAAGCGAATGGGCGACAGCTTCCCCGTCGCCGGCGTCTGCGAGCAGCGCTCCTCGAGCCAGGAGGCGGGCGACAGGCTCATGGGGGCGGAACCGGAGTGAGCTTGATCTTGCACGAACGCGCGGGGTTTCCTGGAGGGTTCGGGTCGTTGGGATCGAACGGAACCGTCTGCGTCACCACGCCCGTGTACTCGCCACCGCTGAACGACACGTTCGAGAACTTGCAGTTGATCTCCATGTGGGCTTCGTAGGGCGAGTCGGTCGTTTGCTCCGTTGGCGTCCCGTTGACGCTCCCCACTCCCGTCTGCGAATAGGTGGTTTGAACGGTGGCATCGGCCTTCACCGTTACTTCGCGGCCGGTGGGCAGAGACATCATTTGCGCATCGATGTTCGGCGGGCCACTGGCCTTGAGCGAGTGGCTCTTCTGGTAGGGCGGATTGAGGGGCTGCGTGTGCGTGAACGTCATCACGTCTTCCAACGCAATGCTCGCGCCATCAGGGGTGCCGAAGTAGCTCGAACCACCCGGAAACAACGACACCATCTGGAAGCTGGCGCTCAGCGTCAGTTTCTGGTCGTAGCCGTGGCAGATGTTGTCACATTTGTCGTAGTGGTTCGTGTGCGAGTACGTGACGGTGACGTTCATCGGGTAGTCGCAAGCGACGACAGCGGCTCGCGCGTCGTGCATTTCCGTGGTTTCAGTGAGGTTCGACAGGGTCTGCTCGTTCCAGGTGATGCCGGGCTGCAAGAGTCCGAGTGCGGGATGAATCCCGGCCGACGTATCAACCATCTTGTTCAGGAAGCGGGCCGCGGTCAGCAGCTTCACGTTGGTCATCGCCGCGTCGACTGCGGCCACCGCGTTGGCGGAATACACGGGATCCGAGGCGGTCAAGGGATTGGTCGGATTCAGCGCGCACTTCTTCAGTAGCTCGAGCTCCGCGATGCGGGTCTTGTGCTCCTTGCTGAGGTCTGCTGCACCGGCAACGTCGGAGAGCGCGGACGCGAGCGCGAAGAGCCCGCCGATTTTCTTGGCGGCCTCCTGCTGGACCGCGGTTCCGTTGTCTGCGTAGTAGTCGACGATGGAGCTGAAGAGGGTGTCGGCGCCCGTCTCTGCCGATTCTTGAACGATGACCGTGGTACCGTCACCCGCGCCGAGACCAAGCTGGATGCTCTGAGTATTGGAGCCTCCAGTGGGGGCGGTTCCCGTGAGCTCCGCGACCAGGTCCGCGGGCATGCTGGTGTACGGTACGAAGTACGTGAGCTCCAGGTTCACTGGATTCGCGTCGATCGCAGAACCCGTGTAGGCGATCGGATAGATCTCGACGCCCGACTGTGCCGCCCAGGCAAGCTGCTCCGGCGTCGGGACGTAGTTCTCGGTCGCGCCGAACGTGTACGTCACGTCCCGCTTGGCGCCGTTCGGGAACGTCTGCCGGAAGTGATACTTGCCCGGCACAGCCTCGATCACCTCCACGCGTTGCGCCGCGAAGAAGCGGGCCACGTCCTCTGGAATGCCCCCCGCCATCAGCTCGGCGGCAAAAGCTTCGTTCACGGGAAAATCATCCGGGTTCAAAACGCCGCCGGTGCCACCTCCACCAGCGGGGCCATCGGAGCCATCCGAGGACGAGCAGGAGGAAGACGCCGCGAGAAGAAGGAGAGCGAACACCGCATGCGTGCGAGCGAACATTCGTGCAAGTATTGCTCATCCGCTTTCGTGCGGACACTGACGGGAAATTTCTGTAGGAACGTCGTGTGTTACGTAGGCCACCGAGGACTGCCTCGGGCCGAGCTTTGTGGGTCCCCGGCGCGCATGGCGGCCGAAGCCTCCACCTCGAGCTCGCGGGCGACACGCGCTCCGAGCTCGCCCCGGCGATGGGCGCGGCGGCCTCGGGCCAGCAACGAGTGCATCGAACGCCGTCTTGTGGCCGCAGTATCCGGAGTGAACGCTCCGATGGGAGTTGACGGCCGTCAAGGCGCCCCGGTCCGGCCGGCCCCAGCTTGCGCGAGAGTCTCGGAAGACAGAGAGAGGAGGCGCGGATGTCCGTGGAACGGTGGCTCGCGCCGGCGCCCATCCGCACGTGTTTGCCTGGCCTGCCGGCGGCTGAGGTCCTAGCGCCTCCGCGTCAAGAAAGCTCGCAGGTCCGCATCGGCGGTCTGCTCGTGGTCGTGGAACCAGCGCTCGACCTGCTCGGCCACCGCCGGAGAGAACCCCGAAGCGTGCTCGCCCGCGTCGGCGCGGACGCGCTCGAGGTGCAACAAGAACTTGTGATGACGCTCGCGGTGATCGTCGAGCTGCGGGTCCTCTGCGCGCTCCATCGCGTGCTCCTCTGCGGCGAAGTGCTGGCGCAGGTCCTCGATCAGGTGGTCGAGGAGCTGACGCACCGCACGCCCGTCGCCGCTCGCCTTCACGGCATTCTGTAGAGTCGTGAGCGATCGCGCGAGGTGCCCATGTTGCACCGTCGGGTCGTCGGGAAACGTCGGGCGTTCCTGGACCTCGTCGTCGTCGAGCATCGAGACACAGACCCTTGCCACGCCCGGCCGGGCGAGACAAACGGGGTGCTCGGCCGACCGACCGCCCTACGCCCGATGTCGCGCCTCGTCCTCCATCGAGGCGGACTTGCGGCCAGCTCGAGGGTCGAGGTTGCCCGGACGAGAGCAGCCGCGCGCGGCCGTGCTACGCTCGGGGCTGTCTTGGTCGCCGCCGCGCCGGGCTCGTGACCTCGCCAACATTCTCCGCCGGAGACAGTCCGGTGCCGGGGCGGTGCACGGGGAGGAACGATGGATTGGGACTACGACGAGGACCACGTGATGGCCAGCGCTGCGCTCACGGAGGACACACTCTCGGCTTTCGATCGTGAAGGCCGACAGGACTGGAAGAAGAACGCGGGCACGCGCTGGCTCGCCTGGAACGAGCTTCCCGCCCCGGCAAAGCGGAAGAAGATCCGCGCGCTGCGTCTTCGTGTGGACGATGCCGATCGCGGGGTCACCTTCCCGCGGCGATCGCCAAGCTACCGCTCGAATTCCTGTCCATGCCGCTCATGCTCGCGCGCACGCTCTCCCGGAAAGACACCCCTTCCTCGGTGCGCACGCTCTCGTTCGACGAGAGCCCTGGGCTCGCGCCGTCGGCCCACATCCCCGCGGACGTCGTCCTGCCGAAGGTCGATACCGTCCAGTGCTACGACGGCGTGCTCTCGTTCGAGCGGGCGTCCTTTCCGAATCTTCGCTCCGTGGCGATCGAGCTCGGCCCGCGTTCGAAGATGCCGGAGGTGCTCGCGAGCTACACGAAGCTTGGCTTCGTGCACCTCGGCAAGATCCATGACGAAGCGGCGCTCGCCTTCCTCGAGCCGTTCGAGGTGGAGACGCTCAGCATCACGAGCGGGGCACTGAAGAGCCTCCGCGGGCTCGAACGCCTTCGGAGCTTGAAGCGGGTCTACGTCAAGAACCTGCCGAAGCTGGCCGACATCTCCAGCATCACGGCGCTGCCGAAGCTCACGTCGATCACCATCCAATATTGCGGCGCGCTCCGCGACCTGAAGCCACTCCTCCGCGCCGGCCGCTTCGCGACATCGAGATCGTGAGCTGCAAGTCGATCGATCTCGAGAGCGTGGCGGAGCAGCTCAAGTCGAAGCGCTACGCGAATGTCGGCGTCACGGGAAAGAAGCACCTGTACCGAGACGGGAGGGAGTGGATCGAGAAGCTCCGCTGATCACATCGAAAAGGCGCCAGATTGTTCCGTGCGCACCTACGCAAGGACGGTTCCGCCGTCGCGCAGGCCGGCGAGCGGCGGCCTTGGCTGCGAGTCAGGGCACGAGCTCGGGCACCATCGAGCACGGGGTGGCCGCGCCGCCGGGGTAGCACGTGTTGGCGGAAGCGCCGACACCCAGCCCGCCGTTCGGATTCTCGCCCCACGCCCACCACACTCCCGTCGAGTCCTGGGCAAAGCCGTGGAACCAGCCGGCGCTGAACGAAGAGGCGCCAGCCGACGCACCCAGCGCGAGAAACGCGGTGCAAGTGCTCGTTTGCCAGTCGTACTTCGCACAGACCTGCACGGGCAGGTTGCGATCGGTCTGGGTTCCGTCCCCGAGCTGTCCGGAGCTGTTGCGACCCCAAGCCCACAGCGTGCCATCGCTGCGGAGCGCCAGCACGTGATCGCGTCCAGCGGACACGGCGACCCACTTGGCGCCGGCAGGTGAGCCCAGCGGGAGCGCGACTTGCTTGGGCGTGAGCGAGTTCCCTCCGGTGTTCCCCTGCCCCAAGTTGCCGTAGAAGTTCGTGCCCCACGCCCAGAGCGTGCCGTCGCCGCGCAACGCCACGCTGAAGTCGTAGCCCGCCGCGACCATGGGCGTGACGCCTCCAGCCGCAGCGATGGAAAACGCCAACGTGCACGTGCCCGCGAAGGTCTGACACACGGGAACGGCGCTGTTCGAGCCAGCGATGGTTCCGGTGCCGAGCTGTCCGCTGCCGTTGGCCCCTGCGGCGTATACGCCGCCGTTGTTCGCCAAGAAGACGGAGTGCAGGTTGCCCATCGCCATCGAGCTCCAGACACTCGCCGCCGACGGGGGCGGAACGGCTGCCGGCGACGTCACGTTGCTTTGGCTGTTGACGCCCAGGCCACCGTACAGGTTGTAGCCCATGACCAGAAGCGCACTGCCGTTGCTCAGCGCTGCGCTCGAATTTCCGCCCGCCCCGACCTTCCAGGTGGCGCTCGCATACGAGGCACCGAACGCGATCTTGGTCATCGTTGCATGGAACGCCAGCGCGCCCGACGTGCCGTCTGCCATCTGTCCGTAGGTGTTGTCGCCCCACGTCCACACGCTTTCGTCACTCAGCACGGCGATGGAGTGCCAGTGACCGACCGCGAGCTGCTTGAAGGTCGCACCCGCAGGCGCGCCGGCCGGTGCCTGGATGCGCTCGGCCACCGCCTGATCATTTCCGTTGCCGCTCTTGCCGTCGCCCAGAGAACCGTAGTTGTTCCTTCCCATCGTGTAGAGGGCGCCGTCGGTTCGCAGCCCGGCGGAGAAGCTCCAACCCGCCGCGATCTTCTGCCAGAGGGGCACGCGCCCCATTCGCTCGTTGGACGGCGGACTCTCGGCGCCACCCGCAGTCGCGGTGACGACGTAGTAGTAGAGCACGTGGTTCGTCACCGTCGCGTCCGCGTACGTCGTGCCAGAAGCCGTTCCGATGGCGTTGGCCGCACTCGGCTGAGCTCCGGCGGTGGTCGCTCTGTGAACGACGAAACCAGTGGCCCCCGGCGTAGCGTCCCAAGTCAGCGTGACTTTTCCGGTCGACGGCAGTGCATAGAGCCCCGTCGGAGCCGGCGGGACGGGTGCGTCGTTCGGCGTGTCGTTCGCGGCGTCAGCGCCCGCCGATCCGGCGGCACCACCCGAACTTGCGTCGACCCCGGCAACGCCACCGGAGCCCGCGCTGACTCCCATCGCGCCGCTGGAGCCGCCGACGCCGCCCGAGCTTCCGCCGGTGCCACCGCCGGGCGCCCCACCCGAACCGCCGGTCGTTGCGCCTCCGGTCCCGCCTTTCGCGCCGGAGCCAGTGTCGGCTGGGTCCTCCGAGCAGCTGGCCAAAGTGACGAACGCGAGCGACGTGCCGAATCCCAGCCGAAGAACCAAACCCCCATCATGAAACCCTCCGCGAGCGCCGACGTTACGCGCGGCATGCGCTGCGATCCTCAGCGGACCCTCAGCAAGCGGCGGGCGCTGGTCTTGCCCCGACACGAGCCACTGGTGCTACCTGAAGAACGAGTGCGGCCCCGCGGGCCCGTTCTGCAATGCTGCGAACAGCGGGCGCGAACTTCGTCGAGTTGCCGGGTGGGTTCCTGGCGGCGAAGCTTGCTGAGACGCAGCGATGGGAGGCAGACTCTCGCCATGAGCGCGGGGCGGGGTGGGGCGTGGCTTCTGTTGGTGGCGCTCCTCGCCTGCAAGCGGGGGGAGAGCGAGGGGGCTCCGACCGCTGCGGCTCCGCCGGCGCCGGCACCGGCACCGGCACCGGCTCCGGTCGTCACGCCGTCGGCGGCGCCGTCGGCCACCGCGGCACCCAAACCGAAGGCCCAGGCCAAGCCCGGCACCTGCGCCGAGTGCCCGAAGGGCAAGCAGTTCACCGCGAAGTGCACGCCCGAGGAGGGGTGTCCCACCAACTACAGCTGTTGGGCCGAGGTCGACCCGGACGAAGGAGTGCAGAAGGGGACCTCCTGCCGTTGCACGGCGAAGTGTCGGTGAAATGCGCCGAAGCCAGCGGAGCCAACGACTCTCGTCCACCTTTCGGTGGCTCGCTCCTCAACGACGTGGGCTTTCTCGCCTGCGATGGATCGAAGCGTGACACGACTGCGAACGTGATCGACTTTCGCTGCTGCGCGCCTCGAAGGTGAGCTCGAGGGTGTTGAAACGGGAGTTGGCTTTGGCATCTGTCGCGGGTGCGCTGGGAGCCCTTGAGCGCTTTCGTGGTTGCCCCTGTCCCCTCGGCGGCACGGCGGGCGAGGCGGAAGCGTCACCGTGTCGGCGCGGTCGACCCTCAAGGCAGGAGGTGCGCGAAGAACGCGCTCTTTGCCGACGGCAAGGGCCCCGTACCGAGATCGATCGTGGCGCCGTTGTACTTGCCCGCCAGGCCGACCGCGGAGCCGACCCACACCACGCTGGACGGGGCGTCGATGGCGATCTGTCCCCACGCCTTGGAGTACAGGTGGTTTCCCGCTGCGTCGAAGCGTGCCAGGCCGATGTCGGTCTGCCCCACGTAGAGCACCGGACCTCCACCGAAATCGATGGCGCCGCCGATTTCGGCGACGAGGGCGATCTCGCTCTTCGCGTTGACCGAAACCGACACGCCACGATCGTCTGCCGACGTACCGAACGACTTCGCCCAGGTGGTCGCGAGTGTGGTGGCGTCGAGCTTGACCAGGTATGCGTCGTTGGTGCCCTGGCTCGTGAGCGGGCCCTTGCCGAAATCCACCTGACCGACGAAGGCGCCGGTGAACAGCACCGCCGTCGGACCGTCGAGGGTGATGTCCCGACCCGTGTCGGCGCTCGAGTCGCCGAAGCGCTTGGCTTCTTGCACCGCACCGCTGCCGGTGGAGAAGCGAGCGACGTAGACGTCCGTCGCGTTGCTGATGCTCACCAGCTGCTTGCCTCCGAGATCCAGCGTTCCGACGAACTCGCCCACGGCGAGCACGTCGCTCGAGGTCGCCACCAACCCACGCACCGGCGCCCCGTTCGAGACCGCGGTCGTGCTGAGCTCCTTGGCCCAGACCAGGCTCCCCGTCGTTCCCGAGTACTTCGCCAAGAACCCCTGCCATCCGGCGTCGAACAGCTGCGTGCCGCCGAAGTCGAGCGTGCCGTAGAAGCGCCCGCCCACGTAGACGTCGTCGGCCGGGTCCACCGCGACGGCCCAGATCTCGCCTCCCGTTCCCGAGGGTGTGCTGACACATCGCGACCACTGCTCGTCCCCGGCGGTCGAGCTGTGCTTCAACAGAAACATCCCGTACGTCGGGCAGGTGAGCGGCTTCGCGAAGGACGCGCCGTTGGCGGTGGTCCCGACGACGAACACCGCGCCGCTCGAGTCGACGGCGACCTCTTCGAGCTTGTCGGCAGCGGTGCCCCCGGTTCGTTTCACCCACTTCGTCGCGCCTGCCGGAGTGAGCTTCGCGATGAAGACGTCGTCACCGCCGGCCGAGCTGACCGGCACGCCTGCGATGTCCTGGCCGGTGATGAAACTCCCGGCTGCGACCAGGTTGCCCGTCGGATCACTGGCGACACGCGGTGTGCCCACCATCGCCTGCGCCCAAGTCGCCGGGCCGGCGGGCTTGCACGACTTCCCGACGCAGGCTCCGCTCGAGCAGTCCGCGCTCGCGACGCAGGCCTTCCCGTCCGTGCAGGCGGGGCATTGCCCGCCGCCGCAGTCCACGTCCGTCTCATTTCCGCTCTTCGTCCCGTCCGTGCAGCCGGGAGTGATGCACAGGCCCGCGGTGCACTTGCCCTCGAGGCAGTCGCTCGCCGCCCAGCAGCCCTTCGGGGCCGGACACTTGGGACAGCTGGTGCCGCCGCAGTCGATGTCGGACTCGGTCCCGTTCTGGAGCCCGTCCGAGCAGCTCGGGGCCGCGCACTTCTGCGAGCTGCACACGTGACTCGCGCAGTCGCTGGGCTTGGTGCAGGGCTGCCCGGCACACGCTCCGCAAGTTCCACCACAGTCGATGGCGGTCTCCGTGAGGTCTTTGCTGCCGTTCGCGCAAGCGCCGGGGCCCCCGCCGCCGTCGGCGACCTCACACACGCCCGCGTTGCATTTGCCCGAAGCGCAATCCAAGTCCCCTTTGCACTCCGGCAGGCATGCGCCTGCGAGGCAGACCAGCGGTGCGTCGCAGTCGGACTTGTACAGACACGGCTTTCCAAGGCCGGCGTCGGGAGGGTCGTCGCCGACCAGTGTGTTGTTCGGGCCGACGTCGGAGCTCACCGCACACGACTGCTCCACGCACAACTGATCCGGCACGCAGTCCTTGGCCGACTTGCACTCCGGGCGGCACTTCGCCGCCACGCACTTGAAACCGTCGGGGCACTGGCTGTGGTACGTGCACTTCTGCTCGTCGGCGAACATGCACACCTTGAAGGGCTTGTCGGTAGCCACGCACAGCTCGCCGCTCGGGCAATCGCGCTGCTCGACGCACTCGACGTGACAAGCGCGGAACGCGCAGACCAACGGTGCCTTGCAGTCCGTGTTGACCAGGCAGCCCTGGGCGAGGGATGCGCGTCGCAGCGAGTCGGCCTCATCCGAGGCACAACCACCTGCCACGAGCTCGAGCAGAGCCAACGCGCCCGCCGCCCCGACCACTGCGCGCCGACGCCCGAGCGTCCCCAATCCCCACATCGCTCCCATCTACACGGGAATGCAACAGGGCGGCCCGTTCGATCAACCAAATTCGGCCCGGCGACGGCGCCAGCTGTGCGATCCACTCGATCCGCTGCGTCTGCCGCGTCGGCTGGTTCGACAGTTTCGTTGCGCGCGCCGCCGCAAGCGCCGCGCGGCCCGAGCGGGCGCGTCAACTCGGAATCGAGAGCGCCGGATCGGTGCCGGCCAGCAGAGCATCGCTACGCTTTCTGACTGCGCTCAGCATCTCGGGGTGCGTGAACACCCAGAAGCGGCGCTCGCGGATGGATGCGATCACCGCGTCGGCGACGACGTCGGGGCTCTTCCCGTGCTCGACCGCGCTCCGCACCATGGCGTCGATGGCCTGTGGGGACGCTTTCACTTCGACTGCTGGCCGATTGCGCTGTGAGTCGGCGATGCGGGTCTTGATCCAACCCGGACACACCACCGACACGCCGAGTTTCGAGCCCGTCATCTGGAGGTCGTGAAACAGGCATTCGCTCAAGGTGACGACACCGTGCTTGGTGACACAGTAGGCACCCAGCCCCGGCGCCGAGATCGTCCCCGCGATGGAGGCGACGTTCACCACGTGGCCGTCGCTGCCCAGCATCTTCGGCACGAACGCGCGCACGCCGTGGATCACGCCCCACAGGTTCACGCCCAGGATCCAGCGCCAGTCGGCCTCGCTCTGCTCCCAGAGCGGACCGCCTATGGCGACGCCCGCGTTGTTGCAGAGCACGTGTACCGCGCCGAAGCGCGCGACGGCCCGTGCGGCGAGCGCATCGACCTCTTCGCCCCGCGAGACGTCGCAGCGTACGGCGAGCACCTCGGCGCCGTCCGCCGCGAGCGCGCGCTCCGCGGCGGCGAGCGCATCCGTTTCTACGTCGGCCAGCACGACCTTCATCTTCTCGCGCGCGAAGCGGCGCGCCAGCGCGAGCCCGATGCCGCTCGCCGCCCCCGTGACCACCGCTACCCGGCCGTCGAAGTCGTCCATGCGAGAAGCTCTATCACCGAGCTCCCCCGGCTTCACTTCGGCCCGTGCTGGCAACGGGTGGCGACTCGACCCACCTCCGTGCGAGAGTGAAGCGTGAAGCTCTTTCGCTGGTGCTCGGCCGGCATCTTCGTGGTCGCCGCCTGTGAAGGTGGCCAGTGCGGGAAGAGGGGCGAGCCGACACCCGTGACCGCGCCGGCGCCGCTCGCACCGGCTGCGAGCTGGGTACCGGTCGCGCCGGCGACGCCGAGCGACCGACCCGTCATCGATGCCGCGTTCGAGGCCCCGACGAGCCTGCGACCCACGGAGGGCGCCGGCGTCGTCGCGTGTGGTAACGAGACATGCAGGGTGAACGAGACGGCGTGTTGCTCGTCGCCCAAGCGTTCGTTCTGCACCGCACGGAAACCGACTGCCGCCGACCAGAACTTTCCAGAGCGAGCCTGCTCTCTCTCTCCCGATGGCGGCGAGGAAACGGGCCCGAGCAGTGCGTTCGACTATCGACGCTGCGATGCCGCCAACGACTGTCCCGAAGGGCAGCTCTGCTGTGAGTCGTGGAACGGCGAGATGCGCGAGACATTGGTGTTTCTCACCCGGTGTGCAGCTGACAAACCCGGCAAGTGTGGCGACTGGGAAGCGTGCATACGCGACGCTGATTGTCCCACGGGTGCCAAGTGCGTGAAGCGTCGCTGCGAAGCGCAGAAGCACGGGCTCGCCTGCGGCAAGACGACCTGCAAGGTCGGCGAGATTTGTTGTGACGACGGGGACGAGCCGCTGTGCAAGGTGCCACGCGAGGGCTGTGTGAAGGAGCTCGCGTGCACGCGCCCCAGCGATTGTCCCGGTATCCTGCGCTGCGTGCGTGGGATGGCGGCCGAGTGCCGCGGCAAGTTCCACGCGCACATGCACGAGACGATCGCTTGCGACACCGACGCCAACTGTCGCGACGGGTTCGTCCCTGGGAAACCCAACTGTCGGGATGGATGGTGCGTCGGACGCGACCCGTGACGTCTCGCCGACCTTCAGCGGTAGGCGCGAGTCCGTCGCAGCAACTCGGTCAGTGAGCTTCGCCTCGTCCGCGCGCCCCGGTCTCCGCCAGGCAGCGCGTCAAGGCCTCGACGGCGAACGCGAGCTGACCCGTGATCCGTCGCGCGTCGCTCAACCGAGCTCTTCGCTCAGATGCTCGACGACGCTGTCGGGCTGATCTTCCCAGCGATCCGCGATGCGGAAGCCTCCGGCGGCCCAGCCGTCGAGGAACGCTTCGAGCCCCCAGCGCTCGACCGCGCCGTCTCGACTGGCCTGCACGACGAGGGTGCGTCCGTCCAACACGGCGACCGCGAGCCAGCTGGTGGCGCCCCCGGCGTCCTTCGCGAACGGCAGCAACGGGACACCGAGCCGAGACTCGGCGGACGCGAGGCGAGCGCGAGCCTCGAGCATCTCCTCCGGCGCCAGCCAATGCGCGCCGCCACTGGCCCCGCACACGTCGGCGTCCCACTCCTGCTCGAGCTCCTGCTTCAGCGACCAGTGCCAGCGCGTGCCGGCGAGCTCGAGCGTGGCGGCTCGGAGCTCAGTCGGCAGCGTGACACCCACCTGCTGCTCCACCTGGGCCAGGGCCGCATCGTTCGTCCCGGGCCCCGGGCTGAACGGAACGGCGACGTCGAACAGATCGGTCTGGGCGGCGATGTGGGTCGCAGTCGCGTGAAGGCTCTGGGCGAGATTCGAGTCGGTCACGCCAGCCACTCCAGCCGACTCCGGGCGTGCCGTCCAGCTCGACGCGCTCCTTCGCGTTTGCATCGCGGCGCGCACCCACTCGATCGGCTCTCCGCTTGCCATCTGCCCCGACGCGTGACTTCGGCTACTGAGCGCCGCAATGTCTGCCGGCTCGAACACGAGCGCGCGTGTGCCGTCGCGCCCGGCCCTCTTGAAGGAGAGCTCGCGCTTGCCGTCGGCGCGCCGTTCGAGGCGGCCCTGCCCAACGGGGGCCTGGTGATGTGTCGCGAGCCGTCGGCTGCTCGGGCGCCGCGGCGCAACCCGAGGCGGGCTGGAATGGGCTCTACGGAGTCGACCAACCCGATACTCCAACGACAGGAGTCTACGTGCTCCATGGCCAGCTCTTCGAGATGGGGGATCAGCTGGCGCTCGACGCCCTCGAGGTGACCGTCCACGACGCCTCAGGTGGGTCGATTCCGGGATCGCTTCCTCTGCACCCGGTCTCCGACCTCGGTGTCTACCGAGACGTGGTCGTGACCTGGAAACCCGACCCAAGCCCGAGCTCGAGGCCGCGTGGTGCAAGTCTCACGCGGGCGACTCGCAGTGTAGCGCCAGCTCGGGCTGTTCCTTGTCGAGCAAGCCTCAGAGCGCGTCGTGGCTGGGCGGGTTCCTGTTACTCGCCTCGGGCGCTTGGCTCGGGCTGCGACGCCGCAGGAACGGCGCTTCCGCTCGCTGAGTCGAAGCAGTTCCAGAGTGGCGTCGGCTCGCCTCCGCCGCCCGCGCGTGGCGCATCCCTGCCGCCGAATGTCGACCTCGCGACCGTTGCCGCGTAGGCTCGATTGGGTGGTTCCCAAGGGGCAGATGATCGCGTGGCGGGCGCTGGCGGTAGGTGCGGCGCTCGCGCTCGGCGTGCCGGCCTGTGGCGAAGACGGCGGCGGTGCGAAGACCAGCACGACCGGCGGCGCGGGGGGCGTTGCGGGCGCAGGGGGCGTTGCGGGCGCGGGGGGCGTGGCGGGCGCGGGAGGCAGCGCCGGCGCGGGCGCGCTCGGTGGCGCTGGCGGCAGCGGCGGAGGCTTGGGCGGTGCAGGGGGCACCGGCGCCGCGGGGGGCAGTGGCGGGCAGTACCTGGCGATGGAGAAGGCTGCGCTCGAAGCGCTCCCGACCAGCGGCACCGCGTTCAGCTATCTGAAGGCACGCGCCGACGAGGTGCTCACGGTGAAGCTCGACGCGAGCTCCGAGGGCTCGCCGTGGCTGCCGAACTACGGTGACAGCGGCGCCGGCCAACGCCTGCCCGCGAAGTACTTGGCTGCCGCGCTGCTCGTCGCGAGCTCGTGGTCGGGGGACAAGCAGCTCTATCGCACCGCGGTCGAGGGCGCGCTGCGGCACGTGATGGGTTCGGAGGAAGAGCCGAGCACCGACGGCACGGCCGATGGCGACCGCCTGCTGGCGACGGCTCGACAGCTTCCCGCGTGGCTTCTCGCGGCAAACCTCGTGAGCTTCGACGGCACACAGAAGGGGACGCGCACGCAGGCAGGCTCCGCCTCCGGCACGGTGTGGACCAACACCTCCTTCGACGCCTGGCTCGCCACCCTGGCGACCAAGACCATCGGCACGCACGGCCGCTGGAAGAGCATCTCGCAAACGCAGGAGAACAGCGCCTCGAACTGGGGCGCTCACTGCAACGCGAGTCGCGTCGTCGTCGCGCTGTATCGTGGCGACCAGAAAGATCTTGCTCGAGCCGTCCAGGTGTTTCGCGGGTTCCTGGGAGACTCGAGCTCCTACCCCGCCTATCCCGACGGGCAGACGCCGGCGGCCGGCCAGGGCTTCCAGACCACGTCGTCGTTCGACACGTCGTGGGCCTGCAACTACAAGAACGAGGTCGGCGGTTGGCTGCCGCTGAACTCCGCAGCCTGCGGCCCGAGCAAGAGTGGCATCGCGGTGGAGGACGCTTCGCGATCTGGCGGCGCGTTCCCGACCTTCGACTCGACCGGCATCGCCTACACCTACGAGACGATGGCGGGCCTGCACCTGGCCGCGCTGCTGCTCGCGCGCCAAGGTCAGCCTGTGACCAACTGGTCCGACCAGGCGCTGCTGCGCTCGATGCAGTGGCTCGAGGCTCAAGGGCAGCTGCCGTCGCCGACCGGCTCGGTGAGCCACCACGTCGCCTGGATCACGAACCACCTGTATGGCTCCAAGCTGCCGACCCAGGGCGCGCAGATGGGCCGCGGCTTCGGCTTTACCGACT
>Ga0268298_10000494_pt1 | contig 51009 bp, 45 predicted proteins | sample WWTPWeurt_MetaG_FD_194462 | JGI IMG/M metagenome (GOLD analysis project Ga0268298, IMG submission 194462) | Activated sludge microbial communities from WWTP in Nijmegen, Gelderland, Netherland - WWTP Weurt | ecosystem: Engineered > WWTP > Aerobic digester > Activated sludge | place... | reverse complement strand
ATGATCGTGACCAGCGCAAACTGGAGGCACTGGGAATAATGAGCAGCAAGAACAGCCCCACCAACAGCAGCATCTTCTTCTACATTCCGCTGGTCATTATCGCAATTGCCTTAATCGGATTTATTTTCAACTGGCAATTCCAAGGCGGTCTAAAATTCGGTGCGTCTCTTCCGCCGCCAGTCAAGGAAATCCCCGCAGAACAGAAGATTGACCACCGTGCGCTTGCCAAGCAGACCAGTCTGGCAGCCGACGGCAAGATGCTCTACGAAATCAACTGCTCGTCCTGTCACGGCCCGACTGGCGAAGGCAACGGCCCTCGTGCCGTTGGTCTGAACCCGCCACCGCGCAACTACAAGACCGAGAAGTTCAAATTCGGTGATGACGTTGTGGCGATTCGGAATACGGTTTTGCAAGGCTCGCCCGGCAGCTCCATGCCGTCGTTCGCCTTGTTGCCGCAAAAAGATGTCTGGGCTTTGGCGCACTATGTCCGCACGCTGATTCCGAATCCGACGCCGACCGACGACGCGATTCTGGCCAAGCTCCCCGCAGGCGATGCGAACGGTGCTGCGGGAACGATTGATATGGCGACGGACACGGTAGCCCGTCACCGTATTCCCATCAAGCTCGCCATGCAGCAAGTCGCGGACAATCACTATTCCTACGGCCAAACCACACGCGCTTATGACGAATCATCGCTCGGCGCGCAAATCTATTTGCAAAAGTGTGCTGATTGCCACGGGAAATTCGGCGAAGGAAAACAGGCGATGATGCTCGGCGCGAATCCCTACCGCTACGAAAATACGCCGCCGATGTACAACTATGCAACGAAACTTGCAGATAAGGCTTCGTTTGATGGGCTGATCTTGACTGGTAAACCAGGCCGAGTTCATCCCGGCTTCGGAACATTGACCCGTGCGCAGCTCGACGCGTTGTACGCATTTGTGCAGTCGCTGTCCAAGTTCTAATACTCGCCGCAATTCGCTGTTCAGAGCACGGGCTTCCAGAGGCGAATTGCTCTTGCCTCTGAAGTTGACAAGTTTTGTCAATAATGGTGCGCAATTAGTGCAAAGCTGCCTGGTTTTCTGGGTGATCGCTGTTGCTTTAATCCGTCAGAATCTCCACAATTAGCTGGCACCGGCTGCTTCGCCGCAGTCAAGGGTGTGCTCTACCCAAAAAGTTGACTCGCTTACTCCACAATAGGGCTAAATCCTACCCTATGTCCAAGAAAATACTTGCATGGCTTCCGCTGGCGCTGCTGCCAGCCGCGGCGCTGGCCTCCGACCCCGTGTCTTCATGGGTGTTCGATCCCGTCACTCCCGTGGCGCAGGACGTCCGCGACACCTTCTACATCATGCTCGGCCTGACCGTGCCGTTCCTGCTTTTGCCGCAGGTGCTGCTGGCCTATGCGATCTGGAAGTTCAACGAAAAACGCGGTCACAAGCCGGCGACGTTCCACGACAACGTGAAACTCGAAGTTGTCTGGACTATCGTACCCGCGCTGGTGCTCGTCGCGATTTCCATTCCGGCGTACAGCACGCTCAAGAAGATTGAAGTGCCGCCGAAATCCGACCTCGTTGTTGAAGTCATCGGGCACCAGTTCTTCTGGGAATACCGCATGCCGCGCCACGAAATCGGGTTCGCCAATGAAGCGCTCGTCGTTCCCGCCGACAAAATCATCACGCTCAACCTCACGAGCGTGGACGTGATTCACTCGTGGTGGGTGCCGAGCTTCGGCGTCAAGCAAGATGCCAACCCGGGCCGCATTACGCACGCGTGGTTCAAGGCCCCCGAAGGAAAATACAAGGGTCAATGCGCTGAACTGTGCGGTCCGCTGCACGGCGAAATGTGGATTGACGTCAATGTCGTGTCTGAAGAAGAATTTGAAAAATGGCTGGAGAAGAAGATGAATGCTGCCGCCGCACCGGCGGATTCGCTGCACAGCGGACTGGTCGTGCCTGCCGCTGATACGGAGGCCGTGAATGGCTGAAGTTAAGCAGCAGTCAACCTTGATGCGCTATTTGTCGTCCACCGACCACAAAGAGATCGGGATCATGTACCTGATCTTCGCGCTGGTCATGGGCGTTGTCGGCGGCTTCCTCGCGGGTATCATCCGCATGCAGTTGTGGAATGCCACTGGCGGCGTCGTGTCGCCCGAATTGTATAATCAGGTGGTGACGATGCACGCCACCATCATGATCTTCTTCGTCATCATTCCGGCGATGGCGGGTTTCGGCAACTATCTCGTGCCCATTATGATTGGCGCGCGCGATATGGCCTTTCCGAAACTCAATGCCTTTTCATTCTGGTTGTTGATTCCTGCGGCGTTAATCGGTATCGCCAGCTTCTTCGTGGAAGGCGGTGCGGCCGGCGGCGGTTGGACAAGTTATCAGCCGCTCACCAGCGCGCAATATAGCGGAACGCCCGGCGTGGACATGTGGATCATCGTCGTGCACTTGACCGGTGCGTCATCAATATTAGGCGCGATCAACTTCATCGTCACGATTTTCAACATGCGTGCGCCCGGCATGAGCATGATGAAGATGCCGCTCTATGTGTGGGCGTGGCTGACCAATGCGTTCATGATTCTCGTCGGTACGCCCGTGCTCGCGGGTGCGGTGACGATGGTGTTGTTCGACCGACACTTCGGCACAGGCTTCTTCCGTCCGTCTGAAGGCGGCGACCCCGTGCTCTATCAGCATCTGTTCTGGTTCTATTCGCATCCGGCTGTCTATATCATGATTGTGCCGGGCTTCGGCGCAATCAGTCATATCGTGGCCGCGTTCTCGCGTAAGAAAGTCTTCGGCTATACCGGAATGGTCTATGCTATCGCCGGAATCGGCATTCTCGGTTTCATGGTTTGGGCGCACCACATGTTCACAACCGGCTTGGCTCCGTCTGTGCGCGCATTCTTTGCCTTTATGACGATGCTAATCGCTGTCCCGACGGGCGTGAAAATCTTCTCGTGGCTGGCGACCATTTGGGGCGGCACGATCAAGTTCACCGTCCCCATGAAATTCGCGCTGGGTATGATTTCGTTGTTCGTGATTGGCGGTATCGGCGGCGTGTGGCTGGGTAACGTGCCGGTGGATATTCAATTGCACGACTCGTACTTCGTCGTCGGCCACTTGCACTACGTGCTCTTCGGTGGCTCGGTCATGTCGCTGCTCGCCGCGGCGTATTTCTGGTTCCCCAAGATGACCGGAAAGTTCCTCGACGAAAAGATCGGCAATATCGTCTTCTGGTGCATGTTCATTGGAATGTCCATGACGTTCTTCATGATGCATTGGGCCGGTATGCAAGGCATGGCGCGCCGCACCTACGTCTATCGTCCGCAATTTGAGGGGCTGAACCAGTTCATGTCCTTCGGTTATGTATTCATGCTGCTCGGCGGCATTCTGTTCTGCTGGAGCGTCTTCAAAGCGATTCGTCAGCCAGCCGTCAAGACTGCGGACGACGCCTGGAATGTGAACGACATTCAGGATTCGCTCGAATGGAAAACCAGCTCGCCGCCGCCCAAGGAAAACTTCAAGACGATTCCGATCGTCACTTGAGCAAATTTGAAATAGGAAATTAGAAATAGGAAAACGAAGACCTTCTCGCGTTCCCCTTTCTAATTTCTCATTTCTAATTTCGAATTTACTATGACTGACATCTCGCCCGCGCGCAGGTTGGCCTCGTGGCTCCTGTTTCTCTCCATGCTCGTCACTGTGTTGATGTTGTGGGGAGGTTTTGTGCGCATCTCCGGGTCGGGGCTTTCGATTCCCGACTGGCCGTTGATTAACGGCTCACTCCTCCCGCCGTTCTCGGATGCGGGTTGGCAAGCGGTCTTTGACGATTACAAGCACACCTATCCCGCTTTGACGGACGGGATGTCGCTCGGCGCCTTCGAGACGCAATTCGCCATCGAGTATTTTCACCGCTTCCTCGCGGCGATGGTCGGCATCGTGTTTCTGGTGATTATTTTACGCGCGCGAAAGCATGCGGAGATTTGGGCGGCGACAAAGAAACCGCTACTGACTGCAGCCACGCTCGTGGTCTTTCAGGCGATTCTCGGCGGCATGGTCGTGAAACTTGATTTGGCTGCGGCCGTGCTCGCCATTCATCTCGGCACCGCTTACGTCATCTTCGCCATGCTGCTTTGGCAAGCGTTAAGGCTGTCGCGCTGGGAAGATCAAATGCGGCCCGACGCGCGAAAAGTGCAGCGCTTCGGTAAGGAAGCCGCTGGCTCGGTGTGGGTGCAAGTTGTCTCAGGCGGTTTGGTCGCAGGCACCGGCGCAGGTTTGGTGATGAACACCTGGCCGAAAGTCGGTGACCACTGGATTCCGCCGATGTCGGTGCTGTGGGGGGATTTCTACACTCCGGTCATCGCCAACCTGTGGCAAAATCAAATTCTGATTCAGTTCTTTCACCGTTGGTGGGCGTTCGTCGTGGTGGGCTTGACCGTTCATCTCGTCGCGCGCGCTATGAAAGAAGACCTTTCGCCGCGCGGACGACTCGCCCTGCGGGCCACGATTTCGATTCTTGTCTTGCAGGTCTTGCTCGGAATCGGCAACCTGTTGATGAAGGTGCCGCCCTACATGGCCACCATGCACCTGTCCGTCGCGTTCCTGCTGTTCATGGTATTGATTATCGTCACCCATGAACTGGCATATACGCCGGTCAAAAAAACTGAGACGGCGACTGCGAACACTGACGCTGCGACGAACATCGTTACAGCGTAGAAAAAATTACAATTTACAAATTCCAATTTACAGTTCAGAAGCGTTGCCGATCCTGTTCAAGGCTGCGCAACCCGGTCGCAGTCATGAACTGTAAATTGTAAATTGGTGTTTGGAGCTTTCCCATGCCCACACTGCGCGATTTCTTTAATCTGATGAAGCCCTCCATCATGCTGCTGGTTCTCCTGACCGGCGCGGCGGCGCTCGTCCTCGAAGGAACCTACGGTGCAGGCGATTGGCAGTTCTGGACGATTCTGTTCGGTCTGATGCTCACGGGCGGTTGCGCCAACGGGCTGAATCAATATTTCGAGCGCGACATTGACGCGCAGATGGGCCGCACCAAAAACCGCCGACCTTTGGCGATGAAGAAAATGGAGCCTGCGACCGCACTCTATTTCATCGTCTCGTGCGGCGTGCTGGCGGTGCTCTTGTTCGGCTTTGTATTCAACTGGCTCTCGGCGCTGTGCGCGCTGGGAACCATTGCGTTCTACAGCTTCTTCTACACACTCTGGCTGAAACCGCGCACGCACCTGAATATCGTCATCGGCGGTGCGGCAGGCGCAATGGCGCCGATTATCTCCTGGGCTGCCGCTACAGGCGGGCTTGCGCTGACGCCGTGGCTGTTGTTCCTGATTGTCTTTTTCTGGACGCCGCCGCATTTCTGGGCCTTGGCCATGTGCGTCAAAAATGATTATGCGCGCGTCTCGATTCCCATGCTCCCCGTCATCAAGGGCGACCGCGAGACCAGCCGCCAAATCCTGCTCTATTCCTTCGTCCTCGTGGCTATTTCACTCTTGCTGCACGCGGGACTGCTCTATCTGACTGCCGCAATCGTACTCGGCGGCGTGTTCGTTTATAAAGCCTGGAAACTCTTGAAGAGCCACGAACACAATTATGCGTGGGGACTCTTCAAATATTCGATTCTCTATCTCACCGCGCTGTTCGTCGTCATCATGGCCGACGCGGCCATCACGAAATAACCAGCGTGGACGCTGGACCCATTGCCGCTGGCGCGTAAAGCAACACAAGTGTGATGCGTCCTTTTACTCGCCGAGCGGGGATTTAGCGTAGCGGTTCCCCGCCGGAATCTGAGAATCGCCTCGACTGTTTACCCCCCTTTATCCCCCCAGAGGACTGGGGGGAAAGAGACAAAATGGAAACGCAAGATTACAAAACCCCGGAGCAGAAGCGCAAAAATAAGCGCATGGCTCTGCTGCTGTTGATTCCCGTCGTCGTCTTGATGTTCGGGTTCACCTATGCGCAAGTGCCGCTGTTCAAAATGTTCTGTCAGAAAATCGGCATCTCGCTCTCGCCCCTGAATGACGTCGAGTACGCCAGCACAGGCCGCATGTGCAAGGTGCTCTATACGGGCGTCACGGCGGGAACGCTGCCCGTCTATTTCAAGCCGAAAGAGTCCGTGCAGAACGTCGAAGTCGGTCAGCCGTTCAAGAACAGCTACCGCTTCGTCAACATGGGCAAAGACACTGTGCATTTCCGGCCCGTGCATTCAATTCTGCCGGAAGGCGCCGCGACCAAATTCACCATGACGAAGTGCTTCTGCTTCGACGACCAGACCATGGCACCGGGTGCGGAAAAGACTTTTGAAGTTGTATCCGTATTGAGCGCGGATATGGATCCTGAAATCGAACAGGTCACGCTGCACTACACGCTGTTCGAGAAGAACGCCGAAGATATGGAAAAGAACCGCCAGGTGCCCAATGTCGCGCTCGGCGCAGGAGGTAACTGATGCACAGCCAGCCTTTGTCTCCCGAAGTCAAGAGCCGCAACAAGAAAGTCGTGGCATGGCTGCTCTCGATTGTCACCGTCTTCACCGTACTGAGTCTGATGTACCTCGTGAAGTACGGCGTCAACTTTCAGCGCTCAGGATTCCACTGAGGAAAAAATTGAAAATAGAAATTAGAAAATAGAAAAGCGGAGAAGTTCGAACTTTTCTATTTTCTATTTTGAGCTTTTCTAATTTGCTCTTCCTTCGTTAATCGCCCATCGTCAAAACGAACAACATGTCCCACTCCGCCACACATAACGGGCACGCCGCCCCACACGATCACGTCCATCTACCGCCGCCGAGCTATTGGCCGGTCTTTCTGGCCTTTGCCGCCGGACTGTTCCTGACCGGAGTACTCATGTGGCTGTGGGATGCGTCGTCGTCCACGATCATCATGGCTCTCGGTGCGGTTTGCTCGATTACCGGCATGATGGGCTGGTCGCAATCGCTTATTCGCGAACTTGGCGACATTCCCGACGTGCTCGAGAACGACCGCTGGATGAAGCTCGGTCTCAAGTTGTTCCTGGTCTCGGAAGCGGCCATCTTTGGCGCGTTCTTCGGGCATCACTACTACACCCGCTTCGATTTTCCGCAGTGGCCGCCTGTCGGTGCGCCGCACCTTGACACCACGCTGCCCGCAATCGCCACATTGATTCTGATGGCGTCGTCGTTCACAATGGAGCTGTCGCACCACAAGCTGAAGCACGGACACCGCGAAGCGTCGCGCACGTGGCTGGGTATCACGATTCTTTTGGGCCTCATCTTCTTGGGCTTCCAGGGGCATGAATACGGCTTCTTGAAGTCCTACGACCAGTTTACCATGTCGTCGGGTATGTTCGGCTCGCATTTCTTTGCCATGACCGGCTTTCACGGCGCGCACGTTGCCACCGGTATTGTGATGATGATGATCGTTGGCCTGCGCCTGCGGTTGGGCCACTACACCCCCGAGAGGCACTTCAGCTTCGCCGCCGCCTCGTGGTACTGGCACTTCGTGGATGTCATCTGGATCTTCCTGTTCTTCACGATCTATCTGTTCTAAGCAAGTTCGGCTGTTCTGCACAAAACGGCGGTCCCTTTGGGCCGCCGTTTCTTATTCTATTCAACCGCTTTCGATTGCCCTCTATTGCAACAAAACGACCGCCGAAAACCGTTGCCCGGCTCCCTGCCTCTCGCCGGGTCTGAATAATGTGGGGAAAGGGCGACATGCCGGGCCTAAGCCGTTACTTTGCCTTGCTATAGCATCCGAGGGGGTGGGAAAAGAAATTTACACCAACCCTACTAAATCTATTGCAATCCGCATAGTCTCACCCTATCTTACTCATACTTTATGTCGAACCGTTCACCCAGACCCGAGATTTTGGCTATGTGCCGACTGGCAATCATTTTGGGGCTTCTGTGCGGGTTTGCGCCGGGCGTACTGGCGCAACCAGCCGTCGGGAGTGCTGCGCCGAACTTCACCCTCAATCTGGCGGGCGGGGGCGGATCGGTCACGCTGTCCAACTATCTCGGTGAAGTCGTCTATCTGAATTTCTTTGGCGCGACCTGTCCGGTCTGCATCGAGGACGGGCCGCTGTCGCAGGAAATTTACGAGATGTATGACAGTGTGTCCGATGTCAATATCTTCGGCATTGACGTCTGGAATCTGCCTTCGTTCTATGTCAATACGACCTTCCGCACCAACTCGACGATTCAGTACCCACTGATGTACAACGGAAGGGCTACAGGCATTGCCTACAACATGGAAGTTGAGTCCGTGCCCTCGACCACGGATATTGAGCACCGCGGCCATCTCGTGATTGACCAGCAGGGCATCATTCGGTACTACGCCATCTACGATCCGCTGGGCGTCGAGCAGCAGCAGGAGATCATCGCGACAATTGAGTCGCTGCTCGATCCGTGCGCGGGTGTTCCGCTCGACCCGCCGCAGTCCGCAGTGATGCTGTTCAACGATTCGACGCAGGAACTCAAGTTCTGTTGGCAACCAACCCCGTGCGCCTCACGGTACCTTGTGTACCGCTCTGTGGCCGGGGACTGGAACGATACCGAACTCTTCGGCACGACAACCGATGCTTTCCTGCCGCTGCCGAACTATCCGGAAGGTATGTATATCTTCCGAGTCGTTGCCGAACGCATCGGAAACAACTGATCACCACGTACACTACTCGCAAATGAAAAGCCCCGCGAATCGCTTCGCGGGGCTTTCTGCTCTCTGTTGTCTATGCAGGAGCTACTCGACGGGAATCACCGCGTAGGGCAAGCTCCAGCCGGTGGCGTTGTACGGCGCTTCGTCGTCGTAAATCGTCTCGTGGTCAATGAAATCCAATCCCACATGGTGCAAGCCGAGGCGGTTGCCCGCGAGATAGCTTCCGGTGTAAATACCGTCTCCGGCGACTTCATCGGGCGCACGCCCTTCGTCATTCATTGGCAAGCGCGGCAAGCGGCCACCGCGATAAACGTGCGGACGCAGCATACCGATTGGGCCGGGAATCGCGCCGCCGACTTCCACGTACACCGTGATCTCCTCACCGGCGTAGATGTGCGGCAAATTCTCGCGGTTGAAAAATTCATCGAGCGGATCGCTAATGTCGGCCAACAGCGTGCCGTCTTCACCGTAGGCCTGCACATTCAGCAGCTCGACGGTGTTCGGGTTCGGGTAGGCGCTGACCATCACTTCGGGCGTCACCGCCACGATGCGCCAATTGCGGCGCGGATAGGGCGTATCGTCAATGCGCACCGCCCGGGCCTTGCGCACCAGCTCGTTGTACATCGGCTTGTCAATCGTCTCCATCGTGCTGTCCGTCAGGTCAGTCAGCAGCCGGAAATCTCCATTGAAGGTGCGCACGCGCGTAATCACCGCATGGTCGTTGTCGCGGAATTCCACCGTCACCTCCGAGCGCTCGCGCCCACCCAGCCGCCACCAGGCCAGCGGATCAATCGGCTCGTCCAACGCGCGCAGCTCAGCGGCATTGATGCCGTCACTGTCGTCGGCCCAGACTTCCGGGCTTTCTATATCTGTGTCCTCAAGGAATAGCTCGGTCAGCGCTTCCTCGTCGGTAATATAGGCGTCGTCATCGTAAGTGACGGTTTCTTCGCAGCCGAACAGGAACAGCGCAAGCAGTGCGCTCATCCCGATTTTCCCCAGCAGCCGTTTCATGGCGGGTCCTTTCCCTTTTGTGATTTTACGCATCTTCACTCAGGCTTGTCGAAAGTTGGACACAGCGGGGTGGGGGGAGGTTTAATGGAACAATGAATGATGAATGCGGAAGTGCTTGTGAAGGTGCCTGGGCCGGGCCCTGGCCTGATAGCGACCTAAAATCCGAACGTTAGCGCTACCCCGAGATGCTCGAACCAAATCCACAGCGCTGAAGCGCCCCAGCCCATGCCGGAGTCGTAGTTCAACGCGGCGTGCGGCTTACGGCCGTCGTTCATCAAGAGCGCCGAGAAGCCCTGCGGCAGCTTCACATTCGCCCCGAACGGGAACGTCCAGCCGTCTTCCCATTCGCTGTAGTTCACCGAAAGATACGGCGCAACGGGCAATTTTGCAATCGTCTTCGCGACGGTAACATAATAGCACTGCGTGCCCGCCGGTGAGCCAAGCCGGTCACTCGAGGTGCCGAGCGAAACATTGGGGACAAACTTCTGCTCATCGAGCACGCGGATGTTGCCGCGTACGGTGATTTCATCTGCCGCGGGATTCATCTCGACACCCGCATTCACACGCGGATGAAACAGATAGTCGGCCGTGAAGCGCCAGCGCGGACGGTCAAGCGCGATATCCACATAACGGCCGCTGAAAGAGAATCTTTTCAAACTGCTCGAACCGAGCAGTACACCCTCGCCGGGTCAGCCCGTTCAAGACGGCACTAACGTCGCGTGGCCGTCCGGTTCGGGTTCGTCGCTCCAAGTGAGCCAAGTTTCCGGCTCGCGCAAAAACGCCTCGCGGTGCGCTTCAGTGTCGAACGCATATTCCACGCCGTTGTAGTCGGCGTAATAGGCCAACACCTTCGCGCTCGAATCGTCGTCAAGTATATCGCACATCATGCAAGGGAGAAACAGCAGCGGCTTCTGTGCGGAAGCCGCTGCTGCTGTAATCAAGAGTGCCGTAATGACTCTCAGCACCCGCGCCTACTCCTTCGCCTTTTCTTCAGTCGCCGCGTCCTGCACTTCCGCAGCAGGATGGATCATGGCGAGATACTTGCCCGGGTCCTTCTCAAACGTCTTGATGCAATTGGCGCAGCAGAACTTCACGAGTTGGTTCTTGTACATGTAGTTGACCGCGTCGCCCATGCCGCCCAACGCTTCACCGCTGATTACGCAAGTCTTGAGCGGATAGCTGTCCTTTTCGGCGGCGATAATCTTCTCGTCCAGAATCTTGAACGAACTCTTGAGGTCCTTCTCAAACGTGCCGACGCAGTTCTTGCAGCAGAACTTCACTTCGCGGCCGTCATATTCCTTAACGACCGGGTCGCCCATCTCGCCCAGCTTCTCGCCGCTGATGGGGCAGACGGTCAGCGGATATTTCGCCGCATCGGCAACGGCTGGCGCCGGTTCTTCAGCCAACGCGCTTGCTGCGAAAACGAACAGCGCAGCGAGAATCAAAATCGTGCTCTTCATATTTCCTCAACCTCAATGGTTTATTGTGCGGGTTACTTCTCGTTCCATTTCCAACTCAGACTCAGCGCCGCAGTCCGACCCAACAACGGGCCATAGATGAGCGATGAATCCAATATCAAATTCCCCGTCTCCGCGTCGCGCAAATACGGATCGTCAGGCTGCGTCCAATCAAACAGATTCTTCACCGATGCCGCGAGCGTTACAGCTTTCCACGACTTCGAGAGTCCCAAGTCCCAAATGACATAGGCCGGTGATTTATCGCGGCCACGGCCTGCCGGAAGGAACTGCGGGCCGTAAACGGCATTCGACAACTCCGCCGTCACACCGCTGCGCGCAAAGCCCTTGCGCAGACCGAAGTTCAGCGTGTATTGATTCTGGAACTCCGCGTTGCGCATCTCTTGGTGCTCATCTTCATATCGCACCTGCGACAGCCGCCCGCCCGCATCAAATGTCCAACCCGACGTCGTCGTAAACGTGCCCTGCAACTCCGTGCCCGCACTGTAGGCAAAATCGGAATTGATATAGATGGTCGAACCGGCCATGTGACCGTTGCGCAGAATCAGCTTGTTCGAGAAATAGGTGTAAAACGTCGAGACATCAAGACTGAATCCCAGTTTGCGCCCAAGCCATTGACGATTCAATGCGAGACTTCCGGCGACGCTCCGTTCAGGTTCGAGTTTCGCGGGCACAGTCACATCAGCGAAGCCCGACATCAAGGCCTCTTCCGAACTGAATATCGAAACGGGCCGGAAACCGGCGCCACCGGAAAGCCGGACACCCGTCGCCAGATCAGGCCGCCACAACAGTGTCCCGCGAGGCACAACCTGTGTGCCGTAATCTTTCCAGTATTCAAACTTGGAACCGCCCTGCAGCGTCCAGCGGTTCTCGCTGGCAAGCTGAAGCGTGTGTTCGAGTGTCAGGCCCGGCGTATCCCACAGGTAGTCCGTCTTTGTAGCGACGGCCAGATTGTCGTCGTATTCTTCATGGTTGTACGAGAACTCGCCAACCGTGGAATTGCGTTCGTTCCAGGTCTTCTGAGAAGAAAATTTCCCCAGAATCAACGTCTGCTGTCCGCGGTAATGCGCAGTGCCGTACCACGAATCATGATCGTGCATCGCGCTGGCGCCTTCAACCGACCAATGAAAACTGCCCGACGACGGTGCATCATAACGCGCCGACAGCTCATTGCGTTTCGTGTAAATCTCGCGTCCGTAAACATCGGCAGAGCCGCGATCGCTCTTGTTCCATTTGGTCTCGCCCGCGAAACGGCGTTCGTCATAAACGCGCCCGCCAAGCCGCAATTCACCACGCGGCAAAACCGGAGATACACCGATCTGTCCGCTGAACCTGCGGTACTTCGGCGTGTCCGTCAAGCCGTTGTTGTCTTCATCCACAATGTTCGGTTCAGCCGAGTTGAGCAGCGATATGCGCATCGGAAGCTTGCCGGTCAGTCCGGATGCACTGAGCGACACCGTATTCTGCGCGTTGTTGTTTGCCGAAATACTCCCCGCGAGTGTTCTTGCCCGTGCGGGTTTCACGCTCACGAGATTGATCGCGCCCGCGATAGCGCCGCTGCCAAACAGATTGGAGCCTGAGCCTTTCGTGACTTGCAGCTCTTTCACATCGGAAACTGAAAGGCCGTCCATGCCATACAGCGTGCCAAGGCCAGACAGCACTGGCATGCCGTCCACATTCACTTCCGTATAAGACGGATCGAGTCCCTGCATACCCACGCCCATCGAACCGCACAGCGCGCAGGGCTTCGTGCGAATACCCGTCTTGCCTGCCAGCGCGGTCATCAATTTGCCGTCCGTGCCGCGCTCCCGCAATTCTTCACCGGGAATCACCTCACGGCGCACGGTGGACGTATTGTCCAGACCGGAATGCTGGCGCTCGGCCTCGATATTCACCTCGCCAAGCTCCAACGCGCCGGGCGCGAGAGCCATGTGAATCTCGAGCGTGTCGTCCTGCGTCAGCGTGACTTCCTTGGTGTAGTCCTCGTAACCAATCATCGAAACGCGCAGCTTATAGTCGCCCGCCGCGAGATTGTTGATGGAAAACCAACCTTTAGGATTCGTCGCCGCACCGCGCTGCGTGCCTTCCAGCACCGCTGTCGCTCCAATCAGAATATCCCCCGTGTCCTGGTCATGCACCATGCCGCGCAGCACGCCCGCACAAAGTTGCAGGGGGAAGAGCGCCGCCAGTACGATGATGCTAATAGTCCGCTTGTTCATTCTTGCTTTCCTCAACTAAAAAGGCCGCTGTCGAACAGCGGCCTTGAGTCATTCTTGGTTGCCGTTCTCTCCAGTACATCAGCACAGGAGAGCACCGGACGGAGTTCTCCTGTGAAATTACACGGAGAGGACTCGCGGAGGTTGCGGAATGTAATCGGACAATTCGATACCCGTATTCAATATGTCGCTCGTCTCCAATTCGGTCACCGGAGGCACCACCAACGCCATCAGCGGAGCCGACAGCATGTAGCGCAATGCGACAATCTTGCAGCAACCGGTCGCACAGCCTTGCTTGTCGGTCTGCGGCTTATGGTTGGTGCTGGCTGTGCGGCAACAGCTGCCTTCCTGTCGCTGCTCAACTTTCGTGGCACAGCACGACGCCTTACCGCTGGTCTGCTCAGTAGCTTGCCGTTCCGAACAGCACCAGCCCGTCGCGCAGAAATGCGGCACCGTCACCGTCAACAGGACGGCGAACAGGACGCTCAGGGCGATAGATGTGTGCAGGGTTCGGGGGAGCATGTCTCTAATTTAGCAACAGAGGCGGCCATTGTCAAGCCTTCACTGTTATAACTCATCAGGGCCGCCGAGGTTTCCGGGACCGGCAAAATTTCAGACGACAAGTCCGTAATACTTTGAAAATACTATGTTTAACGCTTTCATGACTACCAGAATCACGCCGCGACTTGACTTTACTACTCTTTGTAACTATATTCAGTTACAAAGGAAAGTCCAGTCGTGACCCAAAAGAGTAAGCTGCTTGATAGGCTTTGCGAGACTCCCGCGGATTTCACGTGGGACGAGTTGGTTTCCCTTATGGGAAAGTTTGGCTGGAGAGTCAAGAAGAAAAGCAGTCGAACAGGCGGCTCGCGCAGGCGCTTCATCCATGAGACTTATGCTCCGATCATTTTGCATGAGCCGCACCCGCAGCCGTGTTTGAAGAAGTATCAAATTGAGATTGTGCTTGAGGCACTGAAGAAGGAAGGAATATTGTGAAACACTCCAATTCACAGCTTACGTATCGAGGATACACCGGAGACGCGCAATTCAGCGCGGAGGACAATGTCTTCTGGGGGCGGATTGAGGGAATTCGTGCTACGGTGACTTATGAAGCGCGGGATGTGGATTCGCTGGTCAGCGCCTTCAAAGAGTCTGTGGACGACTATCTTGAAATGTGCGCCGAGGAAGGAATTGAACCTGAGAAGCCGTTCAAAGGCACCTTCAACGTCCGCGTCTCCAGCGACCTCCACCGCCAGCTGGCGCATTATGCACAGGTTGAGAAGATCAACTTGAATAGCGCGACGAGAAGGGCTATTGAACATTTCCTTGCAAGCAAGAAATCAGCAGCGCGCGAGTAAGTGCGCTCCCAGAATCAATTAGAGGCCTGCATGTTCAGGCCTTTCGTTTTTGTGTTGATCTTGTTTGGTTGCCAAACCGCAACACCTGAAAATTCACCAGACACTACCGAGAGCTTGCAAGAGTCCGTCGAGAAAGCGTAACTTAGTGGAACGCCGAATACCACTTGCCTGAGGATGAATACTGATGAAACGCATGACCATTCTGCTGTTACTGCTGGCCCTGGCTGCGCCGCTGGCCGCACAAACCACCGTCCGCATCGCCACGGGCCTGGCCCGGCCGCTATTTGTCACACACGCGCCCGGCGATTATGAGCGCATCTTCATTCTCGAACAGCACGAGGCCCGCGTGCGTGTTTACAATCTCGTCACAGGCACACTGCTGACCCAGCCGTTCCTCGATATTGATTCGATTGTCACCAGCACCGGCAACGAACGCGGCTTACTCGGCATGGCGTTTCATCCGGATTATCAGAACAACCGCACTTTTTACCTCAGCTACAACGACAACAGCGGCACAAGCATTATTGCGCGCTACACGGCATCGGAGAATCCCGACAGCGCGATTGCCACGTCACGGTTCAACATCTTAACGCAAACGCAACCGTTCGAAAATCATAACGGCGGCTGTATTCACTTCGGGCCGGATGGTTATCTCTACATCGGCCTCGGTGATGGCGGCAGCGGCAACGATCCGCAAGGCAACGGCCAAAACACCAACACGCTGCTCGGCAAAATGCTGCGCATTGATGTCAACAACACCGAGCCGCCGCTCAACTACGCGATCCCTGATGACAATCCGTTCGTTGGCGTGGGTGGCTACCGTGGCGAAATCTGGTCGCTCGGTTGGCGCAATCCGTGGCGCTGGAGTTTTGACCGCTTGACCGGTGATCTCTACATCGCCGATGTCGGACAAAACGCCTGGGAAGAGGTGGACGTCGAACCCGCGAATACTTCAGGCCGCAACTACGGCTGGCGTTGCATGGAGGGATTCAGCTGCACCGGACTCACGGGCTGCACATGCAACTCACCTGCGCTGACGTTGCCCGTGACGGCTTATGATCACAATGATGGATGCTCGATCACGGGTGGTTATGTCTATCGCGGCTGCGCGATTCCTGAACTCTACGGTACCTATTTCTACGGCGACTACTGCACCGATCAAATCTGGAGCTTTCGCTGGAACGGCGCGAACGGCACGACCGACTCTACCAATTGGACAGCGGCCTTCGATCCGCCTAATGCGATTGTCGAGAACATTTCGAGCTTCGGGGAAGACGCATTCGGTGAACTCTACATCTGCGACTTGAACGGCGGCGAAGTGTTCAAAGTCGTGCCCACGACACTCGTGGATTGCAACAGCAATAACACCGCCGATGCCTGCGACATCGCGCGCGGCACGTCGCTCGACATTGACTTAGATGGAATTCCCGATGAATGCGACGATTGTTTTCATGTTCCCGCACAGGACGTGACCATCGCCGTGCTCGATACAACGATTGAATTGCGTTGGGCCAATATCGGCGGCGCGAATGCCAACTACACGCTCTTCACCTCCGATGATTCCGAAGCGGAATTCCCCGCCGACTGGTTCGTTGTCGCCAGCGGCATCCTGCCAAGCGGAGCGAGCGCGTCATACTCGATTGATCCGCAAACGCTCGGCGATTACGGCTTCTTCAAAGTGGTGACGGTATGCGAGTAGTTGTCCTCTTCGCGCTCGCGCTCAGCGCCTTCGCACAACCCGCCGAGTGGCTGCCGCGCGGTCGCGGCGGCGGCGGCTCGCAGTTCAATCCGAGTATCTCGCCGTTCAACGCGGGCGAGTTCTATGTCGGCTGCGATATGGGCGAGTGGTTTCACACGACCGACAACGGATTGAATTTCGAGATTGTAGATTTCCGGCAATTGACGAGCAGTCCGATCTGTGTCGTGCGCTTCACCAGCGATGCGCAAATCCGATATGCGCTCGACAGCGAGTACGGCGCACGGCCCGTGAAATCTACAAATGCCGGCACGACGTGGAGCGCCCTTGAAGATCCGACCTCTGAAGATGCGTACGCACTGTTCGCTGACCCCAACCGTACCGACCGTGTCATCGTCGGCGGTTACGACAATCTGTATTTCTCTTCCGACGGCGGCGCGAATTTCAGTGACGAATATTCCGGCGGCGGCAACGGATTGCATCTGGCCGGAGCATTTTTTCGCGGTGACACAATCTATGTCGCCACGAACTTAGGTTTGCTCCGCTCGACAAATGCAGGCGCGAGCTTCAGTTTGCTTGCCACGCCCGGCATCGCGGCAGGGCAGGCGATGATCTCATTCGCGGGCAGCGTCGTCGGCAGCACCGTGCGCTTTCTGTGTACTACTGCTCCAACAGCCGATGTCTATCCCGGCATCGGCGGCGCGGACTTTGAAATCACGCAGGGGCTTTACACCTATACACTCGGCGATCCGAGTTGGGTGAACCGCATTGCGAGCCTGCCTGCCGGTTCAATTCCGTTCTGGGTCGGCATGTCGCACAACGAAATTGATACGCTGTGGGCCGCCGGTTCCAATCCGCCGTTTTATCATCCGCACATTTTGCGCTCAACCAACGGCGGCGCGAATTGGACGAGTGTGATGAGCACAGTCAACAACGTCAACGTGCAGACGGGCTGGTGCGGTCAAAGCGGTGACGAAGGTTGGGGTTGGGCTGGGCAAGCGCTCGGCTTCGCGGTCGCGCCGAACAATCCGTGGCAGGTGATGATTACCGATTACGGTTTCACGCACATCACGACGGACGGTGGCGCAAGTTTTCGCGCACTCTACGTGGATGCGAGTGACTTGAATCCGTCCGGCGCAAATACGCCGCAGCACTTGTTCTATCACTCCAACGGCCTCGAACCGACAAGCGTGTGGCACATTCACTGGTCGAGCCCCACGCGCATGTTCGCCAGTTGGACGGACATCACCGCAGGTTACAGCAACGACGGCGGTGAAACTTGGGCGCGGCCGTCGCTCGACGACAACAACGCGCACTCGGTGAATACGATTTACCACGTCGTGCAGCACGCCAACGGCAAACTCTACGGCGCGGGCAGTTCGGTACACGACCTCTATCAGAGCACCTACCTCACTGGCGCGCGCATTGACGGCGGCGATGGACAGATTTGGCTCTCGCTCGACAGCGCCGTGACGTGGACGATGATGCACGATTTCAATCATCCGGTGATTTGGCTCGCACTCGATCCGACCAACAGCGAACGCATGTACGCAAGTGTCGTGCATTCGACGCAAGGCGGTATCTTTGTCACCAACAATCTCTCGGCGGGAAGCGGATCAACCTGGACGCGCGTCGGCATTCCCCCGCGCACGCAAGGGCATCCGTATATCGTCGAAGTGCTGAACGACGGCACGGTCGCGTGCACCTACTCAGGCCGCCGCACGACACAGTTCACGTACAGCTCGGGCACGTTTGTTTCAACCAATCAAGGCGCGACGTGGACCGACCGCAGTGACTCGATGATGGTCTATTGGACAAAAGACATCGTGATTGATCCGCACGATGCCACGCAAAACACGTGGTATGTCGCCGTGCATCGCGGCTGGGGCGGCCCCCCGAACGACCGGGGCGGCGTGTTCCGTACGCTCAATCGCGGGGTCAGCTGGACACGAATTTGTGATGAACTGTACAGCGAGTCCATTGCGATTCATCCGGACAATGCCGATATTGCCTACGTCACAACGGAAACCGCCGGATTGCTTTACACGGAGAATTTGAGCAGCGCCACGCCGACGTGGACAGCGTTGCCCGAGTATCCGTTCGCGCATCCGCAACGAGTGTTCTTCAACCCGTTCGACCACGATGAGGTGTGGGTCGCGAGCTTCGGCAACGGCATGCGCAAAGGCACAACGGCAGGCATCGCCGCGCCGCAAGCATTGACAGCAATTTCAGTGGGTGATTCACTGGCGTTTCGCTGGCAAGCTGTTCCCGGCGCGACGCAATATAAATTGTGGTCCAGCGCCGACGCGCACGCGCCGTTCGAAAGTTATGCGCTCGAATTAACCACTGCCAATACCACGGCGATGCTGCCCGTTTCGCCGTCGAACATGCGAATCTATGCGGTCACTGCTGAGTAAACTCCTGCTGCTGTGCTGCCCGCTCGTTGCGGCAGCCTATTCCGTCGTCGGTTACTATCCGTCGTGGGCGATTTACGCGCGCAACTATCTGGTCACCGACATTCCCGCCGATCGCTTGACGCACATCAATTACGCTTTTGCCAATATCTCAAACGGCGAAGTTGTTTTGGGCGATTCCTACGCCGATGTTGACCGTTTCTATCCGGGCGACTGCTGGGACCCCGGTTGCCGGCGCGGGAATTTTCAACAGCTGCGTATTCTCAAACAGCAAAACACGCTTCTCAAGACTCTGATTTCCGTCGGCGGTTGGACGTGGAGCGAGAATTTTTCTGACGCTGCCGCGACGCCTGCCGCGCGTGAAACGTTCGCCAATTCATGCGCCGTGTTCATTATCGAGCACGGTTTCGACGGCGTGGACCTCGACTGGGAGTACCCGGTTTTCGGCGGCGACTGGGATGTTGAGCACAGACCCGAGGACGGCGCGAATTTCACACTGTTGTGCAACCGCATTCGCGTGAAGCTCGATTCGCTCGCGCAAATCAATGGCCGCCCGTATCTCTTGACATTGGCGGTCTCCGCTGGCGGCGAACACATTGACGACCTCGAACTGCCGCAGCTTGCGGAAGTTGTGGATTTCTTCAACGTGATGACGTACGATTTTCAGGGCGCGTGGAGCGCGTTCACGGGATTCAACGCGCCGCTCTACGCCGATCCCGATGATCCGTTTTCCGAACCGGAGCATACAACGTTCAATTTGCACACGGCGATGCAGCACTATGTCACCGGCGGCGTCCCGCGCGAGAAATTGCACGCGGGCTTGGCGTTCTACGGCAAAGGCTTTGGAAATGTGGCCGACGCGAACAACGGATTGTATCAGAGCTTCAGCGGCCCGTCGTCTAATGGCACGTGGGAGCCGGGCGTGTTCGACTATTGGCAGCTGGCGCAGAGTTACGTCAACCAGAACGGCTACACGCGCTACTTTCATCCGCTGACGCGTGTGCCGTACCTGCACAATCCCACCGCGAATATCTTTATCAGCTATGACGACACCGTGTCCATCGCCGAGAAATGTGATTATATCATCGCGGAGGAATTCGGAGGAGCGATGTTCTGGGAGTTGTCTTGCGACCGCAATAGTGTGTTGCTTAACAAGGTGTATCAAACCTTCGCCAATGCGCCGGATATCGCCGCGCCGCAAGCGTTGACGGCGACCGTAAGCGGCGATTCGCTTCACTTTCGCTGGCAGGCCGTCCCGGGTGCAACGGAATACACACTCTGGTCGAGCGCCGATGCGTTAGCCCTCCCGAACAACTACACGCTGGAACTCACGACCGCCAACACCCAAGCCGCACTCCCCGTGCCGGGTGCCGGGATGAAGCTGTTTTTCGTGCGCGCGCAGTGAACATGCTACTCATCATCCTGCTATGCTCGTTCATCGCGCACGCCCAATCGCTCGAGTTCTTCGACTTCGTCGGGCCGGATGTGGGGCGGGTGAAGATTCGCGTGGATGATGAAACCAACTCGCTGCCCGGGCCGGTGGTGGATGTCGGCGCGACGGATTTCACGATTGAATTTTGGATGAAGGCATCGCCGGTCAACGATCAACCCGCCGTGACGTGCGGCGCGAACATCAATTGGATTTACGGCAACATCATGTTCGACCGCGACCGCTACAATCAGGATCGCAAGTTCGGGCTTTCGATTGCCGGTGGGCGCATGGTGTTCGGCGTGTCGGGCAACGGCACCGGCGACCGCACGCTTTGCGGCGTGACCACCGTGAACGACAACCAATGGCATCACGTCGCCGTGGCGCGGCGACGCAGCGACGGATTCATGTATCTGTTCGTGGACGGCAATCTCGAAGCGAGTGTCAACGGCCCCGACGGCGATATCAGCTATCCTGACAACGGCATTCCCGGCAACTATTGCAATGGCCCGTGCGATTACAGCGACCCGTTCATCGTGCTGGGTGTCGAGAAGCATGATGCTGATCCGAGCAGCTATCCCGGCTTCACAGGATTGCTGACGGAATTACGTTTGAGCGATACGCTGCGCTACATCAACGATTACACCGTTCCGTCGGCACGCTTCACGAGCGACGCGCGTACGCTCGGGCTCTATCATTTCACCGAAGGCGCGGGCGACACGCTGCACGATACGTCGAATCATCCGCAAGGGCCGAATCACGCCATTCGCTATTTCGGCGGCTCGCCGCAAGCGCCGCTGTGGTCGAGCGAATCACCGTTTGCCGCGACGCAGTTGCCAGCGATAGATGATTTGACCATAACTGTCGAGAACAACGTGGCCACGCTGCGCTGGAGCGCCGTGCCCGGTGCCGTGAACTATCTTATCTATGTTGGAACGGCATTCGAGTTCGTGCCGCCGGGTGCGGGCAGTCTCGTTGGCACGACGACTGACTCGCAGTTCAATTTTGATCTCGACGCACAGACCTTCGGCTACTTTCGGGTGATTGCGGAGTGACGGACTTGAATCCTAACCGTGCCGGGTGTATATTGCGGCAATATTCGAGTTGTCACTTTGTACCTTTCTCAGGAGCATCCATGAAACGCACTATTCTCTTCGCTGTTCTGCTGACGGTCAGTCTGTTCGGCACGCAGTCCTTCGCCAGCGACAAGCCGATCAACATCGCCTTGGTCACGCCGATCCAGATTTTCAAGTCCAGCGAGTCCGTCACCGGCCTGCGCTGGAACATCATTTACGGCAAGAACGCCGACGTCACCGGTTTGGATTTCGGTATCGCCAACCACGCCACGGGCAAGATGCAGGGCATTCAGTACGGCCTTGTCAACCTGGCCGGACAGGGTGGCGCGGGCATCCAGTGGGGCGCGCTGAATATTGACCGGGGCGGCGAGTTCACCGGCCTGCAGTACGGCTGGTACAACGAAGCCAACGAGTACGCCGGTTTGCAGCTCGGTCTTGTGAACTGGGCGCAATCCATGAACGGCCTCCAAATCGGCCTGATCAACGTCATCCGCAAGGGCGGCTGGTTCCCCGTCTTCCCGATTATCAACGGCAGCTTCAAGTAAGCACCGCCAGCGTAGACGCTGGACCCAATGACGCTAGCGCGGCGGCCTGGAGAGGTCGCCGCGTTTATTTTTGGTGGTGGGAGGGAGGATGCCGGGACCTCGCCGAGCCGGGTTAAGGCCTGCGCTACCCGGCCGGGACCGGGGGGGCTGGCTTAAGAAGAGAACAGCTCTGTGCCAGAAAGGTGTGCCATGAGAGTCCCGTGCTTAAATCTGATAGGAAGATTGAGCATTTGGCTGATTGACGCTGGAAAATGAGACTCTCTAGGTAATATCAAATATTTCAAGCATTTACGTGTGTTATCGCTTTCTTGTCTTGCTTTTCGGACCACCCGCACCCAAGGGCACGCTTTGTCCATTGAAACACGTTGAAAGTTCATTTGTTTTTTCTTAGGTTGTTATCTATAAGAACGCAAATCGCAGCGTGCGCGATTCAAACAACTCAGGGAAGAAGAATGGCAACCACCCAAGAGAATTCGTTAAACGAACATGTTGTGGAACTAAGATTCAAGCCCGACTCGACGATTCTTGATCGACGTGGAGAAATCGCAAAACAAATATCGAGTTCTTTGGGATTTAGCGAGTGGCTAATTATCGAGAACAGAGTTGACATTTATACAAACAATTCACAGCATCACGCATTTGTAGGATTCAGCAACGCTGGATACGTAGTTTCGGATTCGGCCACGAAAGACGAGTTTCCAGACAAGTCCGCGAAGTTTCTGAAACTGCTTCTGAGCCCGTTGGGTATCGGTTCTGAACCGCATATTGAGAGGGTAGGCGTACGATCAAAATTCATCACAGAGTTTAAGGGTTCTTTCGACACCCTGGTCCAGCACTGTACAAAGAGCTATTTAGATTTAAGGCCTGGTGCACTTGATGCCCTTGGAAAAGACGTTAAGTTGATTGACGTAGGCGCTCCGCTGAACTTTATTGACAACTTGGGAAATTTCAATACTCACTGTGGCCCAATGCTTCCGGGACAGGCCTCACAGTTTTTCCGGCGGAAATCTGGTTTCCCCCAAGTAGGACTCTACTACGACATTGATTATTTCCTAAAACCAGGCCGACCAATTAAGTCAGGCGACATAGTTACGACCATAATAGGTTTTGCAAAGAGGGCGTGGGAAAGAAATGAAATGACAAAGAAGCTCATTCTAGGATCCAAATAGATCATGAGCACAAAGTCATACAGGCAAGTTGCTACAGGTCGAGCCATTGCCTTTTCGGGCAAGAGAGTAATCGATGGAGGAACGAGTGGCCCTGAGGGCGCGGATGCAAGGCCAGTTGAAGAACTGATGGACGATGAGGCAACTAGCGCTCCGCAAGTCGGCACCGCAGATGTAGCAGCAGAAAATCAGCTATCAAATGCCGCACTTGTCAAGAAGTTCATGGAAGGCGATGTTGGACTAAGCAATCGAATAGTTTCAACGGTCTTTGTTCTCGGCTGGCTTGTAGCTGCTATATGGTTGATGATCCAAGACAATAGTTCTGGTGGTCTTACCGATCTTGACAGTATTAGTAAGTATGGCCTGAAGCTCCTTCTGTTGACGCTCGTTGTTTGTATTGGCGGGGGTGCTTTTGCCTTGATTTCGCGGAACACGAATCGTAGGAAGTAGTATCGGCAAAATTGGCAGCGAAGTTCTGAGTTACTGAGAACATATATGGGCTCGCCGAAATAACTGGGACAAGACGCCCGAGGAAGTGGATCCTCGGGCTTCTTCATGTCTCAAATCCAAGCGGATCGCCATCCACTCCCGCATAGTTTTGCGTTAAATCATTCAACATTAAAACACCATCATTCACTCTTGCTATCCTGAGCAAAAACTGTATATTGACTGTTTCGGGCAGGTTCGTGAATTGCCCTGCAAATGGATTAGGATAAATTATTCAAATAAAGGGATTTGTCATGGCTACGGAGACCAAGACCAAAAAGACCGAGAAAACCAACGGGGCCGTCAACGGCAAAGCCGCGTCCTCGCTGTTCGAGGCCTTCGACGCAACCTCGGGCCGCAAACTCGAAGTCGTGGACCCGAACGGCAAGGTGCTGCACCCGGAATGGATGCCCGACATCAGCGACGAACTGCTGGTCGAAGGCTACAAGATGATGAAGCTGGCCCGCGTCGTGGACCTCAAGGCCGTCAACCTGCAACGGCAAGGCAAGCTCTACACGCTGCCCGTCAACCGCGGCCAGGAAGCCGCCGCCGTCGGTTCAGCCATGGCGCTGCGCAACGACGACTGGCTGGTCCCGGCGTTCCGCGAAATCGGCGCGTACATGTGGCACGGCTGGCCGATTGAAACGCTCTACAAATGGTACCTCGGCCTCGAAGCCGGTGCGGTCATGCCCGAAGGTGTGAACAGCCTGCCAACCTCCGTGCCGATCTCCTCGCAAGTCCCGCACGCCGCCGGTATCGGTCACGCCATCAACTACAAGGGGCTCGACCAAGTGGTGCTGTGCTACTTCGGCGACGGCGGCACGTCGGAAGGCGATTTCTCGGAAGGCTTGAACTGGGCCGCCGTGTTCAACTGCCCGTGCGTATTTTTCTGCAACAATAACCAGTACGCCATCAGTGTCCCGCGCGAATTGCAAACCAAGGCCGCGACCATCGCACAGAAAGCCGTGGGTTTCGGTCTGCCGGGGATTCAAGTGGATGGCAACGACCTGTTCGCAGTCTATCGCGCCACCAAAGAAGCCGTGGACTATGCGCGCACCGGCAATGGCCCGGTGCTAATCGAGGCCGTCACCTACCGCATGGGCGCGCACACCACGTCGGATGATCCGACCAAGTACCGCACCAGCGAAGAAGAAAAGATCTGGGAGCCGCGCGATCCGCTGCTGCGCGTGAAGAAATATTTGCTCGACAAGGGTCTGTGGAACGACGCGCAAGAGACCGCGTGGGAAGAGTCCTGCGCCGCCAAGGTGGACGAAGCCGTTCAGCACGTCGTCGGCCTCGGCCCCAATCCGATTCCCGAGCTGTTCGAGAATCAGTTCGAGCACCTCACCAACTCGCTCGAAGAGCAGAAAGCCGATCTCGAAGCGTTTTTGGCGTGGCAGAGTCGCCGCGGATAATTCCATTTAAGAAAAGAAACTCGAAATAGGATTCCCCCATGCCCGTAATGACCATGGTGCAGGCGCTGCAAAATGCGCTCGATGTAAAGCTGGCTGACGACCCGTCTGTCCTGTGCTTCGGCGAAGACGTCGGCGTTGAAGGCGGCGTGTTCCGCGTCACCGAACATTTGCAAAAGAAACACGGCGTCAAGCGCGTGTTCGACACTCCGCTGGCCGAATCATCCATCGCCGGAGCGTGCATCGGCATGTCCGTGATGGGATTGCGTCCCGTCGCCGAAATGCAGTTCGACGGCTTCGTCTATCCCGCGATGAATCAGATCATCACGCACATCTCCCGCTTCCGCTACCGCACGCGCGGCCAGCGCAACATTCCCTGCGTCATCCGCTTCCCCTACGGCGGCGGCGTGAAGGCGTTGGAAATGCACTCGGAAGCGATGGAGGCGATGTACGCGCACATCCCCGGCCTGAAAGTCGTCATTCCTTCGACGCCCTACGACGCGAAAGGCTTGATGATCTCGGCGATTGAAGACAACGATCCGGTCATCTTCCAAGAGCCGAAGCGACTCTATCGCGCCATGAAGCAGGAAGTGCCCGACGGTCTCTACCGCATTCCGATTGGCAAAGCCAAAGCGGAAAAAGAAGGCCGCGATATGACGGTGATCTCGTGGGGCGCGATGATGCACGTTTGCCGCAAGGCCCTCGAGTATCTTGAGAAGGATCACATCAATATCGAATTGGTGGACTTGCGCACAATCTATCCGCTCGATTGGGATACGATCGTCAATTCAGTCAAGAAGACGGGCCGCGTGCTGGTTGTGCAGGAAGGCCCCAAGAGTTTTGGCGCCGCCGCCGAATTGATCGCACTCGTCAACGAGAAGTGCTTTGAGTACCTCGAAGCGCCGCCGATGCGCCTGTGTGGTAACGACACGATTCCGCCGCTCCCGCGCTCGGAAGACCTCTATTGCCCAACCCCCGAGCGTGTGCACTACTACTGCCGCAAGCTCGCGGACTATCAGATCTAAGGAAGACTCCCTTATGAATAGAATTCGAGTAGAAGGCGAAGGCGAGCGGCTGCGCATTGCCTTACCTGAAGAAATCGTGAAAGCGTTGGGTATCAAAGCCGGCGATGAGCTGTTCATCAGCAATGGCGAGTCCGGTGCATGGTTGTCTCCCTATGATCCCAAGCTGCTGCAAGTCCTGCGGGCCACCGAAAAAGTTGTTAAGGAATACGACCACACCTTGCGCGAACTGGCGAAATGAACGGCGAGCCGCTCTGGTTGGAAATCGGCGAGGTGCTGCTTATCCATCAGCGGATGATTTCGCTTTATGGTGGTTCGGCCGGACTTCGCGATCCCAACTTGCTCGAATCGGCGCTCGCCGCCCTAAGAACCACTTCGCGTACGGCGAGCAGGATATCTTTGCGTTGGCAGCGACCTACATTCGCGGCATTGCGTTGAATCACCCGTTCGTGGACAGGAATAAGCGGACGGCTTTCACGACCGGATTGGTCTTCCTCGACATTAACGGTATCTGGGTTTCTGCTGACGCAAACCAAGCTGCCCAGAAAGTCATCGGTTTGATTGAGCGTAGTGAGTCTGTCGAGTCCTTCGCCAACTGGCTGCGCGACAACGCGCGTTAACATAAGCACCTTTCGTTACCACATCTCGGTATTTGCTCATGTCTCCTTAGAAGGAGGACGCAATGAGTCGCCTTGTAATTGCACTGGTTCTTTGTTCTTTGACACTCACCGCATATGCGCAAGACAGCTTGAATATGTCGCGCCTGTGGCAATCCATGCCGTCCGGTTCAGTCAGACGGATGATCCGCGAAGGTGATGTGCTCTATGTCGCGACAAGCAAGCACATTATGACGTACGACATCAGCGATTTCGCCGCGCCGCGACAACTCGGCGTGCGGTTCGTGTCGGATGTTGTTTATGATTTCGCCGTTCACGATGAGCAACTCTTTGTCCTCGGTTACGACTCGCTGATTGTACTCGATGCGTCGTCGCCCGTGAACATAGAACGGATTGGGGTTGCGCCGGCCTACGGCGGCAAAATCGCGGTCAATCAAGAAGGAACACTGGCCTTTGTCGCCAACTATGCACAGTTTAACGTCTTTGACATCTCAGACCCGTCAGAGCCGTGGAATACGGCTACGGTGTTCAACACATTCGGAAATAACATAGACGTTGCCACACAAGGCAATGCCGTGTATTTTCTTACGTCGTGGAACATCCAAGTCTGGGACGGCTCGATTCCCAACGACCCCGTCTTGCTCGACAGCTTGTTGGTTGACGGGACAGCGCGGCAATGTGTCGAAGTGATAGACGACACGTTGTACGCACTGCAAAGCGGTGTCCTGCACGTCTTTGAACTGACTTTTCCGCTTCAGCCCATCGAAATCGGCGGCGGATTCGTTGATCAGGCGCTGTACTCGAGCAACATCGCCAAGGCGGACACGATGCTCATTTTGGCAGGGCGGGACAATCAGTTCTGTTTTGCCTCAATCGCCGATTTGGAGAATCCCGTGGCATATCCCGTGTTTCAGCCCGGTCAATGGCCGCGCGACGTGATCGCGTACGGGCGGTACGCGTTGTTCGGCCTGCAACGGGACGATTTCTATCTGATTGACTTCTCAAATCCGGCGACGCCGGTGATTGAAGATACGCTTACTTTCGGCCAAGGCTCGATGGCACACATCGTGGTTGACGATGTCGTCTTCTCAGGGCAATACTATAGCGCCGGGCTGTGGACTGCCGACTTGTCCGATCTGAATAACGTTGTTGAGATGGAACGGCAGTACCATTACCCTTGGTACGCGGAATACGCTGCATCCAACGGGATACTGGCCGCAGCGCCGGACAGCTTGGGCGGTTTTGATGTGTATGACATCGCGAATCCGGGGCATCCTGTACTGCAAAGCCGTGTCGAATTTGAAGCAACAAACGAATGGGCTGATTATCACAACGACATCGCCGCATTCAACCACTACATAATCGCGGCGTTCGACAGCGTCGCAATTTATGACCTTGAGGAACCGCAGCAGCCGGAACTCGTCTATTCCGGGCTCGGTGCCGGAGTTAAAGACCTCGCCGTAAGCAACGGCATCTTGTGGGTTCTCGGACCGTACGACGTGCGCGGTTACGCACTCGACGATCCGCGCGATCCAGTCTTTATCGGCGGCTATTCCTACGGCGGCACGCGCGATTATCGTATGCTCGCTGTAGGGGACGCCAAGTTGTATCTCGCCGGTCAAGGTCACGTTCAGGCTGTGGACGTCACAAATCCCATGACACCAATTGAGATCTCCGGCATTGGATTCTGGGGCAATATGGAGGACATTGACGCGCAGAATGACATCCTTGCTGTAGGCGGCTACGATGGCATTGACATCGTAAACTATCAAGATCCTTACGCGCCTGTGATTGTTGGTCACCACTATGACAACGCACGGCAAATTACCTTGCAGGGCGGACGGCTCTACGGCTCAGACTACTACACGTTTAATGTCTATGATATTTCCAGCTTGAGCCCGGCCAGCGATGATGTGTTGCCTGTGTTGCCGGACCGTGTCAGCATCGCGGCTTACCCCAATCCTTTCAACCCGAGCACGACCATTGCGTTTGACTTGGCCGAACGCGCAGTAGTAACGCTTGATGTTTTTGACGTCACAGGCCGTCGCGTAGCAGTCCTGCTGAACGAAAAAATCAATGCGGGAAGCTATACGAAGAACTTCGATGCACAGAGATTGCCGTCAGGCGCGTACTTCGCGCGAATCGCGACGCCGTCCGTCACGAAAACAACGCGCATTGCACTCATTCGCTAATTAGTATTCGGGTTCGAATTGTCCTATGCGGGTGGGTCCCAAATAGACAAACGGGCAGCCGCCCGGAAAGGTGTCACGTCCATGCAGCCGCTACCAGTACTAAGCCGGGACGGGATTTCGGATGATACGTTGCGCAACTGGCCGCTGAACCAATTGAGGGAAATTCAAATCGAGTTTGGCAAACAGTGCAATGTTCGTTGTATCATGTGTTACCAAACCGACTTTAGTCCCGCGACTCGGGCCGCAGAAGTGATCTGGAAGGAACGGCTCTTGCCTGTGTATCCGACGGCGGAGGTCATTTCGATTTCTGGCGGTGAACCAACAATACTGCCCGGCGCGCGACAACTGCTAGAAATCGTCTTGGCCGAATACCCCCATTTGAAATTGAACGCAGTCTCAAACGGCGTGCTGTTCAATGGAATATGGGAAGAAGCATTCCTGAAACAAGGAAATGAACTGAATATCAGCCTCAACGCGATTGATCCGAAAGTCTACGCGCAGATTGTACAATTCGGACGACAGCAGGATGTGATCGCCAACATCAAACGGCTTATTGCAGGACGTTCTGACGCGAAATCCAAACTGAAACTTCGCATCAGCATGGTCGTGCTTGATGAAAATGTTCATGAGCTGGGCGATTTTGTGCAATGGGCTGCCGACAATGGTGTGGATGAAGTGATGTTCCACACAGATTACTTGCGCGGCATTAGGAAAGTCGAGCCGCACGTAGTGCAACGGCACGTTGCGCACGCGTACGAAGTTGTGGATGGAAATCCACAAGTTGCGATTCAACTTCTTGAAGCTTTCGACCGCGTCTTTGCGATAGAGCACGGGCTTAAGCCGATTCGCGAGCGGGCAGCCGCGCCGCGCGCGACAAAACCGTGCAACATACCATTCGACTATATCGCAATCAATCCGGACGGGACTGCGTTTCCGTGCTGTAAGTCGTGGTATCCGATCGGCAATCTTGTCGAATCAAAGTTGGAAGATGTATGGTCGAGCACGGCGGCGTACAAATTTAGACGGCGCATGCTTGACATGAATTTCGGCAATTGCATGGTTGCGTGCGACAACAATGCAAATCCGATACACCCGCGACTTGCGAACGCGCGAAAGGCCTATTGGATTTTGCGGCGCGATCCGCGCGGAGCGGTGCAAAAAGGGATGCGCCGTTTAGGTTTCACGAGTGCACAAGTAGAGTTGCCTGTAGAAACAAGGCCAGGGCAGGTCACACCGATTGGCACAACAAGCGAAGAGGCCGCAAACCGCCTGAATTGAGTTCAGCCGGAATAGCCGCACCGAGGGAATGATTACCGGCGCGCAAATACAGTATAGCATCCGCTAACAAGAATTAACTGAACATAGAGCAGGACACAACATGCCCTTCAATTTTCAATTCCCCGACATCGGCGAAGGCATTCACGAAGGAAAAATCCTGGAGTGGTACCACAAGACCGGTGATGAGGTCAAGGAAGGTGAACCGCTGCTGAAGGTCGAGACCGACAAGGTCGTGACCGACATTCCGGTGCCGCAAACCGGCAAGCTCGCGCAAACGAGCGGCAAGGTGGACGAAATCGTGCACGTCGGTCAGGTCATCGCCGTCATCGTCGGTAAGCACGAGGACGTGAATTTCACCACGCCGCCGCCGACCGAACCCGTACACGAAAACTACGCCACGCAGCACGTGTCGCCCACGCTCGCCAAAGAGAAAACCGCATCGGCGGATGAAGACGGCCTTTACGGAGTCGTCGGGCAAATTCCCGTGGGCAATGAGGTGCTTCCCGCGACCAATGAAGGCCGCGAGGCCGTCGTGGAGAACGGTGCGAGCACTGGTGCGCGTGTCATCGCCACTCCGGTCGCGCGCAAGTTGGCCGCCGACATGGGCGTGGACATCAACAAAGTGCGCGGCACAGGCCCGTCAGGTCGCGTGATGAAGGACGACATCGAAGCCGCTGCGCGCGGCGGCACTGCCGTGGCAACACCGCAGTCGAGCGCTCCGGTTGCTTACGCATCAACGGCCGCACCGGTCGCTCCTAAAATTGTGGCAGCCGCAACGATTCCCGGAGAATTCAGCGGCCCGGTCGAAATTGAAGACCTGTCACAATTGCGCCGCACGATTGCCAACCGCATGTCGCAATCGAAGTACACCGCGCCGCACGCCACGTCGCTCGATGAGGTGGAAGTCTCCAAGCTCGTCGCGCTGCGCAATCAGAAGAACAAAGAACTCGAGCGCGAAGGCGTCAAGCTGTCGTATTTGCCGTTTATCATCAAGGCGGTCTGCGTCGCCTTGCGCAAGCACAAAAAGCTCAACGCCACGCTCGACCTCGACCGCAACCGCGTCGTGTACAAGAAGTACTACAACATCGGCCTGGCGGTGGATACGCCCGACGGGTTGGTGGTGCCGGTCATCAAGAACGCCGACCAGAAGGGCATCTTGCAGCTTGCGCGTGAGATTGAAGATCTCTCGAACCGCGCACGGGAACGCAAGCTCGCGCTCGATGAGATCCGCGACGGCACATTCACGATAACGAACTACGGCAGTCTGAACGGCAACTTCGGCGTGCCCGTCATCAACTATCCCGAAGTCGCGATTTTGGGCACGGGCCGCATTGTGCAGAAGCCCGTCATCGTCAACGACCAAATCGTCAAGGGTTGGGTGCAGCCGCTCAGCCTGTCCTTCGACCACCGCATTGTAGATGGCGGCGACAGCGCGCGCTTCGTCAATGATCTGGTGACGATGCTGGCCGATCCGACGAATATTCTGATGCTCTAAAATTCTGCGGGCGTGACATGATTGTCACGCCCGCTTCATCTAATTCGAAACTTGTCTCCGGAGGTGCAAGATGAAAGGGACGCTTGCGATTCTCGGACTGCTCGTCGCGGCCTATGCCGCACCGCTCTTTGCCAACGAAGTTCCGCTGATTTTGGAAGAGACGATTCAGTTGCCGGGCGGCACGCGGAATTGGGATGTTGCACCTACATGGGTCGGCGAGTACTGGTGGATTTCGCATGTGGCGCTAAATGACACCAGTTCAAGGTTGTTGTGGGGAGTCTCTACAAACGAGACTCTTGACTCGCTTGACAGGGCGGGCCGCCCCTACGGGCATCTCGCCTTGTTCTTTGACGGCGAGACACGTCCAATTTGCCTGGCCTGCACAAGAACTGATGTTCCTGCTGTTCCGTGGATCCCGTATTCTGGCTATTCAATCGTGCAGGGTGCGGTTCTTAACCTGTACGATTCTCCAGTCGAGCGCGCAAGTTGGTTTTCGCGTAGTCAAATTAGTGTGTATATCTCTGGAGAGAGTCAATCTTACGTCGAGATTGGTGCTCTGGCGCTAACCTCTGCCCGACTTTTTCCGGCTCCGCCGGACTTGACTAATCACTGGCAAGGATTGTTGGCAAGAGGTGAATCAAGAAGTTGGACCAATGGCTCATCTTCATGGATAGAGAACTCATCGTTCGGAGCTGTCTTTGATGGCAGTGTTGATTCTTCGGATTTCAGCTTGCCGTACGGTCAGAATTCTTACCTTGTATCAACAGATTGGGCTGACTTCCATTATGTTGCAGTTTATGGTTACAGTAACCGCGACCCGGCAGGACCCTACAGTACTTCAACTGGTGTCTTTAGTGTCGACGAAGACAACACATTTGTTGAGTTCGCTCGGATTACGGAAACCACTCCAAATGCAACTATGAGTCCGATTGGCATAACGTCCTATCCCGGAAGTGGTTCAGCTTTGATCGCTTTTGAGGCGGGTGACGAAGTTGTTGGTTGGGCAAACGAGATCGGTCAAATATGGGAGCGCACTGAGCCGTACGCGAAACTGCTTACCGGGTATGTTCTGATTGGCGAGGGCACAGAGCAGTTTCTTGGTCTTGACTCTACAAACCGAAGACTCGACGTTATCATCGCAGAAACCGGCCAAATTTGGGGCCAAACCTCCCTCCTTGATTCCGGTTACGCCGAGATGAAAATCATCGGCCGTTACCACAACGAAACGCGCCGCTTAGTCGTGCGCTACGGCAGCGAGTTGCGCATCTACCGCTTCGGCGAGCCGATTTACACGGATGCCAATGACACGCGGCCCGAACTGCCGCAGGCACTCGCGCTGTCGGCTTATCCCAATCCGTTCAATCCGACGACGATGATTGCGTTTGATTTGCCGAGGGCCGCGCGCGCATCGTTGAGCGTCTATGACCTGAACGGTCGCTTGGTGCAAACGCTGTTCGACGAGCCGCGCACTGCAGGGCACGGCGAGATCGCCTTCAACGGCGCGAACCTCCCCAGCGGCATCTACTTCGCGCGGTTTGTGGCAGGTGATTTTGCGTGGACACAGAAATTGGTGTTGTTGAAATGAAGTTTGGGGCATCCGCACTGAAGAAAATGACCATTCTCGATTACAACCTACCCGACACCGAACTGCTGACGCCCGACGACTCCGCCGGGCGTTTCCGGCTGTGGGTGCCGCAGGAGCCGTGCGTGGTCATCGGCAACGGCTCCAAGAGTGAATTGGAACTCAATGCGCAAGAAATAGACGCCAACAACGTCCCCGTCTATAAGCGCCGCACCGGTGGCTGCGCCGTCGTGCTGTCACCGGAGATGTGGTGCCTGTCCTGCGCGCTGTATGGCCGTAAGCAGATTCAGTCGAAGGACTACTTCGTGCTCTTCAACAAGGCGGTGTGCGACGCCTTCGCGCGCGCGGGCGTGCCGGGACTTGCGCATCGCGGCATTTCGGATATCGCGCTCGGTGAGAAGAAGATCGCGGGCACGGCGCTCTACCGCAACCGCGATATGGTGTTTTACCACGCTGTCTTGAACATCGCGGGCGATATTGATTTGATCTCGCGTTATCTCTTGCAGCCTCCGCGCGAGCCGGACTACCGCGCCGGACGATCGCACCGCGAGTTTGTCACTTCACTGGCCGAGGCGGGATTCAAGCCGTCGCGGGAGAAATTTGAAGGCGAGTTTGCGGTGGAGTTTGTGCGGATACTGGAGCTTCTTACGGTTGTGTATTGCTGATGAACCCCCCTTAGTCCCCCCGCGCATCGCGGGGGGAGACCAGAAAAAAGGCGCACCCTTGCAAGTGCGCCTTTTCTATTTAGTTGCGTGGTGGGTTATTTCATCAGCACGAGCTTCGCAACGCGCGATTGCGTTCCGGCGCTCAATCTTGCGAAGTAGATGCCACTCGTCAGTGCACTACCGTCCACCGTGATATCATGCGACCCGGCATCCAATCTGCCGTTCAGACGCTCTTGTGCCATACGCCCCTGTACGTCATAAAGCGCCAATGTAACGTCCTGTGGCGTGGCGAGCGTGAAACTCAACGTCGTGGTCGGATTGAACGGATTGGGATAGGCGGAAAGTTCAAATGATGAAGGATGGAGGATTGCGTCGTCGGCATCCATGGTAATATCCAACTGGAAATGTCCTTGCCCGTCCGATGCTTCAACGGTATCCACGCCGTCTGTCGCCCACACGCGCCAATAGAAATCGAAAATATCATCCAGCCGATGAACCGGCAGATCAATTCGCAGATGCACAAACGTATCGGCCACGACCGTGTCGAGCGGACCGACCGCGCCTTCGAGATAGTTGTGCTCCAGATGGAAGATATAGCTGACCGGATCGTTATCCGAATCACGCGCACGCGTCCAGTTCATCACTAAGGGAAACTCAATCTCCGGCAGGGATTCATCGAACGGCCGCACACGCTCGAAAGCGCACGGCGGAATATTGCACGTGTCTGCGCTGAACGCCGTCACCAACGCATCACGCTGATTCCCCGCCGCCACACGCACACCCGCCGTGACCATCTGCCCGCCCGCCGTCAATACTGCCCGCGCAGCTTCTTCGCCGGTCGAATCACTACTCCAATATAGCCCCAGACTGTCGCCGCACTCGGAAATATGCAGCGCGAAAATGTCGTTGTTCGTCGTCGTGAAACGGCCTGCATGACCCACGATATAGTAGCCGCCGTGCCCATCCGCAAGCAGCGTATTGCCGTACGCCGAGCCGACCGCGCCGATGTCGAATTGCTGATGCCATTGCAGCATGCCGAACTCATCCACGAGCATCCACATCACCCTATTCGTGGAATTCCAATCTTGCTGTGCGCCACACGCCAAATAGCCCAACTCAATTGGTAATATCCCATGAATCTCCACGCTCGGCGCAAATTCATACAGCCTGTCCCACAGCACAATGCCGCCGCCGTTCACCTGCGCCAGGCGGCCAGCGCCTGTGGAGTCCAATACAGATCGCCCGCCCATAACATGTCCGTCTTCCAATGCGGGAACAATGTCATAACACGTATCTTCATCAGGATTACCCATCCGTTGCGACCAAACGCTATCGCCATTGCTGTTGACTTTCAATATCCACCAGTCCTGCCCACCAGATCCGTTCGGCAGCGTGTGTGCGCGACCTGCGATAACATAGCCGTTGGCGGCCTCCGCAACACACGTGCCCTGATTCGAGAACTCATGCCCGTACTTGCGCGACCACAACGTATCGCCCGCGCTATTCAGCTTGACGATCCAAAAGTCCTGATCGTTATCCGACACCTTGCGTGCCCAACCGCCGCAAATGTAGCCGCCGTCGGACGTACGCTCGACATCAAGGAATATCTGCTGGTTGCTGCCGCTCGAGTAGGTGCGCGACCAAAGCTCCTCTCCTGTCACCGGATCATACTTCGCAACCCAGCCAAGGCCCGCGGTAATGCCCGTCTGCGATTGGTAGCCCGCCACCACGACATTACCGTCATTGGTCAACGTAATCCCACCGCCATGATCGCTGTCCGCCGTGCCACTAACTTGCGTCCACAGCGAATCCATGCACTCGCCGTGCGCGGTCGCCGCTACCGACAATAATACTATGAGTAAAAGTTGCTTCATCATCGTGCTCCTGAGGTTTCCAGAAGATAGCACTTCTGGCCGCGGAACGCAACAGTTTTGGGGGCCGTTGAGTTGCAAATCTGAGCAAAAAACCCTATACTTAACAGCTTGGAAAATCCTGTCTTACCTCACCGTAACCTCCGTTGAAACCAACCCTTACCGTCGGTAGCCGGGCCGAGTTCCGCTTCACCGTCGAGTCGCGCATGACCGTCTATTTCGAGGGACGGCCCCTGCACCCATTCTACTCGACCTACTGGCTCACGTACCACTCCGAATATGTCAGCAGGTTGGTGCTGGAGCCGCATCTCGATTACGGCGAAGACGGCATCGGGACCGGCGTGTTCGTGCGCCATCACAACCCCGCGGGAATCGGTCAGGAAATTCACTTCGTCGCCGAATGCACCAAACTGCACGGCAACTATCTCTTCTGTGAAGTCAAAGCCTATCACGGCGAACGTCTGATCGGCGAAGGCGAAGTGCATCAGGTCGTGCTCTCGAGCGATAAGCTCAAAGAGCTGCACCGCCGTGCTTACTCCGACTGGGGACACGGCGGAGGAGGATGGGGAATTGAGGACCACTTGTGGGAACTCAAAAAATAGAAATTAGAAATTTGAAATTGGAAAGAAATCCGCACCATGATTCATTTCGTCGCATTCTACAAGCACCCTGCCGATGTCGCGGCCTTCGACAAGGCCTATTGGGAGACACACATTCCGCTGATCAAGAAAGTCCCCGGGCTGCAAAATGTCACCGCGCACAAGTTCTGGCCGGGTAAAGAAGGCCCCGCGCCATACTACATGATGGCCGTGCTGTCGTTCGCGGACAAGGATGCTTTCAAGGCTGGCATGAAGTCGCCCGAGATGGCCGAAGCCGGCGCGAATCTGATGTCATTCGCCAAGGGCATCGTCGAATTTCAAACCACCGAGACGGTGACGGGCGCATGAAAAAAGACTTTCAGGCGCAGGACGCAACGAGCTTCGATTTTCAGTTCATCAAATACGAAAAGCAGGGTGCGCGGGCCACGGTGACGTTCAACCGTCCTGACAAACTCAACTGCGTGCATTACCCGATGCTGAAGGAACTCTGCGCCGCATTTGACGACGTCGCGTTTGACGATCGCGTGGCTGTGCTGATTCTCACGGGCGTAGGCGACCGCGCCTTTTGCACGGGCGCAGACCTGCAAGAGCAGATGCAGTTTCTGGATAGACCGCAGGACTACTGGAAGTGGATGGGCGCGTTCATTGACGCCCACGACAAATTGCGCAACCTCGGCAAACCTTCGATTGCGCGCTTGAACGGCATCGTGGTCGGCGGCGGCAATGAGTTCAACATCAGTTGCGATCTCGCGATTGCGGCCGATGACATTTACATTCGTCAAGTCGGCGCGGCGCATGGTTCAGTGGCCGCCGCGGGAGCGTCGCAATTTCTGCCCATCATCGTCGGCGACCGCCGCGCGCGCGAGATTCTCTTCCTGTGCGAAGAAATCCCCGCCGCTAAAGCGCTCGAATGGGGCTTGGTCAATCAGGTTGTGTCGCGCGCTTTTCTCGACGAAGCCGTGGATACCATGGCCACCAAGATTGAGAACAAACTGCCCGAATGCGTGCGCTACCTGAAGACGCAGCTCAACTATTGGCGCGACGCGTCGTGGTCGCAAACCATCAATCACGCCCGCGACTGGCTGGGCATTCACTCCAGTTCGCCCGAAGTCCGCGAAGCCGTCCTGGCCTTCAACGAAAAGCGCAAGCCGGATTACAAGAAGATGCGCGAACGGTTGTATAAGAAATAGAGGGGAAGATGAAAGAGTACTCATTCACCGTCATCTTTGAGCCTGCGATTGAAGGTGGGTTCACCGTGCATATTCCTGCGCTCAATATCGTGACTGAAGGCGACACGATGGACGAGGCTGACGCAATGGCAGACGATGCGATTCGAGGCTATCTTGAAGTATGTCGCGAAAAGGGATGGGAAATACCGGTCGAAACGACCCCGCTTGAACCAGTCGTGCGGCGGAAGGCAGTGAACTTCTGATGTCGCCTGCTCTGCCAACCGTTTCTGGCGTGGAGTTGATTCGTGCGTTTCAAAGGGCGGGATATCAAGTTGTGAGACAAACTGGCAGCCATACGTTTCTGTCGCACCCATCCAATCCCCGTGCGCTCGTGAACATTCCTGCCCATAAGAAAGATCTGAAGAAATCAACCTTGAATAGCATTCTTCGCACCGCCGATGTTTCGGTCGAAGAGCTTCTTACCTGGCTATGACCTCCCTCCACTACCTCAAACTCGAACGCGACTCACACGTCGCCACGGTGTTTCTGCACCGGCCTAAGCAGCTCAACGCGCTGTGCATGGCGCTGATGGATGAACTCATCGCCACGCTCGAAACGCTGGACAATGACGACGAGATTCGCGCCATCGTGCTGACGGGCGACGAGCGCGCGTTCGCCGCGGGCGCGGATATTCTGGAAATGGCCGGAGCGAGCGCGAATGACATGCTCGCGCGCGACCAGTTCACCAAATGGGACCGCATCCGCAAGCTCAAAAAGCCGCTCATCGCGGCGGTATCGGGCTTCGTGCTCGGCGGCGGCTGCGAACTGATGATGCATTGTGACATGGTCATCGCCAGCGAGACCGCGCAATTCGGCCAACCGGAAATCAAAATCGGCGTCATGCCCGGCGCCGGCGGCACGCAGCGCCTGACGCGCATCGTCGGCAAAGCGCGCGCGATGGAGATGGTGCTGACCGGAAAATTCATCAGCGCAAAACAGGCCGAAGCGTGGGGGCTCGTCAACCGCGTCGTGCCCGTCGAAGTCTATCTGTCCGAAGCGCAGAAACTCGCGCGCGATATCGCACAAATGCCGCCCGTCGCCGTGCGCCTCGCCAAAGAAGCCGTCCTGAAAAACTACGACTCCTTTCTCTCCGGCGGCCTCGAGTTCGAGCGCAAGAATTTCTATCTACTGTTCGCCACCGAAGACCAAAAAGAAGGCATGCAAGCCTTCATCGATAAACGCGCCCCGAAGTTCACAGGGAAATGAGACTTTTCAATATGGGCAAGACAACAATAAGTCTGTTCCTTGTAGCTTTACTATGCACCGCTGCATATTCTCAGGGCTTAGTCTTAAAGCATATGGAAATCTTTTCGAACACCAGTACGCCCAATATTTGGCCTACCAATCCTTATGGCATTAAGTCCGAGTATTTTGACTTGGACCGAAATGGTGTTAGAGACCTGGTGTTGAGCGGGGAAAGCATTGAAGTGCGTGGAATGCCGGGTAACACTATCCTTTGGACTTCTCCAGAGAGTGAGATCGTAACTTCTTACCCCGTTTTTGCTGACCTAAGCGGTGACGGATTCGCGGACGCAATCTATTTTTCTAGTTGCAGTCGCGCCTGCCTGAGAGTTTTCTCGATTCAAGACAATCAGTGCATTTTGAGCGCTGATTCTATTGGCCTTCATGGCGCTGACTACTTTATCTCCGATTTTGACAATGATGGACTGGATGACTTGTTCTACATTGTCGATACATACGTCGGCGGAGAGCAATTTGGTAGGTTAGAAGTCTGGGGCGCAGGGGAAGTGGTGTCAAGACCACCTGGACTTCTGACTATCAATGGGGAAAGTGGCGACTTGATCTTGCGCTGGCAGGAAGTTGACTCGTGCTCAATGTACATGGTAGAGTGGGCAATTGCGCCAACTGACTCGTTTGTGAAGATAGGTGAAACTTGTTTGCCGACCTTTCGTCATGCAGGAGCCGCGATAGTTCCTCGCGCAACATATCGGGTGCGAGCCATTACGTCAACAGGGAATGAACCGACAACTATTGAGGCCACGTATTCGATGCAATCAGCAAAGATCGGAAAACAATAGATGTACACGACCATCCTCTACGAGCGCACGGACTCCGTGCTGAAGATTACGTTGAACCGGCCCGACCGCTTCAACGCGTTCACTGCCGAGATGCACAAAGAACTCGGCGACGCCTTCAAGAATGCCGCCAAAGACGACGCCGTGCGCGCCGTGATTCTCACGGGCGCGGGCAAAGCCTTTTGCAGTGGCCAGGACCTGAAGGAAGTCAAGGACAATCCCAACACGAGCCTCGCCGACCGCTTGCGCCTGAATTACAATCCGAACATTCTGCGCATTCGCAATATCGAGAAGCCCGTGATTTGCGCCATCAACGGCGTTGCTGCCGGTGCGGGGATGTCGCTGGCGCTCGCCTGCGACCTGCGCATCGCTTCGGATCAGGCCTCGATGCTGCAAGCGTTCGTGAACGTCGGCCTCGTGCCCGATACCGGCTCGACGTGGATGCTCCCGCGCTTGTTGGGTTATCACAAGGCCTTTGAAATCTGCTCGACGGGCCGCCCCATCAAGGCCGACGAAGCGCTGCGCTTGAACCTCATTGATGAAATCGTAGAACACGAAAAGCTCGATACTTTCACGCAGGAATTGGCGATGAAATACGCCACCGCCCCGACCAAGGCTATCGGCGCCATCAAGCGCGCGTTCAACAAGGCTTCCGGTTCGACGCTCGAAGAGGCGCTCGACTACGAAGCCTACTTGCAAGATATTCTCGGTCACACCGAAGACTATAAAGAAGGCGTCGCCGCCTTCAACGAAAAGAGGAAACCGCAGTTCAAAGGCAAGTAAACGACGGACAGGAATAGTGTCATGAATACGTTGAGACGTTTTGTCAATTTGATGGTTATGATATTAGCTGTGACGACTGCATGGGCCAATGATATTCTGGTCAACAGCTCGTGCGAATGGACTGTGCCGGGCGAAGGCATTCCGATCTGGACACAAGCTATTGGCACCACGTGGACGCCGCGCGCGGCCAATCCCGACCCGCAGCACGGAAGTTACTACTTCTTTGCGGGTGCAAATGGCGGCGCAGAACTGCGGCAGGACATTGATATCAGCATCGCCGCCGATTCGATTGACGCTGGTGTGCAGAGCATCACATTCTACGGCTGGTTCCACTCGTTCAACCAGAACCCGCGTGACACGGCGTTTGCGATTCTCGAATTCTGGAACAGCGGCATGACGTCCCTGTTGTGGAGCGACTCCACTGCCAAGTATTATCAGTATGACGCTTGGCTGCAAGACAGCCTCGGTGGCATCGTGCCAGTTGATACGCGCGTTGTGCGCTTGCGTCTGCGTTCCAAGCGCGGCAGCGGCACGAATAACGATGGCTACTCAGATAACCTGTCGCTGATTGCCAATCCGCCGATCTATTACGGCCCGCGCGACTTAATGATTCGAGCCGATTCGCTCGACGCCATTCTCTACTGGCGCGGTGGCTGGGATGTCTACGACGTTTACTCCGACACGCTCGATACGGGCGCATTCAACACGCTGGAAGGCACGACGAACGACGAAACCTTCCGCGATACGCTCGGCATTGACCGCACGCTAAAATACTACAAAGTCATAGGCCGCAACAACGGTGAATGACGGCTTTACATTCAACACCTGAGACATGTCCGACAAATTCTACAACAACATCATTAACGGCGAGCACGTACCCGCACAATCGGGCAAGACACTCGCGCTGACCAATCCCGCGACAGGCGACGCACTCGGTTCGATTCCGCTTTCTGATTCCGCCGACATCGATAAAGCAGTCAGCGCGGCACGCGGAGCGCTGACCGGCAAATGGGGCCGCATGACGGCGTCGCAACGCACCAAAGTGCTGTTCAAAGCCGCTGAACTTCTGAACGCGCGCGCCAAAGAAATCGCCGAACTTGAATCCCGCAACATGGGCAAACCGATGTCGCACGTCATGGGCGAAGTCAAGCAGGCTGTCGAGGATTTCGAGTATTTCGCAGGTGCCGCAACGAAAATCGAGGGCCGCGTGCCGCCAGTGCATCCGGTGTTCTTCGGCTACACGTTGCGCGAGCCGGTCGGCGTCGTCGGCGCCATCACGCCGTGGAACTACCCGATCATGCTCGAATCGTGGAAAGTCGCTCCGGCCCTCGCGGCCGGCTGCACGGTGGTCTTGAAGCCTTCCGAAATTGCTCCGCTCACCGCGAATATTCTCGTTGAGATTCTGCACGAAGCCGGTTGCCCCGAAGGAACAATCAACCTCGTGCACGGTTTAGGCGAATGCGCAGGCGCCGCGCTCGTGAAGCACTCCGGCGTGAACAAGATTTCCTTCACCGGCGGTACGGATACCGGCCGCGTCATCATGAAGGAATGCGCCAATGACATGAAGCGCGTGATGTTGGAACTCGGCGGCAAGTCGCCGGCGATTGTTTGCGAAGATGCGAACCTGAACGACGCCGTGTTGTCAAGCGTCTTTACAATCTTTTACGGCGCCGGTCAATCCTGCGACGCGCGTTCACGCATCTACGTTCACGAGAAACTCTACGACGCATTCCTCGAGAAGTTCGTCGCGGCCACCAAAACGCTCGTCGTCGGCGACCCGCTCGACAAAGCAACCCACATCGGTTCGCTTGCGCACGCTTCGCGTTTGCCGGTGATGCAGAAATTCATCGAGGCCGCGAAGCAGGGTGGAGGCAAAATCCTCTGCGGCGGCGAGCAGTTGAAAGGAGGTCTGTACGACAAGGGTTGCTTCTTCGCGCCGACCGTAATTGCCGATTTGCCCGAGGATAATCTGTGTGTGCAGGAAGAAATCTTCGGTCCCATTGTCGTGGTCGGAAAGTTCACGAGCGACGACGACGCACTGGCCAAAGCCAACGGAGTTAAGTACGGTCTGTGCGCCACCCTTTACACCGAATCCATGCCGCGCGCGCAAAAGTTCATTCGCGGACTGCATTCTGGCATCGTCACGGTCAACACACCCGCAACCGCACTGCCGGGCTTGCCATTCGGTGGTTACAAGCAGTCCGGCCTGGGCCGCGAGATGGCCATGGAAACTCTCGACGGTTATCTTGAAACGAAAACCGTACTCAGCGGCGTGACAGGCAAACCGATCAATCCATTCGGCCTCACGGTCTAATTTCAAAGAAAGGTCTGACTGTGAAGTATCTTATCTTAGGTGCGACAGGACACACTGGCCGCGCTGCCGCCGAGGAACTGTTGAATGCGAAGTTCGATGTGCGGGTCATGGGCCGAAGCGCGGACAAACTTGCTGAACTTGCGAAGCTCGGCGCCGACGTTTGTGTCGGCAATTTGACAGACGCGAAGGCTGTCACCGCTGCATTTGAAGGCGTGGACGCCGCGTACGTGATGGTTCCGCCGAACCTCGGCGCGCCCGACTTCCGCAAGTATCAGGAAGAAGTCACCGACAATTTGAGCGACGCCATCGCCAAGAACGGCACGAAGTATGTCGTGTCGCTCAGCAGCATCGGCGCGAACCATCCTGCGGGCACCGGTCCAGTCGTGGGACTCCATTACATGGAGAAACAGCTCGACGCGATTCCGGATTTGAATACGCTGCATCTGCGCGCCGGATTCTTCATGGAGAATCTCTTTGGTTCGCTCGGGTTAATCAAGAAGCTCGGAATCTATGGCGCGGCCTGTCCGCCGTCATCTCCCTGGCCGCTGATTGCCACGCAGGACATCGGCCACTATGTTGCGCGACGACTCAGCGCCCTCAATTTCAACGGCAAGAGTCATCAATACCTCGTCGGACAGCGGGACATTACCGGTGCGGAAGTTGCGCAAATCCTTTGCAAGACGCTCGGCGTTCCCGCGCTGCCCTATGTCGAGTTCAAGTATGAAGAGATGAAACAAGGCATGACCGGAGCAGGCGTTCCTGAACAAGCCGCCGATCTGTTCATCGAACTCTATCAGGGCTTTAACAACGGCCTGCTCGATTACCATCGCGATACGGAAAGCACAACGACGACGAAGTTTGAAGACTTCGCCGCGCACGTCTTGAAACCCGCGTTTGACGCGATGTGAGATGCATTCGCTCCAAAATGAAGCGGGCCGCCTAACTGGGCGGCCCGCTTTGCGTTTGCACGATATAGGCATCAAGGAGCCGTTCGAGTGCTCGTCTGTAGAAGCATCTCTTCCAGCTGTTTGACACGAAGCTCAAGCTCAACATTTCGATTCGCCAACTCCTTCACCGCCGCGAACAATACGCCGTCGGCGTCAATGGTCGAGATCATCTTGTCATCTTCTCCTAACCCAAACGCATTGTACATATCCTGCGCCATCGGACCCATATGCAACGGGCCGTCCGGCTGATGTTTGTAGCGCCACGTGTCAATGTTCATCGCCGCGAGCTTTTCGAGAACATCCTTCGTATTCGCGCCCTGGCGGCCTATCTTCATTGTCGAATCCGACAACGCACTCCACGCCGTGCCACCCGCCGTCAGTTGCGCCCCGACTGCTCCAGTCGTCGTAAAGAACCGATAGCCGCCGGGAGCCCGCATCGTCACCGAATTGTTGGCAGCCGAAGTCGTTGCGGTTAGCCCCGAACTCCAGACAAAGGCACCGTCGTGGTTGGCAGTAGCATTAAATCCCGCCGCCAGTGAATACGCGCCCAATGCATCATTGGCCTGACCGCCGGGAACGGTAGCTGCGAACCCGGTTGCGTAATTGAATCTCCCGCCCGAGACAGTTGATCCTACGCCGCTGGCCAAATTCCCTTCGCCGCCGCCGACTGTACCGGCATTTCCACGCACAATGTTGTACACACCTCCAAGTATCACGGCATTTCGTGCCATAGAGTCTATGAGGTTGGTATCGCCTCCGCAGATGACACTGCTGTAACATGCTGAATCAATCCTGTTCTTCGTGCCGCTGCCAATGAAGGAATTGTCAGTTGTTATCGAGTTGGTGTATCCGGCAAACGGGCTTTCCTCTGCCCGAGCGCCGCCGCAAATTACGCTGCCTCTTCCATGGACCCATGACCCCTCTCCGCTTAGCACTCCGGAAAATTCGCCGAATACTTCATTCGAACTTCCACCAGAGATCACGCAGGCATCCCCTTGTATATAGTTGTCTTGCCCGCCTGCAATGACTGAGCTACTGGAATCACACGAATTATTAAATCCACCCGAAATCACTGAGTAAGGACCCCAAATCTCATTTTGGCTGCCACCAGCTATGGTACTGAATGGGCTAAAGATATCACCGATAAGATTTTGACCGCCTCCGCCAATTGCGGAATAGTCGCCAACGGCGCTGTTCGCCGAGCCACCAGAGACAACTGACGCTTGCCCGCTTGCCGAATTCGTGTCCGAGGCAAGTGCGCCGCCGCCACCGGCAACTACACTGTATGCTCCACGGGCGCGATTTTCTTTGCCGCCTGAGACCGTGCCGGCGTAGCCGATCGCTGCATTATCATATCCACCGCCGATAGTCGAGTAGTTGCCTAACGCATCGTTCGATCCGCCGCCGCTGATCGCTGAGGCTCGCCCCCTTGCCGAGTTCGAGTCAACATCAGTCTCGCCGCCGCCACCGCCGACAAAGCTATACGGACCTCGTGAACGATTATAGTTGCCGCCTCCGATTGTCGCTTGATCGCCGGTAACAAGGTTGTTTGTGCCGCCACCGATTGCGCTCTCGTATCCTGAAGCACTATTCGAAAAACCACCCGAAACCACTCCCCCAAAGTTACTCGCAATATTATTGATGCCGCCTCCGATGTGGCCATAATCGCCTGAAGCGTTGTTCCCAACTCCTCCACTAACAACAGAATGGTCTCCGCTGGCGGTGTTCCCCTCAAATTCCTCGCCCCCACCTCCTCCGCCGATCACCGCAAATGAGCCGCTCGCAACGTTCGCCTGACCACCGCCCACACTCGCATGAGTTCCTGACGCAATATTGTTTTCGCCTCCCGAAACCACTGCGCTATTGCCGTCCGCCGTGTTGAAGTTGCCCCCCCCAATCGCTGAGAAACTGCCGCCGACATCAATGTGATTGCTTCGACCACCCCCAATGACGCTCGCCTCACCCTGCGCGCTGTTTGAGTCAGCAAATGTTCCGCCGCCACCGCCCGAGATTACGGAATAGTCGCCCCGCGCCTTGTTGAGAAAACCGCCGCCTACATGCGATGCAAGCCCCGAAGCCGTGTTGATATATCCTCCGGTGACGCTCGCCGCGCCACCCGAGACCGTGTGGCTGCTTCCTGCCGCAAACGTGAACTCATCAAGGAGCAAATTGGTCGCTTCACCAATGCTTACTGCGCCCGAGATCGAGCCGCCTGAAGCGCCGTCAACACTGCCTGTACGATAAGCATGAGCCACCGACGTGACTTCCTGCCTCGGCGTCATCTCCGTATTGTTTCCAACCGTGATGCCGAACCAATGCGGTGTACCAAACCAATCCCCCAACATATTGACGGATCCCAAAGATACATTGAACAAACCATTAGTCACCGTCACCGCCGAATGCGTTTCCGTCCAATCAGCAACACCTCCGGATGCAGCCGGGTAGAGCTTAAACGTCATCGCTACGGTCGTATCCAGCGGAGCACCGCTCGGCGAGGTCAACTGTCCCTGATAATTGATCAACTGCGGGATGGCCAATGCTGTACTGAAGGCCATCAGAATCACGAAGACTGCTTTCACTTCTATTCTCCGGTCTGCTTGTTATCAGTCACACCAACTTGTATTAGCTGCCGAACAAGCGCGCGCAACTCATCATTCTGCAGCTGCAGATCATCGCACCGCTCGTTTAATGCCTTCACCGCCGCGAACAACACGCCGTCCGCGTCAATGGTCGTAATCGTCGTTTCATTCTCTCCGACTCCGAAAGCCGCGTGAAAGTCCTGCGCCATCGGGCCAATATGGCGGATGGCGTCGTCCTGCGTCTTGTAGTTCCAGCGCGATATATCAAGCGCAGCCACCTTGCTCAGAATGTCCCGTGTATCCACGGCTTCAAAGTTCTCTTTGACATTTCGATCCGAGAGCGCCGACCACGTGCCGCTGCCGGCGGCCAATGACGCGCCGACGTTAGTCGCTGACGCGTCGGTGTAGAATCGGACGCCACCAGGCGCACGCGCTGTGAACGTATTGTTGCCAAACGACTGCGTCGTGTCGCCACCCGCGCTGAACACAAAACTGTTTGTGTTGATTGCCCGCGCAAAGCGACCCGCCGCGAAGGCGTACTGCGCCGAGGCGAGATTCTGGTATCCGCCGGGAATTGCAGTCCACGAAGCCGAAGCGCTATTGTCGAAGCCGCCTGCGACCGTTGCCCAACTGCCATTCGCCGCGTTGTCATCGCCGCCACCAATCGTGGCGTAACGACCGTTTGATCCGTTGTTGCGGCCGCCGCCAATCGCCACTGCCGTGTCGCTCGCAACGTTGCCGATTCCGCCTCCAACGTGCGCGTAAATGGCATCGGCAACATTGGAGTCGCCTCCGCAGATTGAAGTAAAGCTCGCGCTGGATGTGTTGTATCGTCCTCCGGCAACAACTGTTTGCGGGCCGGACGCTGCGTTATTCTCGCCTCCGGCTACAGTAGCGCTTTGACCGCTGACTGTGTTGTCCCAACCACCGCCGACAGAGGAGTACTCACCAATTGAAGTATTGTTCCGTCCGCCTCCGATGGTGGACCAATCGTCATTGACTTCGTTCGACTCGCCGCCGGAGACTGTCGCCCAGTTACCAAGGGCGTCATTAAATTCGCCGCCGCCAATCGTTCCATAGCTGTGCGTTATCAGGTGAAAGGCCCCTCCGCCCATCGCACCGTAGTTTCCCGAAATTCTATTTCGACGTCCGCCCAAAATTGAAGAGTAGTTTCCGGCGACGGAATTCGAGTCGGACAGCTCGATCCCTGTTCCCGTGCCACCGCCGCCGGCGATGACAGAGAAATCACCGCGCACCATATTCGAGCGGCCAAAACTCATCGCCGCTTCACCCGACGCGACATTTTGTCTGCCCAACGCCACTGAGCTTAATGTGCCAATCGTGTTTTGCTGGCCCGCTGACATGCTTCCCGTAATCGTGCCGCCTGTTGCGCCGTCCACAGTACCCACACGAAAGGCATAGGCTGCGGACGCGAATTCTTGTCGCGGAGTCATTTCTGAATCGGAACCGATTCTAACGCCCAGAAAGCGCTCGGCGGCAAACGAGTCAGGCAGCACGGTAAATGTGCCTAACAAAACAGAAAATTGACCGTTGGTTACTTGAACGGCGGGTTGCGTTTCCGTCCACATCGGTGTTCCACCGCTGGCCGCGCCGTACAGCGAAAAAGTCATGGCAACGGTCGTGTCCAAGGCAGATCCCGTTAGTCCGGTGAGTTGCCCTTGATAGTTGATTATCTGCGGTATAGCCAAGGCATTCGAAACTGCAATCATGCAAAGCAAAATGTACTTCATGGTTCCTTAGGGGTTGTTCACGATGACAATGTAGTACTGCTGCGTTGCTGGTCCAGCCAGCACGCCCGCGTCCGTGTAGAACGTGTCCGTCACGGTCGCCACGAAATTCCCGGGCCCGGGTGTGAATTCAACCGTTGGCGCGCGGTGGATCGAGTAGCTGCCTGCGCCGGCACGCGTTTCCCAATAGAGCCGCGCATCCGGTGTTGATTCCTTAATCACCAGCCTCTGAATCGGCGAGAGTGGTGATACTTGCAGCACGGGCGAGAGAAATCCCGCGTATAAATTGAAGTTCGCGCTCGACTGCACGCCAATCGGCGTCGGCTGGCCGAATGCCGATACTAGTCCGAAATTCGCCGAGCTCGATGCGCCGCCGCCGGCATCCATCACGCTCTTGGTCAACCTGAAATTCTCGCTCTGCGATTGCGCCCACAACAGGGTGGGGAGGAGGAGAAGAAAAAGTGCCTTCTTCATGGTGTTTTTCCTTACTGCTTATCTGAATTATTCAAACTGCCAAATTGCAAAATCGCCGCTTCCATCAGCTTCATCCGCGCTTCAAGGTCGGCAATCTTTTTGTCTTTCTCGCTGTTCTGCTTCGCCAACTCCTGCACTGCCGCGAACAGCACACCATCCGCGTCAATGGTCGAGATACCGAGCGAGTCGCTGCCCAGTTGGAACGCCTTCCAAAAATCCTGAGCCATCGGGCCGATGTGCTCGAGGCCTTCAGCTTCCGCCTTGTATTCCCAGTTCTTAATCGGGAGCGCAGCGACTTTGTCCAGTACGGCCTTAGTGTCCGTCAAGTGAATGTCCCGTTTCTTCGTGGAGTCGGACACCGAAACCCAGGAGCTCGAATTTGCCGCCAACGTCACACCGGACAACAAATTGAAGCTTGTGAACATCCGAATCCCCCCACTGGCACGCACGGAAAACGAATTGGCCACATTTGATTCAAAGAACGATCCGGCGTGGTCCGCGAAAACGAAACTACCCGCTTGGTTCGCATAAGCTTCATCCCCTATTGCGACTGAGTAGCTCCCGTTGGCTTGAGAGTTACTCCCCATAACGACCGAGTAGTTTCCCTGCGCCTCATTGTTCACACCGCCCAGCACCGTCGCATATTTGCCCCAAGCACGGTTGTCCTTTCCCCCTATGGCGACCCCGAAGCTATCCGTGGCCACGTTATTCTGGCCACCACCTATGAAGGAAAAAGGGGACGTGATATCGTTGCGTTGGCCTCCCACGATTGCGGAAAAGTTTCCCCGAGCGGAGTTTGAGTCTGGCGCAAAAGGTCCACCGCCACCTCCCACAAAGGAATAGTCTCCGCGCGCTTTGTTCATCGAGCCGCCGACAAGTGAAGCGTTCAGGCCCGAAACCAAGTTGTCAGAGCCGCTTCCAAGAAACCCATGTTGAGATGCGCTTGTAAGGGTGTTTCGAGCGCCCCCTCCTATGACGGAGAAGGCGGAAGTAATATCGTTGCGCTGGCCACCAACAATGGAGGAATAGTTGCCCCGAACGGAATTCGAATCTGCTGCGCCAAGTCCGCCGCCGCCACCCACGAAGGAATAATCGCCCCGGGCTTTGTTTTTCGAACCGCCACCAATCATGGAGTGCGATCCTGATGACCTATTTTCGAATCCGCCGACGATAGTGCTGCTCTGACCAGAAGCCTGATTCTGTGTGCCGCCGACGATAGAGCTGCTCTGACCAGAAGCCTGATTCTGTGTGCCGCCGACGATAGAGCTGCTCTGACCAGAAACCAAGTTGTCAGATCCACTTCCAAGAAACCCTTGCGCCGCAGTGCTGGCAAGGGTGTTTCGAGCGCCCCCTCCAATGAAGGAAAAGGCGGAACCAATATCGTTGCGTTGTCCACCCACAATAGCTGAATAGCTGCCCCGAACGGAATTCGAATCTGTTGCACTAAGTCCGCCGCCGCCTCCCACAAAGGAATAGTCGCCGCGCGCTTTGTTCATCGAGCCGCCGACGATTGAGGCGTTCTGACCAGAAACCTGATTCTGTGTGCCGCCGACGATTGAGGCGTTCTGACCAGAAACCAAATTGTCAGAGCCGCTACCGATGAACCCGTGTTCTGCTGTGCTGGCAAGGGTATTTCGAGCGCCCCCTCCTATGAAGGACAAGGCAGAAGAAGCATCATTGCGAGTTCCTGCTACTACTGTGGAATAGTTGCCGCGCACGGAATTCGAGTCGGCCGCATTCAGTCCGCCGCCGCCACCTACGAAGGAGTAGTCACCGCGTGCTTTGTTCACACGCCCGCCGCCGACCGTCGAAGCATAGCCGGAAGCCTCGTTTGCATAGCCACCGCCGACAACTGATGCAAGTACACCCGATGCCGTGTTTCCCTGCCCCCCCCCAACCGTTGCAGCATAGTCTGATGCGATATTGCCTACACCACCTCCCACATACGAATAGTAGTCGGTAGATAAGTTGACGCTCCCGCCCGCGACGGCTGAATAATCACCAAGTGCTCTATTCCCTAATCCTCCACAGACTGTCGACCACTCTCCCGAGGCCGTATCCTGAACGCCTCCACCGACAAAAGAATATACTCCAGATGCAACGTTGTCCCTTCCTCCTGCCACCACCGCAAAACTGTCTGATGCTGTGTTGTTCTGCCCCCCGCCGATACGTGCACTAAAGCCGGTCGCGTCATTCTGCTGGCCACCGCCGATGGACGACAAGTACCCCTGCGTGCGATTGATATAGCCGGATTGTATGCCGGAATAGAACCCGTCCGCATAATTCCCCGCGCCGCCACCCACCACGGCGTAATTGCCCCGCGCGCTGTTCGAGTCCAGAGCTGCACTCCCTCCGCCACCGCCAACAGTCGCATATTGTCCGTTCGCACGATTAAACCGGCCGCCGCCAATCGCCGAGTTCTGCCCGCTCGCACGGTTGTCATTGCCGCCCGCGACGACCGAGTTCTGGCCGCTGGCGGTATTATCCGACCCGCTGAGAACCGCCGCACGGTTTGCCGTCGCGCTGTTCGTTCCACCCAGTGCAATCGAGTTCGACCCAGAGGCTGTGTTGTTCGAACCTGCCACAAACGAGTTGCTCCCCGAGTTAGTCTGTCCGGGTCCGAATGTCCCCTTGCCCGTGACGGTGA
>Ga0268298_10000493_pt1 | contig 51057 bp, 45 predicted proteins | sample WWTPWeurt_MetaG_FD_194462 | JGI IMG/M metagenome (GOLD analysis project Ga0268298, IMG submission 194462) | Activated sludge microbial communities from WWTP in Nijmegen, Gelderland, Netherland - WWTP Weurt | ecosystem: Engineered > WWTP > Aerobic digester > Activated sludge | place... | reverse complement strand
GCGCTCACGCTCTATGGCTGGAAGATCCTCAACGCCGGCGGCGAACTGCCGATGCCCTCGGTCAAGAACCCGACCGAACTCAAGACCGCAGTCTCCTTCGGCCTCCTCTATGCGCTCGTGCTGCTCGCTTCGGCCTGGCTCCAGGACATCGCCGGCAACCGGGGCCTCTACATCGTCGCGCTGGCATCCGGCCTGACCGACGCCGATGCCAGCGTGCTGTCCGCGCTGCGTCTGTACAACCTCGAAAAGATCCCGGCTGACCATGCCGTGACTGCCGTGACGCTGGCACTGATGGCCAACCTGACTTTCAAGATCGGCCTCGTCGTCAGCATCGGCGGCAGCCAGCTGGCCCGCCATGCGCTGCCTGGTCTGCTTGCCATCGGCGGCGGCATGGCCCTTGGATTGTTTCTCGTTTGAGGAGTCAACCGTGACAATCACCCGCGCTCCCGCCGTCGCCGGCATGTTCTACCCGGGCCGCCCGGCCGTGCTGGCCGCCACCGTCGACCAGCTGCTGGCCGCTGCGCCGACAACCGAAGCGTTGGTGCCCAAGGCGCTGATCGTGCCGCACGCCGGGTACGTTTACTCCGGCTCAACCGCCGCCATGGCTTATGCCGCGCTGGCCCCCAGGCACGCGACGATCCGCCGCGTGGTGCTGCTCGGCCCGACCCATCGGGTTGCGGTCGACGGCATCGCGGTGCCGGAAACCGACGCCTTCGCCACGCCGCTCGGCAGCGTCCCGCTCGACAATGCGGCCGTCGCCCGCCTCGCCACGCTGCCGCAAATTGTCGTCAGCGACCGGGCGCACGCCGAGGAACATTCGCTGGAGGTTCATCTGCCGTTCCTGCAGCGCGTCCTCGACGACTTCACCCTGGTGCCCCTCGCTGTCGGTCACGCGACGCCGGAAGCCGTCGCCGAAGTGCTCGACCTGCTGTGGGGCGGGCCGGAAACGTTGATCGTCATCAGCTCGGATCTCTCGCATTACCAGCCCTATGCCGCCGCCAACCAGGTCGACCGCGAGACCTGCCAGCACATCCTGCAACTCGACACCCACATCCGCCCGGAGCAGGCCTGCGGCGCCTACCCGGTCAACGGCCTGCTGCTTGCAGCCCGCCGACGCGGGCTCGTCCCGCAACTGATCCACCGCTGCAACTCCGGCGACACCGCCGGTGACCGGCAGCGCGTCGTCGGTTACGCCGCCTTTGGTTTCGCGGAGGCGCAAGATGCCTGACCTCGGCACCACCCTGCTGACCCTGGCGCGCAACGCGATCGCCACCCACTTCGCCAAGCCGACCACCGGCACGACCATGGAGGCAACGGCTGGCCCCAGCGACGACCTGCCCGAACTGCACGAAATGGGCGCAACCTTTGTCACGCTCACCAAGCACGGTCAGTTGCGCGGCTGCATCGGCAGTCTCGAAGCGTGGCGCCCGCTGCTTGCCGACGTCCAGGAAAACGCCCGCAGCGCCGCCTTGCGCGACCCGCGCTTCAACCCGTTGAGCGGCGAAGAACTGCCGATCACCCGCGTCGAAGTCTCGCTCCTGACGGCGGCCGAGCCGATCTCATTCACCAGCGAAGCCGACGCCCTCGCCCAGTTGCGCCCGGAGGTCGACGGCGTGATCTTCATTGCTGGCCGCCATCGCGCGACCTTCCTGCCGCAGGTCTGGGAGCAGTTGCCCGACCCGGCCGTGTTCATGGCGCATCTCAAGCAGAAGGCCGGACTCCCGGTCGACTACTGGGGACCGGACGTCCGGTTGCAACGCTATGCGGTCAGGAAATGGAAGGAGCCCGGACCATGAGTCAGCCCGAAGCCCTCCACCCCGGACGCTGGTGGCACGCGCTGCCCGATGGCCGCGTCCAGTGCGACCTTTGTCCGCGCGACTGCCGGTTGCACGAAGGCCAGCGCGGCGCCTGCTTCGTCCGCCAGATGGTCAATGGCGCGATGCAGCTGACCACCTACGGACGCTCGTCCGGCTTCTGCATCGATCCCATCGAGAAGAAGCCGCTCAACCACTTCTACCCGGGAAGCAGCATCCTTTCCTTCGGTACCGCCGGCTGTAACCTCGCCTGCAAGTTCTGCCAGAACTGGGACATCTCCAAGTCGAAGGATATGGACCGCCTGATGGATTCCGCAAGTCCGCGGATGATCGCCAACGCTGCCAGACGCTACGGCGCCGACGCTGTCGCCTATACCTACAACGACCCGGTCATTTTTGCCGAATACGCCATCGACACCGCGCTCGCCTGCCGCGAACAGGGTATCCGCAATGTCGCCGTCACGGCGGGCTACATCCACCCGGAACCCGCCCGCGAGTTCTTCGCCGTCATGGATGCCGCCAACGTCGATCTCAAGGCCTTCACCGACAGCTTCTATCACAAGCTGTGCGTCGGCCACCTGCAACCGGTGCTCGACATTCTCGCCTACATCCACCACGAGACCGACTGCTGGCTGGAAATCACGACCCTGCTGATCCCCGGCAGCAACGACGGCCCGGAAGAGATCAACGAACTCGCCACGTGGGTCGCCCGCGAACTCGGCCCTGACGTGCCGCTGCACTTCTCCGCTTTCCACCCTGACTGGAAGATGGACGGCGTCCCGCCGACACCGCCGGCGACGTTGACTCGTGCCCGGCGCATCTCCCTCGATGCCGGCCTGCACCATGTCTTTACCGGCAACGTCCATGATAGCGAGGGCGGAACCACCTTCTGCCCGCGTTGCCACGCGGCGCTGATCGTCCGCGACTGGTACGACATCCGGCGCTACGAGCTGACGCCGGAAGGCCATTGCCCGCACTGCGCGACCGCCATCGCCGGCCGCTTTGGCAAAACGCTCGGCCGCAACGGCCAGGCCTTCGGCCCGCGCCGGATCCCGGTGCGCCTTGCCGTTTGATCATTTGCCCCAGGGTGGGTGCGGGTCGCCATGACGGAAAACGGCCGCAATGTCGCGGGCGACCAGGCAGCTCTCGTCGCCGCGCTACGCAACCCCGACTATTATCCGCATCCGGCCGGGCAGGTCGAAGTCATCGAGACGCACATCTCGTACGTGCTGTTGAGCGGCGCCTATGCCTACAAGATCAAGAAGGCGGTCGCGCTGGGATTCCTCGATTTCAGCACCCTCGCCAGACGCCACAATTACTGTGAGGAGGAGCTGCGTCTCAACCGTCGCCTGGCCCCGGAACTCTATCTGGCGGTGGTCGCCATTACCGGCTCCCCGGATGCGCCGCGCTTCGGCGGGAACGGCGAGGCCATCGAGTATGCGGTGCAGATGGCGCGCTTTTCGCAGGAAGCCCTGCTCGACCGGCAATTGGCGGCGGGACGCCTTTCGCCGAATGTGATCGACGAGCTCGCTGATCAACTGGCCGATTTCCACGAACGGACGCAAAGGGCTTCGCCAGACCAGCCATTCGGCTCGCCGGAAGCCGTGTGGGAACCGATGGCACAGAATTTTGCCCAACTCGGCCAACAGCTATCCGGCGCGGCCGACAGCACCCGGCTCGCTGCCCTGGAGGCATGGAGCCGCCAACGGTTCAGCCAGTTGGCCGATCTGCTCGCGGCCCGCTCGCGTGATGGATGGATCCGCGAATGCCATGGCGACCTGCATTGCGGCAACATCGCAAGGACAGGTGACGGGTTGCGGATCTTCGACTGCATCGAATTCGACCCCGGGCTGCGCTGGATCGACGTGCTCAACGAAATCGCCTTTCTGACCATGGACCTGGAGGAGCGAGGCCGTGCCGACTACGCGCATCGCCTGCTCAACCGCTATCTGGAGGCGAAGGGTGAATACCGCGGCCTGCCGCTGCTCGCCTTCTACACCGTCTACCGTGCCCTGGTGCGAGCCAAGGTCGCCGCGATACGCGCCAGTCAGGAGCACCCTGCAAGCAGGCTCGCGGAACTCGCCAACTGCGACCGGTACCTGGCCTGTGCGGTGAAAGCCACCCTCCCGGGCAAACCCACGCTAATGCTCATGCATGGACTTGCCGGTTCGGGGAAGAGCTGGCTCGCGCAGCAACTGCTGGAGAGACTGGGCGCGTTGCGCATCCGTTCGGATGTCGAGCGCAAGCGCCTTTTCGGTCTGTCCGCCCTCACCCGCAGTGACTGCGCCGTCGGCGACGGCATCTACGATACAGCGGCGACCAAGGCAACCTATGACCGTCTCGTCGAATCGGCAAGTCATATCCTTGCGGCGGGCTATCCGGTGCTGGTAGACGCGGCCAACCTCCAGGCCTGGCAGCGCGCGGCTTTCCGGGACTTGGCGGCAGCACGGAAGGTTCCCTTCGTCATCCTCGCCTGCACTGCGCCGGAAGCGCTCCTGCAAGCCCGGCTGGTGAGCCGCCAGGCAGCCGGCTGCGACGCCTCGGAGGCGGACTACGCGGTGTTGACGCAGCAGATGCGCACCCAGGAAGCCTTGACTCTCGAAGAAGAAGCGTGCTGTCTCGGCATCGACACCACAAGGCCTTTCCCGGAAGATCTGCCAGGACGTCTGTTGGGAATTCAGATTCCCAGCGATCACTGACCTGCTTTCCAACGCCCTTGCGGCCAGGCACTTTTCAGGATGACTTATGGAAGAAACGATCACGTTGCGCAGACTCCACGCCGACATCGAATCGCGCGTGCAAGCCATCCGGGCCAGTCACCCCGAATGGCTGTGCGCCAAAGGTTGCGCCGGTTGCTGTCGGAGCCTGGCCCATGTGCCGCAACTGACGGCGGCGGAATGGAAGCTGTTGCGCGAAGGTCTGGCGACGCTACCGGCGGAGCGGCTCCGGGAAATCAGCCGGGACCTGGCTGCCTTGGCTGGCCCACAGGCGCGCCCTGTCGTCTGCCCGCTACTGGACCAGTCCGCCAATGCCTGCCCGGTCTACGGCCAGCGTCCGGTGGCTTGCCGCAGTTATGGATTCTATGTGCAGCGCGATCTGGGACTCTACTGCAGCGACATCGAAGCGCAGGTCGCCGACGGCACCCTTGCCGATGTGGTATGGGGCAACCACGATGCCATCGACCACCGACTTGCCGGTTTCGGCGAAACCCGTCCGCTGACCGAGTGGTTCGCGCGCTGGGAAAGTGACCGACCCTGACGTACGTGTCGCCGCCGCAACCGGATGCCGCGCTGGCGGCGCACCGTCAGACAGGTCGCCAATACGATTTGCCTTGGTCATTCAAGCCTCGCCTTGTCGCTGCCCGACAAGGCAGGCCAACGCTATCGTCTCAGGTGCCCAAAGGGACCGGTTTGGGTTTCGGCAGCTTGCCCTTGGGCTCTTTTCTCTTGTCCTTGCTTCCCATGATTTTCTCTCCTTGAGTGGTCGTACCCGGACTGTATTGCCCGCAGGGCCAATGATAGTACCAACCGATGGCGTTCGGTTGGACCTGGTGGGATGACTCGCAGCCGGGCCGATTCACCTACCTGTCGTCGGCCACACCGTCATCCTTGTCTTCGTCGTCCGCAGGTGCTTCCTCGACTGGCAGGGGGATTTCCCGAGGCAGCGGTTTCAATTCAACCGGCTGCGCAAAGGTCTTGGCGAGACCGCCGTCGATCTGTCCGGAGATGTGGTGGACCCCCGCCATCACCCCGCTGGCGGGATCGTCCATCAGACTCTGCCACATGTCGACCAGCGCGGCGTCGAGGCTTTCACGAAGCTGCGCCTCGATTTCCGGGCGCTCCTTCTCGTGCGCTATGGCGCCAAAACCGGCCGCCCCCAGCGAAATCGCTATGCCGGCGACACCGCCGACCGCCGCCGCGGCCGCGCTTGCACCAACGGCGGGGCCGAGCCTCGCCACCATATTCTCGCTGGCCCGTCTGGCCACCGGTGAAATCCTGGCCTCCGGCGGCCCTCCGGACGCGCCACCAGGTGCCTTGCGGAAGCGGGCGGTCAGGGCCACAAAGGCAGGCAGCCTGGCGAGCGGGTCGGCATGGACAACCTGGTGGAGCGAGGCACTGTGCGCCGGCGGAGGCGCCAGTGCAATTGCCGGAATGCTCCGGAGGCGCCCGTCGAACGCGGCTTGCGGCACACCGTAGCGCCGCTGGATTGTCGGAAGCTGCTTGCCGAGTGTCTGGATGTAGAGCATCGTCGCCTCCCCTCTCACGGCGTTGGGATCGATCTCCAGGGCGGCGGGTCCCAGCACGCGTTCGTCGTATTGCTCCTGCAGATAGGCGGCCAGACGATCGACCGCCGGATCCGTCCCTTCCTCGGCACCCAGCTTGTACCAGGCGATCTTGATGGCCAGCCATTGCTGGGTCCAGTAACCAGTGAACCACGGAATGAAGTCGGCCTCGGTACGCGCCTGGACACGGCTTCTCCAGCTTTCCATTTCACCGCGCGCGTATTTCCTGGCCGTTCCGGTGGCAGCCAGCGAGGCGGCGCCTATGTCGTTGTCGACCCGCCACCAGGTGCTCTCCGGGATCTCGACCGCCGGCGGCAGTTCGGGGGGGCGATCCGGAGTCGCGCATCCCGCCACCGCCACCATCAACGCGACGATCAGCGAACGCAGGGCGAGGATCGCGATCCCGCAAGATGCGTTCGCCCGCGGTCGACCACCCACCGCTGCAAATCCCGGAAAAGAGCACTTCAAACTGCTCATGTCGGCCTGCCCTTGGCATCTCACCTTGCTGTGGTGTCTTGAGTATAGGTGGCGGCGGTCGAATCGGGAAGATCGCGCAGGAAGGCCGCTGATTGGCCGGACGTGCCCACCAACGTCCGCCACGACAACACCCTGGCCCAGCCGCTGCGCGACTACGGCCCGCGCGACCACGTCGATGTCATCGTTACCAACCCGCCCTTCGGCGGCATGGGAGAAGACGGCATCGAGAACAACTTCCCGGTCAATTTCCGCACCAACGAAACCGCCGACCTCTTCCTGGTCCTCATCATGCACCAGCTCAAGGACGGCGGCCGCGCCGCTGTCGTGCTGCCAGACGGCACCCTGTTCGGCGAAGGGATCAAGACGCGCATCAAGGAGCAATTGCTCGCAACCTGCCAATTTTCACCAAAGGGCAGGACCGCAGACGTCTGGTTCTACGAGCACCACTATCCGCTGCAGCGTTCGTTCAGACGCACGCGCGTCGCCGCGACGGACGCCGACGACGGCGCCGATGGCGTCTCCGCGCTGTCGAATGGCGTCAAACTGCGGCGGCTACTGGCCCGCATGAAGGCGGTCGAGGCGCACCGAAGAAAGCCCGGCTTGCCCTGCACGGTCCCCTGCCCCATGCCATCCAGCCGGTCGCGGATCAGCCCGAGCGTCGAGCATGACCTTGTGCTCGGCGCGGTGCTCGTTCAGCTTCGGGTAGCCGATCCTGGCCAGTTCCCGCTCCTCGTAGCGGAAATGGGCGTCGAGCACCCGGGCCAGCTTTTCCGCGGCGGACCGCACCTGCCCGACATCCGCATGCTTCTGCCAGAGTTCGGCGATGTGCGTGGCGAGATTGAAGATTTCCTCGTGCTGCGCGTCGATCTGCGCCTGGTCGACCTTCAGGTGGTCGCCCCAGGCGATCAACTGCCGGAGCGAAGAATCGGTCAGTCCATGCAGGCCTGACATGCGACCGAAAATGCTGCGGGAGCCAAGGTCCATCGAGCCCCTCCTTCTTCTGGTTATCGTTGCGGAGCCAGGAAAAACGCGCTGACGACCGCTGGACAATCCTCCAGTTCGCACGGACTGTCAAATTGCCGCGCCGCGCCGGTTCTCCGCTGTCGCCATCCCCGTTACACTGCCGGCATGACCCCCGAAGAATTCATCGCCCTCTGGAAAGACAACCCGCTGACCGAACGCGCCGGCGCGCAGGCCTGGTTCGACGACCTCTGCGACCTGCTCGGCGTCGCCAAGCCGCGCGACGCCGACAACTACTGCTTCGAGCGCGGCGCCGGCAAGTCCGGCGGCGGCGACGGCTGGGCCGACGTCTGGATGCGGAGCCGCTTCGGCTGGGAGAACAAGAAGCCCGGCCGCGACCTGCCGGCGGCGCTCAAGCAGCTCACCGACTACTTCCTGCAGCTCGACAACCCGCCGCTGCTCGTCGTCGCCGACCGCGAGCGCATCGTCATCCACACGGCCTTCACCGGCTACCCGGACCAGCCGCGCGAAATCCGCATCGAGCAACTGGTCGACCCGCAGATCCGCCAGTTCCTGCGCTGGGTGTTCACCGACCCGGAAAAGCTGCGTCCCGAGAAGTCGACCGCGGCGATCACCGCCGCAGCCGCCGGCCACTTCGCCGAACTCGCCGCCGCCATGCGCGGGCGCGGGGTGGACGGCCAGCGCGTCGCGCATTTCCTCGTCCAGTGCCTGTTCTGCATGTTCGCCGAGGACGAGGCGGTGCTGCCCGCCGGCATCTTCACCGACCTGCTCGCGCACGCCCGCAACGACACCGGCAAGGCCGCCCGCCGCATCGAAAAGCTGTTCCTCGCCATGGCGCAGAGCGGCGGCGAGTATGGCGACCACGACATCCCCTGGTTCAACGGCGGCCTGTTCAAAACGGTCGATATTCCGCCGTTGACCGCAACCGACCTCGCCGCGCTGCACCGCGCCGCCGCCGACATGGACTGGCGCGGCATCGACCCGACCATCTTCGGCACCCTCTTCGTGCGCGGCCTCGACCCCGCGGCGCGCGCCCCGCTTGGCGCCCATTACACCGACACCGAAACCATCGGCAAGCTGATCGACCCGCTGATCCGCGAACCGCTCTTCGCCGAGTGGGAAGCGGTCAAGGCCGAAATGCGGGCGAAGCCGAAGAAGGCGCGCGCCCTCTACCAGGGCTTCCTGCTCCGCCTCGAGCGCTTCCGCGTCCTCGACCCGGCCTGCGGCTCGGGCAACTTCCTCTACCTCGCGCTGGCCGCGCTGCGCGACGTCGAGAAGCGCGCCCACGTCGACGCGCAGGAACTCGGCCTCGGTGCCGAACTGGTCATGCATACCGGCCCGCACAACATCCTCGGGCTGGAAATTAACGACTTCGCCGCCGAACTGGCGCGCGTCACCGTCTGGATCGGCGACATCCAGTGGTGCCGGCGCAACGGCTACCCGCACGCCGTCAACCCCATCCTCAAGCCGCTCGACGGCATCGAGCACCGCGACGCGCTGCTCAACCCGGACGGCAGCGAAGCCGCGTGGCCGGCCGCCGACGTCATCACCGGCAACCCGCCGTTCGTCGGCGACAAACTGATGCGCACTCGCCTCGGCGCTGCCTACGTCGATACGCTGCGCCAATGTTTCGAGGGCCGCGTGCCGGGCGGCGCCGATTTCGTCACCTACTGGTTCGAGAAAGGTCGCGCGCAGATCGCCGCCGGCCAGACCCAGGTCGTCGGCCTCGTCGCCACCGACTCCATCCGCGGCGGCGCCAACCGCAAAGTGCTGGAGCGCATCTCGGACACGACGCGCATTTTCGAAGCGTGGAGCAGCGAGCACTGGGTTAATGAAGGCGCGGCGGTGCGTGTTTCGCTGATTGGTTTTGGGCCATTTTTCGGGGTCGACCGCAGCAGCCGGCTGGATGGCGTTGCAGTAGCGAACATCCATACCGATCTGACTGGAGGAGCCGGCCTGGACGTCACTCGGGCGTTACGCTTGCGAGAAAACTCCGGGGTTAGCTTTCAAGGACCAGTTCTCGTAGGTCCTTTTGAGGTTGAGAGATCGGAGGCGCGGGCGTGGCTAAGTCTGCCCAATCCGAACGGTCGCTCCAACAGGGATGTATTACACCCACTCACTAACGGCAAAGACATCACCGATCGATCGCGTGACTTCCTCGTGGTTGATTTCGCGATGCGCGATGAGGCAGAGGCAAGCCTGTACGAAAAGCCGTTTGAGTACGTGAAGCAAAACGTAAAACCAATTCGCGACAACAACAGGGACGAATCACGCCGCAAACGTTGGTGGTTGCATGGTCGACTTGGAACGGATTGGCGCTCGGCGATTGCTTCGCTGCCTCGCTTTATAGCGACAACACGGGTCGCCAAGCACCGCCTGTTTGTTTGGTTTCCAGCAACGTGTTGGCCATCAGATGCAGTCGTGGCAATCGCCCGCGCCGACGACACTACCTTCGGCATCCTGCATTCCCGTTTCCACGAACTCTGGTCGCTGCGCCTCGGCACCTCGCTCGAAGACCGTCCGCGCTACACCCCGACGACCTGTTTCGAAACCTTCCCCTTCCCGGCCGGCCTGACGCCGCGCGACACCGCCCCCGTCGCCGGTCAGGCCTCGCCGCCGTGCCTGGCCGGGCAGATCGTCGCCGAGAACATCGCCGCTGCCGCCCGCCGCCTCAACGAACTGCGCGAAGCCTGGCTCAACCCACCCGAGTGGGTCGATTGGGTCATCACCCCGGAAGAGGAACAAGCCGGCTTCCCCAAACGCCCGGTCGCCAAACCCGGCCACGAGGCCGACCTGAAAAAGCGCACCCTGACCAACCTCTACAACGCCCGCCCGGCCTGGCTCGACTTCGCCCACAAAGCCCTCGACCAGGCCGTCGCCGCCGCCTACGGCTGGGCAGACTACACCCCCGAAATGCCCGACGACGAAATCCTCCGCCGCCTGCTGGCGCTGAACCTGGAACGGGCGGAGAATCGACTGGTCCGAGCAGAACAGCTCTTGTAGTATCCAAGCACTCGTTTTCCGGAGAACCACCATGCCCCCGACGACAATCGAAGCCATTGAGGCCGCCGTCATGCAACTGACCTCAGCCGAGCGCAGCTATCTGGCCGAGCGCCTGCTGGATTCGCTGGAAGAGGATGACGAGGTGATGTCGACCTGGCTTGCCGAGGCGGAACGGCGCGGCGAAGCCTTCGATCGCGGCGAGGAAGTATCCTCCGATGTGGGCGATGTGATCGCCCGCATCCAGAAGTTGATCCCCAACGCGACGGAGCGATGAAGATCGTTGTTCTCGCATCCGCCGAGCGGGATTTGGCCGAGGCGACTACGTACTACCTGGAGCACGCCACTGCTGGCATTGCACGAGCCTTTCTCGATGAGTTCCGGCATGCAACCGGCCTGCTGGCCGGATATCCGGAAATTGGAGCGCCGGTGTCCGGAGAACAGCGCATGACGCATTTCCGGCGCTTCCCTTATTCGATCATCTACCGGCTGCGCCCCGACAGCGTGGTCATTCGCGCCATTGCTCACCATCGACGCAAGCCCAAGGTTCGCCAGGCAGGCCAATGACCGGGATGTCGGTTCGAAAATACCGGTTTCCCTGGACGCCGGTAGGCTTTTCTTCGACCCCGTCTGATAAGAAATCCACCCGGTTTTCGCGGTCGACCGCAGCCGCCCCGCGCGCGCCACGGCGCCACGGCGCCACCGCGGTTTGAGGCGCGGCGCTCCGGCGTGATACATTGCGGCGGCCGCCCTGTCGCGGCGCGCCGCCGGCACCGCTGCCGGGCACGATTTCTGCCGCCGAGAAGGAGATCTTCGATGAACGCCCCCCGCGAACCCGATTACGAACTGGAAGACCGCCTGTCGCGCCGCCTGCTCGACGTCTTCATCCGCGCCGGCCTGGTGCTGGCGCTGGTGCTGCTGTGCTACCAGATCTTCTCGCCGTTCCTGTCGATGATGCTGTGGGCGCTGATTCTGGCGATCACGATCTACCCGCTGCACCAGATGCTGGCGGCCCGCATCGGCGGCAAGCAGGGGCTCGCGTCGACACTGATCGTGCTGCTCGCCGTCGCCGTCATCATCACGCCGACGGTCATGCTCGGCAACGAGTTCGCCGACTCGGTCCATGATCTGGTCAAGGGCGTGCGCGACCACACCCTCCAGGTGCCGGCGCCGTCCGACAAGGTTGCCTCGGTGCCGATCGTCGGCAACAGGGTGCATGCCCTCTGGTCGCAGGCGCACGAAGACCTGCCGGCAGTGGTCAAGAGCATGCAGCCCAAGATCGGCGACCTGGCGTCCAAGGCGCTGGGCATCGTCGCCGGGATGGGCGGCAGCCTGCTGATGTTCATCTTCTCGTTCATCGTCGCCGGCATCATGATGGCCTGGGGCGAATCTGGCGCGCAGGCGATGCTGGAGATATTCGAACGCGTCGCCGGGCTGGCCCGCGGCAAGGAGTTCACCGCGCTGTCGACCGCAACGGTGCGCGCCGTGGCGTCCGGTGTCATCGGTATCGCCTGCATCCAGGCGCTGTTGATCGGCGTCTCGCTGCTGATCGCCGGCGTCCCATTCGCCGGCGTGCTGGCGGTGATCGTCCTCGTTCTTGGCATCGCGCAGTTGCCGGCACTGCTGGTGACGCTGCCGGCGATTGGCTGGATCTGGGCGAGCGGCGAGTACGCCACCGTCCCCGCCGTCGCCTACAGCGTGCTGCTGTTCGTCGCCGGCTTCGCCGACAACGTCCTGAAGCCGATCATGCTCGGCCGCGGCGTCGATGCGCCGATGCCGGTGATCCTGATCGGCGCCCTCGGTGGCATGGCGACGTCGGGCATCCTCGGCATGTTCATCGGCGCGACGCTGCTGGCGCTGGGCTACCAGATCTTCATGCGCTGGGTGGCCGACAATCCGGAACGGACTCGGCAACAGGCCGCCGGCGATTCATCCTCAACCGCCTGAGCTAATGCGGCGATGCCTCGACGGCGCAGCCGGCCGGCGCCTGCCCGCCCTCGCCGCCGCCCTGCTGCTCGGCGGCTGCGCCGCGGTCGGGCCGGATTTCAAGCGGCCCGAGGTTGCGTCGCTGGCCGACTGGTCGGGCGGCGCGCTGGCGGCGCTGGCCGAGGAACAGCGCGGCAGGCCGCGCGCGCGGCGCGAGGAATGGTGGCGCAACTTCGACGATCCCGTGCTCGACGCGCTGGTCGCCGAGGCGCAGCGCGTCAATCCGAACGTGCGCACGGCTGGCATGCGCATCATGGAAGCGCGTGCGCAGCTCGCCATCGCCGGCAGCCTGCTCTACCCGCAGCAGCAGCAGGTGACCGGCAAGGTCATGCGCTTGGGCAGCGAGGCGAGCAGCGGGCCGGACACGGTGCTGACGGCGTACAACATCGGCTTCGGCGTCGGCTGGGAGATCGATTTCTGGGGCAAGTTCCGGCGCAGCATCGAGGCCGCCGATGCCGGCTACTTCGCCAGCATCGCCCAGTACGACGACGTGCAGGTGCTGGTTGCCGCGCAGACGGCGTCATTCTATGCGGCCATCCGTACGCTGGAACTGCGGCTGACGATTGCCCGCGAGAACGCCGCGCTGCAGAAGCGCAGCCTGGAGATCACCGAACGCCTCTTCAAGCACGGCAACGACTCGGAACTCGACGTGCAGCAGGCCAAGTCGCAATACCTGAGCACCCTCGCCTCGATCCCGCAACAGGAGGGCAGCCTGCGCCAGACGCAGAACGCGCTCGCCGTGCTGCTCGCCCGCCCGCCGGGTCCGCTGCCGGAAATGGCGGCGGGCCGGGAACGCATTCCGCGCACCGAACTGGCGATCGTCGCCGACATGCCGGTCGAGATGCTGCGCCGCCGCCCCGACGTGCGCGCCGCCGAGATGCAACTGGCGGCGCAGTCGGCGCTGATCGGCGTCAGCGTCGCCGACCTCTACCCGTCGATCACGCTGCTCGGTTCGCTCGGCGTCTCGACGACGTCGCTCTCCGGGGCACCCAGGAAGTTCGACTGGGCGATCGGTCCCAGCCTGGTGTGGAACGTCTTCGACTTCGGCCGCCTGAGCAACGAGGTGCTGGTGCAGGATGCCCGCTTCCAGCAACTCTACGAGCAGTACCAGGGGACGGTGCTGCAGGCGGCGCGCGAGGTCGATGACGCCGCTGTCGGCTTCGTCGCCAACCGTGAACAGGTTCCGCTGCTCGAGGAGTCGGTCAAGGCGGCGCAGCGCTCGCTCGACATCGCCACTATTCAGTACCGCGAGGGGATGGCCGGCTTCGAGCGCGTGCTCGATTCGCAGCGGGCGCTGTTCAGCCAGCAGGAGCGGCTGGTGAACACCCTCGGCAACGTCGCCCAGAGCCTGATCACGTTGTACAAGGCGATGGGCGGCGGCTGGCAGCAGGCGCGTAGCCGGCCGCTGGTCGACGACGCGACGCGCGAGACGATGGCCGAGCGCAGCGACTGGCGCGACATGCTGGCGGTGCCGCTGCCGCCGCCCGACGCCGCCCCGCCACAGATCACACCGGAGAGTGAACAACGATGACCCAGGAATCATCCAGCCAGGAGCCGTCGACCGCAACCGGCGACGCGCCGCCACCGGGCAAGGCGACCAAAATCGGCGCGACGGCCGTGCTGGCGCTGATCGCCGCCAGCCTGCTCTGGTACTTCGCCGCCGACCGGCTGACGCCGCACACCACGCAGGCGCGCGTGCAGGCCTTCGTCGTGCCGGTCGCGGCCGAAGTGGCGGGCAAGGTTCTGGCGGTACACGTGCGGAACAACGACGAAGTGCAGCCCGGCCAGCCGCTGTTCGACATCGACCAGGAGCAATACCGGATCGCGCTGCAACGCAGCCGCTCGGACTTCGAATCGGTGCGCAGTTCGGTCAATGCCTCGGTGGCGACCGTGGAAGCGGCGCGCGCCTCGCTGCAGGCGGCCCAGGCCAATCAAGTCAAGGCCGAAAAGGATGCCGCACGGCACGAGGCACTTTATGCCGAGGATCCCGGCGCGATATCGGTGCGCCGACTCGAGGTCGCACAAGCGACAGGTGTCGAGGCGCGCAGCCGGGCAAAGGCCGCCGAGGCCGATCTGCGCAAGGCCCAGGAAGCGGCCGGCGACGCCGGCGACGCCAACGCCCAGTTGCGCAGCGCGCGCTCGGCGGTCGAAAAGGCCGAGCTCGACCTGGCGCGCACGAAGGTGGTCGCCCCGGCGCGCGGGACGGTCACTGACCTGCGTACCGATGTCGGCCATTTCGCCCAGGCGGGCGCGCCGGCGATGACGCTGATCGCCAACCACGACCTGTGGATCAGCGCCGACATGACCGAGAACAACCTCGGCAATATCGATCCCGGCGACGAGGTGGCGATCGTCCTCGACGTGCTCCCCGGCAAAGTGCTCAAGGGCCGCGTGCGCAGTGTCGGCGGCGGCGTCAGTTCCGGCCAGCAGCAGGCACCGCCGGGAACGCTGCCGACGATCCAGAACAGCCGCGACTGGCTGCGACAGGCGCAGCGCTTCCCGGTGGCGATCGAGTTCGACGCTGCCGAAGCGGAGCGGCTGGGTCGGGTCCGTCCCGGCGGCCAGGCCGAGGTGATGGTCTACACCGGCGACAACGTCGCCATGAACCTGCTCGGCGCGGCCTACATCCGGCTGATGACCCTGCTCTCCTACCTCTACTGAGCGGCCGATGATTGCCCCGGCGGACAAGGCGGTGCTGCGGCTGGCGGTCGGCCTCGGCCTCGCCGTGCTGGTCGCCTACGGCGCGGCGTTGCCGTTGCCCTACATCGTCTGCCTGATGGCCGTCCTCGTGCTGACCAAGCCCGGCCCGCCGCTGCCGCTGGCGAAGGGGGCGGCGATCGCCGCCGTGCTCGCCGCGCTGGTGTCGGTCGGCGTGCTGATGGTGCCGCTGCTCGAGAACTACGCGCTGGCCGGCGTCCTGCTGACCGGCGTCATCCTCTACGGCCTGTTCTTCGCCGGCATCCGCACCGGCAATCCGCTCACCACGGTGCTCGTCGTCGCCTTCACGCTGATCCCGGTCGCCGGGGTCGCCGAGCAGGCACTGGTGACCGCCATCGCCGTGACGCTGGCGGTCGGCGTCGCTCTCGGCAGCCTGGTCGGCGGCGTCTCGCACGCCTTCTTCCCCGATCCGCCGCACCCGGCCGCAAGGAAGGCGCCGCCCGCCGTCGACCGCGAGACGGTGAGCTGGATCGCGCTGCGCGGCATGCTGGTGGTGCTGCCGGCCTTCGTGCTGGCGCTGACCGACCCGTCGTCCTACCTGGCGACGATCATGAAGAGCGCCCAGCTCGGCCAGCAGGCGGGTTCGACCGACACGCGCAAGGCCGGCGTGGAATTGGTGGGGTCGACGCTGGCCGCGGCCGGCATCGCACTGGCCGTCTGGGTCGGCCTGTCGCTCTGGGCCAACCTGTGGATGCTGGTGCTGTGGATGACGGGCGCCGCGCTGTGGGTCGGCGCGCGCCTCTACCGCGTCGTGCCGACCGCGTTCCCGCCGGCTTTCTGGAACAACGCGCTGGTGACGACGATCATCCTCGTCGGGCCGGCGATCGAGGACAGCGCCAATGGTAGCGCCGTCCTGCAGGCGTCGGCGGTGCGTGTTGCACTCTTCGTCGGGGTCTCGCTGTACGCCTGGGTGATGGTCTGGGCACTCGAACGCTGGCGCGCCGCGCGCCGCCAGGCGCTGTTCTTCGACCGCGGCTGACAAAGGAGGAATGAATGATGCTGCCGAACCTGATCGTGGGCCTGCCGGCCATGCTGCTCTGCCTGATCCTGCAGGTGACCTTCACCTTCTGGGCCGTCCGCTACTACCTGCGCGCGTCGGGCACGATCACCGCGGCGGCCGGAACGCGCGTCCAGATACGTCCGCTGCTGCTCGTGATGCTGATCCTGACCGGCGGCAACCTTCTCCAGATCACGCTCTGGGGCGCCCTGTTCCTGGTGCTGGGCGAGTTCACCGAGTTCTACGAGGCGGTCTATCACTCGGCGGTGAATTTCGCGTCGCTGGGCTATGGCGACATCGTCATGAGCAAGTCGTGGAAGCTGCTCGGGCCGCTGGAGGCGGTCAATGGCGTCCTGATGATAGGCATGAGCGGCGCCGCGCTGATGGCGGTACTGCAGCAGTTGATCAGGAAGCTGCACGAACTGCGCACGCGGACGGATTAGGCGCCCGGCAATTCCGGAGACAGTATCCCAAATTTCCCGTTCCGACAGCAGATGGCCGCGAGGCGTCGAAGCGACCCCGAACACACCGGCGAGCAGCGCAGGGTAACTGGAGCTGGATGACACTTATCATCGCCCAGTAATTGAGAGCATCAGAAAGAAGCAGGAAAGCCGCTGATTGCCCCGATGGATGCCGGCTTATGCCGTACCTGCCGCTGAATATCAGCACCGAACACGGCTCGCGGCTTCCAACCGCCACTCGCCCGTCGTAAGATGCACGGCACATCGATGCAGACGCCATCACGCGGCGGAACCCCAGGTGCAGAACAAGAAGAACCTCTCGGAACGCGACATCTGCACGCAATTCATCAACCCTGCCCTGCGGCGTGCCGGCTGGGACTTCGCCACGCAGGTGCGCGAGGAGGTCAGCTTCACCAAGGGGCGCGTCATCGTCCGCGGCAAACTGCACACGCGGGGCGAGCACAAGCGCGCCGACTACGTCCTCTACTACGCCCCCAACCTGCCGATCGCCGTCATCGAGGCCAAGGACAACAGCCACGGCATCGGCGACGGCATGCAGCAGGGCCTGAACTACGCCGAGACGCTCGAAGTACCCTTCGCCATCAGCAGCAACGGCAACGGCTTTCTCGTCCATGACCGCACCGGCCAGCACACACCGATTGAAGAGGAGTTGGCGCTCGACGCCTTCCCGTCCCCCGACGACCTCTGGCAACGCTACTGTACTTGGAAAGGCATCGCCAGCTCCGAAAAGCGCGGAACCGTCGAAACCCCGTATTACGATGACGGCAGCGGCAAGTCGCCGCGCTACTACCAGATCAACGCCATCAACCGGACCATCGAGGCCATTGCCAAAGGGCAGCAGCGCATCCTGCTGGTCATGGCTACCGGCACCGGCAAGACCTATACCGCCTTCCAGATCATCTGGCGGCTGTGGAAGTCGAAGGCCAGAAAACGCATTCTTTTCCTCGTCGACCGCAACATCCTCGCCGACCAGGCCCGCACCAACGACTTCAAGCCCTTCGGGCAGGCGATGACCAAGATCGCCAACCGGCAGGCCAACGCGGCCTTCGAAATCTACCTGTCGCTCTATCAGGCGGTCACCGGCAACGAGGACGAAAAGAATATCTACAAGCAGTTCTCACCCGATTTCTTCGACCTGATCGTCATCGACGAATGCCATCGCGGCAGCGCCGCCGAAGACTCGGCCTGGCGCGAGATCCTCGACTACTTCGCCGGCGCCACCCACATCGGCCTCACCGCCACGCCCAAGGAAACGAAGGATGTCTCCAACATCCACTACTTCGGCGAGCCGGTCTATACCTACTCGCTGCGCCAGGGCATCGACGACGGCTTCCTCGCCCCCTACAAGGTCGTCCGCATCGACATTGACAAGGATCTGCAGGGCTGGCGGCCCAGCCAGGGGCAGACCGACAAGCTAGGCCAAGTGATCGAAGACCGCATCTACAACCAGAAGGACTTCGACCGCACGCTGGTTCTTGAAAAGCGCACCGAACTCGTCGCCGCCAAGATCACCGAATTCCTCAAGGCCACCGATCCCTTTGCCAAGACCATCGTCTTCTGCGAGGACATCGACCACGCCGAGCGCATGCGCCAGGCGCTGGTCAACCTCAACCCCGAGCGCATCGCCGAGAGCCGCAAGTACGTGATGCGCATCACCGGCGACGAACAGGAAGGCAAGGCCGAGCTCGACAACTTCATCGACCCGGAAAGCCGCTACCCGGTCATCGCCACCACCAGCAAGCTGATGACCACCGGCGTCGACGCCCAGACCTGCAAGCTCATCGTCCTCGACCAGCGCATCCAGTCGATGACCGAGTTCAAGCAGATCATCGGCCGCGGCACCCGCATCAACGAGGACTTCGACAAGTTCTGGTTCACCATCATGGACTTCAAGAAGGCGACGGAGCTGTTTGCCGACCCGGCCTTCGACGGTGATCCGGTGCAGATCTACGAGCCGGTCGGCGAAGAACCACCTGTCCCGCCGGAAGATGAGCAGGTACCGCCTGGCGGAGAAGCCGAGCCGCCGCTACCGCCCGACGACCCCGGCGCGCCGCGCATCAAGTACGTCGTCGGCGGCGAAGTCACCGTCCATGTCGTCGCCGAACGCGTCCAGTACTACGGCCCGGACGGCAAGCTGATCACCGAATCGCTCAAGGACTACACGCGCAAGGCCGTGCGCAAGGAATACGCCTCGGTCGACGACTTCCTGCGCCGCTGGACCGGCGCCGAGCGCAAGAAGGCAGTCATCGACGAACTCGAAACCCAGGGCGTGCTACTGGAAGCACTGGCCGAAGAAGTCGGCAAGAAGCAGGGCAAGGCATTCGACCCCTTCGACCTGATCTGCCACGTCGCCTTCGACCGCCCGCCGCTGTCGCGCAAGGAACGCGCCGAGCAGGTCCGCAAGCGCGACGTCTTCGCCAAATACGGCGACCAGGCCCGCGCCGTCCTCGACGCCCTGCTCGACAAGTACACCGACACCGGCATCGAAAGCATCGAGGACATCAAGATTTTGACCCTTGATCCGTTCTCACGCCTCGGCACGGCGCCGGAATTGATTCAGGCGTTTGGCGGCAAACCGGCCTATCTGGCCGCGATAAGGGAGCTCGAACAGCAGCTATACGGTTGAATATTGAACCGGCGTTTGGCTTTCCCCTCGGGTCTATTTGTAGTTCTCGCTACGAGCATTTGTAGTTACTTTTTTGTTTGCCGCATGTAAATATCCGCTATAACATAGCGTTGCGATATTTTTGTGTAACTCAACAACCCGAGCATTGTAGGAAATGTCACCGCGATTTGTAGATACGCCGCTGCGCTTGGTCATCCCCAGATTCGATTCGCCGCTGACCGACGTGGTGATCGAACTGGACCACGTGCGGCGTCTCCGGCTGACCGGCGACACGCCGCCCGCCGTATTCCTGCAACTGAAAGAAATCTTTCACACGCTCGAAAGCCTGGGGTCGGCGCGCATCGAGGGCAACCACACGACGCTGGCCGACTACATCGAAAGCAAAATCGACTCTCCTGCCCATCCCTCCGAACAAATCCGGGAGGTCAACAACATCGAACGAGCGATGGACTACATCGAAGACGCCATCCAGGCCGGCGCCCCGATCACCGAACAGTTCATCCGCGAACTCCATCACCTGACGGTCACCGAACTCGTGCGCGAGGGCGATCCGCATCCCGGGCAGTATCGCCCGGCCAACGTGCAGATCGGCGGCGCTGAGCACCTGCCGCCGGATGCACCATTGGTCCCGATGTACATGCAGGAACTCACGGGCTTCATCAACCACGACGACGCGCCAAAGTACGACCTGATCAAGATGGCGCTCGCTCATCACCGTTTTCTGTGGATTCACCCCTTCGGCAATGGCAACGGACGGACGGTGCGACTGCTGAGCTACGCCATGCTCATCAAATATGGCTTCAACGTTCAGGCCGGCGGCCGCGTACTCAACCCCACCGCCGTATTCTGCAATGACCGCAATGCCTACTACGCCAATCTGTCGCAAGCGGACACCGGCACGGATGAAGGCCTTGCGGCGTGGTGCCTCTACGTTCTCGGCGGCATCCGGGATGAACTGCGGAAAATCGATCGCATCACCCGTTACGACGACCTGCGCGACCACATCCTGCGCCCGGCGCTGGCGCACAGCCGGGAAAAAAAGTGGCTCACCGACGCCGAATCCACCGTGCTCGGCATGGCCGTCACCAAGGGCGAATTCAAGGCCGCCGACATCGACGCGGTACTGCCCGCACTCAGCACGCGACAGCGCACTTACCTCATCACCAGGTTGAACGATCAGCACATGATCCGCCCGGTTCGCGAAGGCGCGCGCTCCTACACGATCAACTTCACCAACAACTATCTGCTGCGCAGCGTGATTCACGCCCTGGAGAAGGAGGGCTTCATCCAGCCCTTCGTCAAGGCCGCGCCCTTCTGACAAAACCGGACAACCCCAATGTCGATCAGCACCCTCATCAAATCCATCCAGGACATCATGCGCAAGGATGTCGGCGTCGATGGCGACGCGCAGCGCATCGGCCAGCTCGTCTGGATGTTCTTCCTGAAGATCTACGACGACAAGGAAACCGAGTACGAGCTGCTCGCCGACGAGTACAAATCGCCCATCCCCGAGCCCCTGCGCTGGCGCAACTGGGCGGCCGACCCGGAAGGCATGACCGGCGACGAGCTGCTCGACTTCATCAACATCCGGCTCTTCCCTACCCTCAAGAACCTCCAGCCGGCGCACGACGACAAGCGCGGCTTCGTCATCCGCAGCGTCTTCGAGGATGCCTACAACTACATGAAGTCCGGCCACCTGATGCGCCAGGTGATCAACAAGATCGTCGCCGGCGTCGATTTCAACAAGGCGCAGGACCGCCACCTGTTCGGCGACCTCTACGAACAAATCCTGCGCGACCTGCAGAACGCCGGCAACGCCGGCGAGTACTACACGCCGCGCCCGGTCACCCAGTTCATGGTTGCTGCGGTCGACCCCCAATTAGGCGAGAAAATCCTCGACCCCGCCTGCGGCACCGGCGGCTTCCTCACCTGCGCCATCGAACACGTGCGCCAGCAGCAGGTTAAAACCGTCGAGGACGAACAACTCCTTCAGCGTTGCATCAACGGCGTTGAGAAGAAGCCGCTACCGCACCTGCTGTGCACGACCAACATGATCCTGCACGGGCTGGACGTGCCGACCAACGTCCGCCACGACAACACCCTCGCCCGCCCGCTGCGCGATTACGGCCCGCGTGACCGTGTCGATGTGATCGTCACCAACCCGCCTTTCGGCGGCATGGAAGAAGACGGCATCGAAACCAACTTCCCCGCCACCTTCCGCACCCGCGAAACCGCCGACCTCTTCCTCGTCCTGATCATGCACCTGCTCAAGGACGGCGGCCGCGCCGCGCTGGTGCTGCCCGACGGCACGCTGTTCGGCGAAGGCATCAAGACGCGCATCAAGGAACAATTGCTCGAAACCTGCAACCTGCACACCATCGTCCGCCTGCCCAACGGCGTCTTCAACCCCTACACCGGCATCAAGACCAACCTGCTTTTCTTCACCAAGGGCACGCCGACGCAGGACGTCTGGTTCTACGAGCACCCCTACCCGCCGGGTGTGAAGAGCTACAACAAGACCAGGCCGATGCGCATCGAGGAATTCGCAGCCGAAAAAGCGTGGTGGGGCGGGGTCGACCGCAGCAACCGGGTCGAAAACGAATTCGCGTGGAAAGTCAGCGCCGCCGACATCAAGGCGCGCAACTACAACCTCGATATCAAGAACCCGCACAGCCCGGAGGCGGTGGTGCACGATCCGCAAACGCTGCTTGCCGACTACGCGGCCTTGCAGGTGAAAATTGGCGAGACGCAGGCTAAACTCAGGGCTGTTTTGAGCGCAGCACTACAAGGAGAAGATTGAGGTTCAACATGAATCCACGCCCTACAGAGGTCATTGCCCACGCTGACCACAGTCTCACACTGACTTTCGCCAATGGCGAGATCCGGCGTTTCGATTTGGAACCCTATCTTCGCTACCCATGCTTCGAGCCGCTGAAGCAAACCGCATTTTTCTTGCTGGCGAGCTGCGATCATGGCACCGTCGCCTGGCCACAGAACATCGATTTCGACCCTGACACGCTCTACCTCGAATCGAAGCCGGTCGCGCAGGCCGAGGCGGCCTGATTCGCCATGGCCACGCTAACCGTTGATGTACCGGACGAATTGGCCGAGGCGTTCAATCGCCTGTTTGCCGGGACTGACAAGGACGCACTCGTCACCGCGTTGCTGGTCGACTTGCTCGACCGGGCCAGGCGGTTTCCCTCTGCCCGGCAGGCGATTGCAGACAATCCAGACTTGCCCATCGGTTTCGTGCTCGATTTGCTCGAAGCCCGGGCTGAAGGACGCCAATCCGCCGTGCCGTTTTTGCCACAAGGGCGTCGCCAATTCATGGGACAAGCGTGACCGTTCGCCTTCCAGACCACCTCGACCTGATCGCCACCGCGCCGGCCGGCATCCAGAAGCTGCGCGGGCTGATTCTCGAACTGGCGGTACGCGGCAGGCTGGTGCCGCAGGACCCGAACGACGAACCCGCGAGCGAATTGCTCAAGCGGATTGCGAAGGAGCGGGCGCGGCAGGAAACTGCAGGTTTAAGCAAACCATCCAAGGCAACGCCACTGAGCGAGGATACGGAACGGTCTTTCAAGGTTCCCGAGACATGGCAATGGGTGCGGTTCGAAGAAATTGCGCAGCACAACTCTGGAAAGACGCTCGACAAGGGTCGCAATTCTGGAGAACCACGCCCATACATCACGACCTCGAATCTTTACTGGGGTCGCTTTGAACTCGACAGCGTTCGCCAAATGCTCATCAATGACGATGAGCTTCAACGTTGCACAGCACGAATGAACGACCTGCTTATTTGCGAAGGCGGCGAAGCCGGGAGGGCCGCCGTGTGGCCGAACGACTATGAAATCTGCTTCCAAAACCACGTGCACCGCGCCCGTCTGTTTGGGGGCATCAATCCGTACTTCGCCTATCGCTTCTTCGAAAAGCTGAACGCTTCTGGCGAAATCGACCTTTACCGCAAAGGCGTCGGCATCTCCAATATGTCGGGCAAGGCACTGGCTTCCATACTTTTCCCGGTCCCGCCCCTCGCCGAACAACACCGCATCGTCGCCAAAGTCAATGAGCTGATGGCGCTCTGCGACCGGCTGGAAGCGGAGCAGACGGACGCCGGGGCGGCGCACGCCAGGCTCGTCGCAACCCTGCTCGGCACGCTCACCCAAAGCGCCGACGCCGCTGAACTCGCCGCCAACTGGCAGCGCCTCGCCGAACATTTCGACACCCTGTTCACCACCGAAGCCAGCCTCGACGCCCTCAAGCAAACCATCCTCCAGCTCGCCGTCATGGGCAAGCTGGTGCCGCAGGACCCTCACGAGAGGCCCGTCCTCGGGAAACTGGGCGATTTTGCGGAGTTCTTGAATGGATATGCATTCAAGAGCCAATGGTTCACCGATGCGGGAGTTCGCTTGCTCCGCAACACGAACGTTGCCCACGGAGAATGCGACTGGAAAGACTCCGCTTATATATCGGCTGACCGCCTCGATGAGTTCAAGACGTTCGCACTGGTCCCCGGCGATCTAGTCTTGTCGCTGGATCGTCCAATCATCAGTACCGGACTAAAGCTTGCAAGGATTTCGAGGCAGGACCTGCCTTGCCTGCTTCTGCAGCGCGTTGCGAAGGTATCGCCGCGTCCGGACGAAGTTGCGCCTGACTATCTGTTTCACTGGTTCAACGGTCCCGTGTTTACGAAGGCCATTGATCCAGGTCGAAGCAAAGGCGTTCCACACATTTCAACGAAGCATGCGGCTGACGTTCCATTCGTTCGGTATTCCATAGACGAACAGCACCGCATCGTCGCCAAGGTCGACGAACTGCTGGCCCTCGTCGACCGTCTCAAGGCCGGCCTCGCCGAGTCCCGCGCGCGGCAGGAGCACCTCGCCGCCACCCTGATCGAATCCGCCTTGCAGGCTGCCTGAAAACAGGTCCAAAATGGGGGTCGACCGCAGCAGCACGGAAAAAGGCGACCGGTACCGGCGCCGCATTTCCGGGCACGCGGCGGCGGCAATCTCTTCGGCTACAGGGAGGGTCAGGACCATGAACCCCAACATCGACGGCAGCGAGTTCGGCTCGATCACCATCGCCGGACGACGGATCGACAACGACGTGATGATCCGTCTCGACGGCGCGGTGAGCAAGCGCCAGAAGAAACTGTCCAAGGCGATCTACGGCACCTCGCACGTCATCTCGCTGGCGGAAGCCGAGGTCATTTTCGAGAAGGACGCCGAACGCCTGATCATCGGCGCCGGCCACAACGGGATGGTCGGTCTCTCGGACGAGGCGGCGGAGTATTTCGCGAAAAAGAAGGTCAAGGTCGAACTTGCCCGCACCCCGGAGGCGATCCAGCGCTGGAACAAGGCGAGGGGCAAGGTGATCGGGCTGTTTCATGTGACCTGCTGACCGCGCGGGCCAATCCGCCATGTTTGCAAACTCCGTACAGTCCGACATGCTGCGCGACATCGAGCGCGAGGTCGCGTATACCCGGCACGAAATCGGCAGGGACGCCTTCGCGCCGCGCGTCATGGCCGCCATGGCGGCGGTGCCGCGCGAGCAGTTCGTTCCCGAATCCGGCCGCCACCTGGCCTTCGCCAACGGCCCGCTGGCGATCGGTCACGGCCAGACCATTTCCCAGCCTTACATCGTGGCGCTGATGACCGATCTGCTGGCGCCGCGTCCGCAGGACAACATTCTCGAAATCGGCACCGGCTCGGGTTACCAGGCCGCCGTGCTGGCGCAACTGGCGCGCCAGGTCTACAGCGTCGAGATCATCGCGGCGCTGGCGACGGCGGCGGGCCAACGGCTGGCGCGACTCGGCTACGCCAACGTCAGCGTCAGGCAGGCGGACGGTTTCCATGGCTGGCCGGAGCATGCCCCCTACGACGGGATCGTCGTTACGGCCGCGGCGCCGCAGGTTCCGCCGCCGCTGGTCGAACAACTGAAGCCGGGAGCGCGCCTGGTCATACCCGTCGGCATGCCCGGCGGGGTGCAGGAACTGAAGGTCGTCGAGAAAGACGCGGATGGCTCGATCACGAGCCGCAACATCCTGCTGGTCGCCTTCGTGCCGCTGACGCGGGCGGCGACCGGCTCTGATCGCCAGGAGACATGAATGATTTGCCTGACCAGTCCGCTTTCCCAATGTCGATGACCCGCGCCGACTTCTTGCGTCTGTCGGCCGGCGCGCTCGCCGCCTGCACCCTCGGCGTTCGCGCCCGGCAGTCGCTGGCCGCAGCGGGGGCGGCGATGCAGACGCGGCTGATACCATCAAGCGGCCAGCCGCTGCCAGTCATCGGCCTCGGCACCTATCAGGGGTTCGACGTCGCCCCCGGTTCCGCCGCCTACGCGCAGCTCCCGGATGTCCTGCGCGCCTTGTTCGCAGCCGGCGGTTCGGTGATCGACAGTTCGCCGATGTACGGGCGCGCCGAAGCCACCACCGGCGAATTGCTCGCCGCCGCCGGCAGTCGTTCCAGGGCTTTCCTCGCCACCAAGGTGTGGACCCGCGGCCGCACCGAGGGGCTGCGCCAGATTGACGAATCGCTGCGCCTGCTGCGCGCCGATCCGGTCGACCTGATGCAGGTGCATAACCTCCTCGACTGGCGCGCGCATCTGCCGACGCTGCGCGAATTGAAGGCGGCCCGGCGCATCCGTTATATCGGCATCACCCATTACAACGCCGGCGCCTATGACGAGCTCGCGGCGGTGATGCGCGCCGAGCGCTTCGACTTCCTGCAGATCAACTATTCGCTCGACGAGCGCGAGGCCGAGCGGCAGATCCTGCCGCTGGCTGCGGAGCGCGGCATGGCTGTCCTGATCAATCGTCCCTTCGGCGGCGGCGGACTGCTGCGCCGGCTGCGTGACCGCCCCCTGCCAGGCTGGTCGGCGGAGGTCGGCGCCACCAGTTGGGCGCAACTGTTGCTGAAGTTCGTCCTCAGCCACCCGGCGGTGACCTGCGCCATCCCCGGCACCGGGCGACCCGAGCACATGGCCGACAATGCCCGGGGCGGCGTCGGCCCGATTCCCGACCCCGGCTTCTGGCGCAGTCACCCGCTCGCCCCGTGAGGCGCTGAAAGGAGAAGGCATGCCGCGTCATCCGTCCGTTCCGCGTCGGGAACTGCTCAAGACCGGTCTCGCGCTGGCAGCGGCAACCCTCGCCCCATCCACGCTCCTGGCGCAAACGGAACTGCTGACCCGGCCGGTGCCGTCAAGCGGAGTCCGCCTGCCGATCGTCGGCATCGGGACCAACCGCTTCCGGACCGGCGACCCGGCGTGGAACGCGCGCCTGCGCGAAACGCTGTCGACCTTTGCCCGCCTCGGCGGCAAGGTCGTCGATACCGCGCCCTCCTACGGCGATTCCGAACGCGCCATCGGCGCCATCCTCGGCGAGACCGGCCTGCGCAATCGGATATTCCTCTCGACCAAGCTCGACCGCGACACCATCGAGGACGGCCGGCAACGCCTCGAGGCTTCTTTCGCGACGCTCGGCACCACGCGCCTCGATCTCGTCCAGTTGCACAACCTGCGCGGTGCCGGCACGCTGTTGCCCCTGCTGCGCGAGCAGAAGGCCGCCGGCCGCATCGGCCACATCGGCATCACCAGTTCGAGCGCCAGCCAGTACGCCGAAATGGAAGCGATCATGCGCCGCGAGGCGCTGGATTTCATCCAGGTCGACTACGCGGTCGGCAATCGCGGCGCCGAACAGCGGCTGCTGCCTCTGGCCGCGGAGCGCGGCATGGCGGTTCTGGTCAACCTGCCGTTCGGTCGCGGCGCCCAGTTTCGCGCGGTCGGCGGCCGGCCGCTGCCCGGCTGGGCGGCCGAGATCGACTGCGACTCCTGGGCACAGGTGCTTCTCAAGTATGTGCTGGGAAATCCGGCGGTGACCTGCGCGATTCCCGGCAGTACGCAGGCCGCCCACGTCGAGGACAACCTCGGTGCCGCCCGCGGCAGGCTGCCGCCCACGTCGAGGACAACCTCGGTGCCGCCCGCGGCAGGCTGCCGGACGCGACGCTGCGGCAGACGATGGCGCGTTATTTCGACGCCATCGCGGACGACTGAGGCTTGCTCGCCAACCTTTTCCGGAAGGTAGTCCCGGTACGCCCGGGCGAGACCGCGCCGACGCTGCTCGCCACCGCCTATGGCTTCTGCATCCTGTTCGCCTTCTTTCTGCTGCGCCCGGTCCGCGACGAGATCGGCGCCGCCGACCGCGGCAATCTGCAACTGCTGTGGACCGCCGTATTCATCGTCATGTTGCTGGCCGTGCCGCTCTATTCGCTCGCCGTGGCACGACTGCGCCGGGGTGTCTTCATACCGCTGGTCAATCGCTTCTTCGCGCTCAACCTGGTCGCCTTCTACGCCGCGCTGGTTGTGTTGCCCGAATCGGCGCGCACCTGGATCGATCGCATCTTCTATGTCTGGCTCAGCGTCTTCGCACTGTTTGTCGTTGCCGTATTCTGGAGCCTCGTCGTGGACCTGTTCCGGGACGATCAGGGCAAGCGGCTCTTCGGCTTCATCACGGTCGGCTCATCGCTGGGCGGAATCGTCGGCTCGGCAAGCACCGCCGTTCTGGCGCCGCACCTTCCCGTGTTCCTGCTCCTGCTGGTCGCGGTGCTGCCGCTCGAAATCGCCGCCTGGCTCGCCCGCGCCATCGCCCGGCGCGCCGACGATGCCTCGGGAACGCTGAACCGCGAGCCGGCGGCGCCGATCGGTGGCGGCGCCTGGAGCGGCATGGTTCCGGTATTCCGCTCGCCGCAACTGCGCAATATCGCGCTGTGGATCGTGCTGATGACTTTCGCCTCGACAATCCTCTACTTTGTCCAGTCGCATCTGGTCGGCGAGGCGATCACCGATCGCGCGTTGCGCCGGGCCTTTCTGGCGCGCATCGATCTGGCGGTCAATGCCGTCACCATCATCACCCAGACCTTCCTGACCGCGCGCATCGTGCAGCGATTCGGCGTCGCCGTGACCCTTTCGGCATTGCCGGTGGTCGCGGCGCTCGGCTTCCTGGCGCTCGGCGCCGCCCCGGCAGCGCTGGCGCTGACCGTCCTGCTCGTCGTGCGCGTGCTTTACGACAGCAGCCGCCACGCGCTGGCCAAGCCGGCCCGCGAGGTGCTGTTCACCCACCTCGACCGCGAGCAGCGCTACAAGTCCAAGGCATTCATCGATGCCGCCGTGTACCGTGGCGGCGACCTGCTCAGTGGCTGGATCTACGCCGGTCTTGCCGCATTGGGAATGAGCGTCGGGGCCATCGCCCTGAGCGCCGCGCCGGTGGCGGTGTTGTGGGCGCTGCTGGGGCGCAGGCTGAGTTGGGGGGACAAGGGAACAAGCGGGCAAGGTCCGTCCGCTGGCGCCGCAGGAAAGCCGACCGCTTGAGCACGGCGCCGAGCAGCTATAATCCCTGCCCCGCAACGCCGCGCCCGCGCCATCGTGTCCTCGTCCAACCCCTTGCTTTCCCTCCCCGCCATGCCCAAGCCGGGCGCCCGCGTCGATCTGCCACTGCTGGCCGGTTCCGCCGATGCGCTGGCGCTGGCTGAACTGGCCGTTCGCAACAAGGGTCGCACGCTGGCCGTCGTCACTGCGAGCGCCGCCGACGCGCAGCGGCTGCTGGACGAGATTCCGTGGTTTGCGCCCGGCCTCAAGGTGCGTCTGCTGCCGGACTGGGAAACGCTGCCTTACGACCACTTTTCACCGCACCAGGATCTGGTTTCCGAGCGTCTGGCCACACTCTGGGCCGCGCTGCAGGGCGAGGTGGAAATCCTGCTCGTTCCGGCGTCGACCGCGGTCAATCGGCTGGCGCCGCCGGAATTCATGGCGGCCTATACCTTCGAGTTCAAGAAGGGCCAGAAGCTGGATGCCGACAAGTTCCGCGGCCAGGTGACGCTGGCCGGCTACGCGCACGTCACGCAGGTGGTGTCGCCCGGCGAATACTCGATCCGCGGCGGGTTGATCGATCTTTTTCCGATGGGTTCGCAACTGCCTTACCGGCTCGACCTGTTCGACGACGAGATCGAGAGCATCAAGACGTTCGACGTCGATACCCAGCGCACCGTCTTCCCGGTGCCGGAAGTGCGCCTGTTGCCGGCGCGCGAATTCCCGATGGACGACCATGGGCGCACGCATTTCCGCCAGTGTTTCCGCGAACGTTTCGAGGGCGACCCGGCCAGGTCGGGCATCTACAAGGACATTTCGACGGGTATCGCCAGCGCCGGCATCGAGTATTACCTGCCGTTGTTCTTCGACGAAACGGCGAGCATTTTCGACTACCTGCCAAAGGATGCCGTTTTCGTCACCCACGGCGACGCGCCGGCCGCCATCGCCGCTTTCTGGAACGACACCCGTTCGCGCCACAACCTGCTGCAAGGCGACAAGGCGCGGCCCCTGCTGCCACCGGAAGATCTGTTCCTGACCGACGAGGCTTTTTTCACGGAGGCCAAGGCCTACAGTCGATTGGCCATGGCGGTCAGAAATGGCGAGGCCGACGGAAATCTGCCCAATATCGCCGTCGACCGCAGGAGCGAAGATCCGCTCGGTGCGCTGAAGAACCATCTCGCCGGCTTCAAGGGCCGCGTGCTGCTGGTCGCCGAAACCGCCGGCCGCCGTGAAACGCTGGCCGCGATGTTTGCCGAGCATGACCTGAAGCCCGTAGCCAGCGCCGATCTCGCTGCTTTCCTTGCCGGCGATGCCCGACTGGCACTTGGCATCGGTCCGCTGCACAGCGGTTTCGCGCTGGATACGCTGGCCTTCATTACCGAAACCGAACTCTTCGCCGGCACGCCGCGCCGCACCCGGCGGGAAGCCCAGAAGAAGGCAACCTTCGACAACTGGCTGAAGGATCTGACCGAACTCAAGGTCGGCGATCCGGTCGTCCATGAGAGCCATGGCATCGGCCGTTACCGCGGCCTGGTGCGCATGGATCTCGGCCTCGGCGAGCAGGAATTCCTCGAATTGCATTACGCCAATGAGGCCAAGCTGTTCGTCCCGGTGGCCCAACTGCAGGTCATTTCGCGCTATTCCGGGGCCGATCCGGAAGCCGCCCCGTTGCACACGCTGGGTTCCGGCCAGTGGGAAAAGGCCAAGCGCAAGGCTGCCGAACAGGCGCGCGACACCGCCGCCGAACTGCTGACTCTTTACGCGGCTCGCGCCGCCCGCCAGGGCCATGCCTGCACATTCAAGGAAAGCGACTACGAGGCGTTCGCCGACGGCTTCGGCTTCGAGGAAACGGTCGATCAGGCGCAGACCATCGCCGCCGTCATCGACGACATGCGCTCCGGCAAGCCGATGGATCGGCTGGTCTGCGGCGACGTCGGCTTCGGCAAGACCGAAGTGGCGCTGCGCGCCGCCTTCTGCGCCGTCGCCGGCGGCAAGCAGGTCGCCGTGCTGTGCCCGACCACCCTGCTCTGCGAACAGCATTTCCAGACTTTCACCGATCGTTTCGCCGACTGGCCGGTGCGTATCGCCGAAATCTCCCGCTTCAAGACCGCCGGGGAATCGGCGCAAGCCTTGCAGGAATTGGCCGCGGGCAAGATCGACATCATCATCGGCACCCACAAGCTGATCGGCAAGGACGTCCGCTTCGAGCAACTGGGGCTGGTCGTCATCGACGAGGAGCACCGCTTCGGCGTGCGCCAGAAGGAAACGCTGAAAGCGATGCGCGCCGAGGTCGACGTGCTGACGCTGACCGCGACGCCGATCCCGCGCACGCTGGCGATGAGCATGGAAGGCCTGCGCGATTTCTCGGTGATCGCCTCCGCGCCGCAAAAACGGCTGGCGATCAAGACCTTCGTCAGCAATTTCTCCGACGGCATCATCCGCGAAGCGGTGCTGCGCGAACTCAAGCGCGGCGGTCAGGTGTATTTCCTGCACAACGAGGTCGACACCATCACCAACATGCGCGACAAGCTGGAGAAACTGGTGCCCGAGGCGCGCATCGTCATCGGCCACGGCCAGATGAACGAGCGCGAACTCGAGCGCGTCATGCGCGACTTCACTGCCCAGCGTGCCAACGTCCTGCTGTGCACGACCATCATCGAGACCGGCATCGACAACCCGCACGCCAATACCATCCTGATCAACCGCGCCGAGAAATTCGGCCTGGCGCAATTGCATCAACTGCGCGGACGGGTTGGTCGCTCGCATCACCAGGCCTACGCCTACCTGCTGGTGCAGGACGCGAAGGCGGTGACCAGGCAGGCAAGAATGCGCCTGGAAGCGATTCAGGGCATGGAGGAGCTCGGCTCGGGCTTTTTCCTCGCCATGCACGACCTGGAAATCCGCGGCGCCGGCGAAATTCTCGGCGACAGCCAGTCCGGCGAGATGCAGGAAGTCGGCTTCAATATGTACACCGACATGCTCAACCGCGCCGTTGCCGCGCTCAAACAGGGCAAGCACCTCGATGCGGTCGACCTCACCCAGCCGCTGGGAATCGGCACAGAGATCAACCTGCGTACCCCGGCCCTGCTGCCCGATGCCTACTGCCCCGACGTCCATGAACGCCTGACCCTCTACAAGCGCCTGGCCAACTGCGAAAGCGTCGATGAACTCGACGCTCTGCAGGAGGAACTGATCGACCGCTTCGGGCAACTGCCGCTGCAGGGCCAGTCGCTGCTGGCGACGCACCGTCTGCGCCTTCTGGTCCAGCCGCTGTGCGTCCAGAAGCTCGACGCCTCGGCCGATCAGATCACTCTGCAGTTCGGCCCGGAATTCGCGAAACTGGCGCCTATCGACCCGATCAGGATTATCAATTTGATCCAGAAGAACCGCAGCTATAAGCTCTCCGGACAGGATAAAATCTCGCTTTTGCGCCATTGCCCGACCCTGAATGACAAGGTCGCCGCCGTCAAAGACATGATTCGCCAACTGAGCCAGTAAGCCATGAGCACCCTCGACATCGAAAACGTCAACGTCACCGCCTTCGACACCATGCCGACGCCGGAGGAGATCCACAGCCGCCTGCCGCTCTCGCTGGCGGCCGCGCGTACCGTATTGCATGGCCGCGACACGCTGCGCGGCATTCTCGAGCGCAACGACCCACGCCTGTTCGTCGTTGTCGGCCCGTGCTCCATCCACGACCCGGTCGCCGGCCTCGATTACGCCCATCGCCTCAAGGCGTTGGCCGATGAAGTCGGCGACACGCTGCAACTGATCATGCGCGTCTACTTCGAAAAGCCGCGCACCACGGTCGGCTGGAAAGGCTACATCAACGATCCGTTCATGGACGACAGCTTCCGCGTCGATGTCGGCATGGAGAAAGCCCGGCAGTTCCTGCTCGATGTTGCCGAAATCGGCCTGCCCACCGGCACCGAGGCGCTCGACCCGATTTCGCCCCAGTATTATGGCGACCTGATCACATGGACCGCCATCGGTGCCCGCACCGCCGAATCGCAGACACACCGCGAAATGTCCTCCGGGCTGTCCACGCCGGTCGGCTTCAAGAACGGAACCAGCGGCGACCTCGCCGTCGCGATCAACGCCATCCTGTCAGCGTCCAAGCCGCATTCCTTCCTCGGCATCAACGGCCAGGGCCGCGTCGCTGTCGTCCGCACCCGCGGCAACCGCCACGGCCACATCGTGCTGCGCGGCGGCGATGGTCGGCCGAACTACGACACGGTCTCCATCGCGATGGTCGAGCAGGCGCTGACCAAGGCCCGGCTGCCCAGGAACATCGTCGTCGACTGCTCGCACGCCAACAGCTTCAAGAACCCCGAACTGCAGCCGCTGGTCATGGCCGACATCGTCAACCAGGTCCGCCTCGGCAACAAGTCGCTGATCGGCGTCATGATCGAATCCCACATCGAAGCCGGCAACCAGCCGATCCCCGCCGATCTCAGTCAGCTCAAGTACGGCTGCTCGGTCACCGACGCCTGCGTCGACTGGGGCACGACCGAAGAGATGATCCGCGACGCCGCCGCGCTGCTGCGCGACGTGCTGCCGGAACGGATCGGCTGATCCTGCCATTTGCCTTCCGGCAGACCTCAAGGCACAATGCTCGGGTCTGCCCCGCCGGAATTCATGACGTAGACGTGCCGAAAGCCACCGATCACCGCTCACCTAGTCCGACTAGCGGCAATGGCCCGCTGACGAGCGCCGGGAAGTGATCGACGGCATGACCTACAAGATTGCGCCGGCGCCAGCTATAAGTCATCAGTCCCTGGTGCGCGGCATCGACAGACAAATCGACGATGCGCTTGACGGCGCCTCCTGCCGGCTCCTGATCGCTCCGGACGACACCCTGCTGCCGGATAGATTGGCGGCGTCAGCCGAGAAGCAAGCTTGAAGATGACTTGTGAAGAGCGTGGTACGCCCCCTGCCATTTCTGATTCGATGCTGCAAGGCGCGGTCTTGCATGAGGCTCAAAGCAGAAGCAATGAAAAGAATTGCAGGCGAAAACACTACTGCCTGCAGTCCCCGCCGGCTATCGTCATTGGTGCCTGTGCCCACGGATTGGCCCTCATCCACGCGCTGTCAAACGCCGGTGTTCCCGTCATTTCTCTGGATACAAACCCCGCATTGCCAGGCACACGGACCCGTTTTTCCTGCGTGGAATTGATTCCTGACATCAATGGTCCAGCCCTTCTTGATGCACTTCTTGACTTGCATGCGCGAATCGAAGCTCCCGACAAACCGGTGCTTTTCCTGAACAATGATCGCATGGTACGGACTTTGGGGGTACATTGGCACCGCCTTGCAGACAAATTCCATTTGAGCTGGTCAGCATGTTCGAACACCCTTCTCCCCCTGCTGGAAAAAGACTCTCTGGAACTTCGCTGCCAGCAAGCAGGGCTCCTCTACCCGGAAACCTGTCTCATCCATAACGATATGGATGCCAGAACGGCCGTCACTACCATCGGTTTCCCGATGATCATCAAACCCGTGCGGCCACTCGGCGGCTTCAAGACTTTTTTGCCAACCAACGCCGACGAATTACTGCGCTGGACCGAAATCCATCAACCCGATCTGCCCTTCATGGCTCAGCGCTTCATTCCCGGCGATGATCGAGCAATTTATTTTTCAGCGTTATATCTCGATGCGGGAAAGGTACTTGCACGCTTTGACGGCCACAAACTCCGATCCCGACCCCTCGGACACACGACCATCGCTGAATCCTTTCGCAATGAGGAAGTCTATCGACAGACACTCAATTTTTTTGACGGTCTGAATCTTTCCGGCCCCGTGTCTCTTGAAGTCAAGAAAGCCCCTGACGACAGCTATTGGGTAATAGAACCGACTGTGGGCAGAACCGATTTCTGGGTCGGACTATGTATAGCCAATGGCATCAACCTGCCTTATGTCGAATATCGGCACCAGACCGGACAGAGCATTCCGGATCTTGCCCAGCAAGACCAGGCAATCTGGTTCAATGAAGAAAGCGACCCCTTCGGTCGCTTCTGGTTCGCCGGGCAAGCGGATCTCGCATTGAAGGGACGGCGAGCCTGTTATCTCTACCTCAAGCAGAAAGACGCGGAACCGGCCAAACTGGCACTGAAAAAAATCGGCATGCAACTTGGTCGTGCAGCAGCCAAGCGGCTGGGATTTCGTTAGGCTCTCAATGAATTGAAGAACTGGAGGGGGTCAGGGGCATTTGATTGACAGAGCTGCACGGGATAGCCGCTTTCTTCGCGCCCATCTCCCACCACGACACCACATAACCTGAACAAAGAACAATCCGCCATGTCCCTGATCCAACCCTTTCGGGGCCTGCGCCCAGCCCCTGGCCTTGCTGGCGATGTCGCCGCCCCGCCCTACGACGTGCTGTCGAGCGCCGAGGCGCGCGCGCGCGCCACCGGCAAGCCGTTGAACTTCCTGCATATTTCCAAGGCCGAGATTGATCTGCCGCCGGATACCGACCCCTACGCCCCCGCGGTCTACGCAAAATCGGCCGAGAATTTCCGCCGCCTGGTCGCCGACGGCATCCTGATCCGCGATGCGGCGCCTTGCTACTACGCCTACCGCCTGACCATGGGCAAGCACGTGCAGACCGGCATCGTCGCCGCCGCGTCGATTGCCGACTACGACAGCAACCGCATCCTCAAGCACGAATTCACCCGCCCCGACAAAGAGGACGACCGCGTGCGCCAGATCGAGGCGCTCTCCGCGCAGACCGGTCCGGTGCTGCTCGCCTGCCCCGATTCGCCGGAGGTGGACGACCTCATCGCGCGGGCCGCCGGCCGCGACCCTGTCGCCGACGTCACTGCCGACGGCGTGCGCCACACGGTCTGGGTGATCGACGACGCGGCGAGCATTGCCGGCCTGACATCCGGTTTCGATGCCATGCCCAATCTCTACATCGCCGACGGCCACCACCGCTCGGCAGCTGCTTCGCGGGTCGCCGCCAGGCGCCGCGGGCTAGCTGCCAGTGCCGATTATTTCCTGGCGGTCATCTTCCCGGCGCACCAGATGCGCATCCTGGATTACAACCGGGTCGTGCGCGACCTGAACGGCCTCTCGCCTGATGCCTTCCTCGCCCGTGTCAGCGAGCGCTATGCCGTTACCCCGGCGGCAGGCCACGTGCACCCGGAAACGCCGGGCGTCGTCGGCATGTACCTTGGCGGGCGCTGGTACCGGCTGGAAATCGACCCGTCCCTCGTCCCGGCTACCGACCCGGTGCGCCGGCTCGATGTCAGCCTGCTGTCCGACCAGTTGCTCGAACCCGTTCTCGGGATCGGCGACCTGCGCCGGGACAAGCGCATCGACTTCGTTGGCGGCATTCGCGGCCCGGCGGAACTCGAGCGCCACGTCAACAGCGGCGAGATGGCTGTGGCCTTCGCCCTGCACGCGACGCAGATGGGCGACCTGATGGCGGTCGCCGATTCCGGCCAGGTAATGCCGCCGAAATCGACCTGGTTCGAGCCGAAACTCGCCGATGGCCTGGTTTCGCACATCATCGACTGATGGACCTGGTCGTACACGGCGACGCCCAGCCAACCCTTCTGTTCAATCTGCTGGCAACGGATGGCCCGTAGGGAGCTGGCGCGGCTGAGGCTGCTCGTACTGCAGGAAGCGACACTCGACTGCGTGGCCTGATTTCCGCTCGCGATAGGTCTTGCGCACGTCGCTGATCACCGTCCACCGCTCAAGCGGAATGCTTTCCGGAAAGAGCGTATCACCGGCGAACGGCATCCCGATGCGGGTCAGGTAGAAGCGCTGGCAGTAGGGCCAGGCTGCCGCGTAGATCGACGCGCCGCCGATCACGAAAACGTCCTTTCCGGTGGCTGTTGCGGTCAACAGTCCTTTTTCGACCGAATCCACCTGGACGCAACCCGGAAGCAATGTCAGTCCGGGCTGGTTGCTGACCACGAACGAGTCGGGCGGTACAATATCCATCGACTCGTAGGTCAGGCGGCCGATGACGAGCGCCGCCCCGGCCACCGTTTCCTCGAAATAGGCGAGTTCCTCGGGGATGTCCCACGGCAGCCAGCCGTCCAGCCCGAGCATGCCGTTGCTCGCGACGGCACCGATCGCGGCGATCACGCCCGCTGCTTCTCCCACTGCTCGCGGGTCAGCGCCAGCGAGATCGCCGGCGTCCCCTGCCCGTTGTAGACATGCGGCTTGTGCATCGAGACGAAGGCCGTGGTCACGATCGCCATCGAAAAAATGGCATCCATGACCTCGAGAATGCTGGTTTCCAGGCAGATCGAATGCGGGTTGCCTTCAAGCTTGCGGATCGCCAGGAAGATCACCTCGTAGTCGATCACCTGCCGGATGTCATGCGGATCGGCGACGACATCGATCGGCGCCCAGGCGTCGGCATGCACGATGACGGCCTGCGGCCCATGTTTTTCGAGCGGATTGCAGCCGGTCCGCAAGTCGATGGTGGCATCGACCGATGCGCACCAGTGGTTGTCCAGCACTGAGTTTCCCTCCTGAACGCCGGCACGAGCCGCAGCGAGATCGGGGAAATGCTCAGCGACTGCGGGCACGGCTGACCAATGCCAGCCTACGGGGCCGGCGACGCCAGCCAAGTATAAACCCGGCGGCGGTCAACTCTTCATCTTGTGCATGATGTTCAGGAGCCTGTTGGGCAGGCCCTTGTAGGGTGGCACGAACAGATCAAGCGTACGCAACGGGCTCTGCTTGAAGACGGGGCGCAATTTGGAGAAGGTGATGAAGCCCTCGTAGCCGTGATAGTGACCCATCCCGCTGTTGCCGATACCACCGAAGGGAAGATTGTGGATACCGGCCTGGATCACCGATTCGTTGAGGCCGACGCCACCGGAAATGGTGTTGTTCATGTAGAAGGTCTGCAGGGCGGTATCGTTGCTGTACACATAGAAAGCCAGCGGCCGCGGACGGTCACCGACGTACTCGACGACTTCCTCCTTCGTCTTGTAGGTCATGATCGGCAGCAGCGGACCGAAAATCTCGCGCTGCATGATATCCATGCTTTCATCGACATTGATCGCGATGCGCGGCGGCATGATCCGGCGCGCGCCGTCGGCTACCGGTCCGCTGTAGAGATTGACCAGCTGGGCACCCTTGGCGACGGCATCGGCAGCGGTCTCCTGGAGGCGGTCGTAAGAGCGTTGGTCGATGACCGCCGTGTAATCGCCGTTGTTGATGTCGGGGAAGCGCTTGTTGACGATCGCTTTCGCTTCGCTGATGAATTCCTCAACCTTGTTCTCGGGCAGGAACAGATAGTCGACGTTGGTGCAGATCTGGCCAGCATTGAGCATCTTCGCCCAGATGATGCGTTCCGCGGCGGTGCGGACCGGGTAATCGGGCGCGACGACACACGGGGATTTGCCGCCGAGTTCGAGCGTGACCGGCGTGAGGTTCTTCGCCGCATTGGCCATCACCGCCTTGCCGGTGGCGGGCGAACCGGTGAAAAAGATGTGATCGAAAGGCATGGCGGTGAATTGGGCACCACGACCCCCGCCATCCTCGAAGAAGGCGAGCTTGTCTTCCGGGAAATATTTCGATGAAACCCGCTTGAGCAACAGGGCCAGACTGTTCGAGTTCTCGGACATCTTGATCATCGCCCGGTTGCCAGCGGCAAAGACGCCGATCAGCGGCTGGAAAGTCATCGCTATCGGGAAGTTCCAGGGCACGACGATGCCGACTACGCCAACCGGTTGCGGAAAGGTCCAGGCCTTTGCCAGGGGATATTGCGTCGGATCGAGACGGCGCCGATGCGGCTTCAGCCACTTCTTCAGATGCTTGATGGTATCGAGCGCCGCTTCCTGCGCCATGTAGGTCTCGGCGAACTTGGTTTCGAACCTGCAGCGACAGCCGTAATCCTGATCAATGGCGGCGACGATCTCTTCATGGTTCTCGACCAGCATCCGGTGCAGGCTGCGCAGGTCGGCGCGGCGCTCCTCGAGGCCGGGGTTCATGTTGCGCTTGTACGCAGCCTGCTGTTTCTGCAGGACGCTCAGGAATTCGGCCGGGATAACCAGCGGATCGGTCGCGGGATTCTGGGTCATTTTGTCTTCTCCTCGGTGGCGGGCGGCGCGCCCGCCAGTTCGTCTTTCAAGTCATGGGCGCGCTTGATCAGAAAGGCGCGAATCTTTTCAATGTCATCCGTCTCCAGGCGGTCGCCGACGATGGCAGCGGCGCGGCACACGGATGTCATTCGGTCTCCTTCGGGACGACGGCAATGCCTAGCTGGGTTGAATTGCTCCATATAATGAAGATACTAGCGAAATATACTTGTCAATTGCAGACAATTTGTTGTCGCCGGAACAAACTTGCGGCCAGAAAACAGGATGAGACATCAGCTTCGCGCGCAATCGATCGTCGGCTTCGCTTCCCTCGTAAATGAGTTGGGCGGCAATCCGCTACGTCTTCTGCAGGCTGCGGGGCTCGACCCCGCTCAGCTTGAGCGGCCCGATATCTACATATCCCATCGTGCTTTCATCCAGCTGCTCGAAAATGCCGCAGACGAATTGATCTGCCCCGATTTCGGCCTGCGCTTGCTCGACCGCCAGGATCTGAGCGTCCTGGGACCGATCGCAGTGGCGGCGCGGCACGCTGCAGATCTGCGCGAAGCCCTCGACTGCTTTGCCCGCTACATCCACGTGCAGGGAAGCGCATTGCGCCTGTATCTCCTGCCCCAGGCCGATCCGGGACAAGTCATGATCGCGGTGGACCTCAGGCTGCGCCGCCAGATCGCCCGCCGCCAGCAGATGGAGCTTGCCATCGGCCTGGCTTACAAGGCGATCGATTTGTTGACAGCAGGAAAATGCGACCCACTGGCAATCTGTCTGCCCCATACCCGCATCGCGCCGCTGCGCAGCTACCGGCAACGCCTGCGGGGTGCCCTTCTTTTCGAACAGCCTCTGGCAGGGATTCGAATTTCGCGCCACGATCTTGATCGGCCGTTAAGCGATCGCAATGCCGAACTTGCCGGCGCCGCGTTAAGCTACCTGCAAAGTCAGTACGGCTGCGGCGAGGAACGACTGGCCGTGCGCATTCGTGCGCTGATCCGCCCCTTGCTGGCCGTCGGACATTGCAGCAATAAAAATATTGCATCCGCCCTGGCGATGCATCCGCGCACCCTGCACCGCCGCCTCGCCTGCGAAGGGGTTCGTTTCGAGGACATCAAAGACGAGGTGCGCAAGGAGATGGCAAGTTCCCTGATCGCTCAGGCAAGCCTTTCGCTGACCCAGATTTCAAGCGCCCTCGGCTACACCGAGCAATCGGCGCTTTCACGCAGTTGCGTGCGCTGGTTTGGTCGCGCACCGCGCCGTTTGCGCCAAATGAAGGATACCGAGCGTTCGTTCACGGGCCGTCTGGCTGAGCCGACACAACCCGAGAGGCAATGAAGGCTTCCGCCGGCGGGCTTTGAGTACGTAAGGCAGGCCGTACGGTACCCCATTCACAGGCGAAACCACGGCTCTGCCTGAGCTCCCGCGGCAGATGGGGCCACACGTCGTCGAGCATTCCCGCGCCCACCTCGCTGTCGACCCAAACCTTCAACATTGAGTAGGAGCCCCTCGGTGTCGCGCACCAGCGCGCAGCACATCCATGCTGCTGCATTCGACGATCAGTGCATCCAGCGCACCGCCTCTCCGACACCCAGGAATTCAGCCAGTCGCCGTCGCCGTTTGCGGTGCAACTGCGGGCCGACAAATTCGCAGGCCGCTATTCGCTCGCAGCTGACTGCGGGTGCGCCGTGCGGAAGCGCCTGGTCACGCCGGGAAGAGTGCTGGCGGCAATCGTCGTCCCGGCGCCGATCGACACTTGCCCAGCGTGCCCGCTCTCAAGAAAGTGGATTTCGCGATCGAGATCGCTGGCTTCGGAAAATATTCTTCGACTGAAGGCAGATTGTGTCAGATACGCAAGCTCGGCAGCACGACTGAAGTTCAGTTCCTCGGCAAGGGCAGCACGTGCAGAAGATGGCAAGTGTCCATGACGCGGATAATGCATGACTGACAGGAAAGTAATACATTGGACGAACTTAATTCGCCTGGAAATACTGCACTTGTATTTCTGTTCGTTGAGCATTTCCGGAGGTGACACAAAATGAAAGAGAAGATGAACGGCGCCCAGTCGCTCGCCAAGACCCTGGTCAATTGTGGCGTTGATGTGTGTTTTGCCAACCCGGGCACGTCAGAGATGCATTTCGTCGCGGCGCTGGACTCGATTCCCGGAATTCGCCCGGTTCTCTGCCTGTTCGAAGGTGTGGTGACCGGGGCGGCGGACGGCTACGGACGTGTCGCCGGGAAGCCCGCCGCTACGCTGCTCCACCTCGGCCCCGGCCTGGCCAATGGCCTGGCCAATCTGCACAATGCGCGCCGTGCCGCCACGCCGATCGTCAATGTGGTCGGCGATCATGCCACCTATCACCTGCAATACGATGCCCTGCTGACTTCCGACATCGTTGGCTTCGCCCGCCCGGTGTCATCCTGGATCCATGAGTCGACGAGCGCCATAACCGTCGCGGGCGATGCCGCCCGTGCTGTCCAGGCCGCACGCGCCGCCCCCGGTGGAATTGCCACGCTTATCCTGCCGGCGGATACCGCGTGGAACGCCGCCGACCATGCTGCCCAGGCGCTGCCCGACATCGGGCCGTCGGCGGTCGGCACGGAAGCCATCGAGAACGTGGCGAGACTGCTGAGCAACGGCAGGAAGTCAGCCCTGCTGCTGCGCGGCCCGGCGCTTCATGGCGCCGGCCTTGAAGCCGCCGGCCGCGTACAGGCCAGGACCGGCGCCCGCCTCCTCTGCGACACCTTCGCCCCGCATTCCGAGCTCGGCGCCGGCCGCGTGCCGGTCGAGCGCATTCCCTATTTTGCCGAGCAGATCCTTGCCTTCCTGCAGGGCATCGAACAGATCGTTCTGGTGGGTTCGAAGCCGCCGGTATCCTTCTTCGCCTATCCGGGCAAGCCGAGCTGGTGTGCTCCCGAGAATTGCGCGTTCAGCTATCTGGCGCAACCCCATGAAGACGGCGTCAAGGCGCTGCAGGATCTGGCAGATGCGCTGGGGGCCCCGGCCCAGTCGGCCATGCGCATTCCGCTCAAACTGCCCGGACTTCCGAGCGGCGCGCTCAACGCCTTGAACGTGGCGCAAGTCATCGCCCAACTGACACCGGACCATGCCATCTTCGCCGAGGAGGCACTGACTTCGAGTTTTCCCTTGTTGATGAACCTCGCCCAGGCGCGGCCGCATACTCATTTGCCGCTGACCGGCGGCTCGATCGGCGAGGGCTTGCCGCTGGCCGTCGGCGCGGCGCTGGCAGCGCCCGGGCGCAAGGTGATCTGCCCACACGGCGATGGCGGCGCAGCCTACACTATGCAGGCTTTGTGGACCATGGCGCGCGAGCAACTCGACGTGACCACGGTGATCTACGCCAACCGCTCCTACGCGATTCTCAATATCGAGTTGCAGCGGGTAGGCATCGGCAGCGCCGGCGCCAAAGCCTTGTCGATGCTCGATCTGCACAATCCGGAAATGAACTGGACGCAGATCGCCACCGGTTTGGGGGTCGAGGCCAGTCGCGCGACGACTGCGGAGGAGTTCGCGGCGCAGTACGAATCAGCCATGAAGAACAAGGGGCCGCGCCTGATCGAAGCGATGATTTGAGGGAGACCACCATGAACCTGACCGATTCCTTGCGCCAAATCGTCGGCGAAACCGCCGTCCTCGACGCGGCTGACGTCGCCACGCGCTCCGCCGGCTACCTGCGCCCGGACAACCTCAAGGCCGCCGCACTGGTGCGCCCGGCAAACACCGAAGAAGTTTCGCAGGTGATGCGCTGGTGTTTCGAGAACAACGTCGGCGTCGTGACTCACGGCGGCCTGAGCGGCCTGGTACATGGCGGCGATGCCAAACCGGATGAAATCATCCTGTCGCTCGAGCGCATGCGCGCCATCGAGGACATCGACCCGGTCCAGCGCACGGCAACCGTGCAGGCCGGCGTAGTGCTTCAGACGCTGCAGGAAGCCGTCGAACGGCACGACCTGGCCTTCCCCCTCGACCTCGGCGCACGCGGTTCGGCCACACTGGGCGGCAATGCGGCGACCAACGCCGGCGGCAACCGGGTGATCCGCTACGGTATGACGCGTGAGATGGTACTCGGCATCGAGGTAGTCATGGCCGACGGCACCATCGTTTCGTCGCTCAATCATCTGATCAAGAACAACGCCGGCTACGACCTCAAGCACCTGTTCATCGGCTCCGAGGGAACACTGGGCATCGTCACCCGCCTGGTCCTCCGCCTGCGGGAAAGGCCGACGACTACCAACATGGCCTTTGTCGGACTCGACAGTTTTGCTGCCGTCGCCAGGTTCCTCAAGCATATGGATCGTACGCTGGGCGGCACGCTGTCGGCATTCGAGGTCATGTGGCAGTCCTTCTACCGCCTGGTCACGACGGCACCGGCGAAGGGGCAGCCGCCGATTGCCCAGGATTATCCGTACTACGTTCTGGTCGAGAGTCAGGGCGCAGATCGCGAACTGGACACCCAGCGGTTCAACAGCGCGATGGAATCGGCATTCGAATCCGGCCTCATCGTCGACGCGGCCATCTCGCAATCGGATGCCGACTGCCATGACTTCTGGTCGCTGCGCGACGACGTCGAGCAGGTCATGCACGGCGGGTTGCCGGTAGTGTTCGACATCTCGTTGCCGATCAGCGAGATGGAGAACTTCGCCGACAATCTGCGCGCGGCGCTGCCCGGCGCGATCGGCGAACACAGACTGTGGATTTTCGGGCACCTCGGCGACGGCAACCTTCATATCATCGTCCAGGTCAAGCCGCAGGAATACATGGCGTCACGGCCGAAGATCGAGGCGCTGGTCTATTCGCCGCTTGCCGCCTTCCGTGGCTCGGTATCGGCCGAGCACGGCATCGGTCTCGAGAAGAAGGCCTACCTGAAGGTCAGCCGCAGCGAAGCCGAGATCGCGCTGATGCGCACGCTGAAGACGGCGCTCGACCCGAAAGGCATTCTCAATCCCGGCAAGATACTCTGATAGAGTCGCGATGGGCCACACCCTGAACATCCTGCCGGCGACCACGCTGGACTACCGCCGCCTCGCCGAAAAGCGCCTGCCCCGCTTCCTGTTCGATTACATCGATGGCGGCGCCAACGACGAGATCACGCTGGCCAACAACGTCGGCGACTTCCAGAAGATCCGCATCAGACAGCGGGTATTGAAAGACGTCTCGAACATCGACACCTCGACGATGCTCGCCGGTGAGCCGGCGGCCATGCCGGTCGTTCTGGCTCCGGTCGGCATGGCCGGCCTCTACGCCCGGCGCGGCGAGGTGCAGACGGTGCGCGCGGCCAACGCGAAAAACGTGCCGTTTACCGTGTCGACCGTGGGCATCTGCCCGCTCGACGAGGTGCGGGCGGCGGCGAGCAAGCCCTTCTGGTTCCAGCTCTACATGATCCGCGATCGGGTCACCGTCCGGAATCTGCTCGAGCGGGCGATGGGCGTCGGCTGCACGACGCTGGTCTTTACCGTCGACCTGCCGGTGGCAGGCATGCGCCACCGCGACACCCGCAACGGCATGCTCGACAACTCGCTCCGCGGCAAGCTCGGCAAGGCCTGGCAGCTCGGCACCCGGCCGGGCTGGATCTACGACGTCGGGGTACGCGGCAAGCCGCACAGCTTCGGCAATCTCGCCGACCTGGTTCCCGACCCGACCGACCTCAAGGCCTACCGCACCTGGATTGACGCCCAGTTCGACACGTCGGTGACATGGAAGGATATCGAGTGGCTGCGTGGCATCTGGAAAGGCAAGCTGATCCTCAAGGGCATCCAGGAAGCGGACGACGCCATCGCCGCCACGGAAGTCGGCGCCGATGGCCTGGTAGTCTCGAACCATGGCGCGCGCCAACTCGACAGCGTGCATTCCTCGATCGCCAAACTGCCGGGGGTCGTCGCGGCAGTCGGTGAGCGCATGGAAGTGTACGTCGATGGCGGTGTGCGTAGCGGGCTGGACGTCTTCAAGGCCATCGCCCTCGGCGCCAGGGGCGTGATGATCGGCCGTCCCTGGGCCTGGGCGCTGGCTGCCGGGGGCGAGGCAGCCATCGCCGACCTGCTCGCCACCTTCAGGAAGGAGCTCGAGGTCGCCATGGCGCTTTCAGGTGTCACGACGATCGGCCAGATTGGCCCCGAAGTGATCGACGCGACGTAACAAGGACAGGAAATTCAAGGCCGATTTCGCAGTGTCTCTAGCGTTTCAATCGTGGTCAATCTTGAAATTTGCGCCAAATGAACTGAAAAGTCCGCCTCTTCATGCCCATTTTAATTGCCTGGCGACTTGGGTGGCGGAATTCACGCTCGGTCACCGCTGGCGCGCTCCGTAGGACCGGCTACGCGGTCATTTCCGTGCAGATCGACACGCTTGCCGGTTTGATTCTCGGCCTGTCGCTGGCTTCGACCGGCATCCTGACGGGCATCCCGATCACGACGGTACCAACGCGGTTGATGCCGGCCGTCGCCGTGGGTATCGCCATCATCACATCGCTGGGTAACCCGGGCGGATTCGTCGCGCCCGTCCTGATCGGCAAGATCAGCATCTCATTGAGCAGCATGGTCGGCGGCTTCTGGATCATCGGCGGACTGCCGCTGTTTCAGGCGACGCAGGTAGTATTGAGCTTGAGGGCTCAAAGATGATGCTCGAAATCCGCGCCTGTGTGCGACCATTCCGACATCTCCGGATAGCCTGACCGATCACCCCAGGAAGCTTGAATGTCCACACCCTGCAACGCCCTGCCGTCCTACGTCAGACTCGTCAGCCACACCGGTTCGCGCATCCGGCTGTGGTGGATGGACAAGCTGCTGCGCCTGGCGGTCAAGCCCGCCTTCAAGTACGACGCCGAAATCCAGTTCCTGCGCGACCGCCAGGCCGGGCTGGATCTCAAGCTGACCAGGATCGACCCGGAAATGAAGGCGCAGGCCATCGAATGCAACGGCACCCCGGCCGAATGGATCACTCTTCCACAATCGCGGAACGAGAAGGTCATCTTCTACATTCACGGCGGCGCCTGGATGTTCAAGTTTCCGCGCCTGCACCATGCCATGGTAGCCAGTTGGTGCCGCCGGTTCACGGCGCGCGCGCTGATGGTCGACTACCGTCTGGTGCCCGAATTCCGCTTCCCGGCCGGCGTCGAGGATGTCTGGGCAGCCTGGCAATGGCTGATGGCCCAAGGCATTCCCGCGCGGGACGTCATCATTGCCGGCGACTCTGCAGGCGGCAACCTCACCCTGGTCCTGCTGCACCGGATCAAGGCGGCCAGCCAGCCGATGCCGGCGTGCGCCGTCATGCTCTCGCCCTTCGTCGACTTCACCTTGAGCAGCCCGAGCATGGTGACCAACGAAAGGAGCGATCCGATGTTCACCGCCTCGGCGATGGTCGGCCTGCGTCATCACTACATCACGCCAGAAGACATGCTGTCGTCCGATGCGTCACCGCTGTTCGCCGATTTCACGGGGCTGCCGCCGCTGTTCTTTCAGTCCAGCGAAAGCGAGATGCTGCGCGACGACTCGCTGCGCGCCGCGGAACGCGCGCACGCCGCCGGCGTCAGCGTCGAGGTTGAATTGTGGGCAAACGTGCCCCACGTGTTTCAGGGATTGCAGACGCTGTCGCACGGGAAAGCGGCGCTTGAAAGCATTGCGGAGTTCGTCAAGCAGCACACCGACTGGGATCACACCGCACCACGAATGCCGCAGCAATAGCCAGACCGCGCCGATGAATGTCAGCGCGAGCGTTCCGACAAGATCAACGGATCAGTTCTTGCGCACGACGATGCTGCCGATCGAATAGCCGGCGCCGAAACTGCAGATGACACCGACGTCACCAGACTTGAGATCCTGGCTGTGGCGGTGGAAGGCGATGATCGAACCGGCCGAGGCGGTGTTGGCGAACTCGTCGAGGATCACCGGCGCCTCGTCGGCGCTGGCTTCATGGCCGAGCAAGCGCCTGCCGATGAGCTGATTCATCGCCAGGTTCGCCTGATGCAGCCAGAAGCGGCGCACGCCGGCGGCGGTCAGGCCAAGTGTTGCAAGCTGGCTGCCGATATGCTCGGCGGCCATCGGACAGACCTCCTTGAATACCTTGCGCCCTTCCTGGCGGAACAACTGGTCGCGATCGTCAGGGTTGCGATCCTCGCAGCGCCAGAGGAAACCGGCGTTGTTACGGATGTTGTTCGAGTAGCTGGTTGCCAGCTTGCTGCCGAGGACTTCCCAGGTGACGGCGGCCTGCGCCGTGTCGGCCCGCTCGACCACCAGCGCGGTGCACACGTCGCCGAATATGAAGTGGCAATCACGATCCTTCCAGGCGAGATGGGCAGAGCAGATTTCCGGGCTGACCACCAGCGCAGCGCGGGCCGAGCCGGTCCTGACCGCATTGATCGCCTGTTCGAGCGCGAAGGTGGCCGAGGAACAGGCCACATTCATGTCGAAGGCGTAGCCGCCAGCGCCAAGCGCGCCCTGGATCTCGACCGCCATTGCCGGGTATGGGCGCTGCAGGTTGGACGCGGCACAGAGCACCATGTCGATATCGGCGGCATCACGACTAGCTGCGGCAAGCGCCTCCGTGGCTGCGGCCACCGCCATTTCCGCCGACAACGAAAGTTCGTCATCCGGGCGCGGAGCGATGCGTGGTCGCATGCGCGTCGGGTCGAGGATGCCCGCCTTGTCGACGACGTAACGCTGCTTGATGCCCGAGGCCTTCTCGATGAACTCGACGCTCGATTCGGGCACCGCATCGACTTCGCCGACTGCGATGGCAAGCGCGTTTTCCTCGTTGAAACGCCGGGAATAGGCGTTGAAGGCGACGACCAGCTCGTCGTTGCTGATGACTTGGGGAGCGACCCAGAGGCCGGTACCGCTGATGACTACGCTGTGCATGGGACAGAACCAATAAAATTGTTTAGCCGTAACGATAGCACAGGCCTCCTCTCCCCTGCGAATCGGCTGCTGCCAGCCTCGCCGTCGCTGCGGCGCAACTTCGTTGCCACCGGTTGCGGTCGACGGCCCCGGCGACCCCTTTTCGTACCGCCGACCGAGTGGCGGAGTAGGGAAAAGTGCCTCTCGTCCGTCTGCCCAAGCAGCCAGAAGCAATCGCTGGCGGCTTGTCCGCAGCATCGCTGAAAGAGGCTGACGAATTGTGTGGGCACGGCAATTCATTGCCTGCGATCGGCTGCAGATGGAGTTACCATTCGCGTTGAGGAGTCGGCAAGCGACTGCAGTGATCATTAAAGGGATCGCGTCTTTTCTTGCCAACCTATTCAGCCCGTTGCCGGCAAGGGGTCTTCCAGGTCCGACGCCCTGCCGTTCAGCTTGTGGCGGCTTCTTTCGTTCGGCCAGACTGTTGATTGCTCTGGCTCTTGTCTCAGCTCTTGATGGGTGAGATCTCTTGCCATGGAACACCCAACCGGACGACTGACTGAGTGGGTACGCACCGCGATAACGCCGGAAGGCGATGCGCTGGCCCCGTATCTGGATCGCATCATGCTCTTGATGGGGAGCGCGATGCTGGTATTGCTGTTCCCATTCACGATCAACCACTTTGTGCAGGGGCGCTGGCCGACTGGGCTCATCCTGCTCAGTCTCGACACTTTGATTGCGCTCAATGTCTATGCTGTGTGGCGCGAGCGACCCATGCCGATCCGGCCGGTGCTGTTGCTGGTTCCCCAGATTGCCAGCGTGACCATGGCGCTGGTTGTTCAAGGGGTGCCAGGCCTGCTCTGGATCTACCCGGCCATCGTCTATTCCTATTTCATTACGAGCCGCCGCATCGCCATTTTTTGCAGTCTCGCGATGCTCATCTACTTCCCCGTCCTGGCGTTTCAATACATCGACCCATTGCTGGCCCCGAGGCTATTCGCGAGCCTGTTGCTGACGATTATCCTGATCAACATCGCTTTGAGCGTGATTGCCGATCTGCACAAGATTCTTGCCAACCAGGCGCTGACCGATCCGCTGACCGGCGCCTACAATCGCCGGTACATGAACGAGCACCTGGAAGCACTGGTAAGCCGAGCCCAGCGGCACCCGCTGGTCGCCAGTTTTCTGATGATCGATGCCGATCATTTCAAGCCGATCAATGATGAACTCGGGCATGATCAGGGTGACCGCGTCCTTCAGCAGATAGTGCAAATCATCGGCAAGGGCCTGCGTCAGGGTGACAAGCTGTTTCGCTGTGGCGGCGAGGAGTTCGTCCTTGTTCTCGAAGACACCAACGCGGCAGGGGCGATAGTGGTGGCCGAAGACATCCGGCACAACATCGAGGCGGCGGCAATTCTGCCGAGCCGTCCGGTGACGGTCAGCATTGGTGTCAGCCAGTTCCGGAGCGGGCAAACAGCCGACGAGTGGATCAAGACCGGCGATCTCGCGATGTATCAGGCGAAGGCGGGTGGCCGCAACCGTATAGAAGTAGCGTTCACGACGCCAGTCGCCATGCCGCCGGGGAGAGTCGAAACAGCCTTGTCGCATTGACCGGGGACGCCGGACGCCCTGTATTGGAATGGCTCTTTCTGGAATCACTTGAACCGTTGGACTCCAGGATTTTCAGCCGACTGCACTTTTTGATAGGAGATTTCCTGAAATGCTTAGCGCGACGCTCAGATTATTTGTTCTTCGTCACGGAAAATCCGATTGGAGCACCGGCGATCCGGATTTCGACCGTCCCCTGGCTGACCGCGGTCGGGCGAGCGCCCAACGCGTTGGCATCTGGATGAGCGAGGAGGGGCTGCTCCCGGACCGCGTCATCAGTTCCCCGGCCCGCCGGGCGCGGGACACGGCCGAGCTGGCGTGTCGAATGCTCGAACTCAAAGAAAGCAGAATTCACTTTGACGAAAGAATTTACGGGGGTTCCATCGGAGAACTGCTTGCCAGTCTCGCGGAACATGCCTCGGAGGCGCAGCAGGTTCTATTGGTCGGACACAACTCGGGTTTGGAAGAGCTAGTCGAATTTCTGGCGCAGGAGCCGCTTGCCGAATCGGAAGACGGAAAAGTACTGCCGACTGCTGCGCTCGCCGTGCTTCGCCCATTGACCGACTGGCAATCTCTTGGGCGCGGAAGCGCCAAGCTGATTTCGCTTACCCGGCCCGGTGCGATGCGCCGATGACTGCGTCAGAGCTGTTCACCTGTTTCGTCACGCACGGCCAGCGGGGATTGGAAAGGGTCCGGAAGCAGTTTTTTTGACCCACAAGCAACCGGGCGCACCAGACACCCTGTGCGGCTCTCGCTCCCTCAGGAGTCATGAAGACATCCGAGTTCCCCAGGATCGTGCCACTGCGGGTTTCAAACGCGGATCTCACGCAAGCCCAGCGCATTCAGTCGCCGCATCACAGCTTGTGCGATATCGTTCAGCGGCAGGATCTCGTCGACCCCCCCAGCTGCGATCGCCTCCTTCGGCATGCCGAACACGACACAACTGGCCTCGTTCTGTGCGTAGTTATAGGCGCCGGCCTCCTTCATTGCCAGCATTCCCAAGGCGCCATCCTTGCCCATGCCAGTGAGGATCACGCCAAGGACGTTGCGCCCGGCGTGCTCTGCGGCGGACCGAAACAGCACATCCACCGAGGGACGATGCCGGTTGACGGGTGGTCCATCGCTGAGCTGCGTCACATAGTTGGCCCCGCTGCGCTTGAGCAGCAAGTGCCAGTTGCCCGGTGCAACGTAGGCGTGGCCGGGTAGAATCCGCTCACCATGCTCCGCCTCCTTCACGCTGATACGGGCGAGGTTGTTCAAGCGCATGGCAAATGACTTGGTGAAGGCCTCTGGCATGTGCTGGGTGATGAGTATGCCGGGGCAGTCAGGCGGTAACTGGATGATAAACTCCTTGATCGCCTCGGTGCCGCCGGTAGAGGCGCCAACGATAATCAGCTTCTCGGTCGAGACGATGCGGTTGGCCAAGGCCGGCAGCGCCTTTGCACCACCGACCGTAGAGACCGGTGCCCGCTGGCGCGGCCGGGATGCCGCTGCGGCGCGGATCTTGTCCGCAATTTCATCGGCATATTCCTGAATGCCGTGAACGATGTCAATCTTCGGCTTTGACACATAATCGATCGCACCAAGCTCGAGCGCGCGCAGCGTCGCCTCCGAACCTTTGTCGGTCAGCGTCGACACCATGATCACCGGCATCGGCCGTAACCGCATCAACCGTTCAAGGAAATCGAGACCGTCCATTCTCGGCATTTCCACATCCAAGGTCAGAACGTCGGGGTTCAGGTCGCGAATCATCTCGCGCGCCACCAGAGGATCGGGCGCCGCACCGAGCACCTGCATGTCCGGCTGGCTGTTGATAATCTCGGT
>Ga0268298_10000492_pt1 | contig 51127 bp, 43 predicted proteins | sample WWTPWeurt_MetaG_FD_194462 | JGI IMG/M metagenome (GOLD analysis project Ga0268298, IMG submission 194462) | Activated sludge microbial communities from WWTP in Nijmegen, Gelderland, Netherland - WWTP Weurt | ecosystem: Engineered > WWTP > Aerobic digester > Activated sludge | place... | reverse complement strand
AGCGTGCAACGCACCCGCTGCCCGGGAACGACCGTGCCGATATCCGCAGCACCGAGAGAGAACGTTACCATGAACTCATCGGAAATGAGCGTACCGAGATCGATCGTATCGGTATCGTTTTTGCTTGGAGTGGCGCCCACGACCACGTTCTCCATACCCTCGACCGTTCCCGCAAAGGGAGCGACAATACGTCGCTCGTCACGCGTATCACGCGAAGATTCGTATGCCACGCGAGCCTTCTCAACGGCAAGCGATGCCGACTCAACCGCGAGCGACCTCGAGTCTTTTGTGTCGGCACGCGACTCCTGTGCAAGTGCCGTACGCTTGTTCGCAAGCGCCACCACATCGCTGGCACGCTGCTCATTGACCGTGGCGACGGCATTGCGGTACGTTTCCGCGGTGACCACGTAGTGCGGTGCGTACGTATTCGGTACGGCGACCACCCACGTGTCCCGCGATGCGACACCGCTTGCCGGGAACGTGATGGTGAGACCGTGCGTACCAAGCTTTGTTTCCGTACCGAGGTACACCGGGTAGGTACCCGACTCAAGCCCCGAAAGCAGGTAGGAGTATCCCGACTTCTCACCGGACGCGTAGATCGTGATCCGGTATGCACCCTCTGTGATTGTGTCGTACAAACCTCCGATGACCGGCGCTGTTCGCTCCACCTGTGCGGTGTACCGCTCCGTTGCCGGTTCCGCGGTAAGATCCGCGTTCAGGTACTCCCGCAGCGCGTCACGGAGGTCGGTATCGTACTCGGCAATGTTCCGTTCGAGCACGGCGATGTCGTTCGCGAGGGTGTTGGTCGTCGTGTTTGAGTCTACAACTTCTTCGCGCGCCGTTCTGTACGCAAGTTCCGCTTGCCGAACGCCGAGTTCCGATGAGACGGCATCGACCATCGCATCGTTCTCGTCGAACGAAAAGAGTGCTTGTCCCGCCACAACACGCTCACCATTCGCCACCACGACCGACTCGATGCGGTGTTCGACCTTGTAGATGTTGAGGTCGAGTATGCGACTTGCCTTGATGGTGCCGGTCGTCTGTATGCCGGTCGTGACCTCACCACGCGACACCACCTGGGCAACCAGTGCCGATGTGGTGACGGTGTTCGTTGCACTCGCGCCACGGTAGTACCACCACCCGCCTATACCGATGAGCGCCGCACAAAAAACGAACGCGTACAACCTTTTTTTTTTGGCACCAGTGTATCCCATTATTATTGTATTACGTGCGATGTAACGTGTTTCTTTCAGGCCCCCCTTCTTGTGGAGGGACAACGTACAGGGGGCGTGCGTGATCCCACAGCTCCGGGCGCCCTCGTTCTTTGAGCCAGTACCACCATTCCGCACCCCAGAGGTACTGGGTACCGAAACGGGTACGGCGTGCGTACGCCACGACCTCCGTGAACCGTTCCGCGTTCATGCGTTCGAGCTGGAGCGTAAGGTCAGTCGTGGCGATCGGGGTACTGAGCCACGGCTCCCCCGAGAGCTCGATGAGGAGCGCGTCCTTGCGTCCGAACAGAAGCTGCATGAGCGCACGCTTCACCACGTACATCTCGGGCGGCAAGAAGGTGCGGAACGCACCGGTCGCTTCGTTCCAAAGGTACACGTACACGCTCGTGCCGAACCGGTCCCCCCGCCGGTACGCGCCGTACCAGAGGCCGAGGTTGCCGCTGTCGGTCACAAGCACGGGGTGGATCGGGTCAAGCTTGCGTACGAACGCAAGTTCCTCGTCGAGGGCCTTGGCGTCGAGCGCACCGCACTGCTCGCGCGCGTAGACCGTCAAGAACGGCTCGTTCTCTACTTGCCACGAAAGGAGCGCGGGGCTCTCTCGGTAGCGCTCCACGACGGCCGTGAGGTAGCTCTGGAGGGCCGCTTGACGCTCCGCCTCGGGATAGTGCGCCACCCACCCCGGTACGTGGCACTCCGGCCAGCGTGGCAACCGTCTACCGATCGCAAGGATGACGCTCGCCCCCCGCTCTTCAGCAAGGCGCACCTGGGTGTCGAGCTCCGAGAACTGCCACACCCCCTCCTCCGGTTCGACCATCGGCCAGTACGCCGCGAGACGCAGGTGACGTACCCCAAGGTCGTCGAGGATCGCCCGGTACGCCTCCTCCCAGTCGAGCCCGAGCTCGCGGGCATACGGGACACTGAACGACATGCCGTAGGTGATGTGCTCGGGCAGTGGCGTGGTGAAGAGCGCGTACGCAATAAACCCGCCCGCAAGGGCGCACACGAATGCGAACAGGTACAGGGTGCGCGTGAGGAAGCGTCGCAGGTGCATGCCGTTACGTTAGAGGAAGAGCGCGAAGAAACCGAGGGCGATGAGCGGTATCGAGACGAGTTTGTGGAGCACGTCGCGGAGCGTCACGTTCTCCCCAAAATCCTTCGCAATGAGGGGCCCCACGGTGATGCTGATCACGAGCAGGAAGAGGTACTGAAGGCCGCCGAGCGCCTGCACGAGCGCGACGTCGCCATGTTCGATCGCCTTGAGGAGCACGAAGCTCGCGATACCCGCAAGGAGCTTGTTGCCGAAGACCATGAGCCCGGCCCTGGTGTTCGTTTGGCGCGTGCGGGTGATAATCTTCTCGTAGTACTCGGGAATGAGGAGCATCGAGAGCGCTACGAGTACGAGCGCCGCACGTGACCAGAAGAACGCGGAGTCGAAGTTGGTCGCGTTGAAGAGACCCTTGATGGCGATGTAGTGCACGCCGAACATGAGCCCCGCATGCACGACCGAGAGCATCGAGCGCCAGGTGAAGCGAAAACGCGAGACGAGCACGGTGCCCGTAACGAGAAGCGCGAAGCCGACGAAGAAGTTCGAGGAAAGCGAAGTGTCAAGAAAGAGGTACGAGAGCATGAGGGTGAACACGGCTGTGAAGCCACCGACGACCGGCACCACATCGGACGCGTCGACCTGCCGCAGGGCGGTAAAAAATGACAGGAGCGCGGTGAAGAACGAGTACCCCGCCGCGATCGAGAGCGCGGCAACGAAGAGCGAGGGGGCACGCACATTCGCGAGCGAGGGTATCTCAAGCCCCCGGAGAGGCAACCCGTCAAAGAGGAAGATCACGATCGAGCCGGCGGAGAGTACACTGACCCAGAACGCGTACGCGAGCGGACGCAACACGACCGCAGGCGAGCTCACGATGTACTTATCAAAGAGCGCCACGAGCGCGTTCAGAAACTGACCGACAATAACAAGCACAATCCAGGGCGTCATGCCCTACAGTGTACCCGAGACAAGACCTATACGCAGTACCATGCATCCACAGGACATAGTGGTGCGCCGGGCACCTCCAACACACGGTCACACTGCAGAAAACAAGGTGTGTCACCCGAACGCATCTCGTGGTGTATAACGATGCGCTGCCGCAACACACAAACCCGTTTCATGGGAGAAACCTTTCTCTATAACACGACGATACCCGAGATCCTAAACATAGGTTACCTACCACTACAGCTACCGCTCTCTCGCCATTCGGGAAATCGTTCTTGCTCGCGACGCCGCACCTCGCCCTCATCGAGACCGAAGTAGTGGCCGAACTCGTGCCAGATGGTCTCACGCACGACACGCGCCACCTCCACCGGATCGCCGTTCGCCTCGTCGAGTATCGGGAGGCGGTAGAGGGTGACGGTGTCCGGCATGGTCGCTCCCACCCCGTACCCTTCCCCCCGTTCGGGAAGCGGCACGCCCTGGTAGAGCCCGAGCAGCGTTTCGTCGGCGGCGAGCCCCTCCTGGCGACGTACCCTTCTACTCGGCTCGTCCTCGAGGAGGATCGCGACGTTTGCGATCCTATCGCGAAACCGCTCGGGCAGCGCGGCCACCCCATCCGCGATGCACTGCTCCCAGTTGATACGCGTGTGCTTCATGACAATCCCATGCATCCTACCACGAACGGCGCCGGTGGGTATCCCCACGAGCGCCGTTCGGCTTGTGCCTGTAAGCCGGATTCTGTAACACGTACGCGATTCGTACGTTTGGCAGCATTTCTCTTGCCCTGCGGTCACCCGCAGGATCCTTTGCGGCACTCCGAGCCACCCGAGGGTTCTCGGCACGGCCTTGCACGCAGGTAAAGTTTTAGCCGTTTCACCCCCCACGTTACCGTGAGAGCTCATCCGTCCGAGGGCGGATGCCGTTCCCTTTCGGGTCGGGCGTCTCTGTTCGCACCTCTGCCGAACCGCTTGTCGCGATACGACGACGGGCGTTACCCGCTACCCTGCTCCTCCGCCCCCATAGGGGGAAAGAGGGCGTGTCCGGACTTTCCTCACACCGTCCATACAGGCGGAAGCGCGACTGCCCAGCACAAGCAAGGAACAGCGTAGCACGGATACGCGCACTACGCACTACGGCAGCATCCCCTCCGGAACACCCTCGAACGAGGCTTGGGTACCAATGCTGATACGGTGGGCGGCGGTGTACCCTGCGGGCACCTCAAGCACGTAGCGTGCCGGCGCGGACGGTGCGAACGTGGCCGGGTAGGACTCGGGAGGGGTGTCCGCTTTGATATCCACGACACGAAGCGCTTCGTCGAGCCACACCACGTCGATCGAGAAGCGCATGTCGCGCATCCAGAACGCATACCGGTCCGGCGTGGGGAATACGAAGAACATGCCTTCCTGGGGCCCAAGCGACTCTCTGCCACCTAAGCCTCGCTCTACCTCGGCCGGTGTACGTGCCAGGTCGACCGTCACCCTGCCCGTCCCGATCGAAAGAACCGGGTTCTGGGGGGTAGTACTGGGGGGTAGTGTAGCCATTGTTCGCGTAGCGGTTGAAGAAGTGGCGGCGTATTCCCCTGTTGGAACGATTGTGGTGGGAGGTGGGGCGAGCGTGTCACGGGAGGCGGTCGCGGGGACCGTGCTCAACGGTGCCATGCCACGCCCAGGTGTAGGTTCGTGCGCAAAGAACGGTACCACAACAAGGGCGAGTGCCATAAAACCCAGGACAACCACGGCAACAGCGATGAGGTACCACTTCATGGGAATGCCCCTACACTACCGCGCCAGCGCGGCGCTGTACAGCTCGACGGGAGCGTAGCTGTCGGTGAAGATCGGGTACCGTGCCAAACCTGACGGATCATACGCCACGAGGTGTGCGGCAAACGGCGCGAGCATGTCGTCGGCGCGGAGCACCTCGTCGATATCCCCCACGAGCGCAGAGTCTGCGCTCGCAAGCAGCATGAAATTCTGCACCGTGGAGGAGGCGACCGAATCCGTTACGGCGAACACCGCGACCTCGCCGAACACGCTCCGCAGCGTACGTACCACCGCCCACAGGTACGAGCGATCCTCGTGGACGGACCGCGCGATGTAGTTGCCCACGTACACCCCTCCGGGCGCAAGGCGCGCCCTCAAAAGCTCGTAGTACTCGCGGGTGGATACGTGCCAGGGCACCGCGTAGAGCGTTGCGTACATGTCACTGAAAATGAAGTCGTACGTATCGGTGGCCGTACGCAGGAACCGACGACCGTCCGCAACACGGAACGCTATCTCGGGCGTCTCGGAAAGCGAAAAGTACGTGTGTGCGACCGAGAGGAGTTTCGGTTCGATGTCAACCAGGTCGATCGGGACTTCCGGCACGTCGCGGTGCAGCATCTCCGCCACGGTTCCCGAGCCCGCGCCAAGTACGAGCATGCGGGAGGGCGCGTGCGTAGCGATGCGATACAGTCGGTAGTAGGTCGTGTACGGAAAGAGGAGATCCCGCTCGGGCAGCGTAACGCCCGAGGATAACGTGCGGTCGAGGAGGAGCACCCGACCCGGGAGCAACGTACCAAGTGCGTCGGTATCCACCACGGCGATCCGTTCGTACGTGCCATCCTCCACGTACCGTACCGTTCCGAGCGGGAGCGAGAAACGCTGCAGGCTCTCCGCTATACCGTAGGCACCGTACGTGAGCACTCCGAGCGACGCAAGCACCAACAGCACGAGCGACACGGAGACTCCCGAGCGCCACACCCCGAGGAGGCCGAGGAGTGTCACCGCGCACCCGATGCCAAGCATCGAGGGCACGACCCCGACGTGCGGTATGAGGACGAAACCGGAGAGCAGACTGCCCAGGATCGAACCACACGTCGAGGCGAAGAACACATCACCGCTCACCCTCCCCACTCCTCGTTCCGGAGCTTCGAGCGAAGAGAGCTTTACCGCGTACGGCGAAAGCGCCCCAAAGAGGTAGCTTGGTCCGGCAAAGAGCAAGCTTGCGGCGACGAGCGGCCCGAACGCAATGCCGATCACGCTCGTGAGGGGCAGCACGACCGCCGCAAGAACCTCAACCAGAAGCGTCGCCATACCCGCTCCCCCCACAAAGAGGAAAAACGTGCGTTCGGAAGGGGCACGGTCCGCAAGACGCCCGCCGTGCCAGTAGCCCAGAGAGAGCGCCGCCAGCACGACGCTCACGACGCTCGAGAAGGAGTATACGGTGTTGCCGAAAAACGGCGCGAGCAGGCGCACTGCGAGGACCTCGACCGCAAGGACCGCGGCACCGGTCAAGAACACGGTGCCGGTCAAGCGATACCGTTCCACACAGCCCATGATCCCTCGCCCCACACCACACCAACACATACCGCTTACGGCTTCGTCTTCCACTCCGCCTCCTGACGCACAAGAAGTGCGGTGTCTGTGGAATCTTTAAGGAGCGCCTCGACGACCCGCTCCATGCGCATGGACTGACTCCCCTTCACCACGACCACATCTCCCGCACGCACGAGCTCGCGTACCCGTACACCCGCCTCGGAGGCATCGCGGGCAAACTCCACATGGAGGTCAGACACGCCGGAGGCACGGGCAGCGTCAATCGCCGTCTGCATGCGCACCCCCACGGCAATGAACACATCCGCCGTGAGAGCGACACACTCTCCGACACGGCGATGCGCGTCGACCGAGTACGCACCGAGCTCGAGCATGTCTCCCAGCACGGCGATGCGTCGACCGGTGGTCGTGAGATCGGCAAGTGTTTTGAGCGCCGCCTCAACGGCGGCGGGTGACGCGTTGTAGGTATCGTCGAGGATGAGCGAATCGTTTATCCCGGCGAGGATCCGCATGCGCCCCGGCGGTGGCGTGTGTGCGGAGAGCGCGCGCGCCGCCTCCTCGAACGAAACGCCCTGCACGTACGCCACGGCGAGCGCAGCGAGCACGGGGTACGTGTGGTGCTTCCCGAGCGCACCCCGCACCACGACGGAAGCGCGCGAGGTACCGCAGGTCGCCGTCACGGAAACCCCGATTGGCACGTCCTGTTCGTATACCACCCGATAGTCGCTGCCCCGCACCGTGGCACCTTCCGCGTAGCCGTATGAGAGGATCCGCTGGGTTGCCGTGACCACTTCATCACGCATGTTCGGATCATCCGCATTCACGAGGAGCGTGCCGTGGGAACGCAGTGCACGCCTGAGCTCGCGCTTCTCCTCGATCACCGCTTCCGGTGAAGCGAAGTACTCCACATGAACCGGGACCTCGGGGAAACGCGTGAACACCACCACGTGGGGCTCGAGCCACCTGAGCGCACGAATGTCGCCCGGTCGATCGACCCCCACCTCGAGCACAAGACACGCCGGGTACTCCTCGCGACGCACGAGCGCGTGCATACCTTCGAGCATGTTCTCCAACCACCCGAGGGCATGCGTCCAGGCATTCTGAAGCCCGAGGATCGTGAGCGGCACCCCGAGCTCGCTGTTGAAACTTTTTTGGCTCTTGCGCACATGGAGACGTACTGCGAGCGCGGTACACACGGCATCCTTCACGCTCGTTTTACCCACGCTGCCCGTGATGGCAACCACAAGCGGCAGATGTCGCTTCAGCACGAGCCGCGCCTCGAGCGAAAGGACGCGAACGACGAGGTACTTAAGGATGCTGCGCATGGGTTTTGTGGTGTACCAAAAAAGGTACCAAGCCTCTCTCGTGCTCAACGATCGGGGGGTACCTCGTAGTAATTCAGCAGGAAATCAACAAGGTCCATGAACGGGGCGGTGAGCGTTTCACTGGCGTACTGCGCCCCCTGTGGCTCAACGTGGTAGAGAAACACAATGAACTTCGGATCATGTGCGGGAAAGTACCCAAAGAACGAGTGCAGGTACCGATCATCGTAGTACCCGCGTTCCCCCTGCTTGGCGATCTGTGCGGTGCCCGTTTTTGCCGCAATGCTGTAGTGTTCCTTCTTCACCGCACCGCCCCGTAACGCTGTATCGACCACCTTGACAAGCATGTTGGTAATATGTTCCGAAGTCTCATCTGAAAATACCCGCACGGCATCGTTCGGTACGGCCGAACGTTCGCCGCCGGACTCCCGCACGATACTGCGCACGAGGTGCGGTGTCACGAGGTAGCCACCGTTCCCAAGTGCGGAGAGTGCCCGCACGGTAGCGATCGGTGTAAGGGCGATACCCTGCCCAAATGCGGCCGTTGCATATTCGACCTCGCGAGGGCTTGTAAGGTTATCGATGAGCCCGCGCGCCTCCGAAGGTAGGTCGATACCGGTCTCCTCACCGAGCCCGAGCGTACGCATGCGTTCTCCGAACCGTTCCCGTCCGACCTGACGAGCCACGTACGCCATCCCTACGTTCAAAGACTGGTTCAATACCTCTTGCATGGACACGACACCGCGCGCCCGACCATCGTAGTTTCTGATGGTGTACCCGTCAATCGTTACCTGCCCCGTGTCGTCGTACGTGGTCGATGGCTTTACCGCTCCCGTGTCAAGACCGATCGCCATAGCCAGCGGCTTTACGATCGACCCCATTTCGCGCACATCCTCAACGAGCACGTTACGGAACACCCGCGGCTCATCGGTGGTCGCGAACGTGTTCGGATCGTAGTCGGGAAGCGACGCCATGGCGTAGATATCACCCGTCTTCGGGTTCATGATGATACCCGCGGTCTGTTTGGCACGCCATTTCTCTTCAGTCGCCCGAAGTACACGTTCAAGCTCCCCCTGCACCGCCGGTTCAATCGTCGTGACGATATCACCGGTTTGCGGCGCCCGGGTCGCGTCCTCATCAAGGGCATGACTCACGTTTGCAAAAACTTCGGCAAAGAAATTGACATACAGGGCATCGCTCGTACGGGCGAGCACGGGCTCCCAGTACCGCTCCAGACCGTAGCGCCCCGCAAGGATGGTGCCATCGGTGTCATACCCGATGAACCCGAGCGCGTGGGAAGCAAGCGTACCTCCCGGGTAGTAACGCCACTGATCGCGAAAAAGCTGTACGCCGGGAAGGGCCAAAGCTCGTACGGCGTGTGCGGCCGTTGTGTCAACGTGCGTGGCAATCTCTTCGTACGGGTCGCTTTTTTTTGCGACACGCACAAAAAAAGTCTCTTTGTCAAGAGACGGCAACGATGCGTGCAGCGCCTCATACGTTGCCACCGGGTCGACCACGAGAGTTGGGTTGAGTGCGACCAGATAACCCACCTTGGTGGTCGCGGCAGCAACCTTTTCACCACTCTTTGTTGTAAAAAAAATGGTGCCCCGATCGAACAGATCATGCGTTGAGCGCACGTACTGTCGATTCGCTTCACGACGGTATGCATTCGCGTGCACCACCTGCAGCAGGTACAGTCGCACAACGAGCACGAGCGCAACGGCGATTACAGATGCCAGTATGACACGAACACGCAAGACATACCGAGTGCGCATGGTACTCTCCCCGCACTAGGGACGACGAGTTAATCGTTCACCGGCGTTCACACGCACGTATGCCTTCGGGGCAAGCTCCACAAGACCGTACGCGAGCGCATGCGCTTCCGAAAGGGCGGCGGAACGTTCCAGGTACGTGTTCTCAAGAGCGCCGATACGCGCTTCCGTCTCTTGTATCGAAACGGTGAGTTCCTGTCGCAGGGTTACGTTGATGACGGAGCGCACGATGCAGTAGCCGTACGCTGTGACGAAAGCACACATGAGCACGAGTTCGAACCAAAAAAGGGTACGCTCAAAATGTAGATGGTGTAGTTTTGCAAGAACGATGTGCATAGGGGGCTGAGAATACACGCCGTACTATAAGCGACGAACCGGGTCGAGGGGTCGTCGCAACCGAGTAAGGGAAGGCTACGAAGAGACACAGAAACCGCGAAGCTTTGCGCTGCGTGCACGACGGTTGGCCGTGCGTTCGCTCTCGCTTGGTACGATGGGGCGCGGCGTCAGCACCGTTCCCCGTCCGGCACGCTTCCATGCGGCGAACGCATGCTTCACAAGTCTATCCTCAAGGCTGTGGAAGGTAATGACCGCCATTCGCCCGCCGGGGGTAAGGAGGTCGATACCTACGTCAAGGGTTTCCGTGAGCGCGCCGAGCTCATCGTTGACGGCGATGCGTAACGCCTGAAAAGTGCGCGTTGCCGGGTGGGTAGGCCCGCGCCTGGGCACCACGCGTGCGACAATCTCTGCAAGCTGCCCTGTCGTGACGATTCTGTGCTGCGCGCGCACCTCGACAAGGGCTCGGGCGATACGTCGTGCCGCACGCTCACCGCCGAAACCGTAGAGGATGTCCGCGATGGATTCTTCGCTCCAGGTGTTGACCACCTCTTCGGCGGTCAATTGGTCGGATTCGAGCGGGTACGCGAGTGTCATCATGAGCGGCTCATCGTGGGCAAAGCTAAACCCTCGTCCCTCCCCTTCCGCTGCGGAAAGCTGATCCGACGAAAGTCCGAGGTCGAGAAGGATCCGGTCCACGCGCGCACACCCAACTCCGGCAAGGTGCGCGGCAAGGTGGCGCATGTTGCCGTGTATGAGGGTAAGGCGCGGGTCGGGCCCGAGGCGCATGCGTACACGCTCAAGAGCGCGTGCGTCCGCGTCTATACCGATGTAGCGGCCGTGTACACCGAGGCGAGGCAAGATCGCTTCGGCATGGCCGCCACCACCGACGGTACCGTCCACCACTACGGCTTCGAGTTCCGGCTTCAGTGTCTCTATGGCTTCCTGTAAAAGAACCGGTGTGTGTGCCGTAGGGGCCGCTCCGCTCTGTGCTCCCATACGAACGACTAGAACACACCCACGTCACCAAGCTTCTCCGCAACGGTTCCCGCCTGCTGCTCGACTGACTCACGGTACGTGTTCCATGCGGCTTCGTTCCACACCTCGCACCGGTCGTTGACGCCAATGAGCACTGCGGTCCCGTTCAAGTTCGCGTGCGCCGCAAGCTCTGCTGGAATCAGGATACGGCCGAGCCTGTCCACCTCGATTTCAGCCGCGCTCGCAAACAGGTACCTGCCGAACGCACGGGAATCCGAACGACCCATGGAGAGCCGATCGAGCTTCTCGACGATCCGCTGCCACTGCGTATCACTGAATACGAAGAGGCAAGAATCAAGTCCGCGCGTGATGACAAGGGTTTTGCCGAGCGCACGACGAAACTTCGCCGGCAACGCGACGCGCCGCTTGTCATCGATTGTATGGCGGTACTCTCCGATGAGCATGCGGCAGTGGAACGGTTGATGACCACTTCATTCCACTTGGCACCACTATACACCAGTACGGTGCACATGGAATACACAGTTATCCACATGGGGCGACAACTACGATACAGAAGAAAGCCGCCCTACGGGCGGCTTTTGAGTACATGCACGAGCGAACATCAGGAACCCGCCGCGAGCCGTGCGACGAAGAATCTCTCAATAGCAACGACCCGTCTTCGAGCGGAACGCTCGTACAATGAGATTCTGCACATCTTCGTGCGTTCGCGCCCACCCCACCGCTTCACCGTCTAGGAGCATGATACCGTTCCGTAGCAATACCTCTATAGCCAAGAGGGATTCACCGCCATTTACCCTGAACGCCTCGAACACGAGGACCGGCTCACCGATGTCGATGATGTTCAAACGACCGATGACGCAGAACCGGTGCGCTTGGTACTGAAGTATGCAGGACACAAACTGGTACGACAAGACCTGCCCTATACGGGCCTCCGCGAGCACGGCGTGCCGTTCGGGCAAAGCCTCGAACAGATCACGTCCCCAACCAGAGGGAGTACTCTGTCCGACACAGGGATTGATTGCGTCTACATCGTATAACATGGTTGCTGTAGTAGCGTTCATACCTCCTCCTCTTTTTCAAAGATGACCCGTATGCACTGTACAGGTGCCGGCTTCAGTGTCAAATACCACACATTTCCCGTATGAACGAACGCACGAACCCCGTACACTGCACTTGACACGTATAATGAATGTACTATAACTAAAAATGGTTCTTTCCCTAAGAGAGGGGGTGTACCATGAACGAATTAACCCGGGAATTAATCCGGCCCATGCCGTTTGCCGAACCGAAAGTGTCGTTCGCCTTCCCGAGCCCGTGGGGCCTGCTTGAGAGCTGGTACCAGGTGACTACCAGCACCTTGTTGGGACCGATTGCCGCCGAGCAGCCGGACAGTTACGCGCTCTTCGTTCTCAGAACAAAGAGCGAGACCATACGGCCATTGGAGCTCAAGGGCCTCGAACGCTACGTACGCTCCGCCGAGGTGCGGCGGATGTACGAGGCAGCCATGCGTAAGGCCATCCTGCGGGACATAGCGGCCCACTACGCAGAGCTCTCGCCTACGGATATCTTCCGCTACGAGCTTTTGAGTTCCGACCCGACGACACGTGAGTTCTGCCGCGAAGTGCGCGCAAAGAAGATCATGGAAAACCGGTTCTCACCACTGGAGGCAATGATCCACGACACCATCGCTCCTCCTGGTGAAACCGTGAGGGAGATTCAAGAACGTAGCCCGGAATACTGGGGCTACATATAACAAGATACCCCCGCATGCATGAACGCAGGCGGGGGTGTTGCGTACCCGCACTTCACGGTACCTTGCAAAAGGAGCACTGCGGTCGCATAGTGAACGAGTATGGCACCCTCCCTCCCCCCGCAACCGAACATGGACGAGCTGCTCGCTCTCCTTCACACGCCATCCGCAGCCGATCGAGAACTCGTGCGTAAAGCGTACACGTTCGCGTACGAAGCGCACCGCACGCACACGCGCTTCTCCGGCGAACCCTACTTCAACCACCTCTTTGCCACGGCTCGTGCGCTCGCAGAGCTCGACATGGACGCGGTGACCGTTGCCGCCGGGCTCCTGCACGACTCGGTGGAAGATGTGGGCGTGACCCGAGAGACCATCGCACGCGAGTTCGGCGACGAGGTACTCTTTCTTGTGGATGGTGTCACGAAGCTCGGCGAGCTGAAATATCGCGGTACGAGCCGACACATAGAAAGCTTGCGCCGGCTTTTCGTTGCCACCTCCAAGGACCTGCGCGTCCTCATGATCAAACTTATGGATCGCCTCCATAACATGCAGACGCTTGAGCACGTGCCGCCGGAAAAGCGCGAGCGCATCGCAAAGGAAACGCTCTCCATCTACGCACCGCTCGCCGACCGTCTTGGTATGGGAGAGGTCAAACGCGAGCTCGAGGACCTCGCGTTCCAACACGTCTACCCCGAGGAGTACCGCGCCATGAGCGCCCTCCTCAAGGAAAGCGCTCGCATGAAGGAGCCGCTCCTTGAGACAGTAAAGCAGGAGCTGCGGCAGGCGCTCGTCAAGTATGGGGTGCAAAGTTTCCGCATGGAGTCACGCATCAAGGGACTCTACTCACTCCGCATGAAGCTCCAGCGCAAAGGGGGCGACATCGAAAAGATCTACGACATGCTCGCGGTGCGCGTAATCCTTGCGACGGTCGAGGACTGCTATCGTGCACTCGGGATCGTGCACATGCTCTGGCGCCCGCTCCCGGGCAAGATCAAAGACTACATTGCGTTCCAGAAGCCAAACGGCTACCGCTCGATCCACACTACGGTCATGACACCCAAAGCGGGCCCCGTCGAGGTACAGCTCCGCACCGAAACGATGCACCGCGAGGCACAGTACGGTTTCGCCTCGCACCTCTCGTACAAGGAAACGGGGTCAACCCCGGACCGCAGTGAAAAGAAGAGTAACCGTATCTGGTACCACTACCTCATCCCCTCGCTCCTACGCACACCGAGTACGCCGAATAGCCACACCCAAACGACACCCCCTCCCCTGTGGGTGAGCGAGCTCGCTAGCGCGCACGCCGGCGGCGCATCCGAGGCAAGCGAAGCGTTCATGCGCGAGATCCAGGACGACTTCTTCAGTCATCGTATTTTTGTCTTTACCCCGAAAGGGGACGTGATCGACCTCCCCATGGACTCCTCGCCTATTGATTTCGCGTATGCCGTACACAGCGAGATCGGCGACCACATCGCGGGAGCGCGTGTGAACGGTAAGCTCATGTCGCTCGACACCCAGCTCCAAAACGGCGACATTGTAGAGATAGAGACCAAAACAAGTGCTCGCCCGAGTGCGAAGTGGCTTGAGCACGTGAAGACCACGCTCGCGCGCCGCCACATTCAGCAGCGCACGACCAAGCGCACCGCCGAGGGTGCTTCATGAGTGTGGGATCAGGGGTCGCCATTCCCATTTCTTATTCTCATACCCGGCACTCATACGTTTGCCCCCCTTCCCATGCGCTGCTGAGGACCGTGGGGGAGATGGCAGCCCCCCCTTCATTAAGAGGTCGGCTATCGCACACCGTCACTCATTCTCATACTCCATTCAGGGAGCGACTTCAGATGGAAAAGTTACGAATGGCGTAGAGGTCGCTGTCGTCCTCGAGCGCAGGTTCCGTACGAGCTTCGGGCGTGAGTGGGGCTTGCGGCACCGCAAAAGCGGGCTCCATCGCAGCAATGGGCTCGCTCGACACGGCGACAAATGGCGACATGAGCTCCTCGGGCACGGTGACAATCGCAACCTCGGAAACATCTGCAAGCTGCACGCTCGCCTCATCACTTAACGCCGCCACCTCGGGAAGCTCTGTACCCGTCTCATCGTTCGTTGCCACAACGTCCGCAAGCTGCACGCTCGCCTCATCGCTTAACACAGCCGCCCCGGGAAGCTCTATACCCGTCTCATCGTTCGCCACCAGCACATCCCCAAGCTGTGCACGTACGTCATCGCCTCCTGCCGCCTCCGTGAGCGTTGCAGTACCCTCCTTCTCGACCGCACTAAAAATGTGCCCGAGCGCCTCCGCATCGCGCTCCATGCGCATCGAGTCGAGCAGAGTCTGCAGGTCGTCGGCGGAAAAGAAGCTGATCACGACTCGCCCGCCGACCTCTCGCGGCTCGATCGTCACCCGCGTGCCGAGGCGCTCCGTAAGCGCGCGCTCCATCGCGAGGATCTCCGGATCTATCTTGTAGCGGGCGCTCACCTTGTCCTGTGCGGAGCGCCGGGCGATGGTTTCGGCTTCGCGGACCGAGAGCTTTTTCAGCATGACCTCGCGCACGAGCACCCGCTGCTCCTCCGGCTTGTCGTTGAGCATGAGGAGCGGCCGCGTATGCCCCTCCGTGATACGACCCTCACCGAGGAACCCCAGGATCTCCTCGGGCAGGGTGAGCAAGCGCAGGGTGTTTGTGACATACTCGCGACTCTTCCCCACCTTGCGACCGATGTCACCGTGGGAAAAGTGAAACTCATGGTGGAGACGATGAAATGCTTTCGCACGATCGATCGGGTTTAGGTCCTCGCGCTGGAGGTTCTCGATGATCGCGAGCTCGAGTTTCATTTGATCGGTCTCTTCGCCGATACGAATGATCACCGGTACCTGGGTGAGTCCCGAAAGCTTCGATGCCCGCAAGCGGCGCTCGCCCGCGATGAGCTCGTACTCGACCAAGAGTCCCCCATCCTCACGCGGAATCTCCTTACGAGTCACGGTGAGGGGCTGGAGGAGGCCGTACATGCGTATCGAGTCAGCGAGCTCCTGGAGCTTGAGCTGGTCGAACTCGCGCCGCGGCTGGTACGGGTTCGGCTTGATACGATCGACCTCGACCCAAAATATGGAATCACGAAGAATATCGCTCGACATGTGCATAGCAAAATAAGCGGTGCTGCGGGCAAGCAGACCGATGTAAAAAGCCCTACCCCGCTAGTATACTCCGCATTGCCACCGACACAAAGTACCGCTACACTGTGCACAGCGCCGGAGTGGTGGAATGGTATACACGTGCGACTCAAAATCGCATGCCGCAAGGCTTGAGGGTTCGAGTCCCTCCTCCGGCACCGAGCGAAGCGAAGGGCCGGAGAGAACATGAACTGCTTCATGTTCGAGAGGGACGAGTCGTTTCTCCTTGGACACGTTTCTCCTTGGACTTGTGCAGCATCGCAACCTTTGGTACCGTATCGGTATCGGCAAGTGCCGGGCCCGTAGCTCACCTGGTAGAGCGCCTCATTTGCACTGAGGAGGTAGGGGGTTCGAGTCCTCTCGGGTCCACCAGACGCCAAAACCGAAGCGAACGCTTCGGTTTTGTTGCGTTCTGGTAGGACCCGAGAGGACTCGAAAGCCGGAGGCGCGGGTCCCCGCTCGTAGCGAAGCGGAGAGTGGGGCGCCGAGGCGGGGTCGAGAGTGCTTGGTGTTTTGTGAGGAACGAAACAAAACACCAAGCAACTCGTGACCGAGTCCTCTCGGGTCCACTTGAGTACAAAAACGCGTCCGCCTCATGAGAGGTGGCCGTTTTTGTTCACGTGGAGCCGAAGCGAGCAAACTGCTTTGCTCGCGTGAGGACTCGAAGCCACGGAGCATGTGCCGCAGGCACAGCGAGTGGCCGTCCAGGAACGCGAGCTTGTGCAGAGTGCGAAGCACGAATACACAGGCAGCGATTCCGGAGTCCTCTCGGGTATCCTTAAACATTGTTTCGACGCTGTTGCGCTTGTGAGACCTGAGAGGACTCGAACCGAGCCACGGCGAAGCCCGCAGTCGTAGCAAAGCTCATAGTACGGAAGACTATGCTCGTGCGTAGGAAATAGTAGAAAAAGAAGGGTACAAAGAACTCCTTGCAAGGTTTAAAGGTGCGTATAAAAAATAGTTTTTTGTGTTGCGAGTGTGCAAGAAAAGCATATACTACAAAATATATGGAAGATACTATCACCACAAAAGAACAGAGAGACAAAAGGAAAGCATACTTAAGGTATTTTGATAGTACAAGCGAAGTAATAGAAACTATACAGACTCAGTCCACAAACCCACACATTGCTTTTCTTCTTGAAACACTAGGAAGTGAGGAAAAACCACTCGCATCTATTTTTGCATACGGTGCGCAGAAGCTCCCCAAAGAAGAAGAACGTCCCGACCTTGCTATAAAAGTGTATTTTTATATTGTTTCTGAAATACAAGAGCTTCCACCAGAAATGCGAAGTTTTGCAATAGATGCTATGGTCTATGCGGAAAATACTGCGGACTTTCCAACAGAAACATACGAAGATTTGCAGGAACGATATACACAAATGTTGTTTGTGGATGATAGACTACAAAAAGAAATAGATATAATACGTACGCTTATTATAGACCACGAAGAAGAAGAGGCGCTATTGCTACTTGAAAAAGTATATGCAACATATAGACCACTTGAAAAAATTGAGTATGGTTCCGAACAAGAAAAAACAATCGCTTGGAAAATTATCGACCTTCGTTCCTCGCTCTCTTTTAAAGGAAAATACTCAGTAGGTTTGTAGTCCGCTGAGTATGCAACATCACTGTTGTTTCTTACTTGTCCTTGCCGTGGGGGAAGTCGTTTCCATGCCAGCCTTCCACATGCTTCCCCGAACCATAGTCGGTTTTTGAGAACGTCGTCTCGTGCTTCCCGCTGGACTTGTCCTTGTCGTCGTAACTGACCCGCACAGATCGCGTACCGTCCGAAGACGATTTGGTGTTGAAGTGTGCGTTGTCATGATCACCGATACCAAAGAGACCTCCGAACAAACCCATCATACACCTCCTGAGGTGTTTAGTGCTCGCGAGACAACCTCACGAGTTCTGTTCCAGATACTACAGGGGGGGTGGACCTTGTCAAGTACAAAAATCTCTGCAAACCCACCATATCTCCCCCCAACACCCCACCCCACATACTCCAACTCCTGCACCACGGGGTTTAGAAAAATGAGACTGAAGTCCACTTGAGTACAAAAACGCGTCCACCTCGTGAGAGGTGGCCGTTTTTGTTCACGTGGAGCCGAAGCGAGCAAACTGCTTTGCTCGCGTGAGGACTCGAAGCCACGGAGCATGTGCCGCAGGCACAGCGAGTGGCCGTCCAGGAACGCGAGCTTGTGCAGAGTGCGAAGCACGAATACACAAGCCGCGATTCCGGAGTCCTCAAACAAAGACTCGAACGGCGGAGCAGCGGACAAAGTACATGTGAGCGACGGGGCACGAAGTACGAGTGACGAGTACGAGAATGAGGACGGCGGACGAGTGCGTATTTTCGCCCCCTCCCCTTTACAGGGGGAGGGCCGGGATGGGGTGTTTCGCATTGAAACCGATGTTTATGTTCAGGATTAGGATTCACCCCCCTCCCCCTCCGCACTAATAACGCCATGAAGCATCGGCAGGTCGTCGGTCACCGTACGCCACACAACGTCGAGGTCGATATTGTAGTAATCGTGAATCGCCCGGTCGCGAAAGCCGGCAATGTCCTTCCAAGGCAGGCCGATGCGAGACTTGGTTTTATCTGACACGCGCTTTGCAAGCTCACCAATGAGGGCGAGTTGCATGATGACGGCGCTTTGCGTCTTTTGGTCTACCATGAATGCGTCATGCTCCATACCTTCCGTAAACCGCAGCGCCTTCTCCACGGCCTCCCCTATCTGTGCGAGGTATACACGGTCATCCTTCATACACGGGAGTGAGGTCACGCTCAATGTAGGGGGCAAGATGTTTGTTGATGCCGGCGGGCGTAAGAAGATCGACATGTTTACCAAGCACCTCCTCAAGTTCACGTGCAAGTCGTGAGTATGCAATAAGGCCCATAGGGGTGCCGAGCTCCACCACAAGGTCCACGTCGCTTGCGGGCGTGTCCTCGCCACGCGCCACCGAACCGAACACGGACGCACGACGCACCCCGTACTTACGGAGTATTGGCGAAATATTGCTTTGTATCTCTGCTATTGACATGTACGCACTATATCATGACGCAGGTTCGTTATCACGTCGTTAACGCAGTGATGCCGGGAAAACGGCGATAGGCGAGACGACGACGCATGGGGGGCAAAGTATGAGTGACGAGTATGAGAATGGGTGACGAGCAGCGACGACGGCCACCCTTCCCCCTTCGGGAGCGGTGCGTGCCAGGGTGGTGTTGGCTATAGTACTATGCAACGCAACACGGGATCATGGTGTTCCTGTCCCCGATAACAACGGGTCGGTTATAAAACTGTACGCATCCCTGTTTCAAGGATAAGATACTGATGTGTGTGGATCGTTCACGTGGTCGAAGACCTGAACGTGACTCACTGTGTAGTTTCTACACTCTGCAACCAGAATGCATTTAAAGACAAGGACGATGCGACATACGCAACTTCATGGAAGTTACCACGATAAGCCTGTGGATGTGTACGTGTATGCGACAACGCGACCGACGTCGGTAGCCACCGTTATCTGCAAGGGACTGTTCGGCGTGTTTGACCCGTCCCACGCATCTGCCGTCAACGTACTCGGAGACTTGCTGCTTGAACACAACGTGAGCAACGTGGTGTTTTTCAACTCCTCACGAGACTTCGCCTTTTCGGCAGACAGTGATTTTGAGAGTCGCACAAGAGCATTCGGTGACAAAACGTTCGACGACGAGCTTGCCGATCTGCGCGCGGTTACACTGTATGTAACCGAACATGCGGGAAGTTTGTTTGGATGTGATCATGCGGACCTCACCGTATACGTGCACGGCACCTCGATCGGCGGTACGCTCGCGCTCATGTTGACCGCAGAATACCCGCACATCAAAAAACTTTCCCTATGCGCACCACCTTCAAGCAGGGGAAGCTCGCATAAGCCCATCATTTCGACCATGCCCGAGCAAAGCGCTCTCCTTTCCGTTGCGCGCCAGTTCACTGGCGACTTGTTCCTGCTCTGCGGGGAAGAAGACACCATCGTTCCAAGGGAATCCTCTTTCAAGCTCCTTGAGCACGCGACGCATGCACATACTTCGTTCCGCATTGTTCCGGGCGCAAGCCACGACTTTCAGACACTCTATGGCGTAGAAACACCAGAAGCACACGAGGCGTTCGCTAGTGCGGTGTTTGATTTTTTACACGATCGTTGATGAAGCCCTTACTCCGCACTAAGCCGTGGGGTTCTCGGAAATTAACAGTGACTGTCACCGTTTCCCCATGCGAGTCGTGGCATAAGTACAGTATTACACCGCACGTTTTAGGAACCAATCGTGACTGTTCAGATTTCCTCGGGACGAGTCCTCTCGAACCGAGGCGGCGCGAAGCCGCCTCTGAAGCGAAAGAGGCGAGCCGCCGAGTGGGATGGGTGGCTGCGTTTTAGCCGGCACGGTGATCGAAATCAGAACACACACCACCCCCTCCCAGCCTCCCCCTTGTGATAAGGGGGAGGGGCATGAAGTGAGAAGCATTCATTCTAAATGCGCGCTCGACACCCTCCCCTTCACTAAAGAGGAGGGTTTGGTGTGGCACGTCGTCTTGCCGGTTCCCTTTCGCGCGGTTGTAGGTTTTGCGGAGCACCTTTTCCTGCGTGTTACACTGTGGCATGCTGTAACGCATGTCACACACAATACCTCCCCGCGCGGTTACCGTTATGCGCGCATGCCCGATGCACCTGGGGCACCAAGCGATCGTTAACGCTATGGTGCGGGACGCGGGGGACATGGAACACTGCCTCCTTTTCCTGGGAAGCAGCAACCGCCCGCTCTCCTTCAAGTACCTGTTTTCGTTCCGTGAACGGCACGAGATCGCTCGCACACTCTTTCCCAAGCTTCGCATTCTGGGTATACCAGACTTTCCAAACGACGAAGACTGGCTCTTTAACCTCAACAATGAGCTCGAGCACCTGGGGACCTCACTTGCCAATGTGACCTTTTACGGTGGATGCCACGAAGATATCGCGTGGTTCATCGATCGCGGTTTCGCCACCAAGATCATCAATCGCTTCTCGGGAGCCGAATCTCCGATTGTAAGCGCAACCCAGGTGCGCGATGCACTGCTTGAAGGAAGGTCGCTCGACGGCCTCGTCGACACCTGTATCCATGCACAGGTACGCACCCTATTCAGCGATGCCCTCAGTCGACTGAAACAGAGCTGAGCGAGAAAAAGGTGTCAGGAAAAAGGTGTCAGGAACCTTTTCGGTATCTTGAACCTCCTTCCCCTCCCGCACGGAGGGGTTCGTGGGCGAAAAGGTTCCTGACACCTTTTATTTCCGCGTGGTATGAATACGAGTTACTCGCGCACGTCGAGCACTTTCATCACCTCGTCGCCGTAGTGATTGATGACCTTTACCGCTATTTTGCCCGTTTCGGGTGTGCGGAACGGACGGGAGGTGGTGGTGTAGAGCTCTTCCCAGAGGTCTTCGTCGATCTCCGCTTTGAGCGCATTCTTCAGCTTTTCGTAGGGTTTCTGTGCACCGGTGAAGTAGGCGTGCGTGACGAAGAACGCTTCTTCGTTGTAGTTGGTGTCGATGAACCAACACGCGATGTCGTCGGTGTTGCGCGAGCGCAGCTCGCCGGTGGTGGGGTCGTACACGTCGACCCCGCGCACCTCCACGGTGAGTCTGCCGTCTTCCGCTATGCACACTGCAAGATCCGGCTCGCCAAACGCGACGAACAGGTTCGCATTCTCGCCACTGCGCGGCTTTTTCAAAAGCTCGCCCATCGAAAGGTCGGGCGCCACCTTCACCTTCACCACCCGCAAGTCGAACGGATTCTTTTCTTCCACAAACGCCGACCCTTCGAACGACGGCCCCGCAACGATCAAGAGGTCGTAGTACTTCGACGCCTCCTTCACCGCGTCGCGTATGAGGTCGTCGTCAATGCTTCCATACTCGGGGCCCACGCACACCGCGACCCGTTTTAGCGCTTCGCCCTCAGTGTAATCACCGGTCGCATGAATGTTGCCGGAAACGCTTGAGGAGACATCGAGCGACGCGAAGGTGATGCGCTTCCCTTTTTCACCCGTCTGCACGCCGGTCGCGCGCATATTTTCCACCACGGTGTGCACGTAGTCCTGTGTGGTCTGCACCCGCTCGCCGTCGATGACGCGGTGGGGCGCAAGCGACTCCACCGTAAAGGGCCCCGAGACGCGCACCACGTCTTTGCTCTCGAAGGGCTGGTCGTAGAGCACCTCCTGCTCCGGCTCTTGGTCGTTTGCGAGCGACTTCAAGGTCACGTGCGGGACGGTCTTGTACTCGAACCCTTCTTTGAGATCGTACTGATTTTTGAGCTTGTACCACGGATATTTCGCCGTCATGAGGCGCGTGCGCGCGAGTGCAAGTGCGACCCGCGAGGTGTCGGTGGTGATCCACCGCCTGCCCCACTGCTCCGCGACGTACGCGGTGGTGCCCGAGCCGCAGGTGGGGTCGAGGACGATGTCACCCGGGTCGGTGGTCATGAGAAGACAGCGTTGGATTACATATGATGAGGTTTGCACCACGTATGTTTTATTCTGTTCTGCCCAAGCATCTGTCCATGTCGCATTAATCTTTTCGTAAGGGAAATCAGAAAGCTTCTTGATAAACTTCAATGAACTACCAGAAAGAGTGAGGCGGCCAATACCTGAAAGTCTTTTTAGTGATGGTTCACTAACACGCCAACCGTTTGCGGGATTAAGTTTCTTTCCGTTAAATTCAAAAACATATTTTGACTGCAATACACTTGCGGGCATGTGAAACAGTGAAAATACATTTTCATTACTAACAGTAAGGCCCTTCTTACGAGCAGCCCCAACTGACATCTGTTCTCCATTTATAATACATTTCTCATAGTCTGGTATTTCAATTTTCTTGGTAAAAAGTTCTCTGAACTTAAGTGAGGAGAAATTCTTACTATACCAAATGATAAAATCACAAACCCCAGAGATATATTTTGTGGGTTTTGTACTTGCGGTTCTGAACTGAATGAGTGTTACAAAATTCTCACTCCCAAACACCTCATCCATCACATTGCGCACAAAGTGCACGTTCTCATCACTGATCTGCACAAAGCACGAACCGCTCTCGGTGAGGAGCTCGCGTGCGACCATGAGCCGGTCGCGCAGGTACCCGAGGTACGAGTGTATGCCAAGCTCCCACGTATCACGAAAGGCCTTCACCTGCTCCGGCTGGCGGCTGTACTCCTCGTCCTTCCCGTCCTTCACATCGCGCTTCCTGGTCGACACCTGCCAGTTGCTGCCAAACTTGATGCCGTACGGCGGGTCGAGGTACACCATTTGCACCTTGCCGCGCATCTGCTCCTTCTCAAGGAGCGAGTTCATCGCCTGAAGCGAGTCGCCGAGGATCATTCTGTTTGCCCAGTTGTCTTCGTGCTTGTAGAAGTCCACCATCTCGCCAAAAGTCTGCTCGGCACCTTCACCCCACAAGGTGTTCATGGTGCCCGCTTCGTCGGTGTCGCTCTTCAAGCGATTGATGATCGCTTCGCTCGAGATCTTCTCCTGGATGTACAAGGGCACCGTGTCGACCGAAAGCGTCTCGCGCTCGTCTACACCCTTTTCCTTGAGCGAGGCGAGGAGGTCGGGGTCGACCGCCTTCCCCGCCCATATGAGCTGGGGGTCGAGCGAGGGGTCGTAGCGGTACTCCTTTTGGCTCGGCGCTTCTTTGCGCAGGTGTGAGAGCTCCTGCGTGGGGATGTTCTTGCGCGTGTCTTGGTGCTTGTACGAGTCGATGTTCGCCTTGCTCGCGGACGCTTTTGGGGTGGTTTTTCGTGGCATAATGGAAAACAAAATGCTAATACATGGCTTAAAATAACGGTTTGAAATTTATTTGACTGGCACGTTTGCAAATGCTTTGCGGGTTATCTACACCACCAGCATGGACATAACACCAGATATGCGATACCTTATAAGTAATCCAGATTTCTGGAGGTGGATAGCCCGTAAGGGCTAGCGTGAAGGGCCCCGCAAGGGGTTCTTTCATTTTATGCCAAAAATATTTTTCCATACCCATTGATCTTGTTCCTTGCTTCCCACCTGTTGTACTTAATCGCGATCGTCCTACACATTTCTTTGCCGAACACATGCCGGTCCTGCTCGATGCGCCCTGCTTCGAGCAGCACTTCCTGCTTGCAGGGGTGTGCGAGCAGATCCGCCATTTGAAGGCCCGTTATGTTCGCATCTTTCCGCTTGATCTTGATCTCCTTTGACGTAAGGACGCTTTGGAAGAATTGTGTGGAGCGCCATGCAGTACCAGATTCATATACTCCGGCGTAGGCCGTTTTAAGCTGCATGTCCTCACGTCCCTCCCGACTCTCCGCCACCACATCGCCATGACCACCTTTGAGGTGCAAAAAGCCGGCATACCGCTCCATGATGGCTACCAGGCAATAATGGTACGGATGATATGCCGAGCTGCCGTACCGCTGTGCATGACTCTCCTTGTCTATCACAACCGTGATGATTGTGTACTCGTGTTCCTCAAAAAACTGTAGCAGCTGAGTATTAAAGGCGGTGTGCTTCTCCGGGTCTGCCAACACACCAAACGCGCCTCGTCTATTCAGGAGGTCGTCTCGGTGTAGTATGACTGGGTCGTCTGGGTTGTGTGGGAAATGCCTCTGCTTGAAGGCCTCGAACGATGGGTGCACTTCTGTACGATACGTATCGTTCTGTATGACAACACCCGTTAATCCTAGGTATCTATGCGCGGACGCATCAAACCGCTTCATCACATGGTCGCCGGATTCATCAATGTATATTCTATAACGTCTCATGGTATTCGTCCTTATTGCATCGTACCGAACCCATGTTCGATGCCGTACCTGATAAGATTTTGTGTTTCGTGAATATCCTGAACTTCAAGGAATGCCCAGGTGCCATAGGCGCCGCAGTTGTTCACTGCCGGCACCCACAGGGTGCGGGCGGTCTCCACCTTGATCGCCTTCGCTTCGTCTTTCTTGCCGGTCACCTCAATGATGAGCTTGAGCGGGCCGCTTGGCGTGTCGAGTTGCACGATGAAGTCCGGCATGTAGGAGCGGGTGACGCCCCGAAACTCATACGGAATGTAGAACTCCAGCCCCTCGTTCTTCACATACGCGCGCACCTCGGGCATGTCCTCGAGCTTTTTTGCCACCCCCTGCTCCCACACCTCATTGTCAGATATGACGAAATTGACATGCGACTTTGCGGTTTCTCGTACCGGCTTGGTGGTGATGCGGTCGACGTAGCGTGTACTGCCGAGCGTGTCGTAGTGCGCGAGGATGGGCATGATCTTCTTTTGCGGGACCGAGGCGGAAATAGCCGCGTAGATGTTCGTGGCCGCATCCTTGAAGTACGCATCGAGCAGCACAAGGCCGATGAACATGCCGTCCTTCAATGTGACGCGTGTGCTCACGTACCGCGCGGCGATATCTTTGATCTGCGGAAACAGCCAGTACTTGGTGTTGCCGCTTTCGTCGGCAAAGTACCGCTCGAGTACATGTTTCGCGAGCGCGTAGACTATCTCTTGCTCGCGCTTCCCCCTGAGCGTGTCGAGCGTGTGCCGCTCCTCCTCACCCAACACATCCGCAACGACGACCTCGGTCGGGATGTTCTCGATGGTCGTTCGCACCGTATCGCTGAATGTCGCCGTGAGCTTCTCGAGGTCGAACTCGTGTCGGTACCCCTCCAAGCGCGGAAATGTGATCTCGAGGTGCTCTCGCTCAGGAAGCGCACGCACGTGGTTGATCTGCGTGGGGGGAGCACCCCCGCCTTCCGAGCCGTCCGTTCTCATGAAGAGGAAGGGTACGCCGTACACTTCGGCATACTCAGGCTGAAACATACCCTGTTCGTCCGCTTCATAGCTCACCCGACGGAGCGCCCGCCCCACCACCTGCTCGCAGAGAAGCTGCGTGGAAAACGCACGCACGCCGAGCACGTGTGTGACGGTGTTCGCATCCCACCCTTCGGTAAGCATGGAAACGGACACCACACACTTGATGTTCTCCCCAAGCTTGCCTTTCTTGCCGACGGTGTTCATGACCTCGCGCAGTATGTCTTCGTCGGTCGGTTCGTCGCGCCCCGGATACATCCTTTGGTATTCTTCATGGAACTCTTTGATCTCGTGCTTGAAGACCTCCTTGAAGGTGGCGTCTATTGCACTGCCGGACTCAAGCGCAGCACTATCTACAAGTAGCGTGTTCGCACGATCGAGCCATCGCTCGTTTTCTTCGTTCCGGAAAATGGGAAGGTTGCCCGGAACGATCCGCGTCGTGTCGTCTTTTTTGACCTCGTACCCCGCGATCCACTTGTACACCATTTCGGAGATCGTGGTGTTGCTGCACACCACGATCAACACGGGCGGCATCACGTTCGGGTTCTGCACTAGGGCAGCCTCGTAGCGTCGGTAGCTTTTTTGGTAGTTTTCGTACAACGAGTACAGGGCGGTCTGGAGTATTGGTGGCACGTACGGCTCTTCGGCATACTCCCCGGTCTTCTTCCCCCGCCTGGGAAGATCGTCTTTTATGTGAAGCCACAGGTGGCGGTACGAGGGTATGTCATCTTTGGTTATTTCGTTCGCACGTACGGGAATGCGCGGGATCTTCACGATACCGCTTTCGATCGCGTCGATGAGGTCGAAGTCCGACACCACCCACGGGAACAGTGTGCCTTCCGCAAAGCCGGACCCTTTGAGGTAGTACGGGGTGGCCGACAGGTCGACCACCATGCGCACGCCCAGCTTGGCGTTGAGCGCCTGCAGGCCGCTGTGCCACACCCGCGCCTCCTCGTTGTTCTCTTCCGCTTCCTTGCGGTCGTCGCCGGCGAGCTTTTCGTCCGACTCCTTCGCTATGTAGCAATGGTGGGATTCGTCGTTTATGACCACGATGTTCTTCTTGGCTTTAAGCGAACGAAACGCACGGCTGATCATCGCGGAAGGGCTTTCTTTTCGCGCCGATTCCTTCACGACCCGCGAGCCCTTGTACCGCTCGATGCCGCGCTGAAGCATGGCGTGGTAGTTGACGATCGTTATCTCGGCACGATCAAGAAAATCCTTGTACTGCTGCGGCACGATGTCGAGCTTGTCGTAGTAGTTGTTCGGGTTGTTCGGCTGCAGCACCGCGAGACGGTCGCGTATGGTGATGCCCGGCGCGATGATGGCGAACGTGTCGGAGAAGCGTGTGTCCTGGCGGTAGTGCGCTTTGTTGATCGCCTGCCACGAGATGATCATGGCCATGACCACGGTCTTGCCGGAGCCGGTCGCCATTTTGTGGGCGACCCTGAAGAGGCCGGCATTGAACTCTTCGCTGTGTTTTCGCAATTCGTTGAGTATCCACGACTCACCCGTCTTCTCCGCGATCTCCGTGAGGTAGATGAGGGTTTCAAGCGCTTCGATCTGACAAAAGAAAAAGCGGCGCTCACGCTCTTCGCGCTGCCAGTGCTCCAATAGCTTTTTGGTGACGTTGGTGGCCCCTTCGTACCGAGCGTTTCGCCATGCGGCGACTTTCTCGCGGATACGATTCACAAATGTGTTTTCGCGAAAGGTTTCGTTCGTCCATGTGGTTGAAATGTTCTCAAGCGCAAGTTTTTGCTGGTGGCTCTTTGCCTTCGGTACGGGCGCATATACCCCGCTCGGACGACGACCGGTGGCTGTGTGGTGTGTGATACCGGAGTCGTCGAACACAAAGTGCTCGGTGGGCTCTTTGAACGCCGAGTTTATGATGGGGTTTTTGATCTGTTCGTCCATGGTCCTCGTCTCAGGCGCCTTACGCACAGCACGAGCATCCTTACGGGGCGGGTTGCACCGTGCATGATATAAGTATAGTAAATCCTAGGCGTTTTGCACGCTCTTTCCGAAGTGGCTGGAGCCTACTACGCTTGCACTCCCATACTCATACTCGCCGCCCATACTCGCCCCGTCCAGCGTACTCATTCTCATACTCTCCACTCATACTTCTTTCGTCATTCCCCACACGAGCACAGCCATCGACGCGGGGCGTGCGGTGCGTCACATATCATCGGAGAAAAGGTGTCAGCTTTTCGGTATCTTGAACCTCCTTCCCCTCCTACACGGAGAGGTTTGTGGACGAAAGGCTGGCACCTTTTTCCTTACAGCGGCTTGCCCGCCGCGTCCACCGCGCCGGCTGCAACGACGGCCATGAGCGAGGGGTCCACGTACGTGCGGATCGCACGGTTCACCTCAGCGCGGGTGAGCGCGTTCACCCGCTCGCGGTACGTGTCGAGGTACGAGAGCGGCTTGCCCATGAGGAGCGTGCCGAAGAGCGCGTCGCACATGTTCGATGTCGAGGCGAGGCCCACCACGTACCTGCCACAGAGCTCTTCCTTACGCGCGGCAAGCTCACGTGCGGTGATCCCCCCTTCCGCCCAACGCTTCACCACCTCTTTGAGCGCGGTACGCGCGGGAGAGAACACCGGCGCTGGGAACACGGACTGTACGGACAGGTACCCCGGGTAACCGTCGCCAAGCCCCGCGAGCCGCGCGTACGCGCCATACGTGTAGCTACGCTCCGTGCGCAGGGTATGGAAGAGGCGCGAGGTCGAAGAACCACCCAGTACCCCGACCGCAAGCTGGAGGGCCGGAAGCTCGTCGCTCTCACGGGTGATCGCGAGGGGAATGCCCGCGAGCGTGTCGATGTTCATTTTGTCGGGGACCGACACCACTCGCTCGCGCTCGTACGTGTCGTGCGTGTGCTCTGGGTGCGCCTCGGGGGTACGCAGGGGCCGCGCGTGAGGCAACGCCGCGCACGCTCGGGCAGTTGCCGCAAGAAGGGTGCGGGGCGAACCATCGCCGGCGACGCACACCGTTGCCCCCACCGCAGAGAGGGTTTCTGTGTGGAACGAGAGCACGTCGGCGCTCTGTACCTGTGCAAGTTCGGCACGAGTTTCCTCGTGCCCCATGGTCCAATGGGGGTGCCCCCTGCGGTAGAGGGTCTGCATGAGGGCACATGATGCAAGCGCGGCGGTGTCCTCGGCCTGATGGGCGAACATGGTGTCGAGGTGCGACACCGCTTCCGCGTACTCGCGCGGTCGCACCACGGGCGCGGCAAGCATCTCCACGATGAGCTGTAAAGCTTCCTCGAAGTGCTCGCGCCGCACGGTGAGGGACACCAAGAGGTTTGTGGTGCTGCTCGCGAAGGAAGCGTGTGCACCGAGCGCGTCGAGACGCATGCGCACCTCCCCGCGAGCGCACCCGCGCACCCCTGTCGGCATGAGTTCCGCCTGGAGGTGTGCAATGGTCTCCCTAGCACCTGCCGTAAGCTCGCCTCCGGGGAACGCGATACGGCACACGACGAGACCGGGGGTTGTGGTCCGCACCACGTACACGTCAGCGCCGCACGCAAGGCGCTCGTAGTGCGTACGGTCTTCGAAGCGGGTCGCCGTCATGGTGTGGGGGATCGGGCGCGGTAGTACCCCACCGTTATGCCGGTATCAACAAGGTAGCGGGCGGCAACACGGCGAATGTCCTCGGGGGTCAAACGCGCTATGAGCGCGGGCAAGCTAAAGAAGAAGCGCCAGTCACCCACCGCGATCGCTTCGTTCAAGACCGAGAGGGTGGCGTAGTGGCCGTCGCGCGCACACGCGGCGGCAACCTGGAGTTGTGCCCGTACGCGCGCAAGCTCCTCCACCGACACTCCCTCGGCCACCACCCGCGCGCACTCCTTGCGGATGACCCCCTCCACCGCCTCGTGCTTCACCCCCTCCGAGAGGGTCGCCACGAGAGGCAAGAGCGAGGGGTCGCGAAGCGGCATGTACGTACTGTGTACGTCTACACAGTGGCGTGTCTCCACAAGGGCACGGTAGAGGCGTGAGGTCGTGCCGCCGACGAGGATGTGCTCGAGCGCTTCGAGCGCGGGCGTATCGTCGTGGAGCGCCGCGGGCACCTTGTACGCCACGCACACCACCTGCTTCGTGCCCGCACGGGAAACCTCAACGAACCGTTTGCCCTGCTGGGGCGGCTCGCTCGTGTACACGGAGGGTATGGGGTGGGGCGAGCGGGGGTGTACGCCGAAGTGTTTCGCCACAAGCGTAAGTGCCTGCTCCGCCTCCACGTTCCCCACGACGGACACGACCGCGTTGTTCGGCCAGTAGTACGTGTTGTAGAAGTGGAGGAGACGCTCGGTGGAAACGTTCGTGAAGTCGTCGTGCCAGCCTATGGTCGGGTGGTGGTACGGGTGGGCCATGAACGCGTTTGCCCACACGTGCTCGTCGAGGTACTCCTGGGGGTCGTTCTCGACCCGCATTGCGTACTCGCTCAAGACCGCGGGCATTTCGTTCGCGCGGTCCTTCTCGGTGATGAGCGCATGCCGCATACGATCCGCCTCGAGCTCCATCGCGAACGCAAGGTGCTCGTCGGGCATGACCTCGTAGTAGTTCGTACGATCGAACCAGGTGGACGCGTTGACGAGCGCACCCTTCTCGCTGAAGGCGTCGAGTACCGACACGCCGCGGCGGGGCGGAAAGCGACGCGACCCTTTGAACATGAGGTGCTCAAGGAGGTGCGTCGCTCCCGTGTAGCCCACCGCTTCGTCACGACTCCCCACCAGGTAGGTCACCATGAGGCCCGCCACGGGGGCAGTATCGTCGCAGCAGTGGAGTACCGTGAGGCCGTTACGCTCGTAGCGGTACTCGGTGAAACCCGCAAGAGTGCGCACCACACGAAACCCGCGCACGCTCCTCCGTGTCTTCATGACCTCCTACCGATACGCCTACAGCGTCACGTCAATTTTCGACTCGGTACGAAGCTTCTCGATGTACGCGTCGATGATTTGCTTACTCTTCTGCTGGATAATCTGAGCACGCAACACCTCGGATACATCCTTGAGCGCCGGTGCGTCCGGTTTCGGTGCCACTACCTGGTCGTAGAGCGACTTAATTTCGCTGTCGGACGCGGCAATCTGTTTCAGTCCCGTTTCAGCATCGAGGAGCTTGCGGATGAGGAGCTCGTTGCGCATATTGGTACGCAGCTCTTCCTCTGTAAGGCCCGCTTTCTGCACCTGCTGGTCGAACGTTTCTTTGCCTCCCACGGTCTTCACAAGGGTATCGAGCTCTTTCTGAATTTCCTCGTCGGCCACGGTGTACCCTTTTGCTTCGGCGGCTCCAGTGAGGAGCTTGATGTTGATGACCTCGTTGAGGAGGTTGAGCTCGAACCCCGCATCCTGGGTCGGGTCCGTGGCACCCGCGGGCGCAGCGTTCTTGACCTGCTCGATCTTACGATCGAGTTCGGCACGGGTGATAGATGCACCATTCACGCTCGCGACCATGGACTCCGGCGTGGCGGGACTCTTAATGGTATTCGAAGCAACCGGCGCACTTTCCCTATCACGCACAAATAGGTACCCTGCTCCGAGAATGACCACAGCAGCGACAATCCATAAAATCGCCGTGCCCAGCCCCTTGGTCTTTGCCGGTACAGGTGCACCCGACGGGGTGCTTGATGGTACTGCTACGCGCGGTTCATTGTCACTCATGGTGTGTATAGGATGCGTTTTTAAGAACGCTTATCTTAACAATGCCCACAGTGTACCATGGGGATGGTGGTAGGCACAAACAGGAAAAGGGGGTGTTTACAACGCCCCCTTTTGTTTTGCAGAGATACATCTCATACCCAACCCGAACGAACGGCTCAGGGTATTGCCCTTCACCCTATCATCTCCCAAAAGAAGGTGGTACTGATGTGGCCGAATCGTCGTTCGAAGGTAGCATCACAGGTACGTCCAATTCGGACAGTCGTCGGACCCGTCGAGAACCCGAGCGACAAGCGTACCGTTGTGCGAAAGGTACACGTGGTCCGGTATCGCCCCCGTATCGGCAAAGATCATTTCGAGACCGCGGTTGCGGGAGATGTCAAGCCAGTGCACGCTTCCTCGGGATAGGTGAACCGCTTCTCTAAGGAGAGCGATCAACGGGCCCGGATCCGTAAGTTGATACAGCACGAAGGACGTTACAAGGAGTGTTGTGCCGTGTCCATAGTCTATACCGCGCTGCAGGTATGCCTCGGCGGTACTCTCGATGAGCCTCCCCTCGAAGGTCACTTCGCGTACGAAGCGGGCGACCTTCTCGCGCTGCGCACGGTCCTCGAGAAAGTACGGTACGATTCCGGGGGGCGGCAAGACGCGATCAACACCGATATACTCGATGCCATGACGCACCGGCACGACCGGCACCCGCGTGACCCAAAAGTACCGTTCACGCACCGATCTGCGGAACAAGTACGTGTGATGCACAAACGCTTTGCCACACTCCCCCGATGAGCACCCGAGCTCGATTATCCTCGTACGCGCTCCGCTAAGGAGCCCGCGGTAGCGCGCGCAATCAAGTACCATCCCCGCTCGCTGTGGAATGTTGCCCTGCGTTCCATAAATGGCCGCGAGACGTATCACCTCGTCGAGGTACGAGTGAGCAAACCGCTGCCATGACGCTGGTGTAAAGAACACATCGCGACGCCATCGATGTCTCTCGGCAACGTAGCGCGACATCGCGAACAGACAGTACAATATGGTACGAAGTGTCGTCTGCGGCAGACCCTTTTGCACCTCCTCCACGAACCGTATGAGATACGGGTCTTCCGCAAGAGTTTGAAACCACGACACCTTCTTACGGGCGCCGACAAAAGCAAGTTCGCCTACCTCTAGTGTGATCGACATGACACACCTCCTGTTGTACTCTGCAGCCAGTATGAAACTCTTGGAAAAAATTGCACGCATCGAGGCGCGAGGCTCTACGGTCGGCATCTGTGCAGGCATTCCGGGGGCGCCGCGGTGCATATTCGCACATAACGCGGCTCGGCCATTCCCCGCCGCAAGCAGCATCAAGCTCTTCGTGGCGCTCGCGGCGCTCGAAGCGGTCGCACGTGGCGAGGTGGCGCTCGACACGAAAGAAACCGTGCGGGCATATGAACGCATGCCGGGTCTCGGCGTGCTCGCCGAGCTTTCCAGCGCGACGCATACCCTCCGCGATCTCCTCTACTATCTCCTCGTCCACAGTGACAACACGGCCCAAAACACCATCGAACGCATGCTCACCGTGCGACGTATTGAAGCTTCTATCGCCGAGTTCGGCGCCTCCCACACGCACTACGTACCGCTTGGTGTCCGGAACGAACACGTCCGTTCACGCACGAGCCCGCGAGAGGTGCTGCGCCTCCTTGCCGGTCTGTGGGAGGGGACACTCCTCCCCGCCGACGAGCGGCACTTCTTTCTCGACTGTCTCGCCCGCACCCGCACCACACACCTTGGCCTGCGCACCCTTCCCTGCGCGCTCAATACGAGGCGCCCGCTTATCACGGCACACTACACGAAGGGTGGCAAGGTACCCGACACGGTCACAGACAATCTCCTCCTCGCGACGCCGCAGGGCACCCTCGGCATCAGTGTGTTCCTTCATGGCATTACCGTCACCCGATACGCGAACAACGTGGACCATGCGGGGACCCGTATGGTGGCCAACCTCGTTGCGACGCTCTTTCGAACGTGGTACACACGAGCACGACGAGGACCGCTTCCGCCAAAAACCCCATGCAAGAAGGATCGAACAAGCCGCTCATCGTGATTGTGGGTCCGACCGCAAGCGGCAAGAGCGCCCTTGCGGTGGCGCTCGCGCGGCACCTACGGGGCGAGGTGGTATCGGCGGACTCGCGACAGGTATACCGTGGGCTCGACGTCGGCACTGAAAAAATCACGGTGCGCGAGATGCGGGGTGTGCCGCACCACTGCATCAGTATCGTATCGCCCCGGCGCCCCTTCTCCGTGGCCCAGTGGCACACGCATGCACGTCGTTCTGTAGAGCGGTGCCATCGGAAGGGGGTCGTACCCATCCTCGCGGGAGGGACCGGCCTCTATGTGGACACTCTCGTCTTTGGCACCCGTTTCCCTACGGTACCTCCAAACCAAACACTGCGGCGTACACTGGGGAAACTCCCAACGGCAACACTCCACGAGCTCCTTACCACTCTCGACCCGACACGCGCCCGGGCCGTTGACCCCGCGAACCCCCGTCGGCTCGTTCGCGCTATTGAGATCGCGCACGCACTCGGGTCGGTGCCCGCACCCACGCGCGACACGCCGCTCTATAGAACGACCTGGATCGGCGTACGACCACCCTTTCCTGTACTGGAGGAACGCATCGCCAAACGGGTTGACCGAGCACTTCGGAAGGGCTTGGTCGCGGAAACGCGTGCACTGCACGAGTCGCTCGGGCTTTCCTGGCGGCGCATCCACGAGCTCGGCCTCGAGTACCGTATCTGTGCCCTCCACATCTCCGGCGAGCTACCCCGTGCGGCCCTCTACGACACACTTGTGCGAAGCGTGAGACGCTACGCGAAACGCCAGTGCACGTGGCTTAATCGTTACTCCGGGGTGGCATGGTACGAGAGCGCGGACGAAGCGCTCCGAGGATACCTGGCCGCACATGCGAATGACATGGAGGCTACGCGCTCTCACCCTTGAGATCGGCCTCAAGCTCTCGAAACTCGTTTTCCACCTCTTTGACGCGTTCTCGAAGCGCCTTCACGAGCACCGCGCCCTCTTTCACTTTCGCAAGCCCTTCTTCCACATCAAACTGCTCGTCCCGCTCGAACCATGCGGCAATCTCCTCAAGACGTTTCAGTTGTGTTTGTATCGTGTCTTTGGTCATGGTTGCCTATGGAAACAAAAATCTTTTGCGTTTCATTGTTGCTCGTGCGTAGCAACAACCGTGCTCTCCACAGTGCCATCCGTAAGCTGCGTAGAGAGTATAGCACCCGTCGGCACCTCGCGCACGCTCCGTACAAGCACGCCGGTGGTATGGTACACAAGTGCGTAGCCCCGCGCGAGCACCCGCACAGGGTCACGTGAGACGATTGCACGCTCGTGCAGCACCATGTTCGCTTCGAGTGCGCGCAGCCCGGCACGAAACCGCTCGTACACCGTAAAGAGTGAGGTGAAGCCCGCTCGCTCGGCCTCACGTATCAGAGCCGGAATCCTCAGCGCGGCGTAGCCAAGCACGTGCTCGTAGTGCACAAACCGGCTCACGACCTGCGTGATCGCGTGTTCGGCTACGTACCCGGCACGATCGATCTCATGCTCGAGCGTACGTACGCGCCTAAGGAACTGTGCTCGAAGTGTCTGGGCCCTGAGCGGCACACTCACAAGGACCGTGCGTGTACGGTGCGCGAAACGGGCTGCGATCCGCTCCACATGCATCGGCATCCGCTCGGTGAGCGGCGCCCACGACGCATTGATCACGTGCGCCACCGCTGTGGGCGTGCTCGCGCTCCAGTCAGCGACCAGGGTGGCGAGGGGCGCGTCGACATCGTGACCGATACCCACAAGAACCGGCATGGGTGCCGCGGAGAGGGCGCGGCACACCGCTTCATTGTTGAAACCCTGGAGACTCTCAAGAGACCCGCCGCCGCGTATGAGCACGAGTACCTCCGGCCTATCCACAGTGTGTGAGAAATGCTCGATCGCACGGAGCAACTCGGATGCACTGTCGGCACCCTCAACTCCCGAGTGCAGGAAGTCGATATGTATGCCCAGGGGCCGGAGGTTGGCGCGGAGGTCCTGGAGCACCACGCCGTTCCGTGACGAGATGACCCCGAGGTGGGCTATGCAGGGCGGTAACGCACGCTTCCGCACAAAAAGTCCGTCTTCAGCAAGGCGAGTGCGAAGAAGCTCGTACGCACGCCGCAGCGCCCCCTCGCCGATAGGTTCGATGCGCGACACCCAGAAACCGAACCTCCCGCTCTTTGCCTGTACCTTTCCGTACCCCTCCACCCGTACGCGCATGCCCTCGGCGAGAGCAACGCCGAGGCGGCGGTAGGCGCCGGCGTGGAGTCCGCACGAGAGGAGGGCCTGTGTCGCGTCATCCTTGAGCGCAAAGAAGGTCCACTGGGAAAGCTCCTTGAGCTCGCTCACCTCACCCTCCACCGAGACCCTAAGGGGCGCGAGGAGCTCGTTCACGAGATCAAGGTACTCGCCGACCGAGAAAACCTTTTCCGCAAGATGGTCGATGAGGGGGTGAGACATACGGGGACCGCGGGTGACCGATGTCACCCCTGTGCCCCACTATCGTACCGCGAGGTGTCGCGGGGTACAAACCGCTACCCCTTCACCTCGATGTCACCCTCGAAGATCTCCCCCGAACCGACCGGTATGAGGTTGAGGGAAACGGGCGCACCATGCCAGGCGGCACGGATCGTCACCCCCTCGGGCGCTTCAAAGGAAACATGGAACGGCGTGCTCGTTGGAGTGGGCGGACAGGTTGCATTCGCCTCGCGCTTCGTCATGAAACGCACCTCGACCGTCGAGGTGCCGTCCACGAAGAAGGGCTCGGCACTGACACGATGGCACGGGGTCGGTAGCTCGAGCGAACCCGCGATCGTGTGCATACCCTCGCTGTAACGATGCTTTGCGGTGATGAGCTGCGGTGCGGGTACGGTCACCGCACGATCTTCGGGAACGACGTTGTCGGTCTCTCCGGGTGCCGATATGAACGTGTAGAGAAAGAGTCCGGCCGCAATGACAATGAGAGCGACCACGAACCCGATCGCTTTTGTGTTAAGACGGTAGTCCATGGTAGAAGTTAAACTGATACTACACGCGACCCATCAGTGTCCCGATAGGAACCTGCCGCGAGAACGCTTGCCCACCAGCCGCTCGAGAGTGCGCTCGATGAACCACAGGCCCACGAGCACGAAGAGTGCGAGAGAGGTTGTGAACACGGCGAGCGTGTAGAGACCGAACCCCACGGCCACCCCTATGCCGGAGGCAACCCAAAGCACCGCCGCGGTCGTAAGGCCCTTAAGCTCGTGCTGGAAGATGATGAGGCCCGCACCGATGAAACCGATGCCGCTGATGATCGCGCTCGCAACGCGGAGCGGATCGAAAATCTGTCCTTCCGCGTAACGCCCCACAATGGTTTCGCCGATGATAATGAAAAGGCACGACCCCACGGACACAAGGCCGAACGTACGCATCCCCGCTTCCTTACCCGCAGTGACCCGTTCGAACCCGAGTACCGCGCCCAAGACCAGTGCGAGCGCGAGCTTTGCGAACATGTCGATGTCTCCAACAAGGTCCATAGGCTGTACCCCCATGGTACGCCTCTACGCAGCGATGCGCACGGGAGTTACGCACAGGGTCGCGCTCTCCTCAAGCACCGCACTGATCGCCCCCGGCGATAGTCCCATGCTTTCGAGCTCCGCCACATGGTCGCCCACCTGACGACACAGTACGATACCCTGGTCCATGAGAGTTCGCTTGTGGGTGCGCGAAAGCGACGTGATGCAGGAGATGGGGTGTACCCCGGTCTCTTCGATAAGCTCTCGGAGATTGCCACGGTTCGGATAGTCCCAGCTCACCAGCTCCATGCCCACGCACGCTCCGTACACCTCCGCCTGCTCGGTGAACTTGGTGTTCGTGATAAGGAGACGAGCTGTGTAGGGTGCATGTGCCGTTTGCTCCAGGATATCCTCGAAACGCGCTTGCACGTACAGTGCGACCTTGATGTCCGACTTCAGGCTCGCGTTGTTGTGGTACTTTACCTCCGCACCAAACCGCTCCCCGCCTCGCACCCCCACGAGGTCGATCTCGTGCTCAACACAGCGCCCCTGCACATGTAGGCGCGTCGAGGTGCTATAGCCGCGCACGCGGTAGATCTCGGCAAGGTAATCCTCGAAAGGGTAACCCGATGGTCCGAGCTCAAGGAGCGCGTGCTTCACCGAGTAGCGTGCCGCGACCGGCCGTTCGACCTTGCGCAGCGATGCGAACGCGCGGCGGTAGATGTCTTGGGTGCGATCTCCCTCAAGGATAGAATCGGCAACCCTGCTCGTGATACGTTCGGCGGTCTCACGGTCGGCACCGCTCTGTACGAGCGACCGGTAGAGCTTGTCCGCGTAGAAGGGCTCCCGTTCCCCGTTCGCCTTACGTACAAGGATTGCGCGAGGGCTAGCGAGCATACGCACGCAACACCGCCGCTTGCTGCTCCTTCCCCGTATCGCGGAACTGGTCGATCGAGAGCACAACGAGCGCAACAAGCATGAGCGCGAGTACGAACACCATCCGTGCCGTGTGGCTGTTCTGTTCCATCACCCGCTATGATAGCGTGTCCGGTGCCAAACGCAACACGGGATATCGACACCTGTGCGCTACCCCTGTAGGACACCGCCTCCCACGCAGGTATCACCTTGGTACAGCACGAGCGACTGCCCCGCCGATACGTACACCTGGGGTTCGGCGAACGTGATCTCCGCACGACCGTCCATGGTCGCAACGCAAGACGCAGTACAGAGGGACTGTCGGTATCGAAAGCGCACCCCGCACGGCAGCGTGCCGTGCGGCGCGACACCGCTCACCCAGCTGCACCGCACGAGGTGTACTGTGCGTCGCGCCCCCTCAGATGCTTCCGCACGCTCGCCCACAGTCACCGTGTTCCGCTCGATATCCTTCGCGACCACGTAGAGGCGAGGCGTATGGGGACCTTTGAGGCGGAGTGTGAAGCCGTGACGCTGGCCGAGCGTGTAGTACATCGCCCCCTCATGCGTGCCGATCACCTTCCCCTTCCCGTCGAGGAGCTCCCCCGGGTGAGCGGGCACGTAGTGCTCAAGGAACTCGCGCATGTCGAGCTTGCCGAGGAAGCACACCCCTTGGCTGTCTCTCTTCTCGGCTGTCGGGAGGCCGTACTGCCGGGCCCGTGCGCGCACCTCGGCTTTTTCGTACACTCCGACCGGAAAGAGGGTCCGCGCGAGGTGGGCTTGGGTCAAGGTCCACAGGAAGTAGCTCTGGTCCTTCGCGGCATCAACACCCGCACACAAGTGGTACCCCCGCTCGCTCCCCTCCCCGACGGGCTCCACCCGAGCGTAGTGCCCTGTCGCCACGCGGTCGAACCCGTGCGCGAGCGCCCACGAGAAGAACGCACCGAACTTGATACGCGCATTGCACATCACGTCGGGGTTCGGGGTGCGCCCGGCGCGATACTCATCCACGAGGTACGTCACCACGTCTCGCTCATACTCGTCTCCAAGGTCCACCGTGTGGAACGGTATGTGCAGGTGTGCCGCCACGCGCATCGCGTCGCGACGCTCTTCCCGCCACGTACAGGGCAGCCACGGTGCCTGCCAAGTGACGATGAACGCCCCTTCGACGGCATAGCCCGCATCCCGTAGGAGCGCGGCAGCAACCGAGCTGTCCACCCCGCCCGAGAGCGCCACGAGTACCTTCTTCCCTACCGTATCCATACTGTATGATGTGCCATCAATACCTCACTGGTGCAGGTGACACATGTTCGAAAGCAATTTAGGAGGGCGGTGAGCACACGAAGCAGTGTGTCCCTACTCAAGGAACCGACGTCGGTTCCGAATGTGCTCGCTGAAGGTGCGTGCAAGGTGGAGCGATCCGTCGCGGCCGTGGAGGTAGTAGAGCGCCGTGGTCTCCTCGGGGGTCACCGCGGCCTCGATCGAGGCGATCGAGGGACTGCCGATCGGGCCCGGGGGGAGGCCGGTGTGCCGGTACGTGTTGTACGGAGAGTCGACCTCGAGGTTCGAGTACTTCGGGCTGAAGGTCTCGCGTCGCTCGATGTACCCGAACACCGCATCCACCTGGAGCGGCATGCCGACCGCAAGCCGTCGCCACAGCACCCCCGCGATCTCGCGCCGGTCCTCGTCGCGGTACGCCTCCTTCTCGAGGAGCGATGCCAAAGTCACCACCTCGTGCAGGGGTCGCCCGAACGTCGCGACCTTGTCCTCCACGGTGCGCAGCCGCTCGTAGAAGGTGCGCTCCATCGCATCAAGGACCTGGGAGGCTGTGGCGTTGGGGAGGAACACGTACGTGTCCGGGTAGAGGTACCCCTCCTTGTCGCGCGCAACCGCTTCGAACGCGGCCGCGTCGAACCGCGCGAGCTTCGCGGCGAAGAGCTCCGCCATGCGGTACGTCGTCGCCCCTTCGGGGATGGTGATGGTTACGGGCTCGAGGCCGAACTCGCCGCGCGTGACCCGCCCGATCGTCTCAAGGAGCGTCAGCCGCCGGTCGAACGAGTAATCGCCCGCGCGCACCTGCGCTTCAGGATCGGCCACGCGTAGCACGGCGCGGAACGCGACCGCCGAACGGATCACGTGCTCCGTAGCGAGGAGCCTCGCCGTGTCGGTGATCGTCGCCCCCTCGGGAATGGTCACCATGGTACGGATCGGAAAGAGGACCGGTGGCCGGTACATGCCGAAGTAGGCGTACAGAGAGGCGGCACCCACAACGCCGACCAAGACCGCACCGACCGTGGGCAGTGCGGCACTGCGGCGCCGCACTGCGGCACGCAGGGTGCTTAGGAGCGCACCGCAGAAACGTTCATACTTTGCTGTGAAGGACATGGAGTTGTTACACACCGTGCGCAAAACACAATGGTACGAGAACACCGACCAGTATACAGGAAAACCGGCGACGTGCCCATGCTAAAGCGGCAGGTTCGCGGGCGCTTGGCCGCGCGTTGAGGTGATGCGCTGCAAGGTCGGTGTCTTGGCCACCGTGCCGGGGATGTGGAAAATGGTCGCGAGCTCTTCGCTCGTGAGCATGAAGTGTCGGAACTTGTACGGGTGGTGAAACCATGAGCGCAAGCGGTACGCGTCGACGATGCGTACCTTCATCTTCGTCTCACGCATGCCGTTGTAGTCCTGCCAGGGGTAATCGAAGATCGGCTGCCACCGGCTCCCGTCGAGCCCTATGCCGTTGTAGCCGGGCGCATTGAACGGCTGCCAGAGCGCGATCAAGCCGGATATGTTCGTGCCGTCGAAGTGTTCGTGCTCGGCAAGGTAGATGCTCCGGATCCCCACATCCCACTGCGAGCTCGTGAGAAGGTTGCGGTTGATCGCCTCGATGCGCTTGCGCTGGCGGTCGCTCAACATCTTTGCGGACTTGCCGTCCGGGAACACCACGGTCTCCTCCGGCTCGCCCCGGATGCGCTTCACCTCGTCCATAGCGATGCCGGCGTAGTCCTTTTCATTGCGGACCGTGCCGAAGGTAAGATCCTCCTTCTTGTGCGCGCGGCAGAGGATTTGGATCCACGCGTACTCACCCTTCCCCAGGGACCCCAAAAACTCGAGCACGTGGTTCAACGGGTCGACCTTCTGCTCCTCCTTGGGCTGCGTCGCATCGAGGCCGTAGTCGGTGTAGGTGCGGATGGGAACGCCGATTGCCGCTTTGAGCTTGTAGTCCAAACCGAACACGTTGTGCGTATCGAGCGAAAAGGGGAAACGGGCCGCGTAGTCCTCGACCGGCACGATCTCGGTGTCCGGGTAGTGTGCGTAGATGGTGCGCTCGACGAAGCGCCGCAGGGCCGCGCGGGTCCACACGTAGAAGTGGACCTGCCCCTCGAAAGAGACATACTCGAAGGAATACCACGTGCGCACCTTCCCGAGCCACAAGCGATCAATGAAGGTGGATTCGCCGCCTCCGAGATTGAGACCGTCGAAGACCGCCTGCATGGCTGCCGGCGACTTCATGACCTCGTGTGGCAGGCGTATCTCGAGGAGTGTGTACTGCTGGTTCGCAATGAAGTTCGCTCGCACGTACCGTATCCACGCATGCCAGAAGAGAACCCCGAGCACGAACGGCCCCCAGTACGGCGCGTACCCAAAGAAAAGGCCGAGCAGGTCGAACGCCCGCACAAAGCTGTCCGCAAGCGAGGTGTCGAATGGGTACATGACCGTAGTATAGCAAACGCCGCCCCACGACACCGAGGCGGCTTATGCACCCCTTTTCCCGGTGGCTACGCGCCGCGCACGAAGTAGCGACCATCACTGTCACGGCCGAACCTGGCGAGGTCCTGGAGGTTGATGAAAATGGTGTTGTCCTTCACGTACCGCTCTTTCCGCACCGCCTCGATGATCTCGTCACGGGTGAGCGGCCCCTGACGCGAGAGGATGTGCGCTATCACATCGCGCACGGGACCCGCGTTGTACCCCCACTCCTTGAGGGCGTAGATACCCCGACCGACGAGAACGAAGCGGCCGTCCTTGATGAGCTCGTTGTGGCAGGTCGCCTCGTGCGCACGGCGGCGGAACAGATCGCCGATAGTGCCGGCAACCTCACGAAAGTGCATGGGGGAACCATGGCGCTTCAGCACGAGGTACGCGTAGTCGCGCACCCCCTTCACCCGCACGTTCGGTGAGTGCGCCCTACCCCACTCTCCAAGCGGGTTGCGGCCGATATTTTTCGAAAGCGCGAGCCATCTGAGGAGCGTCTCACGATCCTTGTACGCAGGGTTCAGGTCCTGCAACTCACGGGTGAACGCATCGATGATGGTCGACTCCTCGACCAACTCGTCGTCCTCGAGCGAGTCGTAGAGCCGACGCAACGATGCGTGAACGCGATCGGCGACGTCGCGATCGATATGCCAACGATGACGAAACTCATCAGTTTCCTTCTCCTTTGTAAACGGCTCCCCGAGCACAAGCATGAGAGTAAGGTGGTTGCGCATGGCCGTATCCTTGGCAATAAGCACCATGAGCTCCTCTTCAGCCACCAAGGCTCCCAGGTGCGCCATGACACCTCGAAGTTCCTCGAAGGCTTCCTGCTCCTCTCGATACACATCGGACTTACGGATCGCACCAATCGCATAGCTCTCGATCTGGCGCACACGCTCACGAGTAATGCCGTACTGCTGCCCGATCGCCTCGAGAGTCGCAGGCGTGAGCCGCTGCCCCAACCCGTAGCGCTCCGTGAGTACGGACCGCGCCCGATCAGGCAGCACGGTGAGAAGACGCTTGGTAACTTGCTTTGGCCTGAACTGTAGCTTGTCCACCATATGATGCAACGGGGTGACACGACTGTCGCTTACCGGATAAATACACGTTGATATACACGCGATGACCCTGCACGGGATACGTTACACGTTGCTGCGCGATATGACCCCATAGGTTGTGTGAAAATAGCACGCAAGAACATATCAGTCAAGTTTTTCGACGCGTGGGCCCGCCGTCAGGACAAAGTTCACCAATCGACCGGGTACTACCACTTCCCGAAGGACCATGCCACCCGCGCTGTGACGCACCACCTCGGGGAGCGCGCGCGCCCGGGCGACGAGCTCATCTGCAGGCAGGTCGGCCGGCGCTCGGAAGGTCGCACGAGTCTTGCCATTCACCTGCACCACAACGGTCACCTCCGCACTCGCGAGCACCTCCTCACGGTACGAGGGCCAGGGTTCGCGATGCACCGACGTGCCGTGCCCAAGCCGCTCCCATAACTCCTCGGCAAGGTGGGGGGCAAAGGGAGCGAGGAGCCGCACCAGGATCTCGTAGACATTTCGAGACACCACCGTGGCGGCCTCGAGAGCGTGGACCAAGATCATGAGCTGACTGATCGCGGTGTTGAAGGCGAAGCTCTCAATGTCTTCGCTCACCTTCTTGATCGTCCGGTCCACGATGGGGTCGATCGCACCTGCCCCCTCACCCACTTTGGCGACGAGCTGCCACACCCGGTCCAAAAACCGCCGTGCGCCAACCATGTGGTCGGTGTTCCACGCGATCGCCTGACCAAAGGGGCCCATGAACATCTCGTACACACGAAGCGCATCGGCCCCCATGCGCGCCACCATATCGTCGGGATTCACCACGTTGCCCCACCGTTTGCTCATCTTGCGACCATCCTCCGCAAGGATGATGCCGACCGTGTAGAGACGCTCGAACGGCTCGGGACGGCTCACGACCCCCTTGTCGTAGAGGAACTTGTGCCAGAACCGTGCGTAGATGAGGTGTCGCGTCGCATGCTCCATGCCCCCCACGTACACGTTGACCGGCGACCACTGCCGCTCTTTCGCCAGATCCACGAGCGCCGTGCCGTTTCGTGGGTCAATGTAGCGAAGGTAGTACCACGACGACCCCGCCCACTGGGGCATGGTGTTTGTTTCTCGTCGCGCCGGATCGCCGCATGCAGGGCACGTCGTTTCCACCCAGGAGGGTATGTTCGCGAGGGGTGATTCGCCCGTGCCGGTCGGTTCGTACGACTCTACATCGGGCAGGGTGACGGGGAGATCTTTTTCCGGCACGGGCACCGCACCGCAGCGGGCACAGTGCACGATCGGGATCGGCTCACCCCAGTAGCGCTGCCGCGAGAACACCCAATCCTGCAGCCGGTAGCGCACGCGCGCGGTCCCCTTGGCGTGCGCAACGATAAGTGGCTTCGCCTCGTCCGAGGCCATGCCAGTAAATGGGCCGGAGTTCACGAGCTTACCAGGCCCTGTGTACGGTTCCGCCGCAGGCACGTCGGTACCCTCGATGACCTTGATGATGGGCATGCCGTAACGTTCGGCAAACGCATGATCCCGCTCGTCGTGCGCGGGTACTGCCATGATCGCACCGGTGCCGTACGAAGCAAGCACGTAGTCGGCGACCCACACCGGTATGCGCTCGCCGTTCGCCGGGTTGATCGCCCTGAGCCCTTGCAGCACGACTCCCGTTTTCTCTCGTGCACCCGTACGCTCGAACTCGGTACGTGCCGCGGCCGCATTCCGGTACGCCGCGACCTCGGCGGCGTTCTCGCATGCCTCAAGGAGGGTCGTGAGGAGTGGGTGCTCCGGTGCGAGCACCACGTACGTCGCGCCGAAGAGCGTATCGGGGCGTGTGGTGAAGACGCGAATGGCTTCTGTCCGTCCCTCAATCGCAAAGTCGAACTCCGCTCCTTCGGAACGCCCGATCCAGTTGCGCTGCATGTCCTTCACCGAGTCGGGCCATGGCAAAGCGTCGAGGTCGGCGAGGAGACGATCGGCGTACGCGGTGATACGCAGCACCCACTGCCGCATCGGCCGCTTCTCCACAACGCTGTCGCACCGTTCGCACCGACCCCCCTCCAGGTCTTCATTCGCAAGGCCGGTCTGGCACCCCGGGCACCAGTTGATCGGCTCGTGCGACTCGTACGCAAGCCCCGCTTTGAACATCTGTACGAACGCCCATTGTGTCCAGGCGTAGAACGCGGGGTCGGTCGTGTTCACCTCGCGCTCCCAGTCGTACGAAAAGCCGATGGCGGTGAGCTGCTCCTTGAAACGCTTGATGTTCTCCGCAACCGCAACCCCGGGGTGCACCTTGTGTTTGAGCGCGTAGTTTTCGGCCGGCAAACCGAACGCGTCCCACCCCATGGGGTGCAGCACGTTATACCCGCACATGGTCTTGTACCGCGCGTACACATCGGTCGCGATGTACCCCTTGGGGTGCCCGACGTGGAGCCCCGCCCCCGACGGGTAGGGGAACATGTCGAGCGTGTAGCAGGTGGGTCGTGGGTCGTCCTCACGCGTGACGTACAGGCCGTCCGCTTGCCACCGCTCCCGCCACTTACGGTCTATGTCTTTGTGCTCGTACGGCTTCATGGGTGGTGATATACTGTTTTGCGTACCACTATACAACGCGTATGCAAAAAGGCAAAACGTACCAGCGACTCTTTTTCGACCTCGACAACACGCTGACACGTAGCCGCTCCCCCATTGAGCCGGCCATGCGTGCACTGCTTGCTTCCCTGCCGGAGGACCTCATCGTCGTCTCCGGCGCACGTGCGGAACAGATCCAAAGCCAGCTCGACGACCTTCCCTGCTACGTGCTCGCACAGAACGGCAACCACGCGCTCCGGGGAACGCACGAGCTCTGGCGCGACACACTCTCCGAAACGGAGACAGCCGAGATCATGGCCCACATCGCGTCGCTGCCCCGTGTGTGCCCCGTACCCGACACAGGAGACCTTGTGGAGCACCGCGGCGCCCAGATCAGCTACAGCATCTACGGCCACCATGCACCGATCGCGGACAAGGAGCGTGCCGACCCCGACCAAGCCATCCGCCGCGCACTCCTCATGGAACACCCGCTCGTGTCAGAGACCGTGGAGGTAAAGATCGCAGGCACCACCTGTCTCGACTACACGAGGAGGGGCTCCACGAAAGGGTTCAACATCGCGCGCCTCTCTAGGCACCTCGGGTGGGACCCGGCCACATGCCTCTACTTCGGGGATGCGCTCTTCCCCGGCGGCAACGATGAGAGCGTGGTGGGGGTCATTGCCACGGAAGCGGTCCACGATCCAAAGGACACGTACGAAAAGCTCACCACTCTCGCGCACCACCCGCGCATTGCACACCCCTAGCGCCCTCTGGTACAGTACTGCACGGTAACAGACCATGAGGGAAACTTGATGAGAAAGGCGACCCTGGCGGACGTTCGTACGGTGGTCGGCGCCGCACATAGCGACATGGAGCGAGCGTCGGTCGAAACACTGCAAAAACACTACGGACACATCACGCGCGTCGTGCGAATGCTCCCGGGAGATACACCGCCCGAACGTGCGGTTCTGGAAATTCTGGGAAGACTGAGCGTGCTTCACGATGTGTCGACGATACGATCCTTCGTGATGGCCCTTCACCGCGAGCTCAACCCCCACCAACACCCCGCACGCTCACGACGATGTGTCGCGCATGGGTGACACCCAATCCCGCTCCATGAGCGGGATTGTTGCGTACACCAAGGTTCACGTTCCAGGGGTGGGGGTCGCGGTACCACCGATTTCAAGCAACGATTCGGTCGTCAGCGCCCCCTCTCCCCCGGGGAGAGGGGTGGGGTGAGGGCGCAGTACCGAACTGTTCGTTGTGGTTGGTGCGGTAGCGGGTTCGAGGAGGGATGCACGATACGCCGCCCTGTCATCTTCTGTGCAGGTATCCTCACGGGAAGGAGCTGCGACCACACGCCCCACAGAAAGCTCGGCAGTCTCGCCCGTGCCCTCTTCGCGTGCCACCACCACCGCGAACATACCGACCGAGGTGGCGTCCTCGAGAAGCCGCGCTGCGTACGTCGCTTCGACCGCGGCACGGGCGGGCGAGTCGGCAGCCACCGACCGGGCGGACCCGCCGCAGGGCGTAACAGTAAGCGTTTCCCCCGCTCGCGCCACACGCCCCGCGAGCACACGCTCACCCTGCTCAAGCGGCACGAGTGTGAGCCTTGTCCCGATGAACGCGGCGTATGTGGCGCTTCCCGCCGACGTCTGGAGTTCGATCACCCCGTGGCGCACCACCGCACCCGAGAGAGGCGCCTCAAGCATGAGTGCGTTCATACCCACGTACCCTCCGTACGCATGCATGGCGAGAAGGAGACAGGGTGTGGTTCTGCCCTCTGCCTCGTACGAACACACCACGACCGCATCAGGCTCGTCATCATCATTGAGATCGCCATACACCGGATCGCCGACACTACGTACCGTGAAGCGAGTCGTCGTACCGCTCACCTCCCCCACACCTCCTCGGAGCGTTACCTCATGCGCACCAAAGCGGTACGTCGCATGCAGTGGGTCCGCAGGGTTGGGTGTCTGCAGAGCCACGGTATCGGTGCGCACGCCGCGCCCCATGAACAACGCGTACGCAACACCCAACAGCAGGAGGAACATTCCCGCACTTCCATAGTACACCACCTGTCTCGTGCTCATATATAATTGAAAACCTTCTACGCCGCACGAAGCCGCACCCTGATCGGTACCGTACCATTCTTCATTTCTTCTCTTGGTCGGGGTGCCGAGAATCGAACTCGGGTCTCACGCACCCGAAGCGCGTATACTGCCACTGTACTACACCCCGAACACACGCAAAGAACGCATGCTGCAATGTGGGCGCGTCGCCTGTCGGGGTGCCGAGAATCGGACTCGGGTCTCACGCACCCCATGCGCGTATACTGCCACTGTACTACACCCCGACAGGCGGCACCCCCCATGCGTGATAGTACCACGTACCTGCGTACCGACCAAGCCGGAGACTATATTGCGCCACCGCCTCCGTCTCCTCCCCCGCCGCCCGCCTGGTGGTACGGACGTACCTGGATGGCGTCAATGCGGACAATGCCGCCATCAGGGTGAGCGATCACGCGCACCCGGAAGGTGCCGTCGGAAAGTTCGAGGGGGGTCCAACTCCTGCCCCACGTGGCGCTCTCAGAGCCGAGAGTGTACACGGCGTCGGTGGCGGTGAGCTGCGGGGTGATGAGGCTCGTAGTATGGGAGGTGCCGCCATCCCACGAGAGGGCGAGCTCGAGAGTGCCGGTTGCGGTGCTACCGTGCGCTTCGAGACGTACCGCGATACCGGTCACCGTGTTCGTGCCGGGGATGGAGAAGCTGAAGGCGCTATAGCTTTGCATGAGGCCGTTCGTGTTCGCGCTCGCATAGGTACCGTCGGAGAGGTAGGCGTTCGCACCCACGCTCCACTGGTCGTACGGAGACCCGGTGCCGGCAGGGGCGAGGAAGCCGGTCTCGGCGCCGATCGGAGTACCTGTGTCTGGGTTGACAGCCTGGGTTCCACCATTGTTTGATCCGCCGCCGGAACGTATGACACCCGAACCAGATACCCCGCCCACCGGTCCGTTCCCACCGTCACCCCCATCTCCCACCTGAACTTCCCTCCCCCGATGGTGCTCCGCATCGCTCACCAAGCCGAGAAACACCGGAGCGTAGTGTGAGGTAACCCCGACCGTAGTGAGGGCGCTCGCGGGGAGGGAGATCGTGACACGATTCGCGTACGTGATGTCGTCAATATCGGCAACGATGAGATAGTCGGCGGTACTGGTCGCGAGGAAAGGAGTCGCGAAGGTGAGGGTACCACCGTAGCCTTCTATAGCGAGCGTACCACTCGAGAGGAATGTGTCGCCGACACTGTACGCAAGGTCGCTGTCGGTGTCGCGATACAAGCGCAGGTTTGTAATGCGAGAGTCCAGGTTGACAACGGTCGTGAGGGGAAGCGTGAGGGCGGTCACCGTGGCGTACTCGTCGTTCGTGCTGAGCGCGAACGCAAAGAGCGACACGTCGGTGCTGTTCAAGAACATGAAGCGGTTCGTGATCTGTCCTTCCGTGTGGTCGGACAGGGTAAGCGCACCGGTGGTGCGAATGGTGCGCACGTCGGTAGCGGCCGGTGCGCCCACTGCGTTGCCGTCGATTTGAAGGGTGAGGTTGGAAGTGGTGGTGGAAACCGTAGTAAAACTACCCACCGCGACCCCTTCGAGGGTGAGCGTATCGCTCACCCCGAAGTCCTCGGAAACATTCACCACAAGGACGGTGTCGTTGTTCTCGTACGAAATACCGCTCACCTTCCCCGTGGCACTGCCCGAGAAAGTGACGCTCGCGGTGGTATCGAAACGAAACGGTGTTGTGGTGGTGGCTGCCACGATACGCAGATCATTCGCGGCGGTGATAGACGGTGTGTATGCGTCATCGATGATCGTGACCGTGCCGTAGCTTGTGGTTGCCTGTCCAACGTAGAAGTGGTGATCGGCATCCGAACCGAGGAACGGTACATTAATATTCCAGTTCACGTTGTGCCCTGCGGTCGTGCAGCCGCTCACGCTCGTGACACAGGTAACGGGAGTCACATTCGCGTTGTACGAATCCTTGACGTTCAGGTTCGCGACCGTATGGGAGCCCTGGGGATCGAGGTACCAGTACGTGCCATCCGCCGTGGAGCGCAAGACATGCGGGGTGGCGACACTGGCGCCGGTCAGGATGAGAGCGTTCGTGACGGTAGTACGCGATCCCGCTTCGAAGGTGGTGGTGGCGGAGGTGGTGGCTTCTTTGACGAGGTTGTAGAAGGTGGTGGTGCCGTAGAGGGTTTGTATGGTACCCGTGAAGGTGGTGGTGCCCGTGCCCGGAGTGAAGGTGCCGTAGTTGATGAAGTTACCCGCGACCGAAAGAAGCGGGGGCGCGACGACCGTGGTGGAGGCTTGTGTAATGGTGAACGCGCTGGTGGAAGCATTCGAGGAGAGGGTGTAGGTATTTGCATTGCCCATGAGCGCGCCGGTCGTCTTGTCCCGCTTCTCGATGCGCCAGTTGGTGGAGGCGTCATACCCCGCGATGTAGAGGTACGAGGCGTCGGCAACAATGGCGTAGGCGTACTGTGACGCCGCAACACCATCCACCGCACCATCGGTGTCGAAGGCGGTGACGAGTGCACCGGTCGTTATGTCGCGCTTCTCGATGTGCCAGTTGGAGGAGTCGTCACGACCCGCAATGTAGAGGTACGAGGCGTCGGCGGTGATGGCATAGGCGATGTCTGTCGACCCAACACCGTCTATCGCACCATCGGCGTCGAAGGCGGTCACGAGTGCACCGGTCGTTATGTCGCGCTTCTCGATGCGCCAGTTGGAGGAGTCGTCACGACCCGTAATGTAGAGGTACGAGGCGTCGGCAACAATGGCGTAGGAGTACTGTGACGCCGTGACCCCATCCACCACGCCGTCGGTGTCGAAGGCGGCGACGAGTGCGCCGGTTGTTTTGTCGCGCTTCTCGATGCGCCAGTTGGCGGAGCTGTCATACCCTGCGATGTAGAGGTAGGAGGCGTCGGCAACAATGGCGTAGGGGTATGATGACACCGCGACGCCGTCCACCACACCGTCGGTGTCGAAGGTGGTGACGAGTGCACCGGTCGTTATGTCGCGCTTCTCGATGCGCCAGTTTAGTGAGTCGTCATACCCCGCGATGTAGAGGTAGGAGGCGTCGGCGGTGATGGCAAAGGCATCTTGTGACGCCGCCGCCCCATCCACCACGCCGTCGGTGTCGAAGGTGGTCACGAGTGCGCCGGTTGTTTTGTCGCGCTTCTCGATGCGCCAGTTGGCGGAGCTGTCATACCCTGCGATGTAGAGGTAGGAGGCGTCGGCGGTGATGGCAACGGCTTGTTCTGACGCCGCCGCCCCATCCACCACGCCGTCGGTGTCGAAGGCGGTGACGAGTGCACCGGTCGTCTTGTCGCGCTTCTCGATGCGCCAGTTGCCGGAGTTATCCGTCCCCGCGATGTAGAGGTAGGAGGCGTCGGCAACAATCGCACGAGCAGAGTCTGACGCCGCCACCCCATCCACCACGCCGTCGGTGTCGAAAGCGGGAGGCGACGCAAAAGTGGTGCTCCCGAGCGCGTTCGTGCCGGTCATGGCGCCCGAGAGGGTGCCGGAAACGCCGTTCAGGTACATCGTGCAGCCGTTTGCCTGCCACGCGCCGTTCTGGGTGAAGTTGCCAGTCACGGTGAGGAGCGCGGGGGCGGTGACGGTCGCAGTGCCGGCGGCTATGGCGAGGTTCGAGGTCGAGGCGTTGTTCGCAAACGTCTTCGTGCCGGAACCGAGGAAGTACGTGTCGGGAAGAGGATTGGTGTCTGTCATCCTCCCCGCGAGCGTTTGCGGAGAGGATCCGTTGAAGTACACTCCGCTCCCGAACGTGGTGGTGCCGTTGTTGGTGTAGTTGCCGGCAACGGAGAGGAGCGGGGGGGCCACGACCGTGGTGGAGGCGTTCA
>Ga0268298_10000491_pt1 | contig 51198 bp, 41 predicted proteins | sample WWTPWeurt_MetaG_FD_194462 | JGI IMG/M metagenome (GOLD analysis project Ga0268298, IMG submission 194462) | Activated sludge microbial communities from WWTP in Nijmegen, Gelderland, Netherland - WWTP Weurt | ecosystem: Engineered > WWTP > Aerobic digester > Activated sludge | place... | reverse complement strand
AGGACCTTCGCGTCCGTCCAGTCGAGGTCCTGCCGGATCTCGATGGTGCTGGGCAGGGTGGCCCGGATCAGCTTCATGATCTCCTGCAGGAGGTCGGCGAGGTCCAGGCACCTCAGGTCCGGTGCCTTCTTGCGGCTGAAGAGCAGGATCTGGTTCACGAGGTCCTTTGCCCGGTCACCGGACTTCTTGATGATCTCGATGTGGCGGCGGAGCGGGCTATCCTCCGGGAGCTTCATCAAGCTCAGGTCGGCCAGCGAGATGATGGGCGTGAGGGCGTTGTTGAAATCGTGAGCGATGCCGCCGGCAAGCGTGCCGAGTGCTTCGAGCTTCTGGCTCTGGACCAGTTGCTGCTCAACCTTCCGCTTTTCGGTCTCCACCTCGACGTGATCCACGAGGCCCTGGACCAGGTCAGCGATGGTCTTGACCATGCCCTGCTCCTCCTCCAGGAAGGCCGGTCCGTCACCCTCTGGCCTCACATGGACTTCGAGGGATCCCCTGAGAACGCCGTTGATCGTGATGGGTTCCCGAAGGCTGTAGGGAGTCTCCTGGAAATCGGGGGAACAGAACTCCCTCTCGTCGAGTCGCAGCCGGGCCCAGGTCGACTCGGGCCGGTTCCAGCCACCGGGGATGAGCTGGATGGCCTGGTGGCACAGGGCCTCCACGGACCCGTCATGCTGTTCAAACAGGTTGGACAGCTCGTACAGGCAGTGCAATTCCTTGAGGCGCATCTGGAGTTCCATGGACCTGGATTCCAGGTGGGCCTCCGCCCGGGTCCGCTCCAGAATCTCCTGGCGCAGTTCCTGGTTGATGTTGGCCAGTTCCGCCGTGCGCTGCTGGACCCTCGACTCCAACTCCCGGTTCACCCGACGCAGATCCTCCTCGGCCCACCTCCGCTCCAACCCGATGCCGATGCTGCGCGCCACGCCCTCCAGGCGCTCGATCAGGACCGGCGTGAACAACCCAGGCTCCCGGTGGTGGAGCTGGATGGCTCCCACGACGCCACCGTGCAGCGTGAGCTGGATGAGCGCCACGGAGCGGTATCCATGGCTTCTGCAGGGGCAGGCCGATCCACCGGCCTGGAGGTCATCGATCCAGAGGCTGCCCCGGGTGGTCAGGGTGGAACCTGGAGGGGCTTGGTTCCGGTCCCCCAGCATGGCGTGCAGGCACTTTTCGCAGGAGGTTGTCGCGAAGTCCGAGGAGTAGCCCTTGGCATGGGCGTAGGCGAACCGCCCATCCTCCCGGAGGCGCAGGGCCAGGGCGTCCACACCGACGAATGACTGGATCTCTTCGAGCACGGAGTCGAGGTCGTCCAGCGAACCCTGGGGCTGGTAGAAGACATCGAGGATGTTGAGGATCAGGCGCTGGTAGGCCCTGGATTCCTCGGCCGCGCGATAGGCCCGGGCATTCTGGATGGCGAGTGCGCAGACCCCGGCCATGGAGATCGCCAGGTTCAGGTAGTGGGACTTGAACTTCGGGAAGGCGAGCCCCTCGACCCTGAGATAGCCCGCCAAGCCCATGGAGGTCGCGATGGGCAGGATGAACCCGTGCTCGGTCTCCTCATAGGGGTAGCCCGGCGGCAGGAGCGGGATCCCCTTGCCATCGGCGGGCTGGAAAAGGACTCGTTCGGCATGGAAGAGCAGCGTGAACATGCCCACGATGCCCTGGATGACATCCTCCTCCTTCAGGCTCTGGCTCAGCGCGCCCAGGAACTCGACGGCTGTGGCGCGGTCAGCCGCTTGGCGACGGGCCAGGTTCACGTTGTCCTCGGCGCGGTGGTTCTGGATCCGGAGGCGTGCCTCCAGGATTCCCCTCTCCATGAGCAGTTGCAGGTGGTCCAGCCCGACGGGGAGGACCTCGCCAGGGAGGCCAAGATGCTTGGAAATGCCCTGGAGGCCAGGTATCGAATCGGCCACACCCGTGTCCAGCAGGAGCAGCTTGGTCACCGCTTCGCGCCAGAGGTCGCGGACGAGCTCCTGATCCTGCCCATCCGCCTCCAGGTGGCCTTTCCAGTGCTCGAGCCAGCCGGGCGTCATCACATAGGCACCCTGGTCCAGGTGGGCCTGGAGCAGCTGCCCATTGAGCAGCATCTCCTGGCAGGTCTGGAAGCGGTGAAGGAACACGCCCCTGGCCCGGGCTTCGGTGACATCCAAGGCGGCCAAGCAGGGCCCGCCGAACACCACTAGAGACTCATCCGGCCGCTGGCGCAGGGACTCCAGGTCTTCCCAGCCCAGAGGCGGGCGGCCGCACCTCGTTGAAAAACACCCAACGCGGATCCGCGGGATCTCGCTGAGCTGACACACCCGGTCCGCCTCGGCAGCATAGTGCCGGCAGACCAGGGTGCAGACGCTGTCAGGCATGGACCGGCGCCCGCTGGAGAGGATACCGGCCCCACTCCTGGACCGCTTCGGCAATAGCCAGGAGCGTGTCATCGGGCACATCCAACGGGATCTCCCCGTGGGTGTCGCAGAGGATGAACCCACCTCCAGGTGCGGCCTTGGCCACCGCATCCTTCACCGCCTCCTCGGCCTGGGCCTGCGTCCACCGGATCATGTCCAGCCCATTTAGGTTTCCGATCATGGTCAGGCGGCCCCGGCAGACTGTTTTGGCCTGGGCCATGTCCTCGTGGCAGCTGACCCCGACCCCGAGGGTTCCTGTGGCGGCGAGGTCGTCGAGCACGCCGAGGGTGCGTCCTGAAGCGAGGAGGGTGACGGTGGGGCCCTTCAGGCCTGCAAAGGTCTGCTTGGCGATCTGGAAGCCGGTCTCCAGGTAGAGCGATCTCGGGATCATGGTGGGGGAGGCCAGAGGATCGAAGTAGACAATGGCGGAAGCTCCGGCGGCGAGCTGCGCGTTGGCCCAGGCCTGGCAGAACGCGATGTTCTTGGCCATGAGCGGCCAGAATTCCTCGCGGTCGCTTAGCAGCAGGTCCATGTAGCGGTCGAAACCGAGCTGCAGGACTGGCAGGGAGAAGGGGGAGAGCGCCACGCCCAGGATGGGCACCTCATCACCCACCCGTGCCTTCATGGTCTCGATGGCCCGCAGGACCTTCAGCAGTTCAGGTGAGCCGGCCAGGTCCGGCACCTGCAGGGTGGAGAGAGATTGATCGGGGCCCAATACGGGCTCGCCGCTGTTGGGCGGTCCATCTTCCGTGAAGACCACTTCGCCGCCCCAGGCCTCGTATTCGAGGGCGGCATGGAAGAACCCGAACAGCACATCTGAGCCGAACCTTCTCTGCAGCCGGAGCTGGGCCTCCACCACATGGGTGGGATCGCTAAAGTAGTCGCGCATGCCCAACCCCAGTTCGCGGGCACCACGAAGGACCAGGTTCAGCGCCAGGGGGACTCGGTCAGGCTCCTGGTGCGAGAGGGTGGTGAACACGCGCTGTGCTGAGGTCATTGCGCACATGTTTCCTCCAGGATGCGCTGGGCGATCATCACCGCGTCGACCCCGGTGTGGCCGACAGCATCGGCACCCACTTCCTGCCAGAGGGCCGGGTTGAACCGGAACGGTGCACCACCGACCACCAGTCGGGGGCGATCGGGGCCTTCCCCCAGTTCTTTCCGGAGGTCGCGGATGTGCAGGGCCGAGTTGAACATCAGCACGGAGACCATGAGGATCGCCACGGGCTCCCGTTGCACGCGCCGGGCCAACTCCCGGGGTTCAAGCCCCTGGCCGAAATCCAGCACGCGGAACCCGCCCGCCCTCAGCGCAGAGGTGACGATCCGTTTGCCGAGCTGGTGATGGTCCAGCAGGACGGCCACCCCGATCCTGGGACCGCCTACCGCTTGGGGACTCTCGGCTGGACAGAACTCTCCGAGCAGGTCCTCGCAGATTCGCCCGCCCATGTAGACCTGGGTCAGGGCCAGTTCCCCGGCCTCCCACCGATCACCGATGCGGGCCAGGGAAGGGCCGACCACCTTCTCGACTCCGGCCAACCCACCCTCGTCGGCCATGGCCTCCTGGAGCAGCGTTTGGCAGCGGAGTCGGTCCATGGAGAGCAGGGCCTCCTCGAACTGCAAGGTTCTTGAATCCATTGAACCCCCTTGTCGCGGGCAAGCGACCCAAGGCGCGACCTGGGAGACGAAGGCACCGCTCAGGCGCGTCCTTGACATCGGTATCGGCGAATCCCCTGGAGCCTTGATTTACCTGCAGGTATTTTCAAGGGTGTTGTCTTTGTCAAAAGGCCCTGTTTGCCGGGTCGGAGATGCCCACCTGGGGCCGGCCGGGCCAGGCAGGCAGTAGTGGATGCAACTTGACGCCTTCGGGTGCAGCGCCATATTGGCAATCGGAGTGACCCATGAGACTGATATCGACGGTCCTTCTGGTGGCTTTCCCGCTCTTGGCCCAGGCCGATCCCTATGCGCCCAGGACCCCCCATGGCTGGGGCATGTCCCTCGGCACCGCCTTCGATGCCGCACCCCTGGTTCTGGATGTCCACTACACCTTCAGGCCCGGGATCGGCTTCTACTTGGGTGGGGGAGGAAGACCGCATCCCGGTAGCAACAACTGGAACTTCGACATCAACTTCAATGACCGGGGGACCCTCCGCAGGGTGGATTCGGCGGCCTACTTCGGCGTGGCGGTGACCCGCCAGCGGGGCTTTGCCTGGGGGCTTGGCTACGGTCGCCACAGCTCCGGTTGGGAGATCGACCGCAGCGGCTGGTTCACGGCCGAGGAGCAGGCAAAGCTGGACACCACCACGGTCCGAACGGGTCCCCATGGCTGGGTTGCCTACTATCCTGGCCGGTTCGTTGGCTTCCAGGTCCAGGCCGGGCCCAGCTGGGGCGGCATCTCTCTGGCCCTGCGATTCTACTAGCGGCGGAACCCTGGAACGGGTGACGCTCCGGAGGAATGAACCAAAGCGACCCTGGCGAGTCATTCGGGGTGGTTTCCCGGATTGGACCCAGGCCGGGTCAAACCGATCCGGCCTAGCGACCTACAGTGCGGTCCTCGGCTCCACAGCGGCGTGGGCCAAGAGCAGCCCCGTCAGCAACGCGATGGCCACAAAGAGGGCCTGGAAGGCCGTGTCGAGGCCCATCACCAGCTGCTTCTGGATGATGAACTCGAGGCCTTTGAAGCCGAGGCCTCCAGGCACCAGCACCATCAGGCCCGGCAACAGGGTCACCACCGAGGGGCGCCGGGTGAGCCGCGTGAAGAGGTTACTGCCCAGGCCCAGGGCGAAGGCGCCGAGGCCCACGCCGAACTGCGGCCCCAGCAGCACGGCGCCCTGGCGCGTGCCGAAGAAGGCCAGCACGCAGGCCGCGAAGATCCAGGGGAGGTCCCGGGGCCGCGCCTTGAAGATCACCACGAAGGCGGCGGCGGCCAGCAGTAGGGTGGGCAAGATGGTCCAGCCGGGCAGGGGCAGGGGCGTACCCTGCAAGGCCCGGTCGAGCATGGATACGGCGAGCCGCTGGCCCAGGGCCACGCCGAACCCCAGCGACAGGAAGGTCATGGCCGTGTCCACCAGTCGGGCGGTGCCGGCGACGAGGTTGCCCGTGGCCAGTTCGTTCATGGACACCACCAGGCGCAGGCCTGGCACCAGGACGATGAGCCCCGCCACCGTGAGCACCTGGGGCGAGACCAGGGGGAACCGGTAAGCGGCGGCCACGGCCAGGAAGCCCACCAGGGTGCCCGCCACGGGGTGGACCAGTCGCGACAGGCCGGCCTTCCGTCCCAGCAAGATCGCGGTGAGGCCCACCAGGGCGCCCAACACCGCCGTGAGGAACATCTCCCGCCAGCCACCCCCGAAGAACATGGCCGCCGGGGCAGAGCCGAGGCCAAAGCAGAGCACCGTGAGCAGCGCGCCCCATCGATCCGGCGCCGCCAGGATCGTCTGCACCCGGTCGCGGGCCGCGGCGGCGTCCAGCTGCCCGGCAATAAGGGCGTCCGTAGTCTCTTGCAGGTCCGACAACTTCTCAAGGTTCACGTCGCCCGAGGGGCTGCGCTGGATGAAGGTCCAGTGGTGGCCGCCCTTCCCCAGCGAGGCGAAGAAGGCCGTGGGCAGGGCGAAGAACTGGCCCTCCAGGCCGAGGCGCTCCGAGATCCGCGCCAGGGCGTCCTCGAAGCGGTGGGCAGGGATCCCGAAGGCCTGGAAGGCCCGACCCAGCTCCAGGCAGAGTGAGATCTCGGGCGGGGTGGCGGCTGGCGGTACGGTGGCGGGACCTGGGGCTTCGGGTGCGGACATGCCCCAGGTTAGCGGCCCCGGGCCGCCCTGCGGATCTTGATCACAAGCGCCTGGAGGAGCGCTGCCCGACGCATGGCCCTCCCTATTCTGGTAGTGCCATGAGCGTCCACACCACCGCCTGTCCCCGGAACTGCTACAGCACCTGCGCCATGCGGGTGACGGTTCAGCAGGGCCGGGTGACGGCCATCGATCCCCACGAAGGCAACCTGGCCACCGCCGAAGGCCCCTGCCTCAAGGGGCTGAGCTACCTGGAGCGCTGCACCAGCCCCGAGCGGATCCTGCACCCCATGAAGCGGACCGCCTCCGGCAGCTTCGAGCGGGTGGGCTGGGACGAGGCGCTGGACCTCATCACCCGCCACCTCGACACGGCACGGCGCGCGCATGGGCCGCAGTCGGTCTTCTACTACGCGGCCAGTGGCACCAAGGGCCTGCTCAACAGCTGCGGCCTGGCCTTCTGGCGGCAGTTTGGCGGCTGCACCACCACTTACGGGGATCTCTGCTGGCCCGCGGGGCTGGAGGCCACGCGCCTCACCTTCGGCGACAACCGCCAGAGCGCACCCTGGGATATCGCCCAATCCCGCCTCATCGTCATGTGGGGGAAGAACGCCTCGGAGACGAACCTCCACCAGATGCGCTTCGTGCATCAGGCGCTCGAGCGCGGGGCCAGGCTGGTGGTGATTGATCCGCGCCGCACCCCCACCGCCGACCGGGCCCACTTGCTCCTGCAGCCGCGACCGGGCACTGACGGGGCCCTGGCCCTGGGCCTGGCGCACCTGCTCATCGAGGAAGGCCAAGTGGACCTGGGCTTCATCCGGGAGCACGTCCTGGGCTACGAGGCTTTCGCTGCAGCGGTGAAGGCCTGGACGCCGATCCGCACCGCCCAGGTGTGTGGCATTCCCGAGACGCAGCTCCTCGAGCTGGCCGACCTCATGGGGCAGGTGGCCCCCATGAGCATCTGCGCGGGCTTCGGCATGCAGCGCTACACCAACGGCGGCCAGACCATGCGGGCCATCCAGGCCCTGCTGCCCCTCACGGGGAACCTCGGCAAGCCCGGCGCGGGCTGGGTCTACGCCAACCTCGCCACCCAGATCTTCGGGCACCTGAAGGACCCCCTGGACTTCTACCCGCCCGAGCAGCCCGATGGCGTGGTGCGCGTATCCGTGAGCACCGCGCGCCTGGGTAAGGACATGCTGGCCCAGCAGGACCCGCCGCTGAAGGTGGGCTGGGTGGAGCGGGGCAACCCCGCCGCGCAGAACCCCGAGACGCCCGCCGTGCTGGCGGCCCTGCGCGCCCTGGACTTCCTGGTGGTGGTGGACGAGCGGCTCACAGACACGGCCCGGGAGGCCCACCTGGTGCTACCCAGCAAGAGCCTCTTCGAGCAGACCGATGTCATCGGGGCTTACTGGCACGCCTACCTGCAGATCCGGCAGAAGGTGGTGGAACCTCCCGGCGAGGTGCGGCCCGAGACCGAGATCTACCGCGCCCTGGGGCAGCGGCTGGGCTTCACACCGGATCAGCTGGCCGAGTTCCTGCCGCAGCCGGGCGACGCGGGCGTGGAGGCCTGGTTGGAGGCCCGTCTGGCACCGCACGGACTCACCCTCAGTCAGCTGCGGGAAGGCCCGGTGCTGGCACCTGGCGCCGAAGAAGTGGCCTTCGCCAACCTGCGCTTCACCACGCCCTCGGGCAAGGTGGAGCTGCTCAGCGAGGAGGCCGTCGCCCGCTGGGGCGTGGCGGCCCTGCCGGACTTCACGCCGCCCGTGGAGAGCCAGACCGCCGGGGGTGGCAGACATCCGCTGCAGCTGCTCACGCCCAACACCAAGAACTCCATCCACAGCCAGTTCCTGCCCCTGCAGGTGATCCGCCAGCTCATGCCCGGGCCCAGCCTGGAGATGGGCCCGGAGGACGCCCACCAGCGCGGCCTGAAAGAGGGCCAGAGGGTGCGCGTCTTCAACGACCGGGGCAGCCTGGAGCTGCCGTTGCACATCAGCTTCGGGATGCGCCCGGGCACGGTGGCGGCATACAACGGTTTCGGGGCTGAGGACGGCGGCTCAGTGAACCTGCTCTCCGAGGGGCGTGAGACCGACCTAGGCTTTGGCGCGGGCTTCCACGACAACCTGGTCGAGGTGGAGCGGGCATGACGGCGACCCAGTTCACCTTCGACCCCAACCGCTGCACCGGCTGCCAGGCCTGCGTGCTGGCCTGCTGGATGGAGAACCGCGAGCACCAATCCCACCCCTGGCGCACCGTCCACACCTTCAACGCCTGCGGCCACCCCAACCTGCCGGTCTTCCACCTCTCATTCGCCTGCCACCATTGCGATGCCCCTGCCTGCCTTGAGCACTGCCCGGCGGACGCCTACACGAAAGACGCGGCCACAGGTGCTGTGACCATCCACGCAGATCGCTGCATGGGCTGCCGCTACTGCACCTGGGCCTGCCCCCACGATGCGCCGAAATTCAATGAAGCCATGGGCACCATCGAGAAGTGCACCTTCTGTCCCGAGCGGATGGCGCAGGGCCTCGAGCCCGCCTGCGTGGCCCGCTGCCCCATGGAGGCCCTGGGCGTGTCAGCACTCGACCCCGGGCGTCCTCTCGTGGGCGAGCCGGGGGTGCCCCCCTCGGCCACGGCGCCCGCCATCGCCATCGCGCCCTTGCGCCACCCCGAGCCGCCCCGTCAGGGCCACCGGCCACCGGACGATGCGATGCGGCCCTACCTGGAGGCGCTGCTCCGGGTGGCGCACCCGAAGATCACCCTCCGGGGCGAGTGGACGCTGCTGCTCTTCACCACCGTGATCAGCGGACTCGCGGCCTGGCTGGGCGCTTCCCTGCTGGGTGGTCCACCCGTCCACCGCTGGACCTTCCTGCTCTTGGGCGCCCTGGTGATGGTCCTGAGCACGGCGCACCTGGGGCGGCCGGGCCGGGCCTGGAGGGCCCTGCTGCACCTGCGCACCAGTTGGCTCTCCCGGGAGGTGGCCGCCGTGTCGCTCTTCCTGGGGCTGGGCGTCCTGGCGACCATCGTCCACCCGGCGCTGGGCATCCCGGCGGCCCTGGCGGGGTTCGCAGCCCTCTTCTCCATCGACCGCCTCTACCGCGTGGCCCTGCGCACGGGACCTTGGAACCTCCACAGCGCCCACGTGCTGTTCAACGGCCTCTTCCTGCTGGGCCTGCTGGCGGGAATCTGGCCCCTGGCCATGGTGCTGGGCTTGGTCAAGGCGCTGCTCTACCTGCACCGGAAGCAGAACTTCGCCGAACTGGGCAGGCCCGTCCGGCCTGCGGTCTCCGTTCTGCGGCTGGGCCTCGGCTTCCTGGGCCCCCTTTGGCTGAGCGCGACGCATCCCCTCCTGGCGGCAGCCCTGGCGATCCTGGGCGATCTCATCGATCGGACCGAGTATTACGATGAGCTCGATGTCGCCACGCCTCGGGGGGATCTGTTGGTGCGGCTGGGGGCGGCCACCGCAGCGCCGGTCTCCACTGCCGACGGGGCCATGCAGGCACCCTGACCCGGGCGCGTGACTGAGTGGCGGATGTACAGATTTGGCACGGTCGGGACGAAAAGCCAGCCATGGCAGCTTTATCTACGGCCGAGGCACCCAGGCTCATCCCGGAGCGGACCCTGCCGTGGTTCCTGGGCACGGCTCTGGGCTATTTCCTCCTGTCCTCGCTGACGCTGGCTGGCTTTCCGAGGACCGAGGCCGTGGTGGCCTTTTTCCCGGCCAGTGGCCTCGCCCTCGCGGCCATGCTCCTGACCCCGCGGCACCAGCGCCCCTGGCTTGCCCTCGGCATCCTGGTCGCTGACTTCACCGCCGACCAGGTCTTTGGCCGTCCCATCCTGGTTGCCCACCTCACCTTCGCTCCGATCATGGCCATCGAGGCCTGGCTTGGGGCCTGGCTGATCGAGTGGTGGCTGGACGGGAGGAGCCCGGACATTCGCAGCCTGGCGGATTTCGGGACCATCGTGACGGCCAGCGCCATCGGCTCAACCCTGGTGGGCGGTGTCCTCGGCGGACTTGCCCAGCGGGAGCTGTTTGGCCTCCCCTTTTTTCCGGCACTGTGGAACTGGTGGGCGCCGGACTTGATGGCATCTTCCGTGCTGACACCAGCCCTTCTCTTCAGCGCGCAGCTGCGGCAGGAGACGGCGACGCCCTCCCCCGGCGTGAAGCCGGAAGGCCTCCTATTCCTCCTCACCTTTGGGGCGGTGCTCTGGGAAGTCCAAATGAACGGAATTTCCATCGGCGCCTCCCAGGTGCTGCTGCTCCTGGCGGCGCTCCCGTTCCTCGGCTGGGCCGCCCTTCGGCTGGGACCCACTTGGACGGCCTGGGGCACGGTGCTCTTGACGGCCGTCAGCGTGGCCGCCACTGCCTACGGAAGGGGACCCTTCATCGCCACGTCGGCGGACCCCTTCTCTCGGATGCTCTGGTGCCAGGCCTTCTGCATGGTCACCTCGCTCTCGATGATGGTTCTTGCCCAGACCTTGCGGGAGCAACGCTCGGCGGCCCTTCGGCTGGCCGAGGCCCTGCAGGCACTGACAGTTTCCAATGCGCGCATCCAGGCGCAGTTCCAGGGCAGCTCCGACCCCATGGCAATGGTGGATTCCGAGCTGCGGCTGGTCGCTTTCAACCCGGCCTGGGCTGAACTGGTCGGGCACTCAACTAGCGGGGCCCCGACTCTTGGAACGCAGGTGGACCAGGTCAGCTCCTTTGCCGGGGATGGTGGCCTGGGGGGTGGCGCTTGGCGACGAGCGCTGGCTGGTGACCGCTTCCGGGAGTCTGTGTCGCTCCCGACCCAGGATGGAAACATGGTTGCCTACGAGGCATCCTACGCCCCGCTTCAGGATGGGGCGGGCCTCGTCATCGGCGCATCCCAGGTGCTTTGGAATGTGGCGGAGCTCGACCAGCGCCACGCGGAACAGGCCCGAGCCCAGCGGCTCGAGAGCATGGGACGCCTTGCCTGCGGTGTGGCCCACGACTTCAACAACATCATCACGGCCATCATCGGGTATGGCGAGTTGATCAAGGGCAGCGTCGAACCGGACTCCAGGGTGGAGCGTCAGGCAGGGGAGGTGGTCAAGGCGGGGGGGCGGGCCGCCAGCTTGACGAGGCAGATGCTGGCCTTCGCCCGCCGTCAGGTCATGCAGCCAATCGTGGTGGACCCCGCAGCACTGCTGGCAGAACTCCACCCGCTCATCGAGCGGGTGATCGGGGAGGGGATTCAGCTGACCTGGAAGGGAGTCGATGCGCCCTGGAAGGTGAAGGTTGATCCAGGGCAACTAGAGCAGGTGCTGGTCAACCTCATCGTGAATGCCAGGGATGCCATGCCCAAGGGGGGGCGCCTGACCATCGAGACCGCCAATATCGACCTGGATCCGCTGATCGCCCATGGCCGGGAAGTCCCCCCGGGGCCTTACTGCCAGATCTCCGTCAGCGACACTGGCAGTGGCATCCCTCCCGAGGTGTTGAAGCACATCTTCGAGCCCTTCTTCACTACGAAAGCGCAGGGCACGGGCACCGGCCTGGGCTTGGCCATGGTGGAGGGCACCATCCGCCAGGCTGGAGGGGCAGTGCTTGTCTACAGCGAGGTCGGCACGGGAACCGTATTCCGGATCCTGCTTCCCAAGGCTGACGGTGCGGCCGAGGCAAGGCCCCGGGCTGGCGTTGCCCCCTCCAGAAAGGGGGGCGAGCACATCCTCCTCGTGGAGGACGACCCGACCCTCCTTTCGCTCTCCCGGCAAATTCTGGAAAGCGCCGGGTACACCGTGCATATGGCTGCCACGGGAGCCGAGGCCAAGGCCCTCCCCGCCGCCACGCTGGCGGCCCTCGACCTGCTGCTGACCGATGTCATGCTTCCTGGCATCAGCGGGTTCGACTTGGCGGATTGGATGAGAACCCAGCATCCCCAAACGAAATGCCTCTTCGTCTCCGGTTACACCGAGGAGACGCTGCAGGCCCAGGGCCGGGCCCCCCTCGACTTCCCGTTTCTGCCGAAGCCCTATTCCACGGTGGACCTGCTGGGGGCGGTCGGACGGGTTCTCGACAGGCCCTGAAGGGCGATCCTCCTCAAGGCGTCTTCACTTCATCCCGCCGCTTCCCCTGCCAGCGCCAGGCAGGCCGTGAGGCCCGGGGACTCGATGCCCAGCAGGTTCACGAGACCCGGCACGCCATGGTCGGCTTCCCGCTGGATGAGGAAGTCCGGGGCGGGCTCGCCGGGGCCGTGGAGCTTGGGACGGATGCCCGCATAGGCCGGCTGCAGCGAACCGTCCGGCAGGCCGGGCCAATACTTGCGGACCTCGCCGTAGAAGCTGTCGGCGCGGCGGGGATCCACGTCGTAGTCTTCCTGGTCGATCCACTCCACATCCGGCCCGAAGCGGGCCTGGCCAGCCAGGTCCAGGGTGAGGTGCACGCCCAGCGCGCCGAGGGGCGGAATGGGATAGACCAGCCGCGAGAAGGGCGAGGCGCCCGTCAGGCTGAAGTAGTTGCCCTTGGCGAAGCGACGGGGCAGGGGCGGCAGGCTGGCGGGACGCGCCTCCTCGAAGGCGTGTGCCAGGGCGAGGGCGCCCAGCCCAGCGGCGTTGAAGACCCGGCGGGCCAGGAGGGTCATCGGCTCCCCGCCACCGATCCGTACTTCGAGCCCCTGCGGGGTGGCCCGGCCGCCCAGCACGGGACTCTTCAGCACCACGGAGGCGCCTGCGGTTTCCGCCTCCAGGCAGAGGGAGCGCATGAGGCCGTGGCTGTCCACGATGCCGGTGCTGGGGGAAAGCAGGGCCGCCGTGCAGTGGAGGCGGGGTTCGAGGCGCAGGGCCTCCTCTGCATCGAGCCACTGGAGGTCCCTCACGCCGTTAGCGGCGGCCCGAGCCTTGAGCTGGCGCAGGGCTTCGATTTGGCTGGCGTCCGTGGCCACGATGAGCTTGCCGCAGCGGCAGTGGTCCACGTGATGCTCGGCGCAGTAGGCGTAGAGGGCCCGGTTGCCCGCCACGCAGAGCCGGGCCCTGAGTGAGTCCTTCGGGTAGTAGATCCCCGCGTGGATCACCTCGCTGTTGCGCGAGCTGATGCCGGTGCCGATGCGATCCTCCGACTCCAAGAGGATCACCTCCCGGCCCTCGGTCGCCAGCTTCCGGGCGATGGCCAGTCCCACCACGCCCGCGCCGACGACTATGCACTCCACCCGTTCCATGGCTCCATCTTCGCGGCATTGCCGAGGCTGTGGGAAGATCGAGGATTCGTCATCCTCCCGCCCAAGACCGGTCTCCCCATGTCCACTCCCATGCTGCAGCAGATCGCCGGCCTCAAGCGCGAGGCGGGGGACGCTGTGCTGCTCACGCGCATGGGGGACTTCTACGAGATCCTGGGGGAAGATGCAGTCCGCGCGGCGCCGGTGCTGGAGATCGCCCTGACCATGCGGGGCAAGGGCACGGAGGCGGAGACGCCCATGTGCGGTGTACCCCACTTCGCGCTGGAATCGTACCTGCCCAAGCTTCTGGCGGCGGGCTTCTCCGCGGCCATCGCCGAGCCCACGGCCAAGCCCGAGGAGGTGAAGGGCCTGCTGCCCCGCGCCATCAAGCGCATCATCACGCCCGGCACCTGGCTGGACGACGATGCCCGCTGGCTCTGCGCCCTTCATCGGGCCGGCACCACCTGGGGCCTGGCCCTGCTGCAGCTGGCCTCCGGGGCCCTGCGGGTGCTGCCCGGCGAGGGCCAGGAGGCCCTGCAGGCCACCCTGGAGCGGCTGGAGCCCCAGGAGCTGATCCTGGCCGAGGGGGCCGAGGACATCGCGGACCTGGAGGCCGCCCGCACCCGGCTGCCCGCTTGGCGCTTCGAGGCCTCCCGCGCCAAGCAACAGGTGCTGGCCTTCTTCGGCTGGCAGCATCTGGAGGGTGTGGGCCTCGACCCCTATCCGGCGGCCCTGGGCGCCCTGGCGGCCCTGCTCGACCACGTGGAAGCCACCCAGAAGGGCCGCCCCGCCCACCTGCAGGGCGTGGCGCTGGAGTTGGGCGCCTCCGGCCCGCTGGTGGATGCCACCAGCGCCCGACACCTCGAAGCCCTCGCCAATGGCATGGATGGCGGCCGGGCCGGTTCACTGCTGGCGTTGCTGGACCAGTGCCGCACCCGCATGGGTTCCCGCCTGCTTAAGGCCTGGCTCGAGCAGCCCTTGCGCGACCGCTCCACGCTGGAACGCCGCTGGTCCCAGGTGGCCTGGTTGACCGAGGACCGTCGCCGCGGTCCCATCCAAACTCTTTTGGCCCAGGTGCCCGACCTGGACCGCCTGCTGGGCCGGGTGGCCCTGGGCCTGGCCCTGCCGCCGGAGCTGGCCCAGCTCCGCGAGGGTCTGGCCGTGCTCCAGAAACTGCCTGCGCGGATCCAGGACGAGGGCTGGGCCACGGAAGTGGCTGATCTCGGCCTCTGGCCCGGCTCAACGCCGCTGTGCCAGCCGCTACTCACCGAGCTCCAGCGCTGCTTGGCAGAAGCTCCGCCCCTCGACCTGGAGAAGGGCGGCGTCATCCGCGAAGGTGTGGACCTGGAACTCGATGGCGTGCGCCGCCTGGCCCGGGATGCCAAGCAGGTGATGCTGGAGCTGGAGGAGGAGGAGCGGGCTGCTTCCGGCATCAACAGCCTGAAGATCAAGTACAACCGGGTGTTCGGCTACTACTTCGAGATCACGAAATCAAACCTGGGGGCCGTGCCGGCCCACTTCCTACGCAAGCAGACCCTGGCCAATGCAGAGCGGTTCACCACCGAGAAGCTGGTGGCCTTTGAGCAGCGGCTGCTCAGCGCCGAGAGCGACCAGGCCCGGCTGGAGGCCATCCAGTTTCAGCGCCTCCTGGCCCTCGTGCTGGAGCATCGGGCAGACCTGATCACCCTCGCCCGGGCCGTGGCAGCGCTGGATGTGCTGGCCGCCCTGGCAGAACGGGCCCGACTTTCGGGCTGGACCCGGCCCGAACTGGGCGAGGAGCGCGAACTGGTGCTGGCGGCGGCCCGCCATCCCATGCTGGAGGCGCGCCTGGGCCGCGAGTGCATTCCCAACGACCTGCAGTTCAGTGCACAGCAGCCCATGGCCGTGGTGACTGGGCCCAACATGGGCGGCAAGTCCACCTTCCTGCGCACGGCGGCCCTGCTGGTGGTGCTGGCCCAGACGGGCTCGTTCGTGCCCGCCGAGCTCATGCGCTTCGGCCTGGTGGACCGCATCTTCACGCGCATCGGCGCCTCGGACCAGTTGGCCAAGGGCCAGTCCACATTCATGGTGGAGATGACTGAGACCGCGCGGATCCTCAACCAGACCACCTCCGCCAGCTTGGTGATATTGGACGAGATCGGCCGTGGCACCTCCACGCGGGATGGCCTCGCCCTGGCGGAGGCCATCGCGCTCTTCCTGCGCGATCTCAAAGGCGGTGCGCCGCGCACCCTCTTCGCCACGCACTACTTCGAGATGACCAAGCTGGCGGATGACAGCCGCATTCAGAACCTGCACGTCGAGGTGCAGGAGTGGGAGGAGCAGCTGCACTTCCTCCACCGCGTGGCCCAGGGCCCGGCGGACCGCAGCTATGGCATCCAGGTGGCGCGCCTCGCCGGCCTGCCCAAGTCGGTCATCCAGAAGGCCCAGCGCCTGCTGGCCCAGGCCCCCGAAGCGCCGCCCCGCGCACCCATGCCCTCCCAGCCTGCCCTGCCCTTGTTTGATGTCGAACCCGATGCCCTCCGGTCCGAGCTGGAGGCCCTGGACCTGAACCGCATGACGCCCCTCGAAGCCCTGAACTGGATCGCCTCGAGGAGACGATGACCCTGCCAAGCCACCCCATGCGCCGGCGCGACCGCGAGCTGGGCGAGGCGGAAGCCCTGGAGCTCCTGCGGGAGGCGGAATGGGGCGTGCTCGCCACCGTGGACGCCGACGGATGGCCCTACGCCGTGCCCGTGAACCACGCGGTGGTGGACGGGGACCTGGTCATCCACTGCGCCACCGCGGGCCACAAGCTGGACAACCTGACCTCAAATCCGCGGGTCTCTTATTGCGCCGTCACCCTGGCCGAAACCCTGCCCCTGGAGCTGGCCACCCGCTATGCCAGCGTCATCGTCTTCGGCCAGGCGGAGCTAGTTGCAGACGAGGTCGAGAAGCACAGCCTCCTCCGTGCGCTGGGCCTGCGCTTCGCGGCGGAACACCCCGAGGTGGTGGCGCGGGAAGTGGACAAGGACCTGTTCCGCACCACGGTGCTGCGCATCCGGGTTCTGCGTGCCACAGGCAAGGCCCGAGCCTGAAGCCGCCCTAGAACCCGATACCCATCCGCCGGAGCTCCGCCATGAGCATCACCGGGTTGGTGTATTCGAGCGTCTGCATGCCCACCCCCTGGGCGGCCTCAATGCAGGCGGGATCCCGGTGGATGAGGATGCAGGCCCCGGGGGCCAGCCCGAGGCTCGAGGCCCCGGCGAGAAGTAGGGCCTTGTCCGGCAGCCGGGCTCCGGCTTCGCAGGAGAGAGCGTTTGCGGTGAAAGAGGTAGCCAGTCCCAGTCGGCCGAGGATCTGGCTGCGCATCCAGGGGGCGGCGTTTCCCACCAGGGCCACGGGCTGGTGTTGCTTCAGGCGGGCGGCCAGCTGCGCCATGGCGGGAGTGGGTGAGTAGGAGGCTCCGTAGGCCGAGGCGAGGCTCTCGGGGGCGGCCGCCTGCCCCGCCCAGCCGGTCCATTCCAGCTCGAAGCGCTCTAGGTCCCACTGACCGGATTCGAGCTGGGTCAGGAACCCCGGGGCCTCCAGGAGGGCCGTCCGGACCTCATCCTCGGACTTGCCAGAAGCTTCGACCATGGCCTGGATGAGCGGACCCTGGTCCAGGGTGCAGACCACACCCTCCAGTCCGAGGAGGATGCCCTCGATGGCGGCCGTGGGCAGGGCCCGCTTGAGGCAGGACGCGTATTCCTGGTCCACCTTGATGATGTGGTTCATGTACCAGTCCCGCAGGAACGCTGCGGTCTCGTCCACCACCCGGGGATCGGCCGGGTCGTAGCTCTTGCTCAGCTCTTTGACCCTGTTCACGAAGAAGACATGCTCCTGGCAGTGCTGGGCCAGCTTGGGGTAGCCCGCGGCGCGCATGTAGCGCTCTTCGCTGCTGAAGTGGGTCTGCGCATATTCCCCCAGCGCCTCGAAAATGTAGGTCACGGTATCGGGGTGCTTGCGACCGTCCAGGTGATCGCTCAGCTCGTTGAGCAGGTCCAGCAGCCCCTGGTGCTGGGCGTCGATCTCACGGAAGTTGATGTTGTAGCGGTCTTTCCATTGAATGTGGGCCATGGTGCGTCCTTGTGGGAGCTCTTCTCCCGCTCATCGGTTACTCAGCGCCGCAGTCCCAATCCTGTAGACTTCCGCCATGGTTCCACGACCTGCGCCCAGGCCACCGCTCTCCCAAACCCGCATCCGGGCAGCCTGGGTCATTGCCCTTGCGGTGGACGCCATCCAGATCCCGGCGACTGCCACCGGACCGGTGGGCTGGCTGCTGGGCGCGGGACTGGATGTGGTCACCATGATCGTCATGTGGGCCCTGCTCGGCTTCCACTGGGCCTTCCTGCCGTCGTTTCTCACGGAGTGGGTCCCCTACCTCAACATGGCCCCCTTCTGGACCCTGGCCGTGGGTCTGGCCACGCGGGGGCGGGGCTCCGTGGACCTGCCACTGCCACCCAAGATCGTGAATTGATGCCGAGTCCAGGACCGAGGCCCTGCCCTAGTCCACCGCCGCGCCCTTGAACTCATCCTGCTGGTGCCGACTCTGCTCTTCCATGAGCAACTGGCTCAGTTCCTTCTTGAGGGCGTTGAAGGCGGGACTGGCCACGTCGCGGGGGCGGGGCAGGTCGATGACGAGGTCGCGCTTGATGGTGCCCGGCCGGTAGGTCATCACCACCGTACGGTCGGCGAGGTAGAGGGCCTCCTCGATGCTGTGGGTGACGAAGAGGATGGTCTTCTTCAGCTCGGTCCAGAGCCGCAGCAGCTCGTCCTGCAGGTTGCGGCGGGTGAGGGCGTCTAGGGCGCCGAAGGGCTCGTCCATGAGCATGATGGGGGAGTCGATGGCCAGCACCCGGGCGATGGCCACCCGCTGGCGCATGCCGCCGCTGAGGTCCTTGGGATGGCGCTTCCGGAAGTCCTGGAGGTTCAGCAGCACCAGCAGCTCGTCTACCCTGGCCTGCAGAGCGGTCTTGTCGGTGCGCTTGATCTGGAGGCCGAAGGCGATGTTCTGCTCCACCGTCATCCAGGGGAACAGGGCGTATTCCTGGAACACCATGCCCCGGTCGGGCCCAGGTTCCAGGATGGTCGCGCCGTCCACGGTGATGGCCCCGGAGGTGGGCAGGCTGAAGCCCGCCACGGCGTTCAGGAGGGTGGACTTGCCGCAGCCCGAGGGTCCCAGTAGGCAGACGAACTCGCCCCGGGGAACCTCCAGGTCGATGGCCTTCAGGGCGTGGACCTCCTGGCCCCCACTCTGGAAGACCTTGTGCACGCCCTGGACGGAGATGTGGCTGGCGCCGCTCATGACTGCTCCAGGCCGCGGTGCCACTTGAGCAGGTGCGAGCTGAGGCGGCTCATGAGGGTGTCGATGCCCAGGCCCAGCAGGCCGATGGTGAACATGCCCGCGATGATCTTGTCGGACCAGAGATACTCCCGGGCCTCGAGGATGCGGTAGCCCAGGCCGTTGTTCACCGCGATCATCTCGGACACGATCACCACGATGAAGGCCGTGCCCATGCCGATGCGGGCCCCGGTGAAGATGTAGGGTGTGGCGGCGGGCAGGATGATGCGGGTGAACTGGGTGAATCGCGAGGCGCCCAGGTTGCGGCCCACGCGGAGGTAGATGCTGTCCACGTTCTGCACTCCCGCCACGGTGTTCATGAGCACCGGGAAGAAGGCCCCGATGCTGATGAGGAAGATCGCCGGTGGGTTGCCAAGGCCGAACCAGAGGATGGAGAGCGGGATATACGCGATGGGCGGGATGGGCCTCAGCACCTGGATGAGCGGATTGAACAGGCCATAGACCAGCTTGCTGTAGCCCATGGCGAGCCCCAGGGGCAGGGCCAGGCCGCCGCCGATGAGGAACCCCACCAGCACGCGATACAGGCTTCCGAGCGCATCCTGGATGAGCTCGCCGGTGAAGCACCATTGGAGGTACGAGCCTTGGGTGGGATCGAAGGCTTCCAGGGGCCGCAGGTAGGCCCACCACTTGGTGAGCACCTGCATGGGGGAAGGCAGGATGACGGCGTTCACCCAGCCCATGGAGGACAGCAGCTGCCAGAAGGCGAGCGCCGCCAGGGGGACGAGGATGCCGGAGGCGGCGCTCTTGATGCGCTTCATCCCTTCTTGCCCTTCGGAGCCTTCTTGCCCTTTTCGGGGACCGCAGGCTTGGGCTGATCAATGTTCAGCTGCTTCTTCGCCTCGGTCAGGAGGTCCAGCTTGACCCAGTCGGCGGCCTTCGGCGGGTTGGCCATCTTGCCAACGCCATATTTGGCCATGAGGTCCACGGTGATCTGGGCGTGTTCCAGGCTCATGTCGTAGCTGAAGGGCGAGTTGCCGATGGCGTCCTGGTAGTCGTCGGAGGTGATCTGGTTCTTGAACATGGCCTCACGGACGTACTTCTCCGCGAAGGCCGGTTCATCGATGAATTTCTTGGTTGCCTCCACGAAGCAGAGGAGGAACCGCTGCGCCACGTCACGCCGTTCCTTGTAGAGCTTCTCCGTGATGACCAGGGCGCGGATGGGCTCGCCGAGGGGGGTGTCATAGGGCTTCATGAGCTCGACGCCGAATTTCCGGTTGATGGCCTGGGAGCTGTAGGGCTCGCTCTGGCACATCGCGTCGATGTTCTTGGCCATGAGGGCCTGGTTCAGGTCGGCGAAGGGCAGGTACATCACCAGCACGTCCTTCCCGGGCTTGTCTGACCAGGTGAGGCCCGCCTGGGCCAGCTCCGCGAGGAGCAGCAGCTCCTGGGCACCGCCCCGGGCCACGCCCACCTTCTTCCCCTTCAGGTCCTTGAGGGAACTGATGCCCGAACCGGCGCTGACCACGATGCGGGCCCCGCCCTTGGCGAAGCCCGCCACCACATAGATGGGCACCCCGGCGGCCCGGCCCGCGGCGGCGGCATCCAGCGCCGAGGCACTGGCGTCGATCTCGCCGGCCACGATGGCCGGGCTGATGTCGATGCCCTTCGCGAACATGCGCTCCTCGATCTTGAGCTTGTACTTGGGCGCCAGCTCCTTCATGTAGGACACGGCGCCGTAGTGGGCGAACTTCAGGTTGCCGAGGCGCACCAGGTCCTGCGCCGGCAACGCAGAGAAAGAAAGGCAGAGCAGGGCAAGGATGGCCTTCGTACGCATGGTCGCTCCGGGGTTTCCCCGATTGTAGAACGAACTATGCCCGATTCGGAGGGGACGCTCCGGCGGCCGAGCTCAGGTTCGTTTGCGGGCCACCATCAGGTATTCCCGGCCCGCGCGGCGCGGATGGCTGGTCGTCGCTGCGGCCAGGTGCAGGACCTCGAAGTGGGAACCGACCAGCTCCCGCAGGTCCGCCATGGGGATGGCGTGGGGCGGCCCGGGCCGGCCGTTCACGTCGTGGAAGAAGGCAGCCAGCCACAGGCCTGCGGGCCGCAGGTGGCGGTCGCAGGCCTCCACATAGGCGGGACGCCGGGCCGGGTCCATGGCCACGAAGCAGGTGTGATCAAAGATGGCGTCCCAGGGGCCGAGCTCCGTGGTGAACCAGTCCGCCTGGGACCAGGCCACCCGGTCCCCGTAGCGCGACTGGGCGCCCTCGATGGCAAGGGGTGCGAAATCCAGGCCCGTGACGGAAAAGCCCACGGAATCCAGTTCCGCGGCATCGTGGCCGTAGCCGCAGCCGGGCACCACCAGGTCACAGCCGGCCTGCAGCCCCAGGGGCTGGGCCAGGCCCAGCAGCTCGCGCACGAGGGGCGTGGCCCCGTCCATGTCCCAGCCTGGCCGGCCCTCGTCTCGGTAGAGCTGGTTCCAGTAGTCGGGATGGGTCGTCATCGCTCCAGGATAGGGCCCTACATGTCGTCCGGGAATTTGCGCGAATAACTTTGCGCAGGGCCTTAAAATGAAACAAAATTGTGCAAATCTACAACGCAGAGACTGGAGCATCCCATGAGCATGAGGCACCGAAGCCATTGCAGCCTGCCGCTGGGCGCGGCCCTGCTGGCCCTCCTGGCGGTGCCGGCCCAGGCTCAGACGGCCTCCGGCCTGGGCAAGGACGATGCCCGCGCCATCCACCTGCGGCGTGTACATCCCCCCGAGTCCGCCGAGCGCATCGACTGGGCCGGGCGCATCACAGATCTCCTGAAGGAGGAGCCGGGCGACCTGACCCTCACCGCCGTGGGCGACATGATCTTCAACCAGCCCATCACCCAGCTTCCGGATCCCGACCGGGCTGGCCTCTTCCGCATCATGCAGGAAGCCGACGTGGCCTACGGGAACATGGAATTCTCCCTCAATGACCGGCCCGAGCTCCAGCGCCCCTTCTACAACTTCCGCGCACCGCGGGACTTCCGCTGGGAGCTGGCCCGCACCGGCATCAACCTGGTGAGCCAGGCCAACAACCACGCCCTGGACTTCGGCCCCGAGGGCCTGAAGGAGTGCCTGCAGGCCCTAGATCAGGCCAACATCACCCACGCCGGCGCCGGCACCACCCTGGCCGAGGCCCACGCCCTGGGGAAGACCGAACTGGCGGGCCACAGGACCACGGTGGGACTCCTCGCCTACATGCGCTACTGGACCGCCAAGTATCGCGCCAAGGATGCGAACGCGCCCTCGCTCTCCACCATCGACCCCGCCGTGATCCTGGTGGCGAAGGATGGCAAGGTGGAGAAGGCGGAAGGCCCTCTGGCCGCCGACGTGGAAGTCATGGAAGACGATATCCTCCTGGCCCGGCGCAAGACCGACCTGCTGCTGGTGTCCATCCACAACCACGATGTGACCCATCACCGCGCCTTCGGCATCCAGGACAAGACGCCGCCCAACGAGGAGATCATGTTCCGCCGCGCCATTGAGGCTGGAGCTGACATGGTGCTGGGCACCGGCCCCCACGTGCTGCGTGGCATCGAGATCTACAAAGGGCGGCCCATCTTCTACAGCCTGGGCGACTTCATCTACCAGTACCGGACCCCGGACCGGATTCCCGCGGACATCCTGCATCAGCGGGACATCGAGATGCCCCGGCCCCTCAACGTCTCCGTGTGGGACCGCCGCGAGTCCCGCGAGGTGCTGGAGTCCGTGATGGTTCGCATGGTCACGAACCAGGGCAAGCTCAAGCGCATCCAGCTGCTGCCCATCACCATCGACGACGAGGGTCCCCTCTACGGGGTGCCGAAGCTGGCCGGCACGAAGCGCGGCGCCGAGATCCTCGCGCGCATGCAGAAGCTCTCAGAGCCATACGGCACCAAGATCGTGAGCAAGGGCTGGTACGCAGAGGTGATGCTTCCCTGACCTGGCTCTTCAATCGAGGTGGCAACCACTGATGCACACCGATCAAGAAAAGTGAGAACAGATCGACGGTAGGTGAGACCTCACAGCCCTTGGTTACAGGATCCTCATCTATCTGCCAGCAGCCACGCGGTGGCGAGGACGAGCTTGGCCATGCGCTTCACCTGCTCGGGATCCAGCTTGTCCAGGGTGTCGCCGGGCTTGTGGTAATCGGGGAAGTAGCTGCCGAAGAAGCGCACGAAGGGCAGGCCGACCCGCGCGAAGTCGCGGTAGTCACTGCCGCCATTGCGGCCATCCGTCCAGTCCAGGTGCAGGGACATGCCCGTGCCCAGTCCCGCCTGCCGGAGGATGGGGCCAAGGTCACGATGGGCCGAGGAGAGGCCGGGTTCGGCAAAGCGGGCGGGATCGAGGCCGTCGAGGAAAGCCGCCGGCGCCTTGGCTTCGGCCGCCAGGACCTGTAGCTCCGCGGGCGTCCAGGGATGGCCGATCATGTCCAGGTTCAGGTAGGCACGGGTTTCTGCCAGGGACCAGCGGGGATGCCGGGTGTAGTGGCTTGAACCGAACTTGCCCTCCTCCTCGCCCGTCCAGAAGGCGAAGAGGATCGTGCGCTTGGGGCGGATGGGAGTCCGGGCGAAGGAACGGGCGATCTCCAACAGCGCCGCCACGCCGGAGGCATTGTCATCGGCCCCCGGATGCACCACGCCGTTCGGCTTGCCAAGGTGGTCCATGTGGGCGCCGATGAGGATGGCCTCCTGGCGCAGGGACGGGTCCGATCCCTCCAGCCGGCCGAGCACGTTGAAGCCGAGCAGATCCTTCTCGCGGCCACGGATGCTGAGGGTGGCTGTCTCCACCTGCCCAGTCTCGAGGGCCTGCCGCAGCTCCGCTGTCAAGGCCACGCGGGCCAGGGGCGGCTCTCCGCTGCGGGGGAGGCCTCTGGCCGCGAGGAAATAGGGCAGGGCGGGCTCCTTGCCCTCGCGGATGCGCTGGTCGAGCCCAGTCTCCAGGGCGATGGCCCCCCTAGCCCCCAGCTTCCCCAGCAGGGCGAGGCGGTGGTCGTAGCGGTCCGCGGGGCGAGGCGAGGCGTAGCGTTCGATCAGCTCCGGCTTCTTCCAGGGTTCACCCGGGGGAAGGCCGTCCAGGAAGGCCACGATCCGGCCCCGGACGTCGAGGCCACGGAAATCATCGTGGCCCAAGGCGGATTCCTGGATTCCGTGACCCACAAAGACCACTGGCCCGGACAGGACGCCAGGTTCAATGGCGGGGAGGACCGCGTCCTGCCCGGCGTGGAAGGTGAACAGATGCGAGGCGGTGCGAAGGCGGATGGAGCCCTTGCCGGGTCGGACCTCGCGCAGGGGCACTGCCTGGAGCGGCGAGGTGCCCAGGGGCGGGACGCCCAGGGCCTTCAATTGTTCGCGGAGGTAGTGGACGGTGGCAGTCAGGCCCTTGGTGCCCAGGCCACGGCCCTCGCGCCGGGGGTCGGCGAGCCAGGCCATGTGCCGGGCGATGCGGGCCGCGTCAAGGCGCTCCAGGGCGGTGCTCATCGGTCCGGACCTGGTCTCGGGTTCCTTGGCGCGGACGAAGTCGCCACTCGACCCTTGGGCCAGAAGGCAGCCGGCCAGCAGGAAGGGGAGGACGAGGGTGCCCACCTGCCTCACACCGGGCCCCAGTGGAAGAACAGGGTCGGCGGCACCAACAGCAGGAAGGCCAGCACCACGAGGATGAGCATGAGGGGCAGGAACCACTTGGCCCAGCGCTCCCAGGGGATCTTCGCCGCGCCCAGGATGCCCATGGTGACGGCGCTGGTGGGCAGGATGGGGTTGATTAGCTCGGAGAGGGCGAAGCTGTAGACACAGGTCTGGCGAGTGATGCCCACCAGGTCCGAGAGGGGCGCCATGACGGGCATGGTGAGCGCGGCCTGCGAGGTGCCCGAGTGGATGAAGAAGTTGATGACGCATTGCACCAGGAACATCACCTGGGCCGTCACGGCATGGGGCAGGACGCGGATGGCGTTGGAGCCGTATAGCAGAAGGGTGTCCATGATCTTGGCGTCGTTGGCGATGACCAGCAGGGCCCGGGCGCAGGCCACGATGAACACCACGCCCACCATGTCCTTGGCCCCGGCCACGAAGTGCTTGGCGATGGTGCTCGGTCCCATGCGGCTGATGAGGCCGATGAGGATGCCCATGCCCAGGAACAGCGCCGCGATGGGCTCCAGGTACCAGTGGTGCTTGAGCACGCCCCAGACCAGCAGGATGAGGGCCGCCAGGAAGGTGAGCAGGGCGAGGATGTGGGACAGGTTCCAGTCCTCGCCGGCGCCAGCCGGGCTGGTGGTCTCCCGGGCCAGGTCCAGGTCGCGGACGGGGCTCAGCTCGGGGTTCTTCTTGACCTTGGCGGCGTAGACCATCACGTAGGCGATGACCACGCTGGTGGCCACCACCCAGGCACAGACCCGGTAGCCCAGACCCGAATAGATGGGGACGCCGGCGATGCCCTGGGCCACCCCCACGGTGAAGGGGTTGAAGAAGGCGCAGGCGAAGCCCGCCGCCGCGCCCAGGAAGGGGATGGCCGTGCCCACGATGGAGTCGTAGCCGAGCGCCCGGGACAGGGCGATGAAGATCATGACCAGGGGGATCAGCTCCTCCGCCATGCCGAACACGGCCCCGGCCAGGGAGAACACGGTCATCAGTACCGGGATGAAAAGCAGTTCAAGAAGGCGGTGGCGGCGCACATGGACCGTGAGCCGCTTGATGCCCTGCTCCACGGCGCCGGTCTCCTGGAAGATGCCGAAGCTGCCGCCGATGATGAGTAGGAAGGAGATCAGCCCGGCCCCATCCAGGAAGCCCTTGATGGGGGCCAGGAAGAGGGTCTGCAGACCCAGGTGGGTCTTGGGCAGCTGGCGGAAGGTGCCGTCCACGGGGACCTTCAGTCGGCTGCCGTCCGGCAGCAGCTTCTCCATGCGCTGGAACTCGCCGGAGGGCACCAGCCAAGAGAGGATCAGCACCAGCACGATGAGGGCCCCCACGATCACGAGGGTGTGGGGCATCTTGAGGCCCTTGGTGGGCGTTGCGGACTTCGTGGCCGGATTCGGTCCTTGGTCGGTCACTGGAACATCCCCTTCGCCAACAGCTTGCCTGATTTCATGAGCAGGCGGCCCTTGGCCACCACCGTGCGCACCTCGAGATTCACTGGATCCAGCAGGACCAGGTCCGCGTCCAGGCCAGGCGCCAGCCGGCCCTTGTTCCGCAGCTTGAGGATGCGGGCAGGGTTGGCGGTGATGACCCGCAGGGCGGTCTCGAAGGGCACGCCCTCCTCCAGCACCGCCTGGCGGACGGCGGGGAAGAGCGAGGTGACTCGGCCCACGGAGATGTCCTGCAGCTTGCCGTTCCGATCCCAGTCCGGCAGGCTGCCCTGGCCGTCGGAGGTGAAGGTGATGTGGCCGGGATCCACGCCGGCTTCCAGCATCCGGCGCAGCGCCTTGGCGCAGGGGATCTCCCCTTCAGCCAGGTACGAAGGCAGGGTGGACGTGGTGAAGTCCACGAACCCGCCTGCCTTGGCGTAGGCGATGCCCTCCTCGAAGAGGTGCGGGTTGCGGTTGATGTGGGTGGGCAGCATCTGGGTGGCGGACAGCTCCGTCTCGGCCAGGATCCGGCGCAGGAAGTCCAGCCCCCGGGCCCCGTCGCCCAGGTGCACGTTCACGAGGCCCGCCTTCCCCGCCAGCATGCCGCCTCGCCGCGCCATGGCCACCACCTGGGCGAAGGCCTCGAAGGTGGGCTGGCTAGAGCGGTGGTCCGACAGGGCCACCTCGCCTGCGCCGATCACCTTCTCGATGAAGAGCAGGTCCTCCTCCAGGCTGGGCATGAGGGTGCGCAGGGGGACGCCGTACGAGCCGGAATACACGAAGGTGCTGATGCCCTCCTCGTCCAGGCCCTTGGCCTTGGCCAGGAGGCCCGCCATGGTCCGGGTGTAGCCGTCCGTGCCCAGGCAGCCCACCACGGTGGTGACGCCCCCCTGGATGGCATCGGTGAGTGGCAGGTCCGGCGTGCGGGTGGCGAAGCCGCCCTCGCCGCCGCCGCCCATGATGTGCACGTGGCCATCGATGAAGCCGGGAACGGCGCGCAGGTTCCGGGCGTCGATCACCTCGCAGTACTTGCGGGGGATTCGGATGTTCGGCTCCATACGGAGGATCTTGCCTCCGCCGAGCAGCAGGTCGCAGCGCCCACCGGGTTCCGGGGCGTAGATGTCGGCATTCTTGATCAAAAGCAGCATGGGGACTCCTTCCGGGCCCAGGGCCCGGAGCGGGTTCAGAAGATTCGGGAGACGGGCAGGTCCGCGCCGGGCTTGGCGAGCTCGCGGAAGCCGGGGTAGCCATAAAGCCCATAGAGCAGGCAGGGTTCGAGCACCTGAATGGCGCGGCGGGCCAGGTCCTGATCCAGGGGGACGATGAGCGTCCCAGCGGGCAGGTCGACGTCGGCCCGGGGCTGGCGCGCGACGATCTGGCGGTCCTTGTAGCGCTGGTACAGGTCGTCGTAGGGCGCTTCGAGGCGGAGGAACTGGACTCGCTCGACCTTGGCGCGGCGGGGCGAGGCCAGGGTCTCGAAGCGCAGGCCCTGGGCCTCTAGCACGGGGAGGAAGCGCATGGCGGCGGAGGGTTCGATGGCATAGGCCAGGGGGGTGGGTACGCTGCCCTTCACCACCAGGTCGGTCATGACCATGGCCGTGGGCACCTCGAGGGTGCGGCCCGTGCCCAGCTCGCGCACCTTCACCGCGCTGACCTTGCCGCCGGCGTTGGCCCAGAAGGTGTTGGTGGCGATGAAGGGGGGCAGCGGCTCCCGGCGGGCGCGCTCTGCCAGCTTCAGGACCCGGTCGCGCCAGGCGCGATCCCCCAGCAGGTGCCGGTAGAGGATGCGGTAGCCGTCCACTCGCTCGCCCAGATCCGCCTGGGGGTCAGGGGCGCGGTGGCGGACCCCGGCCTCGATGATGAACGAGAGGGCGCCCAGGGTGCCCATGCCGTTACGGCCATCATCCACCTCCGAGGTGGAGGGCCTGATCTCCTCGTCCGGCGGAGGGCCGCCCACCATATAGCGGCGGTAGGCGTGGCCGGCCTTCTGCTGCATGGGCGCAGCCGTGGTCACGGCCTCCAGGGCCGCGCCCTTGAGGTAGTCGGGGATCAGCGGATGGTTGCAGCCGTCCATGGTGATGATCGGCCAGGCCTCCCAGCCTTGCTTGGCGTAGTCCTCGTTATCCCGGCCGAACTCGTGGCTATCCACGGCCAGGTGTGGGCGGATGCGGCGGGCCACCCGATGCAGGGCCCGGGTCTCGGGCTGGGCGAGCAGTAGGTGGTCGCGGTTCAGGTCCGCGCTGGCGCCGTTGACGCGACGGTGGGCTTCGGCGCCGTCCGGGTTGAGCATGGGCATGAGGTAGAGATCCACATCCTCGGGCAGTTGTGCGGGCCGCTCGGCGATGTCGCGGATCAGGGTGAGCAGGGCGTCCTTGCCCGCCACCTCGTCCCCGTGCTGCTGGGCGTAGTACAGAACCTTGAAGCGGGCCTTGGCCCCGCCGCGGTTGAGGCGCACCAGGAGGACCTTCCGGCCTTCGATGCTCCGGGCCTCCTCGGTGATGGTGATGAAGCCGGGTTTCGCCACGCCGTTGAGGAAGGCGAGCATCTCCTCGTAGGACACGGTCCGCCGCATGGCGCGGTGGTCCACCGGAAAGGGCGCTGGGGGCAGAGCGGCAGTGCCAGTGATTCCAAATGCCAGGAGCAGCCCGGCGGCGCGGAGCAAGCGGGCGGTGCGATTCAAGGGGCGACCTTGCGGGTGGTCAGGTCGATGGACTGCCCAGTTCGCAGCACATGTACCCGGAGGTCGCGCAGGGCCCCGCCGTTCACGGTCATGCCAGCGGGATCGAAGACCATCACGGAGCGGCTGCCCACCACGGTCGCCCTTCCCTCCTTCACCACCAGGGCGGTGGCCTCGTCGATGCCGAGCCCCAGGTGGTCGGGGCGCTCCATGATCAGGCTGAAGAGGCGGTTCTGCCGACCCCGCCGCAGGAAGTGTTGGTCCACCAGCACGCCCTCCGGTAAAAATCCCATGCCTTCCCGCGTGCGGTAGGCCCCGGGCCCGAACTCGGCCCATTCGTTCTTCCCGTGCCGGTCATCGCCCGTGAGCATGACCTTTGACATGATGGCGGCCCCGGCACTTGTGCCGCCGATGGAGGCCCCCGCGGCATAGCGTTCGAGGATGACCCGCTGGAGCGGGGTACCCACGATGCAGTCACCCACCCGGTTCTGGTCCCCCCCCGAGAACCAGAACCCCGTGCAGCGCTTCGCACGCTCCAGCAACTCGGGCTGGGAGGCCTGCTCCCGGGCCCGCACGTCCAGGGCGACGAAGACCAGGCCCGCCTTTTCGAGATCTTCCTTCCACTCCTTGAGGGCCCCGTCTGGATCGCTGGTGGAGGTGGGGATGATCCCCACCACGCCGCCCTTACCGCCTGAGGCGGTCAGGAAGGCATCCAGGATCGGTTGCGGCATCCCGCCCCCGCCGACGATAACCAGGGTGCCCTTGGGGGGGGCAGCGGCCGCCAGCAAGGAGACCCAAAGCAGAGCTACAGCCAACCGGGACATGGTGTTCCTCGCAGAGGCTAACGATGACATCCGGGCCCGAAAGCCCGGATGTCCCGACAATTGGTGACGTGACTAGAAGTTCAGGCGGAGCCCGATCTGGAGGCGACGTCCTGCGTCCAGAGCGAGAGGGAACTTGTAGTCGGAATAGATGCTGGAAGTGTCGCTGTTGCTGCTGTTCACCCGGGTCTGGTAGCTGGTGGCGGCCTGCCGGTTCAGGACGTTGAGAACTTCGACAAAGGCCTCCAGGCGGGCACTCTTGGTCACGTTGAACATCTGGGTCACCCGCAGGTCCAGCAGGGACCGGCTGGGGTAGGTCTGGCTACCCAGAGGCTCCGTATTGACGAGGTACCGGGTGCCGTTGAAGTTGCCCCATTCACTGTTGCCCCAGCCGCTTGGCGTCCGGTAGGTGGGGGTCCAATGCGTTCCACTCAGGTAGGTGAAAGTCGCCGAAACGCGCATATTCCAGGGGAATTCGTAGAGCCCACGGGCCTTGAACTCGTGATCGTTCACTCCGGGCAGGTTCCCGTAGGAATTGGTCATCAGGTTCTTGTTGTAGTAGACCTTGTCGTAGCTGTCTGCGCGCTGAATGTTGCCCTTGAGCGTGGCGTGGGTGTAGCTGAAGTTCACGCTCCAGTTGTTGGCCAGTTTCCGGTCGAGACTCGCGGACCAGGCTGTGTACTTGCGCTTGGCATCCGGGGCGTTGGTGGTCACGTAGTTGTTGTGCGCGACGTAGTAGTCCAACCCATCCTGGTCGTAGTAGCCCGGCTCGTAGATGCTGATGGTGGTCTGGTGGAGTGGGTCGTAGTAGTCCGACCAAGCGCCCCTGGGATCGTCGGCCGTGTTTGTTCGCACCAGGCTGTCCTTGAAGTCGCGAAGGACGTAGGACACCCCGCCGCTCCAGTTGGCGTTGAATTTGTGGTCCAGAGACAGGGTGGTTTCCACGGTGTAGGGCTGCTTGGCATTGGGATCCACAGCCGTCAGGTCGTTGACCTGCCGGTAGGCGTAGTTGTCCACGGTGCCGGGCGTGTAGTCGGGCCAGGTGGAAGGATCTAGGACGTTGGGGATGACGGGGTAGTCGCCCCAGCTGTAGTAGGTCTTGAGGGGGATCGCGCTCTGGATGGCACGGTCGATGAAGTAGGTGGAGTAGCCGGCGTAGTACTTGCCCCAGTGGGCCTTGAGCATGGTGCCCTTGTCCTCTGTGAGGGCGTAGCTCAGGCCGAAGCGAGGGGCATAGGTGCTCTTGTTCCAGAGGTTGTCGGCGCCATAGAACCGGGCCTTGAACTGCTCGAAGCGGACGCCGGGCGTGAGGGTAAGCCGGTCGTTCACACTCCAGGTGTCCTGGACGAACGCAGCCAAGCGGTCGACGCGCTGGCGGACGTTCCAGCCCCCGCCCTCGATGATGTAGTCGCCGTAGAGCGGCCCATCGGGGGTGTCGAAGGTCGCGTTGAGGTTCAGGTTGCCGGGGAACCGCTCCAGCTCCTCATCCGAGGCCTGCTCGCGCTCGATGCCGAAACTGAAGGCGTGGCTGTCGTTGGCGCTGAACAGGCCCGTCTTGAACCAGTCGAATCGAGCCTGGATGGTGGCACGGCCGCGGTAGTTGAAGTCCTCGTAGGTGGAGTTGTTGAAGTACTCTCTCGCGGGCTTGTTGGGGTCGTACTGGTAGAGGTCTGCTGTGTCCAGGGAGAGGGCGTTGCCGCCGTAGCCGGGCATGTCATAGCGGCCTGAATAACCGAAAGCCTTCAGGGTGAAGACCTTGTCCTGACCCAGGAGCTGGGTCCAGGTGACGCTGTAGGACCGGTTGGGGGCGACCTCCTTCTGGGTCGCGACGGGCATCGTGTATTTGTCGATGTAGCGGCGGTCACGTCCGACGTAGTCGTACTCGGCCAGGAATTCCAGGGTGGCGGAGGTGGTCGGGGCCCAGGTGATCTTGGCGAGTGCCATGACCTTCTGGTTTCGCTGGGGGAGCTCGGCGCCGGGAGGGGTGTTGTCCTCCTCGGTGCGTTCGGCGGAGACGAAGTACCAGAGCTTGTCCTTGATGATGGGGCCGCCGACGCTCACGGCCAGATCCCAGTTCTTGGAGGGGAGGATGTTCTTGTCCTCGTTCGGCAGATTCGGGTGGTTCGCGTTGATCTTGGCCTGCCACTTGGAGTCGGAGTAGTAGCCCGTGACGGAGCCCTCGACGGTATTGCCGCCGCGCTTGATGAGGCCGTTGACGAAGCCGCCCATGAAGCCACCGAATTCGGCATTAGCGCCCAATCCTGCAACCTGCACTTCGGAGAACCAGTCGATGTTCGGGAAGATCCAGACTGTGCCACCGGAGGGATCACTGATGTTCACGCCGTCCATCATGTAGGCGTTCTCGCCCGAATAGCCGCCCCAGGCCCTGCTCCCGTTGACCCCGGGCGTCAGAGACATGATCCCGGCGATGGACCTTTCGACGGGCAGCGTGGCGAGTGCGGCCGTGTCGTAGTTCTGGGTAAGGGCTACTGTCGCGGCTTCAGCATTGGTAGCAGCGCTCACCACCTCCACGACCGCGCTGGCGCTGGCCGGGAACTTCCAGTTCACGTTGCTGGTCTGGCCCAGCTCAAGGGTCTGCAACTGGGTCAAGGTCTGCTGGCCCGAGGCGGTCACCACAACCTTGTAGCGGCCTGGAGGCAGGGCCGAGAACCGGTAGGCGCCATTCGCCGCGCTGAGTGCGGCCTTCTCACCGCCGATCATGGCGTCGGACGTGATACGGATCTTGGCGCCAGCTACCGGATTCCCCGCGGAGTCGCGGACAATTCCCGCCAGGGCAGACGTGGTGGCGGTCTGGGCCATCATGGCCACAGGTGCTGCCACGAGCGCCAGCACGAGCGCACTGAATCTGGAAAAGCCAGGGTTTCTAGCCATCACGCCTCCGAAGGTTGAAAGATGGGGATTGGTGACCAAAAAGTAATGCTTTGGCCAGAGGTGAGTCAAGTTTTTTTTCACCTGTCCTGAATGTGCGCGCACCTGCTGCCAATGCTGCAGAGGTGGTTGCCGGTCTTGAGAGACGCTCTCAGGACTTGGCGAATTTCGGCAGGGCCACCCGCTCCACCTCTCGCAGTTTCTTGAGGGCCAGCTGGGGGTCCTGGCTGGCAATAGCGGTGGCGATGGCGTGGACCAGCACGCCGAAGGTCGTCACGCTGTGAGAGAAGAGCAGGTTCTCCCCGGGAATGGGCAGTGTCAGGTTGGCGGACTTGGCCAGGGGGGAGTTCAGGGTGTCCGTGAAGGCGAGCACAGGAATGCCCCTCTTCCGGGCATAGGCGGCGGCATCCAGGGTTTCCTGGGTGTAGGGGGTGATGGCGATGGCAATCACAAGGTCCTTGGAGTCCAGCATGCCCACCTGAGTGGCGAAGTCGGCCGGGTTTCCCTCGATCACGGGCAATCCCGTGTTGATGAGTAGGTAGGCCAGCTGCCGGGTCATGAGCGCTGATACGCCATCCCCGATGGCCAGCCGGAGTCGACTGCCTTTGATGAGCTGCACCACCTTCTTCAGGAGGTCCTCGTTGACGTTCTGCACGAGAGTCTCGAGGTTCCGGATGTCCCGGCGGGCCACTTCAAGGAGCGTGGCCGAAGCCCGCACGGGCGCCTGCAGGAGTTGCTCGCCCCGGCCGTAGTGCTTCTTGGCGGCGGTGACCAGGGCCTTCCGCATCTCCAGATAACCGGAATACTCCAGCTTCTTGGCGAACCTCACCACGGTCGCCACGCAGGTCTGGGACTTCCGGGCCAGCTCCTCGACGCCCCAGAGGGGGGCCTCGTTCATGTTGGCGATGAGGCAGTCGGCGATCTGCCTCTGGCTGGGGGATAACCCCTGCGCACTGTGCAGCCGGTTCAGCAGGGGGTTCTTCGTCGCGGACATGGAACCAAGGATAGCGCGGTCAAAAAGAGGCCTGGAACTGCTCGGCTCCAACGAAGGCCGCCATGTGCTCCAGAGCCTCGTCCAGCCCGCGCCGCCGGGCCTTCGTGACCCGGATGCCAGGTTCCCACCAAAGGCCCCTGATCTCGAGCAGGCCCCGGTCGCGGTGGAGCTTGGGATCGAGCCGCCCCACGAGGCGAGCACCCTCCAGGATGGGCATGACGAAGTAGCCGTACTGCCGCTTGGGTTCAGGCACGAAGGCCTCGAAGCGGTAGTCGAAGCCGAAGCGGCGCAGGGCGCGGGCACGGTCCCGGAGGATCGGATCGAAGGGGCAGAGCAGGCGGGTGCGGGTCGGGGGCTCGGGAAGTCCGGCCAGTCGCGCCTCCCAGTCCGCCAGTGCGAAGGCGGGGCGGACCTCGCCATCCGCGGACTCGACCTGCACGGCCACGATGCGGCCATCCTTTTCGGCAGCCGCGCACCAGGCCTTGGCCTCCACGGCCTCGATGCTGTTCCAGAAGTCGGCCAGCTCCTTCGGCGTGAACACCCACAGGCGTTCAGCCGCGGTGTCGCAGGCCCAGGACAGGTGCTCCGCGGGCTCAGGGCAGGGCAGGGCGTGGTGTTCCGGCAGCACACGCTCCGTGAGGTCGTAGACCTTCTGGAAGCCCTCCCGGCGAGGGATCATCAGCTCCCCGCTGCGCCAGAGGAAATCCAGGGCGGCCTTCTGCGGCTTCCAGCCCCACCAGGGGCCGCGCTTCTCGGGGTGCTCGAAGTGAGAGGACTTGAGGGCACCCTCCCGGGTGATGCGGGCCTTCACGTCGGCGACCACCTGGGCGCCGTCGGTGCCGCGGAAGTGGTACTGCCACCAGGCGTGGGCCTGCATGCGCGTCCGGTCGCGCCGGAACCGGGGCTGCCAGTGGGGAAACCAGGCCGTGGGAATGGCGGAAGCGTCATGGGTGAAGGCTTCGAACAGCGACCGCTTGTCCTCCAGGAGCTTCCTCAGCTGCTCGGGCCGGTAGCCCTCCAGTCGGCTGAACAGGGTGAGGTCATGGGCCCTGGCCAGCACGTTGATGGTGTCAACCTGCACGAAGCCCAGACGCTCGACGAGGGCCTGTAGCGCGACGGTGGTCACCCGCTTCCCGGGGTCAGCCAGCAGCCCCTGGGCACCGAGGAATAGGCGCTGGGCAGAGGCGGTGGGAATGAGAGGCATCATCGAAACTTAGTCCTAAAACAAATCTGTGGATCAAGGCCTCTCAGATCTTCGCCGCCAGTTCGGCCCCCTGCCGGATGGCGCGCTGGGCGTCGAGTTCTGCGGCCAGGTCGGCACCGCCAATGAGATGGACGGGCTTGCCCGCCGTCTGTAGGGGGACCAGGAGGCTGCGTTCGGAGACCTGGCCCGCGCACAGGATGATGCTGTCCACGGCCAGGCACTTCGCTCCGGCATCCTTGCCGTCGCGGATCCAGAGCCCCTCGTCGTCGATGCGCTCATAGTGGATGCCGCCCTGCATCTTCACCTTCATGGCCTTGAGGGTGGCGCGATGGATCCAGCCGGTAGTCTTGCCCAGGTCCGCGCCCATGCGATCGGTCTTGCGTTGGAGCAGAAACACCTTCCGCGCGGGCTCTGGCGGTCGGGGTGCGGGCAGCAGGCCCCCACGCTGGGCTTGGGTTGCGTCCACGCCCCAGTCAGCCAGGTAGCGGTCCACGTCGGGTGCATGGTTGCCCTGCACCAGGAACTCGGCCACATCGAAGCCGATGCCCCCGGCCCCGATGATGGCGACGGTCGCCCCGGCCACTTTCCGACCTGAGAGTAGATCCGGATAGCTGATGACGCTGGGATGGTCCAAGCCCGGGATGTCCGGGGTGCGGGACTGGACGCCCGTAGCGAGGATGACCTCGTCAAAGGGGGCCAGTGCTTCGGAAGTGGCCCGCTCGCCCAGGTGCAGCGTCACCCCGGCCGTGGCCAGGCGCCGCCCGAAATAGCGGAGGGTCTCGAAGAACTCCTCCTTTCCCGGCACCCGCTTGGCGAGGTTGAGCTGGCCCCCCAGCTCGGGAGCCGCCTCGAAGAGACTGACCACGTGGCCGCGCTCGGCGGCGTGGCAGGCGAAGCTCAGTCCCGCGGCGCCGCCCCCCACCACGGCGAGGCGCTTGGGGGCGATGACGGGCTCGAAGACCAGCTCGGTCTCGAAGCAGGCCCTCGGATTGACGAGGCAGGTGGCGCGCTTCTGCTGGAAGACGTGGTCGAGGCAGGCCTGGTTGCAGGCGATGCAGGTGTTGATGTCATCGGACCGGCCCTCGGCGGCCTTTTTCACGAACTCGGGATCCGCCAGTAGGGGCCGCGCCATGCTCACCATGTCCGCGCAGCCATCCGCGAGGAGCTCCTCGGCCACCTCCGGCGAGTTGATGCGGTTGGTGGTGATGAGGGGGATCCCCACCTCGCCCTTCAGCCTTTTCGTCACCCAGGCGTAGGCGCCCCGGGGCACCATGGCGCCGATGGTGGGCACCCGGGCCTCGTGCCAGCCGATCCCAGTGTTGAGGATGGTCGCGCCCGCCGCCTCCAGGGCCTTGGCCAGCTGCACCACCTCTTCCCAGGTGCTGCCGTCCGGCACCAGGTCCAGCATGGAGAGGCGGAAGATGATGATGAACTCGGGCCCCACCGCTGCCCGCACGGCCTTCACGATCTCGACCGGGAAGCGCATGCGGTTCTCGTAGCTGCCGCCCCAGGCATCGGTGCGGCGGTTGGTCCGGGCGGCGATGAACTGGTTGATGAGGTAGCCTTCGCTGCCCATGATCTCGACGCCGTCGTAGCCGGCCCGCTGGGCCAGGGCCGCGCAGCGGGCATAGTCGCGGATGGTGGCGTGCACAGCCCGGGCGCTCAGCTCCCGCGGCTTGAAGGGTGTGATGGGGCTCTTGACTGCGGAGGGGCCGACGCTGAGGGGATGGTAGCTGTAGCGGCCGCCGTGGAGGATCTGCAGGGCGATCTTCCCCCCTGCGTGGTGGACGGCCGCAGTCACCTTCCGGTGCTTGGCCACCTGCCATGGCCAGGAGAGCTGTGAGCCGAAGGGGGTCAGGCGGCCCCGCAGGTTGGGCGCGATGCCGCCGGTCACGATGAGCCCGACTCCGCCCCGGGCGCGCTCGGCGTAGAAGGCCGCCAGCTTGGCAAAGCCCCCTTTGGCCTCTTCGAGGTTCGTGTGCATGGAACCCATGAGCACCCGGTTGTTAAGGCGGGTGAAGCCGAGGTCGAGAGGGGCCAGCAGGTGGGGGTAGGACACGGAGGCTCCGGGAGGGTCAGGCCAGTGTAGGACCGAGCCCGGCCTACCCGGAGCCAGGACAGGTGAACCTAGAATCGGAATCTAAATTTGTTGATTATCTTTGTTTATATAAGCAATGAAAACAGCAAATACAAAAAACGTCTAGACAGCAATTGATAAATGATCATTTTTTATCTCATTGTTGAATGTGTCATCGTAATTATTCACACAATGGATTATCTTAAATATTAATTGATTCAATTTATAATTTTTTAGTGTTAATTTTAAAAGGAGTCCTGAGGGCGTCTAGGGACTTATCAAAAATTATAAATATTGATTTATAAAATAGTTAGAATTTGTGCCCCTTGTCACATGGATCCTGCTGATAAATCGGGATCATTGAAACGCGACCACTTGATCCTCAAGGCTCCATTTCCGGCGCCAAATTCGATCCTCTCCCTGCGGCCGCACCTGCACTGTTTTCGAAAGGCCATTCCTTGGAACTGACGTGGATCTCGATCGCAGCCAGCCTGGCGATGGGCTCGGGGGCCGCGTTCCTCTTCATCTACGCCGTCAAGCGGGACTGGATGAAGAACATCGAGGACGCGAAATACCAGGTCTTCTGGTCGGATCGGCAGGACAACCCACCCGTGAACCCCTCTCAGGAGAAGGCTGATGGCAGTCAATCTAAAGCGAAGTAGCGGGGAGGATTCCGATGGCGGGAAGACCTCCCGGCGGAAGATGCTCGGGTGGCTGACCGGCGCGGGCCTCTTCGGTTCCGCAGGGCTCAGTGCCGTGTCGAACTTCGTGTTCATCAAGCCCCGGGCCACCTACGGCCAACCCCAGCGCTTCAGCGTGGGCAAGCCCGAGGACTTCCCTTCGGGTACCCGCGCGATCCTGGCGCCCCGCGGCATCTGCATCGTCCGCGAGGGGTCGAAGCTGGCCGCCATCTCCATCACCTGCACGCACCTCGGGTGCACGGTGGGGGCTGCCGACACGGGGTTCGCCTGCCCATGCCATGGATCCCGCTTCGACCAGGATGGCAATGTGACCGGCGGCCCCGCGCCACGCCCGCTGCCCTGGTTCCAGATCACCCTCGCGCCCAACGGCGAGATCGAAGTGGACAAGGACATTGAAATCGCACCTGGGAGCTACCTGACCCTATGAGCCGCCCAACTCCGCCCAAAGCCACCTTCCTCACCACCCTGATGGACCTCCCGAAGAACGTCTGGAGTTCCATCTTCCGCAACCCGCTCCCGTCCAACGACCTTGAGCGCTCGGCCACCAGCTTCACGAATTTCTTCCTGCACATTCATCCGGTGAAGGTGCACAAGAACTCGCTGCGGCCCACCTACACATTCGGCCTCGGCCTGATCTCCTTCTTCCTGTTCTTGATCCTGACTGTGTCGGGCATCCTGCTGATGTTCTACTACGTGCCCTCCACCCAGCAGGCCTACGACCGGATGCTGGACCTGCGCGGTTCGGTGGCCTTCGGCACCCTGCTCCGCAACATGCACCGCTGGTCCGCCCACGGCATGGTCGCCATCGTCTTCCTGCACCTCTGCCGCGTCTTCCTCACGGGCTCGTACAAGAAGCCCCGCGAGTTCAACTGGGTGGTGGGCGTCATCCTCTTCTTGCTTACCCTCTTCATGAGCTTCACCGGCTACCTGCTGCCCTGGGATCAGCTGGCCTTCTGGGCCATCACCGTGGGCACCGCCATTGCCGGCTACGCTCCCATCATCGGCAAGGACATCCAGTTCCTGCTCATGGGCGGCACCAGCGTGGGCCAGGAGGCCCTGCTGCGCTTCTACGTGCTGCACGTGGCCGTGCTGCCGGCCATCCTCACCCTGATGATCGCCATCCACTTCTGGCGTATCCGCAAGGACGGTGGCCTCTCCCGCCCCGAGGACGCCGATCCCAAGGTCTCCCTGGAGGCCATGGAGAACGCCGTGACGCCCAAGGGCTCGGTGCCGGAACCGAAAAAACTCTATGGCTTCCAGGGCCTGGTGCGCGGACCGCTCACGAAGGTCGGGCAGATCCCGGACAACACCGTGTTCTCCTGGCCCAACCTCTTCCTGGCCGAGCTCTTCACGTTCGTGGTCACCCTGTCCGCGATCCTCGTCCTCTCGCTGCTCTTCAATGCGCCGCTGGAGGAGCCCGTCAATGCCCTGCATCCGCCCAACCCCGCCAAGGCGCCCTGGTACTTCCTCGGCCTGCAGGAGATGGTCAGCTACTCGGCCTTCTGGGGCGGTATCGGCGTGCCCGGCATCTTCGTGCTGCTGCTGCTGGGAACGCCGTACCTCGACCGCGGCCCCAAGGGCGTGGGCAAGTGGTTCTCCCGGGACCGGCTGCTGGCGAACACGATCTTCATCACCTTCGTGGTGGCGAACATCATCTTCGTGATCATCGGGACCTTCTTCCGCGGGGCCAACTGGGCCTTCGTGACCCCCTGGTGAGGAGCGCGACATGAGACTGGCACTCGCCATCGGCACCTTCTTCATCCTCGTGATCCACGGGGTGGTCTTCTACAACCAGTTCTTCCACCAGTGGGAGCGGAACCAGCACGCCTACTTCGACCAGGCCCGCGTGCTGGCCAAGACCGACGTGGAGCGCAACGCCCTGGCTGCCCGGAAGCCGCGCATCGAGCAGATCGTGGTGAGCAACTTCGGGGAGACCCGGGTGGATCGCTGCACCACCTGCCACATCGCCTCCGACGATCCCCGCTTCGCCACCTATGCCGAGCCCCTGAAGGCCCATCCCTATTCCCCCGTCATGGGCGACACCCAGAAGAATGGGAAGTGGGAGCGGCGTCACAAGTTCTCCGAGTTCGGCTGCACGGTCTGCCACGACGGCCAGGGCCGGGGCCTAGATCCGGAATACAGCCACGGCAGGGACGAGTACTGGCCTGATCCCCTGCTGGGCTACACCACCCAGGAGCACTGGCGGAAGGACTTCGCGCCCAAGCTCAAGGGCAAGGAATACATGCAGGCCAACTGCGCCCAGTGCCACACGGAGATCGCCTTCCCCGGAACTCCGTTGGTCACCAAGGGCCGCGAGCTGTTCTTCAGCTCCAACTGCTACGGCTGCCACCGCATCGAAGGGCTTTCGGACGGCACCATCGGCCCCGACCTCTCCGACGTGGGCAAGAAGTGGAAGCTCGATTACCTCTGGGGCCGCATCGCCGATCCCAAGTTCATCTTGGCCACCTCGATCATGCCGAAGTTCAACCTGAAGGAAGAGGACATCAAGGCCTTGGTGGTCTTCCTCAAGAGCCGGAAGGGACGGAACTTCGCCGAGACCGAGATTCAGCGCTTCAAGGTGAAGCTCACGGGCGGCGCCGAGCTGGTCCAGGCCACCATCAAGCCCGTGCAGATCAACCCAGCCGAGATGGTGAAGCAGGGCGAGAAGCTGGTGCTCGACCGCGCCTGCACCGCGTGCCACAAGCTGGGCGACCGGGAGGGCGGCATCGCCCCCGACCTGAGCTTCGAGGGTCTGCTGAAGGATGGCCCATGGATCTATGAGCACTTCAAAAACCCGAAGTCCACCATGCCCGACTCGATCATGCCGGCCTTCCGGTTCACCGATGATGAGTTCAAGGCCATGACGGCCTACCTCCTCACCCTCAAGGGCACCGCGCCCACCGGCAACGGGGAGGCGATCTATAAGGCCCTCTGCCTCCGCTGCCATGGCGAGAAGGGTGACGGGCAGGGTCCCATCGCCGAGCACCTGGATCCCTATCCCCGCGACCTCACCAAGGCCGGCTTCATGAACTCGAAGCCCGAGGCCCGACTGGTGGCTTCCATCCGCAATGGCGTGGCTGGCACCTCCATGCCGGCCTGGGGCAAGCTCCTCAACGAGGAACAGGCCAAGGCGGTTCTGGGCCACATCCAGACCTCCTTCACCAAGGAGCCGCGACGTGAGCTCAAGGCGAAGGCGATTCCCGAGAAGAACCCCGTGGCCATGAGCAAGGAATCCGTGGCGCGTGGCGAAGGCATCTTCGTGGAGCGATGCGCTGGCTGCCACGGCAAGAAGGGCGATGGCAAGGGTCCTAACTCCCTGGACATCCTGCCCAAGCCGCGCAACCTCCGGAACGCCTTTTTCGTGGACAGCGTCGATGACCGGCGCCTCTTCGAGTCCATCCAGTACGGTGTCCAGGGCACGGCGATGCCCCCCTGGATCGACTACGGTCTGACGAACAACGATGTGGGCGACCTCATCAATTTCATCCGAAGCATCAACCAGAAGCCGAAGGGAGGCCAGCATGCAGCCGCAATTCAGTAAGGCCGAAGTGGCGACAAAGCCCGAAGGGGCCCTCGTCCACGACGACTCGACCGCCAAGTGGTTCCTGGTGAGCTCGGTAGCCTACTTCTTCATCGTGGGCATCATCGCCGTCATCATCGCCGCCAAGTTCGTGTGGCCCGACCTGATGGGCACCATGTCCTGGCTGACCTACGGGCGGCTGCGGCCCCTGCATGTGAACGGCATGCTCTTCGGCTGGCTGCTGGCCGCCGATATGGGCTTGGCCTATTACGTCATTCCCCGCCTCTGCGGCGTGAAGCTCTGGAGCGAGAAGCTGGGCTTGGCCACGGCCATCCTCTGGAACGTCATCATCCTCGGCGCTGTGGTCACGCTTCTCGCCGGGAAGAACCAGGGCTGGGAATACGCCGAGCTGCCCTGGTATCTCGACATCCTCGTGGTGGTGGCCTGGATCATGTTCGGCCTGAACGTGCTCATGACCGTGGCCTCCAGGAAGCACCAGGCCATGTACGTGACCATCTGGTACACCATGGGCTGCATCCTCTGGACCGCCTTCGTCTACCTGACCGGCAATTTCGCCACCCTGGTAACCACGGGCACCAACCAGGCGAACCTGAACTGGATGTACGTCCACAACGCCGTGGGCCTCATCTTCACGCCCATCGGATTGGCCATCGCCTACTACTTCATCCCCCGTGCCTCCAACACGCCCCTGCACAGCCACAAGCTGTCCATGGTCGGCTTCTGGTCTCTGGCCTTCGTCTACGTCTGGACCGGCGCCCACCACATGCTGCACGGGCCAATCTCCCAGTGGCTGCAGACCATCGCCATCGCCTTCTCGCTGATGCTGCTCATCCCTGTGTGGGCCGTGGTCTACAACCTCTTCGCCACCATGAAGGGCCAGTGGCACCAGCTCCGCGAGAGCGTCCCCCTCAAGTTCCTCATGTCTGGCGTGGTCTTCTACCTGCTCACCTGCTTCCAGGGTCCCATGCACAGCTTGCGCACGGTGAACGCCATCGTGTCCAAGACCGACTGGATCCCCGGCCACGCCCACATGGCCGTGTTGGGCTGCTTCAGCTTCTTCGCGATCGCCGGAACCTACTTCACCGTGCCCAAGCTCTGGGGCAAGCCCCTCCACTCGCAGTCCCTGGCCAACTGGAGCTACTGGATGCTGATGATAGGCGGCCTGGGCTTCTTCACCACCCTCTGGCTGGGCGGCTTCTGGCAGGGCTGGCAGTGGAACAACTGGAGCATCCCCTTCATCGACACCGTCATCGCCCTGAGGCCCATCTGGATCGTCCGGTTCGTGTCGGGAATTATGATGTTCATCGGCATTGTGATGTTCGCCTACAACATCTTGGCCACCGCACTTGGCGACCAGCAGGAGGCGGCCGTTTAGGCCGCGGAAAGGAGAGCGACCATGTTCAAAAAAGCTGACAACAACGCCCTTTGGGCCATCGGAATCTCCCTCGTGCTGTTCTTCATCGGCGGCATCCTCACCACCGTGGTGCCGCCCCTCGTGGACACCAGCTGGGCCAAGCCCTTCTCGAACCAGGACCCCGCCAAGGGCATGACCGGCAAGGTGCTTCCCCTCACGGACCTGCAGAAGAAGGGCCGCGACATCTATGTCCGCGAAGGCTGCTGGTACTGCCACACCCAGCAGGTCCGCACCCTGCTCGCCGACACCAAGCGCTACGGCTGGCGTGGCGTGGATGCCCCCATCTCGACTCCGGACGAGTTCGTCTACGACGATCCCCACATGTTCGGCACCAAGCGCACGGGTCCAGACCTCGCCCGCATCGGCGGCAAATACGACGAGCAGTGGCACCGCACCCACTTCCGCAATCCCCGGGACCTCGTGAAGGGCTCCATCATGCCGCCCTACCCCTGGATCGTGAACAACCCCGAGGAGTTCAAGGCCATGGTGGCCTACCTCCAGAGCCTGGGCCGCGGCAAGGACTGGCGTCCGGCCAACGACTACGAGAAGTAGGTCATGGCCCCCACGGACTACACCTACCCGAGCGTGTATTTCGCCTACCTGTTCTTCGCCTTGATGTTCTTCCTGGCCGTTTATTTCTTCTTCAAGTCGCGGCGGGACGGGTATTGGGGTGAGAAGGGCGAAGAAGCCAAGTTTCAGATGTTCGATGAGGACGAGACCCCCAGGAGCACGCCATGACTGACGAAAAGAAAGGCAGTGAAGAACTGAAGGAATACGCCGACGGCTGGATGACCGAGCGCAAGGGCACCGATGCGCCTGGCTTTCTCAAGCTGGTCATCCCGATCATCGGTCTTGGGTGCACCGCCTACCTGGTGGTGCAGATGTACGGCGATGTGAACCACGCCACGCGCGGATCCCTCGTCCAGCAGTTCAACCTGGTGTCCAAGACGAGCCCGGTGCTCAGCTACACCGTGGCCTTGCTGGCCTTGGTCTACGTGGTCACCATCGCGATCTTCGCCTTCCGCAAGCCCCACGAGGATTAAAGCTGTGGATAACGCCAGCTGGCAGTTCAGGGTTCCCGACGACTCGCAGTATTGGGTCGAGATGGTCAAGTGCCAGCACGCCTGTCCCGTGCATACGGACGCGTGCGGGTACGTGACGGCCATCGCCGAGGGGCGATACGAGCAGGCGTATGCGATCGCCCGCGCCACCAACCCCTTCGCGTCCATCTGCGGACGGGTCTGCGGCGCGCCCTGTGAAGCCAACTGCCGTCGTGGTTCCCTGGACGAGCCCGTGGCGATCCGTGCCCTCAAGCGGTTTGTCACGGACAAGTTCGGTCCCGAGACCGGCGACTACGCCGCCTACCGGAACGGTGCCAACCAGAAGATGCTGCCCCCCAACCGGGGCGACTACGAGAAGGTGGCGGTCATCGGCGGCGGCGTCGCCGGCATGACCGTGGCCCACGACCTGGTCCAGATCGGCTACAAGGTCACCGTCTTCGAGGCCAATGCCGAACCTGGCGGCATGCTCACCGCCGGCGTGCCGGTGTTCCGGCTCCCCCGCGAGCTGGTGCGCCACGAGATCAATGCCATCGTGTCCCTGGGCGTTGACCTGAAATGCAACATGAAGCTGGGCCGGGACTTCAGCATCGCGGACCTTCGGGCCCAGGGCTACAAGGCCATCTTCCTGGGCGTGGGCCTGCCCAACGGGCGCAAGCTCTCGCTGCCCGGCGGCGAGGCCGAGGGCGTCTACGACGGCATGGAGTTCCTTAAGGCCTTCAACGAAGGCAAGCCACTGCCTCTGGGCCGGCGCGTGGTGGTAGTGGGCGGCGGCAACGTGGCCTACGACGTGGCGCGTTCCGCCCTGCGTCCCTTCGAGGCCCTCAACCAGGAGGACGCCCTCCAGGAGATGGGGCACGGCGAGAAGGTGGCCTACGACGTGGCGCGCTCCGCCCTGCGCATGAGCGGCGACAAGGAGATCCACGTGGTCTGCCTCGAGTCTCTCGAGGAGATGCCCGCCGACAAGGTGGAAATCCACGAGGGCGAGGAGGAGGGTATCCACCTCCACAACCGGGTGGGCCCCAAGGAGATCATCGTCGAGAACGGCAAGTGCAAGGGTCTGCGGGTGGTGAAGTGCCTCTCGGTCTTCGACGGGGAGCGCCGCTTCAATCCCACCTTCGATGAGGCCGACCTCACGGACATTCACGCGGATTCCGTGGTCTTCGCCATCGGCCAAACTTCCGACCTGAGCTTCCTGAAGCCCGAAGATGGCGTGGAGACCAACCGCGGCCTGGTGAAGGTGGATCCCACCACCTACCAGACCACGGCCCCGGACATCTTCGCCTGCGGCGACGTGGCCCACGGCGCCAGGCTCTTCATCGACGCCATCGCCTCGGCGCACACCGCCGCGCGCTCCATGCATGACTTCCTGCGGGGCACGCGCACCGACGTGGTGGTGCGCAAGCGCTGGTTGCCTGCCGCCTACACCATGGCCGAGGGCTGGCACCGCGAGGAGCGCTGCAATGCGCCGGTGCTGGAGAGCGACATCCGCGCCACCTCGGTGGAAATCGTGGAACTGAGCTTTCCCGAGGAGATGGCCCGCCGCCAGGGCTCGCGCTGCCTGCGCTGCAACGTCAACACCATCTTCGAGACGGACCACTGCATTGCCTGCAACGGCTGCGTGGACGTGTGTCCCGAAGACCTCATCAAGCTGGTTGGCATCAGCACCCTGTCCGACTACGACGCCCACGAGCGTCTGGTGGCGGCGGGGGCCGAGATCGGCCTGGCCGACTACCAGGCCATGAGCCCTCAGGACAAAGACGAGCTGGGCGGCGTCATGCTGAAGGACGAGAGCACCTGCATCCGGTGCGCCATGTGCGCCTCGCGCTGCCCGACTCACGCCATCCTGATGAAGCGCTTCGATCACAGCACGGAATGCGTGTCGATTCCGTCGCCCAATCCGAAGATCCTGTATAATAACTGAATGAGCATACAGACCGAGGCTTCCCCCAAGCCGAAAATCGAGCGGCTACCGCCTTTGCCGCCCCAGGAAACCGTGTACCGGCCCATCCGGAAGCTGTTCCATCTGGCCTTCTTCCTGGCCTTCGTGGCGGCGCCCTTCACGAACCTGATGCGCTTCGACATCCCCCGGCAGAGGTTCTACTTCGCGGGCTTCGAGTTGTGGATCAGCGAGTTCGCCATCATCTTCTTCGCGATGATGCTGCTGATGTTCGTGATCGCCGCCTCGGCCATCATCCACGGTCGCATCTACTGCAGCTATGCCTGCCCCCAGATGATCTTCAGTGAGTGGAGTCAGGGGGTGGAAGCCTGGTCCAAGCGCATCTTCCAGAAGGTGAAGACCCTCAGCCCGCAGTCGAAGGGCCTGGCCGCCAAGGCTCTCTTCTATTCAATCCTCCTGGTGGCATCGGTCTTCCTGTCCTTCGTGTTCACCTCCTATTTCGTGGAACCGAGGGACCTGCTGGGCCGCCTCTTCCACTTCGACCTCGTGACGGTGGGCGGTATCACCGGCGCCACGGTCACCGTGATCACCTTCCTGGACTTCACCTTGGTGCGGCAGAAGTTCTGCACCACGGTCTGCCCCTATGGCTACATCCAGGGGATGCTCCAGGACAAACACACGCTGCTGGTGAGCTACCAAGATGGCGTGGGCGAGGCCAAGGATTGCATCGAATGCAAGAAGTGTGTGCGGGTCTGCGAGATGGGCATCGACATCCGCGAGTCGCCCTACCAGATCGAGTGCGTCCACTGTGGCGACTGCATCGACGCCTGCGAGGACATCCTCCGCAAGGTTGGCAAGCCCGGACTGATCCACTACGCCTGGGGCGAGACCCCCAAGGCGGTGGCGGCTCTGGAGCCCTGGTACAAGCGCTGGGGCTTCCGGGATGCCAAGCGAGTGGTGATCCTCCTCATCATGACCTTCTACCTGGGCGGCCTTGCTATGGCCCTGTCCCTGCGCCGGCCTGTGCTGGTGGAGATCAACCCGGATCGCTCCACCATGTTCAAGGTGCTCGACGACGGCCGCATCGCGAACCTGATCCGCCTCAAGCTCGCCAACCGGACCGGCAAGGCCACCCAGGTCCGCCTCTGGGTGGAGGGACTCGCCGGCGCGGAACTCGCCCTGCCGGCCAATCCAGTGCTGCTGCAGCCGGGGGAGACCTTCGAGCGGACGGTGGAACTCCGCGCGCCTTTCGTGCAGGATGGGCAGGATGTCCACCACATCCGCATCCTGGCCCAGGCCGATGCGGCCCGGAAAGCCGACGCCGAGGAACTTACCTTCATCACGCCGCTCAAGAGGAAGTGATTCATGACTGACCACAAACGGGGCGGCGGCTTCTACCTCGCGGTGTTTGGCCTAATCGGCCTGCTCTTCATCGGCATCATGGTGGTGGTCTTTCAGATCTCCCAGAAGGTCAACCCCGTCATGCTCGACGACCAGGGACGGCCACAGCCGACGTCCCGTTCATGACCGTCAGTTCCACCTGCGACCTCTGCGGCGCTTCCGCCACGAAGCATCCCCAGGTCCAGATCTACGGGGAGCAGGAGAAGCGGTTCTGCTGCACGGGGTGCCTGAATGTTTACGCCATCCTCTCGGAGAGTGGGGCCATCGAGGCGGGAGTCGACCTCCGCGCGACGGAGCTGTACCAGGAGAGCCTCCGCCTGGGGTTGTTGAACCAGGTTGATTCCCAGCAGGACTTCGCCCTTCCGGAGGGCGCCGAGATCAAGGAGGCCCTCTACCAGGTGTCCGGCATGTGGTGCGCTGCCTGTGGCTGGGTGGTGGAGCACGGCCTTCGGCGCGAGCGCGGCATCGTCTCAGCCGAGGTCCTGTTCACCTCGGATCTCCTCAAGGTCAGCTACTGTCCCCAGCTGGTACCCCCTGGCATAGTGGCCGACCGCGTGAAGGCCCTTGGCTACCGTGCGGCCGAGTTCGGTACTGAGCAGGATGGGGACCGCCGCGACTGGCAGGACATGCTGCTCCGCCTGGGCATTGCCGGCGGGCTCTGGATGAACGTGATGCTGTTCAGCCTGGTGATCTACGCCAGCTATTTCGAAGGTATCGCCGGCTGGGCGCAGCGCGCGGTGCCGTTCATCCTCATGATCCTGACCCTGCCGGTGGTTCTTTACTCGGCTTGGCCCATCCACCGCATCGCCTGGTTCGGTCTCAGGACGGGGCATCTCCGCATGGAGGCGCTCATCTCCACGGGCGTCCTAGCCGCCTTCACCTACAGCGCGGCCCAGGCCTTTCTCGGGGGCCAGCACTACTACTTCGACACCGCCTGCGCCATCGTCACGCTGGTGCTCACGGGCAAGGCCCTGGAGCGCAACGCCAAGGACCGCAGCGCCCGCGCCATCGCCATGCTCCACCGTCTGTTGCCGAAGAAGGCCCGGCTGCGCATCGATGGCCAGGAGCGTTTCGTGGCAATCGAGGCCCTGGAGCCCGGCACCGTGATCCTGGTGAAGCCGGGCGAGCGCATCCCGGCAGACGGTGTCGTGGTGGAAGGCCAGTCCGCCGTGGATGAGTCGGTGGTGACCGGCGAGTCCGATCCCCGTGCCAAGGCTCCGGGCGATGCCGTCATCTGCGGCAGCCTGAACACGGCCGGGGTGCTGGAGCTCCGCGTCACCCGCTGCGGCGAGGACTCCACCCTGGCCCAGATCGTGAAATCCGTGCAGTCCGCGCTGGCCAGCAAGAGCCCGCTGGAGCGCCTAGTGGATCGCATCTCACGGCTGTTCATCCCGGCCGTGCTTGTCCTGGCGGCCCTGACAGTCGTCGTCTGCCTGGGGCGCGGATTGACCGGCACCGAGGCCATGCTGCGGGGCATCGCCGTGCTGGTCATTGCCTGCCCCTGCGCCCTGGGCATCGCCACGCCCCTGGCCACCACCGCCGCCATCGGCGCGGCTTCGCGCCAGGGCATCATCATTCGCGATGTGCGAGTGCTGGAGACCTTCCGCAAGGTGGACCTGCTCATCCTCGACAAGACCGGCACCGTGACCGAGGGGGACTTCCGGGTGCGCCACGCCGAGCTGGACCACCTCGACCTGGTGGCGGCCCTGGAGTCCTATTCCGAGCATCCCCTGGCCCATGCGGTGAAGCGGTACGCCGCGGCCCAGGGTGTCGATCGGCTCGATGCCTCCGGCATCGAGATCAAAGCAGGCCGTGGCCTGCTGGGCACGGTGGCGGGTAAGCGGGTGGCGGCGGGCAACCGCAGGCTGCTGGCCGAGCAGGGGCTCGCCCTCTCGGTCGAACTCGAAGCCAAGGCCAGCGCCTGGGAGGCCGAGGGTCTGACCGTGGCCTTTGCAGCGGTGGATGGCTTCGTCACCGGCGCTCTGGCCTTCGGAGACCGGCCCCGGGCCGAGGCGGCCACAGTCATTGCCGAGCTCCGGGCCCGCGGCGTGCGCACGGTGCTGCTCTCGGGCGATGCTCGGGCCACCACGGAGCGCATCGCCCTGGCCGTGGGCGTGGACGAGTTCCTGGGCGAGGTGTCGCCCGCGGAGAAAACCGAGGCGGTGCGGCGCTTCCAGGCCCAGGGCAAGGTGGTGGCCATGGTGGGGGACGGCATCAATGACGCCCCGGCCCTAGCCGCGGCGGACCTGGGCATCGCCATGGGTTCAGGCGCGGACCTTGCCATGCACGCGGCGCCCGTGGTGCTCATGCGCGACTCGCTCACCCGCATCACCGGCGTCTTCCACCTGGCCACGCTCACCCTGCGGGTGCTGAAGCAGAACCTCTTCTGGGCCTTCTTCTACAACACCGCGGGCATCTCCCTGGCCATGACCGGCGTGCTCAATCCCATCCTCGCCGCCGCCGCCATGGTGCTGTCCAGCCTCTCGGTGATCGGCAACTCCATGCGGCTGGGGCGGGACCGGGCCTAGCCCTGACCCTGGATTCGCAGCAGCATCACGGCCTGCCAGAGGATGTAGCCACCCATGGCGGCCACCAGGACACCACCTACGCGCAGCAGCGCGGCCTTCCAGGCCTGGCTGAGGCGTGTGCTGGCGAGGCCCAGTCCCAGCAACAGGGGCGCATTGCCCAGGCCGAAGGCGGCCATGCCCGCGGCGCCCATCTTCCAGTCGCCGCCATCCAGGGTGCGCAGCAGCATCATGTAGACGAGGCCGCAGGGGATCAGGCCCCACAGCAGGCCCAGCGCGTAGGGCAGGCTGCCCAGGGCGAGGCCCTTGCCCAGGAGCTTCTGCAGCGGTGCGGGCAGCCGGAACTCCATTAGCGCGTCCGCGCGACCGCCCAGAGCCATCACCAGGCCCATGAGCAGCATGAGCAGGCCCACGGCCAGCTTCACCCAGAGCTGCCAGGGCCAGGCCTGGGCCACGATGAGCGCTGCGCCCTCGGGTTTGCAGCAGGCGTGCATGTCCTGCACGGTCTGCAGGCGTGCGAAGCCGCCCAGGAAGCCGATGAGGCCGCCGAGGATGGCGTAGGTGGTAATGCGGCCCAGTTGAAAGCGCAGGTGCCGCGTCCAGGTGCGGCCGCCATGCTTCGCCTGCGACAACCCGAAGGCCGCCACGATTGGCCCGCACATCCCCACGCAGTGCCCCAGGGAACCCAGCAGCCCCGCGATCCACATCACCACCAGCCAGGGCGCGGCGTGGGGGTGGTTGAGCCAGCTTTCGAGCATGGCCCATGGTCCATCGAAGCCTGCCGGATCCGCAAGCGACGGGGATCACGGGTGGGTGCGGCCGATCGTCGCACCCACCCGTGATGAAAGCAGGATCAGAAGCGGATGCCGGCGTAGATGCCGATCTGGTTCTTGGGGGCCATGGACTTCAAGGTGTTCTCGATGGAATCGAACTTGTTGCTGGTGCTGGTGAGGGGGAAGGCCACCTCGAGGCCGAAGAAGGGCTTCACCAGGGGCGAGGGGATGGCGTAGCCGATGTTGGCACGGAACCAGGGGCGGTTGTAGGTGGTGTTCTCCCCTTCCACCTCAAGCTTCTCGGCGCGGTACTCCAGCCCGGCGCCCACGGCCACCACCGCCTTGAAGTTGAACATGGCGCCCACGGACCAATGGCTCTGCTTGAGCTCGGCGGGAGTTCCGGAGGGCACTCCGCCCAGGGTCGCCTTCAGGGTCGTCTTGGATTCCGGCTGGTAGCCGGCCGTCACCTGGAACAGGGCAGGGCCGATGTCCACGATGGAGTAGCCGAAACGCGCCCCGTAGACCGTCTTGTTGTCGAGGTTGATCTGTCCGGTCACGCCGGGGGCGACATCCATGTGAGGGGACGGATATTGCTGCTGGCCGACGAAGAGGCCCACTTCGAAGGACTGGGCGGCCAAGGGCGCCCCCAGCAGGAGTGCGAGTGCGATCGTTGCTTTTTTCATAAGGGACTCCAGGCGTGCCAAAGATTGGCGAGCCATCCTTTCATTCGAACTGCCGGAGTGTCAAGACGATTCTGAAGTCATCAATGTTGAGCCATGCGCTCAGTCGGCCTCGGTCTTCTCCACCACGATCACCATGCGCGTGGCCACGGCGGCCAGGGCGCCCACGGCGGCGAAGACGGGCAGGAGGGCGGCCCCCACCAGGCCCAGGGTGAGCGGGATCTCGATGAGCGTCTTCCCGGCCTCGTTCTTCAGGATGATCCGGCGGATGTTCCCCTGGTGGATCAGGTCCTTGATCTTGTCGAGCACCTTGCCGCCTTCGAGCTTGAATTCCTCGGTGCGGGTGCGGTCCTGGGTGGGGTCCGTGGTCATCGGAGGCTCCTGTTCGAATGGGTTGGTAGAGGATCAGGCATTCACCAGCAGATGCTTGGCCAGCCAGACCTGGAAGCGGCCCAGCAGCAGCGCCAGGTGGAAGGTGAGGGGGAGGAGGGCCAGGCCCGCCAAGCCGCAGCCCAGGGCCACCAGGTTTGGGTGGGCCAGGGCCCAGCCCGTGCCGCCCAGGTCGAGGCTGAGGGTCCCGGTGGCCTGGAAGAGGCGCGCGGCGGGCACCGCCAGCAGGCCCAGACCCACAGAGAGCAGGCTGACCAGGGTGGTGAAGTAGGCGATGCCCAGGGGCATCAGGAGCAGCAGGTAGAGGAGGCTGGTCCAGGTGCGGCGGTCCTTAAGCAGGCCCATCAGCCGACCCAGGAAGCCTTCGCCGCTCGGCAGCAGGGTCGGGCCGGCGGAGCCCTCGCCGCCCACCAGCACCTTCA